>Ga0228700_1001938_pt1 | contig 11923 bp, 10 predicted proteins | sample McNCre317_Aug_MG_FD_178019 | JGI IMG/M metagenome (GOLD analysis project Ga0228700, IMG submission 178019) | Freshwater microbial communities from McNutts Creek, Athens, Georgia, United States - 3-17_Aug_MG | ecosystem: Environmental > Aquatic > Freshwater > Creek | place: USA: Georgia...
ACCGCCACCATGACCCGCCAGCTCTTCGTCACCACCGCCCTGCCCTACGCCAACGGCAAGTTCCACATCGGCCACATCATGGAGTACATCCAGGCCGACATCTGGGTGCGGTTCCAGCGCATGCGGGGCAACCAGGTGCACTTCGTCGGCGCCGACGACGCGCACGGCGCGCCGATCATGATCGCCGCCGAGAAGGCCGGCATCACGCCGCAGCAGTTCGTCGCCAACATCGCTGCCGGCCGCAAGGAATACCTCGACGGCTTCCACATCTCGTTCGACAACTGGCACTCGACCGACGGCGCCGAGAACCACGTGCTGGCGCAGAACATCTACCTGGCGCTGCGCGATGCCGGCCTGATCGAGGTGCGCGCGATCGAGCAGTTCTTCGACCCCGACAAGGGCATGTTCCTGCCCGACCGCTTCATCAAGGGCGAGTGCCCGAAGTGCGGCGCCAAGGACCAGTACGGCGACTCGTGCGAATCGTGCGGCGCGGTCTACGCACCCACCGAGCTGAAGAGCCCGTACTCGGCGCTCTCCGGCGCCACGCCGGTGCTCAAGACCAGCGACCACTATTTCTTCAAGCTCTCGGATGCGCGCTGCTTCGAGTTCCTGCAGAGCTGGACGCAGGAGTCCGGCCGCCTGCAGCCCGAGGTGGTCAACAAGATCAAGGAATGGTTCACCAAGGACGAGGAAGGCAACGGCGGCCTGGGCGACTGGGACATCAGCCGTGACGCGCCCTACTTCGGCATCGAGATCCCGGACGCGCCGGGCAAGTACTTCTACGTCTGGCTGGACGCGCCGATCGGCTACCTGGCCTCGCTGAAGAACTGGTTCGACAAGGGCGGCCCGGCCGCGAAGTACGGCGAGACGCGCTCCTTCGACGAGTTCATCGCCGACCCGGCCGTCGAGCAGTACCACTTCATCGGCAAGGACATCACCTACTTCCACACGCTGTTCTGGCCGGCGATGCTGCAGTTCAGCGGCCGCAAGACGCCCACCAACGTCTTCGTGCACGGCTTCATGACCGTCAACAACGGCGAGAAGATGAGCAAGAGCCGCGGCACCGGCCTGGACCCGCTCAAGTACCTCTCGCTGGGCATGAACCCCGAGTGGCTGCGCTACTACATCGCCGCCAAGCTCAACTCGCATGTCGAGGACGTCGACTTCAACCGCGACGACTTCACCGCCCGCGTCAATGCCGACCTGATCGGCAAGTACGTCAACATCGCCTCGCGCGCGGCCGGCTTCATCGCCAAGCGCTTCGGCGGCCGGCTCAGCGCCGATGTCGGCGTCGAGGGCCGCGTGCTGCTCGACACGCTGCGCGCCCACCGCGACACGGTCACCGGCCTCTATGAGGCGCGCGAGCTGGGCAAGGTGCTGCGCGAGATCATGGCGCTGGCCGACCGGGTCAACGAGTATGTCGACCAGAACAAGCCCTGGGAGATCGCCAAGCAGGCCGGCCAGGACGCGGTGCTGCAGGATGTCTGCACCGTCTGCATCGAGGCCTTCCGCCTGCTGACCATTTACCTGAAGCCCGTTCTGCCGGCGCTGGCCGCGCAGGTCGAGGCCTTCCTGCAGGTCGAGCCGCTGGACTTCCACGCCACCGAGCGCGCGCTGGGCGCGCACGCCATCGGCAGCTATCAGCACCTGATGCAGCGCGTCGACCCCAAGCTGCTCGAGGAACTCTTCGCCGCGCCCGAGCCCGAGAAGCTCATCCCCGGCGGCGAGGAACTGGCCCCCGAGATCAAGATCGACGACTTCACCAAGGTCGACCTGCGCATCGCCAGGATCGTCAAGGCCGAGACGGTGGACGGCTCGACCAAGCTGCTGCGCCTGACGCTCGACGTCGGCGAGGGCCGCACCCGCAATGTCTTCAGCGGCATCGCCAGCGCCTACAAGCCCGAGGACCTGGCCGGCAAGCTGACCGTGATGGTCGCCAACCTCGCCCCGCGCAAGATGAAGTTCGGCATCAGCGAAGGCATGGTGCTGGCCGCCAGCCATGCGGACGAGAAGGCCAACCCCGGCGTCTTCGTGCTGGAGCCCTTCCCTGGCGCGCAGCCGGGCATGCGCGTGCGCTGAAATCCGCCCCGCTCAGCGCCCGCCCGTCGATCATCGCCCCCCGAGCATCGTCACCCACTGCCGCGCCAGCGCGGCCGGGCTCAGGCCGCCATCCGGCCGGTACCAGAGCCGGGTGCCGTTGAGCGCCATCAGCAGGTTGAGCCGCAGCACCCGGCGGTCCAGGTCGGCCGGCAGCGGCAGCGCCTCGATCAGCCGCGCCCACAGCGCCTCGTACTGGCGCCGCAGCGGCGCCAGCCCCGCATGCACCGGGCCGTCGCGCGGCTCCATCAGCCCCTGGCCGGTGACGCGCGCGATCGGATCGCCGCCGAGCATTTCCTCCAGATGTGCCGCCAGCGCCGCCTGCAGCCGCGGCCACGGACCCTCGACGCCGGCCAGCGCGCGCTCGACCACCGCCTGCATGCGCAGGTAGCCGGTGCGGTGCACCTCCAGGTAGAGCGCCTCCTTCGACTCGACATGGTGATAGACCGACCCGGCCAGGATGCCGGCCTCGTCGGCGATCTGGCGCAGGGTCGCGGCCTTGAAGCCGCGCACGTCGAACACGCGGGCGGCCGCCTGCAGCAGGTGCTGCTTGCGCGCGGACGGCTCGGCCAGGGGCAGATCGGGATCAGGCATGGGGCGCGATTCTAGGCAGGCCCTCGAGACGGATCTGCGGGTTTGTGCGCATGGAAGCGCGTCTCGCGGCTGCCTACAGTCGCGCCATCAAGAACCAAACAACTGTTAGGTATTGTCGACATGCGCTCATCGACACCCCGGCTGCCCCTTCGTCCGCTGGCCCTGGCGCTGGCCTCGCTGCTCGGGGCCTGCACCAGCCTGCCGGGCCCGCCCGCCGCGGCCCCGGCCGTCCCGATGGCCGCGGCCCGCCCCGGCACGCTGCAGCAATGCGCCGAGCTGGCGGCAGGCTTCCGCTTCGAGCACACCCGCCTCACCGCGGCCGAGCCGGTGGCCGCCGGCGCGCTGAAGGTCGGCGAGCAGCCGGTGGCCGCGCACTGCCGCATCACCGGCGTGATGCACGAGCGCACCAGCGCGGTCGACGGCCAGCGCTACGCGATCGGCTTCGAGATGCGTCTGCCCCAGGCCTGGAACGGCCGCTTCCTCTACCAGGCCAATGGCGGCCTGGACGGCATCCTGGTGCCCGCCACCGGCCCGGCCGGCGGCAAGGGACCGCTGACGCATGCGCTGCACCAGGGCTTCGCGGTGATCAGCTCGGACGCCGGGCATGACGTCAAGCAGCTGCCGCTGTTCGGGCTCGATCCGCAGGCGCGCCTCGACTACGGCCACCAGGCGGTCGAGAAGCTCACGCCGATGGCCAAGGCGCTGGTGGCCGCCGGCTACGGCCGCCCGGCCGACCGCGCCTACTTCAGCGGCTGCTCCAACGGCGGCCGCCACGCCTTCGTGGCCGCCTCGCGCCTGCCCGAGGCCTATGACGGCATCCTGGCCGGCGCGCCCGGCTACCGCCTGCCGCAGGCGGCGGTCGCGCAGGTCTACGGCGCACAGCAGTTCGCCCGCGCCGCCACCGACCCGAAGGACCTGAAGACCGCGCTGACGCCGGCCGAGCGCCAGCTCCTCACCCGCCAGGTGCTGGCGCGCTGCGACGCGCTCGACGGCGCCGCCGACGGCATGGTGCAGGACATGGCCGCCTGCCAGCAGGCCTTCGACCTGCAGCGCGACGTGCCGATCTGCGCGGGCGAGCAGCGCACCGGCCAGTGCCTGAGCGCCACGCAGAAGACCGCGCTGGGCAACGTGCTGGCCGGCGCACGCGACAGCGCGGGGCGCGCGCTCTACAGCCCCTTCCCCGCCGACACGGGCTTCGTGTCGGAGGACTGGGCGAACTGGAAGTTCGTCTACTCGGTGAGCAACCGCGATCCGGTGGCCCTGGGCTATGTCTTCATGGTGCCTCCGGCCCCGAAGGAGATGCTCAAGGACACGCTGGGCTATGCGCTGAATTTCAGCATGGACCGCGACGCGCCGGGCATCTTCCGCACCGACGCGACCTACACCCGCGCGGCGATGGACTTCATGCCCCCGCCGCGCGCCACCGAGCTCGACGCGCTGCGCGCGCGCGGCGCCAAGATGATGGTCTGGCACGGCACCAGCGACGGCGTGTTCTCGGCCCAGGACTCGGCCGCCTGGCATGACGCGCTGCAGAAGCACCACGGCGGCCGCGCCGACGACTTCGCGCGCCTGTACCTGGTGCCCGGCATGGCGCACTGCGGCGGCGGCCCCGCCACCGACCAGTTCGACCTGCTCTCGCCGCTGGTCGACTGGGTCGAGCGCGGCCGCGCGCCCGAGGGCCTGACCGCGCAGGTGCGCGGCCCCGGCAACCCCGGCGGCGCCAACCCCGAGCTGCCCGCGGGCTGGTCGCCCGAGCGCAGCCGCCCGCTGTGCGCCTGGCCCCAGGTCGCCCGCTACCAGGGCGGCGACATGGAAAAGGCAGCGAGCTTCCGCTGCGAATGACCCACCCCGGACACCGGAACAGGACGCACCCCATGACCCCGCCGACCGAATCCAGCCGCCGCCACTGGCTGCTCGGCGCCGCTGCCGCCGCCACCGCCGCGGCCCTGCCCGCGCAGGCCCAGCCCAGCGCCGCGCCGGCCGCCCCCGCCTCGCCGCTGGGCACCGACCTGCCGATCAGCGCCCCGCGCACCGAGTTCGTCTACGAGTCCATCGTCGACATCGCCGACATGGTGACGATCGGCCCCGGCCCGCTGGGCGAGCGCCGCATCGTGCCGATCACCGGCGGCGAGTTCGCCGGGCCGGGCCTGAAGGGCACGGTGCTGCCCGGCGGCGCCGACCGCCAGCTGGTGCGCCGCGACGGCGCGCGGCTGCTCGATGCGCTCTACGAGCTGAAGACAGACGACGGCGCGATCATCACCGTGCACAACCAGGTGCTGGTGCGCACCGCGCCGGGCCAGCCGCGCTACGCGGCCTCGCACATCCGGCTGAGCGCGCCCGACGGCAAGTACGGCTGGCTCAACGACTGCATCTACACCGGCACGCTCGACAGCCTGCGGCCGAAGCGCAACGCGGTGCTGATCCGGGTGTTCAGGATCGTCTGACCGCGGCCGGCGCACGCCGGCAGGCCTCGGAGCAGTACTTCACCTCGTCCCAGCAGCGCGCCCAGGCGCGCCGCCAGCTCATCTCGCGTCCGCAGACGGCACAGGGCTTGCTGGGCAAGCTGGACTTGTTGCCGCGAAAGCCGCGCGGCGATGACGAGGAAGGCGAACGCGAGGACATGATCGATCCGGAGACAGGGCCGCCATCGTCGGCGATCCGGCGCACGCCGGCCCCGGCACGCGCGCATTCACCGATCCGCGGCCGCACCATCGCGATGCACAATCGCGACACCATGCACGCGGTGCCCCGCCCGAAAGACGCCGTCCGGCCCCTGAGCCGGCGCCGGCGCTTCATCGCGCTGCGCCACCACTGCGGCCCGCCCGCCCACACGCGCTCCTGACTGCCCAGAGTCGCCCTGCCGCGGCAATCCCCATGCCGCAGGGCGTGCATCCCGTTTCCGGAGTGTCCGCGTGAATCCACAGTCCCTGTCCGACGCCTTCTCGGCCCTGCCCGAGCGGCTGCACCGCTTTCATCCCCGGCTGCTCGACAGCCTGCGCGGCTACGACCGCGGCCGCTTCCTGACCGACCTGGGCGCCGGCGCGACCGTGGGCATCGTCGCGCTGCCGCTGGCGATGGCCTTCGCGATCGCCAGCGGCGTCAAGCCCGAGCAGGGCCTGTACACCGCCATCGTCGCCGGCCTGCTGATCTCGCTGCTGGGGGGCTCGAGCGTGCAGATCGGCGGCCCGGCCGGCGCCTTCATCGTCATCGTCTACGGCATCATCGAGCGCCACGGCCTGGCCAACCTGCTGATCGCCACGATGCTCGCCGGCGTGCTGCTGTTCCTGATGGGGCTGCTCAGGCTGGGCGGGCTGGTGCGCTACATCCCGGTGTCGATCGTCATCGGCTTCACCAACGGCATCGCGGTGCTGATCGCGCTGTCGCAGCTGCGCGACCTGTTCGGGCTGGACATCGCGAAGATGCCGGCCGACTTCTTCGCGCAGATCCGCACGCTGTGGCTGCACCGCGAGGGCTTCAATCCCTGGGCGTTCGCGCTGGGCGCGGGCTGCCTGGGCGGGCTCTTCGTCTGGGCGCGCCTGTTCAAGCCGGGCACGCCGCTGCCGCGCGGGCTGGTCGAGGGCCGCAGCGGGCGGGTCATCTCGCGCGTGCCGGGGCCCATCGTCGCGCTGGTGACGCTCACGCTGCTGAGCCGGCTGCTGGAGCTGCCGGTGGCGACGATCGGCTCGCGCTTCGGCGGCATCCCGCAGTCGCTGCCGGCCTTCGATCCGCCCGACTTCGACTGGGCCACCGCCAAGCAGCTGCTGATGCCCACGCTGACCATCGCGCTGCTGGGCGCGATCGAGTCGCTCCTGTGCGCGCGGGTGGCCGACAACATGATCGACGCGCCGCGCCACGACCCCAACCAGGAGCTGATGGCGCAGGGCGTGGCCAACTTCGTCGCGCCCTTCTTCGGCGGCATCCCGGCCACCGGCACGATCGCGCGCACCGTGACGAATGTGCGCGCCGGCGCCACCTCGCCGGTGGCGGGCATGCTGCATGCGCTGATCCTGCTGCTGATCATGCTGGCGGCCGCGCCGCTGGCGCTGCATGTGCCGCTGGCGGTGCTGGCCGGCATCCTGCTGTTCGTCGCCTGGAACATGGGCGAGTGGCATGAGTTCGCGCGGCTGCGGCATTTCAGGCTGCCCTACCGCGCGGTGCTGCTGGGCACCTTCTTCCTGACGGTGGTCTTCGACCTGACGGTGGCGGTCGAGGTCGGGCTGCTGCTGGCCTGCGGCTTCTTCATCTGGCGCATGAGCCAGCTCTTCACGATCGAGACCCCGGCCCGGACGCCGGACCGGCCCGACGGCCTGGAGGTGCGCAGCCTGTACGGCACGCTGTTCTTCGGCTCGATCGGCAAGGTCGAGACGCTGGCCGAGCAGCTGCCCCACGGCACCCGCGTGCTGGTGCTGGAGACGCACCGGCTGATCTCGCTCGACACCTCGGGCGTGGATGCGCTCGTGCAGCTCCACCGGCAGCTGCAGCGCCACGACGTGCAGCTGGTCGTGGCCGCCCTCAATGCCCAGCCGCGGTCGCTGCTGGAGCGCGCCGGCTTCATCGCACAGCTGGGCCCGCGGGGACTCACCGACAGCCTGGAGGACGCGCTGGCGGCCACGGCCGCTACCATGCGCGCACCATGAAACTTGCCACCTGGAATGTCAACTCGCTGTCGGTGCGGCTGCCGCAGCTGCTCGACTGGCTCGCCGCCGCCACGCCCGACCTGGTCGTGCTGCAGGAAACCAAGCTGACCGACGACAAGTTCCCCGCCGAGGCGCTGCGCGCGGCCGGCTACGACTGCGCCTGGTTCGGCCAGAAGACCTACAACGGCGTGGCGCTGCTGGCCCGCTCGGGCCGGCCGATCACCGACGTCACCCGCAACATTCCCGGCTTCGACGACCCGCAGGCGCGCGTGATCGCCGCGACGGTCGGGGGCGTGCGCATCGTCGGCGCCTATTTTCCCAATGGGCAGGCGCCGGACTCGGAGAAGTTCGTCTACAAGCGGGCGTGGCTGGCCGCGCTGCAGGACTGGCTGGCGCAGGAGCTGACCGCGCATCCGGCGCTGGCCCTGATGGGCGACTTCAACATCGCGCCCGAGGACCGCGACGTGCACGACCCGGTCGCCTGGGCGGGCCAGATCCATTGCACCGACGAGGAGCGCGCGGCCTTCCGCGCGCTGCTCGACCTGGGCCTGAGCGATGCCTTCCGCCTGTTCGAGCAACCCGAGCGCAGCTGGAGCTGGTGGGACTATCGCAACCTGGCGTTCCGTCGCAACCAGGGCCTGCGCATCGACCACATCCTGCTGAGCGCGCCGCTGGCCCGGCAGGCCACCGCCTGCGGCATCGACCGCGGCCCGCGCCGCAACGAGCGCCCCAGCGATCACGCGCCGGTCTGGGTGGAGCTGCGCGAGACGCCGCCAGGCGCCTGAACGCCACCCGGCCGCATGCGGCCTCGGCTCAGCCGCGCTGCGCCACCATGCGGCGGCGATGGATCAGGCCCAGCGCGCCCAGGCCGGCGAGCATCATCGCGTAGGTCTGCGGCTCGGGCACCGCGGCCAGCATCACGTTGTCGACGGTCAGCGTGTTGGTCGCATCGGACGAGCTGAAATACACCCGGTACACGTCCGAGGTGTTGAGCGAGAAGCCCGCGCTGGTGACCGTGGCCGGCGAGGGATTGCTGAGCGTACCCGAGCTCAGCAGGGTATCGGTGCTGGCGTTGACCAGCGAATAGTTGCCCTGCCCGACCGCGTCGAAGCGCAGCGCATAGGTCCCGGCGCTGGTCGCCGAGAAGGCCGACCAGATGCTGTCGCCCAGCACCACCTGCGCGGCCTGGTTGCCCGAGGCGTCGACGATCGACGAGGTGTTGGTGATCGAGCCCCACTGCAGCTGGTCCCAGGTCTGACTGGAGACGATGTCCGCAAAGCTGGAGGACGATCCGGTCGGCACGCTCGAGAGCTCGAAGTCGCCATTGCCGATCACGGACTGCGCGTGGGCGCTGGCTGCCATCGCGCCCATCACGAGGGCGGCAGCAGAAAGGAAGGACTTGCGCATGGGGGAATGCTCCGGTCGGAGAAGGGGTGGAAATACACCGGCAGCAGCATAGGTCCCCGTCCCTGCAACAGGACCGAGGATCAGGCCGACAAGAACCCCATAACTCCCTCGGAAACCGCCTCTGTGCCCGTCAAGGGTCGACATGATAATGAGTCGATACTCTTCGATCACGAGGGCGAATCCTTCTGAAGCCAGATTCACGCCTTGTTTCAGCCTTTTATCGACAGAAGAGTGAAACCCGCCGGTATTTATCGCATCACCGCGGTCAGCACGGTGATATCCATGGCGCATCGGGCCCGCGGGGCCCGCTCCGGATGACCGAACCATGCCGATGATGCGTGATGTTTCCAGGGCGCCGACGCGGCGGCGCACCGCCGGCTGCGGCGGGCCCCGGGTCTGGCTTCTGGCCGTGGCGCTGCTGGCCGCCGGCTGCTCGACCACGCCGGAGCGGGCGCCGCGCGGCAAGCGGGTCGACCCCTCCGCGCGCGACGGGGCGCCGGCGAGCTGGCCCTTCGACCTGAACCAGGTGCCCGACGCGCAGCCCCGGGTCGAGCCGATCCGCCGCGGTGGCCCCAACAAGCCCTACGAGGTGCTGGGCCGCAGCTATGCGCCGCTGACCACCGACGAGCCGCTGCGCGAAAGCGGCCTGGCCTCCTGGTACGGCACCAAGTTCCACGGCGCCCCCACCGCCAGCGGCGAGATCTACGACATGTACGCGATGACCGCCGCACACCCGACGATGCCGCTGCCGAGCTATGCGCGGGTGCGCAACCCGATCAACGGCCGCGAGGTGATCGTGCGGGTCAACGACCGCGGGCCCTTCCATCCGGGCCGCATCATCGACCTGTCCCTGAGCGCGGCGGTGCGGCTGGGCGTGGCCGGCGGGGTCAGCCCGGTCGAGGTCGAGCGGCTGACGCACGACGACATCCGCAGCGGCCGCTGGCAGCGCTGAGGCACCCGCCCAGCGCTTCAGCCCACCACCACCGGCTCGGGCTCCAGGCGGATGCCGAAGCGGCCGTAGACGCTTTCCTGGATCGCCCGCGCCAGCGTGATCACCTCCGCGCCACGGGCGTCGCCGCGGTTGACCAGCACCAGCGCCTGACGCTCGTACACGGCCGCGCCGCCCACCGTCTTGCCCTTCCAGCCGCAGGCGTCGATCAGCCAGCCGGCGGCGAGCTTGAAGCTGCCGTCGTCCATGGGGTAATGCACCACATGCGGGTCGCGCGCGATGATGTCGCGGCACTGCTCGGGCGTGACTACCGGGTTCTTGAAGAAGCTGCCGGCGTTGCCGATCACCGCCGGGTCGGGCAGCTTGGCGCGGCGGATCTGGCAGACCCAGTCGAAGATCTGGCGCGCGTCGGGCGCGGTGAGGCCGGTCTCCTCGATCCGGCGCTGCAGGTCGAGATAGCCCAGCTCGGGCCGCCACGGCCGCGGCAGGCGCAGGCGCACCCGGGTGATGACGCTTTTCCCCGCCAGCTCGTGCTTGAAGACGCTGTCGCGGTAGCCGAAGCGGCACAGCCGCCCATCGAGCGTGAAGCCCCGGCCGGTGACCAGGTCGACGCCGTCGAGCGACTCGAAGCGGTCCTGCAGCTCCAGCCCGTAGGCGCCGATGTTCTGCACCGGCGCGGCGCCCGTCGTGCCGGGAATGAGGGCCAGGTTCTCCAGCCCCGGCAGGCCCTGGTCGATGGTCCAGGCCACCAGCTCGTGCCACGGCACGCCGGCGCCGGCCTCGACGATGAAGGCGTCGCTGCGGGTTTCCAGCAGCCGGATGCCGCCGATGGCCACCTTCAGCACCACCGCGGAGACATCGCGCGCCAGCACGATGTTGCTGCCGCCGCCCAGCACGAACTTCGGCGCACGGCCGAACTCGGGATGGTCGACCACGCGGCGCACGTCGGCCTCCTCGTCGATGTGGATCAGCGTCTGGGCGATGGCGGGCAGGCCGAAGGTGTTCCAGGCCCGCAGGTTGACGGCGGTTTCGATGCGCATGGCAGAATTTTCCCCTGTTTCCGAACCCCTTCGACGCCCGTCGTCCAGAAAGAGAACCCGCCATGCCCAGCTTCGACACCGTCCTCGAACCCGATCTCGTCGAGGTGCGCAACGCCATCGACCAGTCGAACAAGGAAATCGGCACCCGCTTCGACTTCAAGGGCAGCGATGCCAAGGTCGAGCTGAAGGACAAGGAGATCACGCTCTTCGCCGACAACGACCTGCAGCTGAAGAACGTCACCGACATCGTGCTGGGCAAGATGGCCAAGCGGGGCGTCGACATCCGCTTCCTCGACCTGACCGCCACGCCCGAGAAGATGAGCCACGACAAGCTCAAGCAGAAGGTGACCGTGAAGGCCGGCATCGAGAGCGATCTGGCCAAGAAGATCCAGAAGGCGATCAAGGACAGCAAGATGAAGGTCCAGGCCAGCATCCAGGGCGACACGGTGCGCGTGAGCGGCGCCAAGCGCGACGACCTGCAGGCCGCGATGGCGCTGCTGAAGAAGACCGTCACCGAGGCGCCGCTGAGCTTCAACAACTTCCGCGACTGAGGCCCTCCGGCCGACGATCAGCGCGAGGGCGGCACCTCGTGCGCGGCCGGGCGCCCGGCCCGTCCGCGGCGGCCGGGCCGGGCCGGCGCCTTCGCCGCAGCGCCCCCGGCGGCCTCGATGACCTCGGCCTCCAGACCCTCGTGCAGGTAGCGGCGCACCACGCCGCCGATCATGTCGCTCTCGCGAAAGCCCAGTTCGTCGACCGCCAGGAAGCGCGAGGAGTATTCGCCCAGCTCGCCCTCGATGTCGCGCACCTTCCAGCGGGCATCGCGGTAGCGCCGGGCGATCCAGCGGTTGATCACCCAGCCGGTGACCAGCATCGACATGCCGGCCGACATCGTCGCCAGCAACAGCGAGGCCAGCACCGGCCAGGTGGCCAGATGCCGCCACTGGCGGGCATGCACCAGCGCGATGCCCGCCCCCAGCACCGGCCAGGCCACGCGCGGCAGCTCCGGGTCGAGCGCCACGCACAGCGCAGCCAGCGACGCGGCGAAGCCGGCAAGCACCTGCAGCCCGTCGGCGCCGACGGACACGGCGACCTGGCGCAGCTGCTGGGGATGGATGAAGGTCAGGGTCTTCTTCATGGAAACTCGCAGGGCAATCCGCCCGGCTTCGGCTGCCGGCCGGCGAACTTGACCGGATCACGCA
>Ga0228700_1001940_pt1 | contig 11922 bp, 22 predicted proteins | sample McNCre317_Aug_MG_FD_178019 | JGI IMG/M metagenome (GOLD analysis project Ga0228700, IMG submission 178019) | Freshwater microbial communities from McNutts Creek, Athens, Georgia, United States - 3-17_Aug_MG | ecosystem: Environmental > Aquatic > Freshwater > Creek | place: USA: Georgia...
GCGCGCACTTCAGTTCTGTGATATTCCCACTTATCATTGACCGGCCACCCATTTAACCAATTGCTATCATGCGACAATTCAAGCGAAACGCCATTTTCCCACAAATAACCCGCCGCAATATGCGCCGTTGGGCTATTGTTATCATCGTATGTATACATTTTTCCGTGATATTCGTGAAAAACTTCGGCTTCCTGCAACTTGTAACCGATGCCAACATCGACGTAAAACCCGTCAGCACGGCACGGTGTAGCCTTAAACATTGCCAAAGTAAGCATAATTCCGATGATTGCGCCTACACATACTTTTTCTAACGTTTCCATTTTCATCATAAAGCCCCTATTTGTGAGAGAAGTTACCGCAAAACAATAATAGCACAATCTCAATCTTTTACAAGATTTTTTATTTTCTCAATTTCCATCTCAAATTTTGAAACTTGAAAAAGTTCCAAACATCCATCACGGACACATTCGCCAGTTATGCGACCATCCTCAACATAATAGTTAAATGCGCGCCCGCAAGACGTGCATGAAACGCGCCCTTTTATGCCGATTCCATCCGTATTAGGATGTTTCTCTAAAATCTTAGCCACTAACAAATGACGCGCGGTTATTTCCATAACGGCAACCCTCAAATTTCAGGCGAAAAAATGCCCGGCACAATGGCCGGGCGCAAGCAGCGTCTTCTCAGGGACGCCACTAGATTACTATTCAACGGCAATTTCTGCAACCGAGAAAGGGAAATATTCTTTTCCGGGGCGTTTTTCCTGCTTTGTCAGCGCAAATCCTTTGCCGACGTAGGAGTCTTCCGGGTAATCGTCTTGCCAAATGCCTTTAAGCACGCTCGGAACAATCAATTGCGACAATTCGCCAGATTCCAGATTGACGCATTCCACCAGCGTAGCCGGGGCTTTCTTTTTGGTAGGATCAGTTTCCCGCGCGGTAATATCTTTTCCGATAAACATCGCGCCAGTGACTTTGACGTAAATCGGCGTACCTATGGCCGGTTTCAGCAAAGGCAACGTAACGTTTTTGATAACTTTCGGCACGAATTTTGCCGGAGTATCAGCGACTTCCACAACTTCGGCAAGCGTGCCAACGTCGGCGGCGGTAACGGTTTCAACTTCAGCGGGTTTTTGTTCTTTGGCCATTTTGTCATATCCTCAGATTGGGAAAAATTCAATAATTGTAGCGTTGGGGTAATTGGTACGGAATTTGCTAATCGCCAGCAAAATAGTTGCCGATTCGATTTCGACCCGCTGCAAAGCCCCTCCGCATTTGTAGATTACAATAATTTTACGCACTTTTGCAAATCCTTTGTTGATTATTGCAATGAAAGATTAGGCGACAAATTCAAATCTTGCCAATTTTTATTTTTCTGGTTTGAAATACCTTGTCTAAATTGTGAACCGTTTCGCTTTCCGGCCCGAATATCTGCAAACCGCGTTTAATCGAGAAGCTAGGCGCGTCTGGTTCGTAAATCGCCTCTTTGCCGCGCGACACGTCGAGTATTTCTTCGGCTGTCAGTCGCACGCCTTTGGACGCTTTCTTAAATCCACCGTCTTTTATATGGAATGCGTATAACTTTTTACCTGCAATGCCGCCGTAATCACATTCCGCTTCCAAATCCCAAGCGCCCAAATCGGTAGGATGCAGCGCCAGATCGCCAGAATCTTCACACGCGATAGAATCCGTGTCGCAATACAAAACGCCTTTGCATTTATTGATGGCGCGCCACAAATAAGCGCGCACAAATCCAGTGACACTAGCCGCAACAGCAATGTTGTAATAGCGTTGTTTGTGCTCGGCCAGCGGTTTTGAAAGTAGCGCCCATTTTCCCAAATCGGCGCAGTAGTCGTAATTGTCACACGTCGCCGCTTCTATATATTGCGGGCGCACGATGGTGAACTCCTCGTATTTTTCAGGATTTGATCCGAATTTTCCGTATAGGGAGTTTAAAAATAACTTCGCGTAAATATATTCGGGCGAACCTTTTGCCGCGTTAGCTTTCATTTCATAAAAATAATTTACATAATCACGAAAATTTATAGAATCGGCGAAGTGGATAACTTCCAAAATTTCCCAATTGAGCAGCGTGCGCGTATCTACCGCCGCTAAAAATTCCCAACCGGTTATTGTATAAACTCTTTCGATATCATCAGAAGGAAAAGTAAGAGCGCCGACAATATCACGGTACGGCAAAGCGCCCTTTGATATGCCGCGTAGCTTAATAAATGCGCGCTCAGTATAAGCACGGCTAGTAGGCAAAGCGTTCGAAGTATCATACGAATTTCCGTAAGCGTGATTTTGCATCATTGCGAAAGGATAGGCGGAGTTAATATCTATTACTTTAAACTGCGTGTCAATCGGGCCAATTTTGAAACATTCGACGCGCCCGCCATAATAAAACGGCGATATTGTTTCATAAAATTCCGCCGATGTTTCGGGAGCTTTAACTTCGGCGATCTTTTGCCATTTTTTCATTGCGCACCCGGCCAGCGTTAACCCGTTACCGTATTCGCGTTGAAAGTCGCTGATTAGTTGATACAGATAAACGCAATCGCCTCGCAGATACTCACGAATTTTTCGCGCGTTTTCTGGTATATCACGGATACCCGGCTCAAAAAGCGCGTAATCAATTTCATCCTTTTTATAGGCAGCGAGCGGTACGGGTAAAATATTATAACTGTCGCGGAATTCTGCTTTTCCAATTTTGAATTTTGCTAGGCGTCCACTGATTACCATAAGCGGTTGAAATTGTTCCAATTCATTTATTAAGAACATCCAGTCGAATTTGCCGCCGTTGTGCGCATAGACGATACATTCAATGTCGCAAATGAATTCGAGAAATTCCGTAGTGCTGGAGAATTCGCGGTATTGTTCGCCGTTATATGCGCCCCATATAAACGGGCGCGGAATTCGGCGGTATTTGAATCCTTCGGTTTCGGAATCCGCAACCCATATTTCGCGTGTCATTTGTAAATCCCTGAGAATGGATTATTTAGCTTTGTTTCTTTCCCGCTGGCGGCGTGCGTTGGCGGCTTTGCGTTCGCGTTTTACCTTCGCTCGCGCAGCATCTTTCGCTTTCATATATTCATCTAATTCGGCTTGTTCTTTGAAATGGTGCGCCGCTAATCCGTGCAGCCAATTGCCGAAATAATTGTTAGCGGTATCGTCAGAGTATTTTGCTACAAAATGGTTTACGCCTTCGGCTATCTTCTCACGCGAATACGTTCGCGGTATTTCGTATTTACCCGCGAGAATAGTAAAACGTTTTGCCGACTTATATTTTTTAATGCGTTTGTTGACGTGCGCAAATGCGTCTTCTAACAGCGCATCTTCGTCTAGGTCTATATGCTCGGTGCGAACGTGTTTTGTTTTGGCAATCAATTGCCCTTTTTTAGTGAACTCTATTTTTGTTTTTTCATCGCCATTTGTTGGGATAAACGCGACTTTTAAACCGGGTAATTTCTTTTCGTGTTGCGCGAATTTCTGAGCGGTTTTCAAATGGTCTTTGCGGCGCGGCTTGTATACCTGATATGGGCGATGGGTCAACGCCTGAATTTCGTTGTAATATTCGTTAATTCGACGCTTTTGATGGGCGGTTAAGGGTTTTCGCAGATCGTAATTAAAATTTATAAAGGGTCTTATATCTTTCAATCGTTGCGAATAGACGCCATTCAAATTAGAATTCGATTTCAATTCATTTTTATCCCAAAAGGGGCGTACCAATGGGCAATTCCGCTAACCCACCACCTGAGAATGATTCCGGCAAGCCGGTCGAATCCGCTGAAGAACCCGCAAAGGCAACAGTCGCCGGTCTTGCCGGAATCGCGACAAGCCTAGTCGAAGATATGCCAGAAGTGCAAGAGCACGCCATCACCGAAGCGACGCAGCAGGCGCAAGCGGTCGCGGCAGTTGGCCCGGTAGATCGCGACGGGCAGACGTTCAACCCGGCCATACACAAGGCAGACGCCAGCGGCAACCCGATTTTGTCGCCATCCGGTACGCTGACGAAAAAGCCCGGGCGCAAAGCGGGCGGCGCGAATTCGACAAAATCCGCCTCGATTGTCGGCGGTGTAAAATCGACCGCTGTTGCGACGGGCCCGAGTCAATCGGATTTGCAGCGTATGCAATGCCGCCAAGCGGGCAATGCGGCGGCGAATTTGTTAATGACAATTGGCGTTATCGCTGGCGGCGACGAATGGCAACCGCGCGTAGATTTGCAAACCGGCCTCGATGAAAAAACAATGCTCGAAAGCGCATTTGGCGAATATTTCGTGGCGGCGGGTATTGTCGATATTCCGCCCGGTTTCGCGTTAACGATTGCGGTAGGCGGTTACATGTTGCCGCGCTTCACTATGCCGAAAACGAAAACGCGATTGCAGCGCGCTAGTTCATTTGTGAAAAAATGGTACGCGAATCGCAAATTGAAAAAGCACGGTTTGAGGTCCGAAGATATCGACAAAGAAAAAGGCGTGAAATAAATGGCGCATTCGCTGATTCTCGGCATGACTGAAAGCGGCAAAACCACACTGGCTAAAAAATTGGCAGCGCATTATAAAGCCAACGGAATAGGCGTTTTGGTTCTCGATCCGCTTTCCGATCCGGAATGGCAAGCCGATTACAAAACGTCGAACCCGGATGATTTTTTGCGCGTATTTTGGGAATCGCGACAATGTGCGGTTTTCATTGACGAGGCGGGCGAATCGGTTGGGCGTTTTGATGACGCGATGATACGCACGGCAACCAAAGGGCGGCATTGGGGCCATGCGTGTCACTACATATCACAGCGCGGCGCTATGCTATCAAAAACCGTGCGCGGTCAATGCCGCCATTTATTTATGTTTTGCATGGCGTTGGATGATGGAAAAGAAATGGCTAAAGAATATAATTGCCCGGAGTTAATGCAATGCGTAAATCTGGAGCAGGGCGGGTATTATCACATTGCGCGATTTGGTACGTTGACACGTTCAAATATTTTTCAGGAGAAATAGTTATGAACCCCATTATTCAAATACTCGGATTAGTTATTTTCGGAATCGGTACGTTTTGGGATAAAGTCGAAGGCAATAAAAAAGAGTTGACAAACGATATCGAACCTGATTCGATAGCGCCTACGCCGGTCGCAAGTATCGTGCCAACCGTTGAAAACGTTCCCACTTCCGCTATTGAGGATTTATCCGAATGAACATCAAAGCCCTTGCCATGCAAGCCGCCGTTATTCTCGCTGTCGTTGCTGTCGCCGTGCGCGTACCGCAGATCAAATCGGTAGTTTTCGGCGCATAATCGTTTTCGCTTTTCGCTGGCCTATTGGAGAAGATCGAAAATGGAACAAAAACTGATTTGGTTCGCGCTTGGCTTTGCAGCGGCTATGCTGGCAAGCCGCACCGATGCCGGCAAAAAGTTTATCGCTGGCGGTAATAAATTTTTCGGATAACGCCTAGAAATAGGCGTTTTTCATTCATTCTGGAGTCACAAAAATGTCAAAGACTTTCCGCCCGCTTCCCGCCGTGCAAGGCGTCGCTGCCGGGTCCATTGCTACGCTTAATTGCCCGATCGGTTTTACCTATCACGGCATTTTGTGGACTATGGGCGGTACGACGTTTAACCTTTCGCTGATTACCGAAATTCGCGTCAAAGGTAATGGTCGAACCATTTTCACCGTGTCCGGTTCCGATCTGGATGCGATGAACCTTTTCGAAGGCCGCGCGCCGGCTTCTGCTACGCAGTTCTATTTGGACTTCGAGCGGTACGGGCTAGAAGTCTTCGGCGGATCCAACGCCATTGATGCGCTCGGCGGTCGCGAGTTGACTGCTATCGGCACCGGCGTACCGCCCAGTGATAAAAACCCCATCGAATTATCGACGCTGCAAATCGAACTCGATATTTCGGGTAGCGCGTTGCTTCCGACACTGAGCGCAAAAGCGTTGCAAGCGCCGCCGCGTTCGTTGGGCTTCCTGAAAAAGCGCCGCAAATTTGTTTATGTTCCGGCGGGTGCCGTCGAATTCGAGATTTCAGATTTGCCGCGCGGCGATCTTATCGACAAGATTTATATCAAGTCGGCAGGGAACAAAATCACGCGCGTTAAACTGGAGCGCGATAACTTCCTTGCGTTTGATCGTACGCCGGATGAAAACAATCTGATTCAGTACGACGGCGTGCGCGTGCCGCAACCTTCGTGGTTTGTTCTCGATCCGTCAGAACAAGGGCGCGGCGACGAAGCGTTGATTACGTCGAACGTTTCGGACTTCCGCTTGAAAGTTACTGTAAGTGCCGCCGACACGTTGACCATTTACGTTGATTACATGGGCAGTTTGACCGGCAACTAATCGCCGGGTTTTCTGGCAAATCAGAAAAGCGGGCGATTCTAAAAGATCGCCCGTTTTCGTTTAAAAGGTGGAATTATGGACGCAACGAAATTATTTAATCTGGCCGATACCAGCGTCGAAGGCGGCGGCGGCGGCGCATCGCTTCTCGATACGCTGCAAAATCTGGTAGGTCTTGCCGGTACTGCCTACGTCAATCGCGAATTTGATTTGACCGGTAACGCTGCGGCGCGCGATCAGGCTACCGCCGAATTGCAGGCTAATACACAGGCCGAAATTGCGAAGGCACAAATTAGTTCGCAATCGTTGATAATCGTCGCCGTTGCAATTATTGGCGCTGTCGTGCTCTATAAAGTTCTCTGAGGATTTGTCATGGCGCTTGGCTTTAATATTTCTCCGGGCGAATCGTCCTACGCGCAAAGCCAAATAGGCGCGGTAAAGTTTGGTGATGTGGCAATTGGCACGAACAGCAAAAGTAAAAATCTTATGCTTATCGCCGCCGCTGTTATCGTCGCCATTGTTTTTATCAAGAAAATGAAATAGGGCGCACCGATGGGCATTTTCGATAAATCGTCATCTTCTGCCACCTCGTCAAGCGCCGCGCAAGCGACACAATCGGTCGAAGGCGGCGCAGCTACCAGTATCGCCGGAATTTCCGCCGGCCAAAAATCGCAAATTGTTATCAACACGACTGACAACGGCGCGGTGCAAGCCGCGTTTGAAGCGAATCGCGCTGCGGTAGAAGATTCGTTTTTATATGCCGGCGGGACCATTGATCGCAGTTTGCAAACGGTGGACGCAGCGCTTAAAACATCCGAAAACGCGCGCAATGATGCGCTGTCATTCGCGGCGGGTTCGGTTAACACGTCGCTCGACTTTGCAAAGGGTACAATTAGTACCGTCGCCTCGATCAGTGACGCGGCGCGCAATGATGCGCTGTTATTCGCTGGCGGCGCTATCGATAAAATCGCAAATGTTAGCGAATCGGCGCGCAATGATTCGTTGACGTTCGCCGGCGGCGCTATCGATAAAATCGCAACCGTGAGCGAGGCGGCGCGTAACGATTCGTTGCAATTTGCGTCGGGCGTTATTCAATCGTCTAACAAATCAGTTTATGACGCTGTAACTTCGGCGCTGGGAAGCTCGGATAAATCGCGCACCGATGCGTTGCAATATGGCGCTGGAGCGTTCAATCAAGCGGTTTCGGCAATCAATACGAATCAGACAAACACGCTAGAATTTGTAAAAGGTATTAACACGGATTCCCTCGACTTCGCGTCAGGATCGTTGTCAAAAGTTTTGGATTCGGTTTCAAACACGACCGCCAATACGCTATCAAGTCTTGCCGATGCGCAAGCGAAAACCGTGTCAGCGATTGGAGAACAAACGAAAAGCGAAACTACGCAATCGTTTGACAAATTGGTTAAACTTGCAGGTGTTGCGGTTTTAGCAATCGCAGCGGTTTATGTATTTAGGGGCCGCGTATGAATACAACACAATACTCTGACACACTTGTGACGGAATGGCAGCGGCAAGGTATTCTACCAATTCCCGAAGTTGTCGTTACTCCGCAAAGTACAGTAAGCCCGAAATATTCGGGGATTTCTGGCGCGAAGGTGCCGCTGTACACAATCGATTTAAAAAATCTAGCCGATATGGTGCCGATTCCGCAATTTGAAATTGCTGGAATTAAAACCGAATGGCTGTTAATCGGTGCCGGTCTCGCACTGGTATATTACGTCACTAGCAAAGGGAAAAAATAATGGCACGCATTAAGAATTTTACCTACGCGCTAGTCGCTAACGTCCCGCTGCGAATTGAGCGAAATGGGTCGATTGTGCGATGCGTGCAAGCGAGTGCCGTTTTTTCCGTTAACGCGGAAAATATGGATTCTATCGACTTGCAAACCGGCATCGGTTTTAAAATGGATGCCGGAGACAGTTTTAAAAGTTTGGTGCTCCAATCTGCGGTTAACCAAACCGTTCAAATTTACATCGGCGACGGTGATGTGCAAGACTCGCGATTCTACGGCTCGATTAACGCGTTAATCACGCCCGGCAGCGCCGTAGCGATTCCTGCCGATGTGGTAATTGCGACGGCGACGGTAAATAACATTGCGGCCAATTTGGCGCGTCGCGCAATTACGGTACAGGCGCTTTCGACCAATACCGATGTGCTGCGCGTAGGCCCGGTGGCTGGCGCGGCGCAAGGCGTCGAATTGCAACCGGGAACAAGCTGGCGTTTTGAAAATACGGCGGCGCTGCAAGTTGCCAACAATACCGGCGCGAACCAAACTTACATCACGATTGAGGAAACTTGATAAATGAAAAATATTTTTGCGTTTGTTGTTTTTTCGTTTCTTCTCGCTTCGTGCAATGTGGCGTTTGCGCAACAAGGCGGCTTTCCTTCGTCTCCTACATTTCAGAAAGTTACATCTAAAAACGCTACAAGCTCGGAATTTAGATTTTACAATACCTCCGCAACTGCTACCAATCGCGCCGGACGTATAGCTGTAGGTTCTGGCGGCGGTATAAATGCGCAGTTTTGCGCCGACGATTTTTCTAGCTGCGCGAGTATTCTAGCGCTTGGTACGCGAGCAGCTAACGTTGCCGCCACTGCCACGCTTACAGCGACTTCTATAGATTTGGTCGGCGCTGCAAAAGTTAACGGCGTTGCTATTCCTGCGTACTCCGACGCGGCGCCAGCGTTTGCGAATACTTTGCAAGCGCCGCTATTTTTGGCTACGCAGGCAACCGATGCGCAATATCGCAGTTTTAACAGCGCGGCGACGACGACGAATCGCGCAGTTAAATCATCAGTTGGGACTGGTGGAAATTATGCGATTCAATTTTGCGACGACGCTTTTGGTACATGCGTCGATACTTTAAGAATCGGCAGTCGCAGCGGTAATACGTCCGGAAATATTACTCTTACCGCGACGCAAATAGATTTAACAGGCACAACGGTAAACGCTAACGGCGTGCCGGTCGCGACAAAATCTAGCGGAAGTTTCACCGCTGCAATTGTTGGCTGCACCACGTCGCCTAATGTCAATGTGAATTGGGCGCGCAGTGGTAATATTGTATCGATTCTATATGACACGTCCGGCGCGACGACTTGCACGTCTAACAGCACATCGTTAAGTTTTTCGAATGCAAATTTTCCCGCCGCGATACTTCCGCTGAGAAATACCGGAGCCGTTTATTATGACCAATGCGGCGACAATAGCGTTACTGTTGACTGTTCGTCATGGATAGGAACGACCGGCACTGTTACTTTTTCCAAGGGTAAATCTGGCGTAACAAATACGTGGACCGCTGCCGGGACAAAAGGATTCACTGGTACTGGAATTCAATACACATATATTTTAAATTAAATGCAAAACAAACGCCTTGCCATTTTATCCGTCACTTTGCTGGTCTTGCTTTATATGACGCGCGAACAAGTTGGAAAACCTGCCGCTACTTTCATCGCTTCGAAGATAGGTCCGCGCGGCATACGTAATAACAATCCCGGTAATATTCGCGTTTCTGCGGATAAATGGCAAGGCGCCATCGGTGATGACGGCGCATTTTTTATTTTCGATACGCCAGAGAATGGTATTCGCGCACTCGCGCGCATTTTGAAAAATTATCGCACCAAATACAATTTGAAAAATATCGCCGGAATTATAGCGCGATGGGCGCCCGCTTCGGAAAATAACACGGCTTCATATATTCAAGCGGTCGCGCGCTCGACAGGACACAACGCCGGTGATACGCTGGCACTCAATCTGGCGGATTACGGGCCGCTAGTATCCGCGATCATCTTGCATGAAAACGGCTTGAACCCTTACCCGCAATCCACCATTGACGCCGGCGTATCTGCTGGCATCGCTTAGGAGCAAGACCCATGACTCAACCACGCTCACTGAATAACCGGGGCAAATCTTCCCGCGCTGGACTCGCGGCAATCGGCTTGTATGCTGGCTCGATCTCCGTCGCTGGCGCGATCAGCAACGCCCCAGCAGGCTGGACTGGCGGCGCCCCCGCCGCGTCAGTCTTCACCGTGACACACAACCTCGGCCTGACTGCCAACGCTTATGAAGTTATCGCTGTATGCACACAAACTAACGCGCAGGCGATGGTGACGGCACGCAGCGCGAATAGCTTTCAGGTAACAACGTCAGATTTGGCGACGCCTACCGTCGCTGACCGCGCGTTCTCCTTCCTGCTGATTCGCAGCGACGGCGAATAATGGAAATGGGGCCGCTAGGTCTTGCAGTTGTGGCAAGCGCGCTTTCGGGCGCGTTTTCCGCATTGGCCACAATAGCGGCCCTTCGCGTGCATATCGTTTATTTGCGAGAAGGGCTTACCCGTGTAGAGCAAATTGCAACACGCGCTCACACTAGAATTGACAATTTGGAGTATTGCGCAAAATGACTTTTGTAGACGCTTTTGTAAATTATGCGCCGCAGATAATCGGCTACGCGTCGATGCTTGCGGCAGGATTGCCGGAACCGAAACCGGGCAGCGTTGGCGCCGCAATTAAAGGCGTTGTCAATGTGCTGGCTTTGAACGTCGGCAACGCACGTAACGAATCGGCAGCGCAAAAGAAACAACGCAAGGCTGCAATTAAATGAAACACATTGCGCTTTTAAGCGCGATGTGCTTTGTGTCAATGGCGCAAGCGGCGGCAGTTTTGACGTGGACGCCGCCGCCGTCGCATGTTAACGGGTCGCCGTTAACGCCTGTCGCTGCCGATAAATACACGATTTATAAAGACGGTGCAGTATTGTCAACTGTCGGCGGTTTAACATTGACGTATAGCGACAACGCTGCGGCTGATTGCATATCACATGTGTATGCCATCGATTTTACAGAAACCGCTTTGTTGCTGACTTCGGATAAAGGTACAGCGACGCAGCCGGTCGATTCGGTTGGATGTCGCCCAAAGTCGCCAGTTTTGCAAGTCAAGTAATCGCTTGGCTTCGCAAATTATTCGGGTTTTGATATGATTAAAACGACGGTGCAAGTTGACGGTTTAATGGTTTTGACCGGGCTAGGTCTTATAGCTGTCGGCTTGCTGTATATCAACCGCGATAAAATTTCTGGCGCTGGCGCAAGCGCGCTGCATTTGATTGACCCGACAAGCTCTGATAATTTAGCTTATCGCGGCGCGAATGCAGTTGTCGGACAAGATAAATTATCGACTGCTAGTGATTACCTTTTTGGCGCTATACAATTAGCAACCGCACCGGTCGAAATTTTGAATTTGATCCGCGACGGTAAACCTTCGCCGGAATTTTCTTACGCGCTTAAAACTTATGGTTTAGGAGGATAGAAAATGGTCCCGAAAATTGGGCAGCAGGTTATGATGGAAATGGTAGCGCCGTTCGGTCGCGTGTGTTGTGGCGCTGTTGTCGCAGGCGTCAACTCTGACAATAATGTAAATTTGACCGTTTTCAATTTTGATGGTAGCGTTGGACGTGCGACGAATGTTCACTTTCGCAACGCACCTTATGGTGAGAATGATTTGGAATATATTCCGTATTGTTGGCCGATTGACTATCGCGCAGAGGTTACGGAAGTTGCCAAGCCTGTGAAAGCGGCTAAAAA
>Ga0228700_1001941_pt1 | contig 11921 bp, 26 predicted proteins | sample McNCre317_Aug_MG_FD_178019 | JGI IMG/M metagenome (GOLD analysis project Ga0228700, IMG submission 178019) | Freshwater microbial communities from McNutts Creek, Athens, Georgia, United States - 3-17_Aug_MG | ecosystem: Environmental > Aquatic > Freshwater > Creek | place: USA: Georgia...
ACAGATGATAAAAAACAACTCGTTCATTTTCCTTCTCCTCGAAGTGTGGGGTTAATTAGTCCTATCACCATCAACAAACACCCATTGTTCAGCGGTGTAACAGCTCTTCATCATCTCAGGCTCTTGATTCCAAGGTGGCACTTGGCTCATGTGAACTCGCTTTCGCAGTTTCATTATGGCTGATTCATAGTTCCAACATCCTTTAGAACCGCCTAGTCCATGATTATAATCATTGTAGTAACAACCTTGGCATTTTTGTTTGGATTTCATCTATCCCTCGCTCTGTGGTTCTGTATTCATTTCCGTTCCTGTATATTAAGATATTCACAAATCACATCGGCTCGATCACTGCTAAAAATCTCTCGACACTTCCACCAAGCGTCTTCTCTGTCACACTTCACAAATATCAACCTAAACAAATCCTCAATATCGTTTAACGCCGCAGATCGCCCTGCCTCGAAAGATTCTTTGAGCTCTTCATTATACTGGTCAAAGTCAATGGTGAGTTGCTTTAATTTCTTAACTGGTTTTTTTGTATAAGAATAGTCCATTTATTCCTCATCTGTTAAGTACACATACATTGCTCGAGACAATTTAATTTTCTCAGCAAGTTTAAGTATCGCATCATGGTCAACATAAATGGCATTGTGCTCACTCATGCAGTCGCATATGAACTTAATTTGACAACCATCATCTGTGCAATAAACACCGTCACCTAAATATGTTTTGTCACTCATTTGTATTTCCTTTCACAACATTCCAAAACACAATACTCAGAATCAAAGGCCAGAGCATTAGAGAAAACAGCCCGGACAAAAGTGTCAACCACGTCACCTTGCCGGGCCAAAAGGATCCGTTCGATATACACGCACCAAAATAAACACACAAGGTCATAAGTAAATAAAGTTTAATATAGTCGATCATTATCTAGCCCACACTATTGGTTTCATTTCTATAATATAACTGCCGTCGATATAAACTGGCTTACATGTGTCACAGTTTAATATAACAAAATAAGATATAGTACAGATGTCGTTGGTGGTTGGATCTTTTGTGATATCGTCATTCAGCCCCAAGAACCAACCGTCCATAACCCAATCAGGTTGGCCGAATTTACCCCTTATTTTTAGTCTAAATTGATTCATATAATTCTCTTCAAATCCGTCGACTTAATGAACATCCAATAAAGATTTGCTTGATCAACCAAATCAGATTCTTTTGGAAAGAACTGGATGGCCTCAACCTCTCGCCCAAAAATCTCGTTTTTAATCCTCTGCATATCGGTCCACGACAAAATAGGTTTAGCATCGTTTCGTCTGACCATCACCTTGTCAAACAACTCACCCAAGTAATAGCGATTGAATTTAAAGTACTGCACCACATAGTGATTGTTTAACCAAACGCGGTCAGGCCTATAGGTTGAGTTGTTTTTAAGAAGAGCGAACTTGGCCATGGCGTCCACCGTCACGTCTTTAAACTCGTTGAACGGTTTTTGCATTAGGCGTTCACCGTTTTGAGTGCTAGCTCTCCTCATTTGGCGATTAAGTTTCATTCATCATTCTCCCGTCTCCGTCACGTCCTTAGCAAAAACAGACGGAGATAAACTTGCGACCTGATCATAGGTTTTTCCATATCCTGGTAGCTCGGGCGTGAAATATATTGCTTGATACGGAACGCCGTTAAAATTCGTAATAATTTGATCGGCCATTTTGTGCTCTTCTAAAAAAGCACGTCTAAGCTTAGACACTTCATGATTGCATTCTCGGGTTAATTCAGTCCAATGCTTCTTCATTTTTCGCTCTCAATCGGCTTAAAGTTTTCACAGTCTTTGGTTGCCCAAATGGGATCAAAGTTAACGGGATAAAAAAACCAGCCGTTCACAATTCCATGAGCTTCGCCCTTCATTTTTGGATCCGGCTTTATGCACTGAATGTGAGTGTTATAGGGCAGCTCAACTTTGTGCTCGCATTTATGGCACATCAATATTCGCGACGTTCCGTTTGGGTTTTGAATCATTTTTTGACCTCTCGTTTAAAATAACAATCGTACGCAGCGCGAATCGGTTCATTTGGAAAGCGTCTCTCAGACGAAACACTCTTGTCAGTAAAGCGAGTGAAGTCCTTGCCGTCGAGATAGCCGATTTCGAAATGATTTGTGAAGGCGAAGGTTAAGCCCTCAGGCGGTGTTGATCCATGAGGGACAATCACGAACTGGCTCCAATAATCTTTTGGGTTGACAGGAATGATGCTTAAAAAACTCATGGCGATTTAAGTCTCAGGGCTTTCTCGCTGACATATTTCTTTTTCATAATGCCGTGCGGGTGTTTAACAATAACCACATATTGTTGAAACTGCGGGTAGACGATATGAATAACACACTCTCTCTCGGGCTGCTCTAGCCCGTGCTTTGTGGTCAGAGGCTTATAGATACAAACATCACCTTTTTTAAAAATCATCGCGATCACCGACCGAATAGCAGAGTTCTTTTTTAACCGAATCACGGGGCAGGTCGTGACAAAAAGGGGCTGAGTATCTAACCCACCACGCTGACACCAGAACACCAAACACGAAGGCCAAAAGACCCCACAAGATTTGTTCAATCACCTGCATGTTAAAACTCCGGGATTTGATCGTCGCTTAAGGGTGGTGGATCAGCTTGTTGAGATTCGAAATCAAACGGTACATCGAGGGCTGTTTGGGAGTTAAGCCACAACTCGCCATAGTGCTTAAACTCTTCTAAGGACCGAGCCAGCGGTTTCTTAGCCGATCCCGCAATCCAAATCAAAGTCCTATCAATCTCATCAAGCGATAAGTCCTTAAGCTTCTTGCCCTTCATGGACTGAGAGTTAAACGTCACCACGTACTCGCCAGGATCGATGTCCACAGGTTTTTCCACACGCTCGTTAAGCACAACCGCTTCGCCTGTTGCGTGGTTAATAACTTGACGCGGTGCAGATGAATTAGAGGCGATTTGAGAAGAGTAAGCTTCGACGCGACCTTGTACCTGGGTCGACAAATTTGCGTTTAATGGCGGTGCCGTTTTGTTTGTTTTATCGGCATCTGGCGAAGTTGCTTGAGCCATCTCGTCGCTTGAATAAAGTCCGCTGAGATCGTTTGGGAAAGCTTTTCTCAAAGCCAAAGCTTCTGCGACCTTGGCGATCATCAGGTCTGGCATCTTAGCCCAGAACTGGGTCAGTTGCCCATCCTTCTTGCGCTGCGCATAGCTTGAAAACTTGGCCACTCCCCAAAGCGGTTCCTTGAACTCTTCTCTGAGCACGCCAACCTTTGCCGCAACGGGTGGTTTGTCATGAAGCCAGCAGTCAACCCACTTGCCGTCAGGCCCACACCAGAACGGACCAACTTGCCCACGGTACTTCTCCGACCTCTCAGCCACAATCCGAAGCCCATCGATCGACGTTTGCGAACTCATCACCTCTCGACCAAGGTTTGAGTCCCAGCGTTTAATCGCATAAATTTGTTTACTGAAGGGATCTAATTTAGTTTTCTTACAGATCTCGATAAAGAGCCTCAGCTCATCGTCCGTCGCGCCCTTGGCAACGGTGTCCTTGATGAGTTGGATTTGGTCGGTTGAGTAAGTCGTAGTGGTAAGTTCAGTTGCCATTTAGCCTCGCAGTTCTAGAAATTTAGTTTGTTAAACGAAATTTTGTTTCAAAACACAAGCGAAATCTTAATCAGTCACGTCGCCATGGTCTAAAAACCGCTAAGTTAATATTTTTTTTGGTTCATAAAGCGATTGCCATACTTGGTGGGGAGTTAAATTATCCGAAACTAAAACAAACTTTTCTTCCCAATCTTGACTCCACACAGCGGTGTTTTGACAGGAATATCTCTGCGACATCTGGCAATTAGGTCCATGACAGCGAAAAGAAAACGAAGCCGCTTTTGGGTTTCCCTTGATGATCGCCGACACGAATCCAGTATCGTCGCATAAAGCGCATTGTTCGTTTCGCACCCTTCTTTCTCTAAGCCATTCGCTATGAGCCGATTGTTCTCGTCTGTAAGCAAAATCTAAAAAAGGTTTTGCGACCTTCTCAAACTCTTTCAGTGTCGGTGCATAGCGGTTCTCGCCGATGATTGTGTCAGTGACGATTGAAAACTCATCGTCGGACAAGCGCCGCAGCTTTTTAAGAACGATTGCTTTCCTCTCTGGCGGAAACATCTCGGCACCATAAATTTTTTCTAGCCTCTTAAAATTAAAATCAAAACAAGTCAGTGTCATTGCTCATCTCCGATCAACACGTCTGGTTTATCAAACAATCCCTGGTTAACAGCTTCAGCAAGAAACTGCTGTTCCTCGTTATGCCATTTCTGTTTCGCACCCACGGTCTTGTCAGCTTTTTGGGCCTCGCTTCTCGTAACGACCTTGCCGCTTGAAATAAATCTTTGGATCTCATTTCGTTTAGAAACAAAAAGCTCCACCGCATAAGCTTTCTCAACAACGAACGCATCTGGCATTGAAAAATAAGCGACGAGCATTTCCTTCGCTTTAGCCAAACCGACCTCCTTCACAAACCGTTTTAAAATGCCCGCATCCTTTCCGGTGATCACCGGGTTAATTGAATTTTTTTTTATAAACAAGTCGCAATAGAAAGCGATCAGAAGATTGGCGTCTGGCTTGTCCAGACGCGTCACAGGAAGCGGTTTTTCGTTTTTTAAATTCGTCGCCAATTTAGTTCTTCTCTCTTCTTCTCTCCTCTTCTCTCCTCTCCTCTCCTCTGGGGCAACGTTCACGTTCCAAAGCCGTGCCGAGTCCGTGACGGAAATAATTTTTATATTTTCTAAGTGTTTGAAAAGACTAAGAGTTTTTTTTCTGTTAAGTTTAGTTAAAGTCCAGACATCTTTAAAGTAAACTCTCAGCCGTGCGTTAGCTGTCTTGGATGACATCGACAGTAGGTAGACCCAAACTCTGAATTGGGCATTACTTAGGTGTCTCATATCTGGATCATTGCAAATATCGTTGGACAGTTTAAACCACCAAGATTTCCTCACATCTGACCGCGCGTTATATTTTTCCCAATTGTTTATTGTGATCTCAATGAAGTCCAAACTAGCCCCCAAGTTGTTTAATCAATGTTGTTTTTTTTAAAGAACAAATTGACTCTCTTGGGCTTTAGGCTTAGTTTCCGCGAGAGTCAGTTTGTTCTTCGCAGTTCAAACTCATAACCCCGATCCGACGTAAAAATCAATCGGGGTTTTCTTTTTGTCCTACTTTAATTGTTTAACCGCGTCTTTAATTGCTCGCCTGATCAGGCTAGACACGTTGACCCCGTGGGCCTTTAGGGTTTTAAAATCATCCATGTGAATGCGGGCACTCACAGTTTTATCCACATTTTTTTTCTTAAAATCCTTAAGGCTCATTCTTGCCCCCCATCATCTTAGTTGTTTGTTCCACAAATAAATCAAACTCATTTTGTCTCATGACCTCCATTGCAAACGAGTGGGCCAAAATAAAGAGCAGGGTTTGGCGAAGCGTCTCGTGAGAGGCGACCAGCGCAAAAACCTCTGGCGCTTGGTCAGAATTATAAAGTGCTTTAACCTCATCCTCAAACCCGCGTGTGTAGCTTGCGAGCTTGATTAACTCATTCCTTTTTCGACTACTCACGTTTTATTCCGTTGTTAAATAAATAGGCAGCATCGAGCACTTCGTCGTTTTCAACCTTAATCGTAAACCGCTTGTTGTCGATCTTAATACAAGTAACATAAGCACCATCTCTCAGCTTCCCACCGCCAACAACGGACACCTCTCGGTCTGTTACACCCTTTAATATTTGTTGGATCATTAAGCTTATTTCCATCTCATTCATTTGTGTTCCCCTTTGTTATAATACAATTGTCACACAATTGTGTGACAAGGTAAACAAACAAAAAGACAATAAGCTGAAGACGAATAAAAACAAGTAGATATACTGTCTCAAAGTGAGACCAGTGTTAACGACAAAGCGACAAAAACTCAGCTCTCACCGTTGGGTTAGACCTAAAGGCGCCTAGCATTGAACTAGTGATCATAGTGGCACCAGACTTTTTAACACCCCGGCAACTCATACACTGGTGATGGGCGCGAATGATGACGCCAACGCCGAGAGGTTTTAAATAGAGTTCTATTGATGACGCAATTTCTTGGGTCATTTTTTCCTGTATCTGAAGACGACGAGCGAAGCAATCAACAAGTCTTGCAAGCTTTGACAGCCCCACCACGTGCCCATTGGGAAGATAGCCAACGTCGGCAGTTCCAATGATCTTTTCTAAATGATGTTCACAGGTTGATTTAAACTCAATGTCCTTTAAAATCACCATCTCATCGCACGACCCGTCTTCAAATACCGTCGACAAAATTTCTTTTGGTGATTCCTTATAGCCGGCATAGAGCTCTCGCCACGCCTTCACAACTCTTTTTGGCGTGTCTATTAAACCTTCCCTGTACGGGTCTTCTCCGATTGTAATTAACATCTGTCTAACAAGTTGTTCTGAGTCCATTTTATTCAACTCCTAAAATCTTATGGGTTTGAAGCGAGAGGCGCCAACCTTGATTGTTCTTAACCCATTCGATCGCATCGAGAAGGTTTTGATCATAACGGCTGGTATAGAGGGGTTGGATGAATCTGTTTTGAGCCTTAAATTCTTTAAACGAGTCGGCCGTAATTTCGCTGCTGATGAACGGAAACAAAACCTTTAAGTCAGTTGCTGTCAGCATTGCAGTCTCGTTAAAACCTTGTTTTGGACTCACTGTGATGTGGTGAAAATAAAGGAACAAATCACCGACTTCTTTAGACCCATTGGTCTCAAGGTGAATTCTGTAGTTGAGAGAATAAAGAGTGTTTAGCAACGCGCGATCAACCTGAAGCATTGGCTCACCACCAGATAAAACCACATGCTTTACTGGCCCCAACGCCTCTAGTTGCTCAATAATTTCTTCAATCGTTAACTTCTCCCCACCATAAAAATCCGTGTCACAGTACCAACAAACCGACTTAGCTTTGTCCTGATCACGTCCAGACCATTTGTTGCAACCAGAGAAACGAATGAACTTGACGGCAGTCCCAGCCTTTGACCCTTCGCCTTGAATGGTTGGGCCAAAAATTTTCTTAATCAAATAAGTTTTCATGTCACGACCACCTTACAATTCTCAGTCTCATAAAGTTCTATCTTCGTCACCGTGACACCAGAGTCCTTAAGCACTATTGGGCAAATGGTCTTTAACAAATAAAAGGCCATGTTCTCAGCCGTTGGGTTAAAACTACAGGTCCAAACAGGTTTGTTCTTACTCATCAAATGAGCCACGTTCACAAGCTCTAAATCATCCTTAAATAAAATCGTTGTGTGGTCCCAGTTCTTATCAATCCATCCACCCACTTTGTCCTTTAAAACCGAGAAATCAATCACCCGTCCAATGCTGTCAAGGGCCGGTGACTCAGCATAAATCCAAGCTACGTAGTTGTGACCATGTAGGTTCGCACACTTTGATTCGTGGTTTAAAACCCTATGACCACTACAAAAATGAATCTTTCTCACACACTCAATTACTCTGTCCATTTTTACACCTCAGCATAGATAGTTGGATCCACAACACCGGCAAGATTAAATGCTTCTTTTCTCTCGGTGCATGAACCACACTTGCCACAATGTTTATCTTCACCCTTATAACAGGTCCACGTTAACTCGAAAGGAACTTTAAGGCCTGCCCCGATTCGTGCAATCTCGGTTTTATCAATGTCCTTAAATGGTGAGATAAGCTGAATGCGTTCATAGGTACCGTTTGCAATTGCGTGAGCCATTGGCGCAATGAACTCAACTCGACAATCTGGATAGATTGCGTGATCGCCAAAATGATTACCCAAGACCACACCCTTCGCACCTTTACTCTCGGTCAGCCCCGCAGCGATTGAGAGCATGATGCCGTTACGAAAAGGCACTACGGTTTTCTTCATAGACTCGTCTGCATAGTGTCCCTCTGGAATCTCACCGCCAGATTTAAGAAGATCAGATTTAAAATACTCGTTTATGAATTCAAGATTTATAACTGTGATGGGGATTTTATAATAGTCTGCTATATTGTGTGCAGCCACAATTTCTATTTTATTGTGTTTTGACCCATACTGAAAATGCACACAACCAATCACTTCATAACTCGGATCATTGATCGCCCAAGCGAGAGCAGTTGTTGAGTCCATGCCGCCAGATAAAACCACAAGTAATTTTTGTTTCATTGTTTAATCCTTTTATGTTGTTGGATTAAAATTTGAGTCTCAGCTGGCATTGCAGATGCCAAGAATAAATACGTTCCAAGTTTTTTATAGACGTCTTGACTAAAATGGATTGCTGAAACGCCACCTATTTCACGTAATGGCGTGAACGTCGTTCCTTCCCAAGACTTTTGATGTAAGAAAATATCAATGTCATAGCCAAGTCGTTGAAAAAATATTTTGAGACTTTCTCTCTTGGTTCGGTCAAAAATATCTTTTTTTGTGACAGTGATAATGGTTCCATTTCCCTTGTAGATTAGCATTCGACCATACCTAGCACCAGCTGTCCAAGAACTAGAGTCACACATATAAGGTTTGTAATATCTAATAAAAGGTAATTGCACGAAACCAAGCCAATGACACTTTCGACCATCGACCTTTTTCATTATACCTTTAACAAACCCCTTATTCCCTCTTGTTCCAACAAGTCCACCAATACCCACGACATCACTTGTTCGGTAATAGTGATCTAAAACAGATGGGTCTTCGCCACGAGTAAAAATTGGAATCGGGTTAAACCCACGCGCCAACATTATCTCATAGTTTTTTATCGTGCCGTGTGGATCGCCAACAACATCAAGTGTAAAATATCGCCATGGTTTAAACGGTAGTGATTCAATAAATCTGCAATAGTCATCAATCTCAATTGTTTTCCCAGCCTTCCAAGCTGTAAACGCTCCAGAATCTAAAACAAATCGAATGCGATCTTCGTTTTCTTTTATAAGGGCCACAACTTCCGAATTTAAGTAAGGATAGGCAACTAAAAGATTAAGCTTGTTAAGTGACATCCACACCCTCAAAACCAACTTCTTCTATATGTTTTTTTATAAAATCTGTGAGCTCGCTTTTTAAAGTCTGAGGACAAGAGACTTTAATTATTGCAGTTATGCCGTCAAGATTTTCATCTATGCCATCTATTTTATCTAGATCAGCGTTCCAGTTGTCGGGAATAATGAGCTCGTCAAGCTTAAGGTCAGTAAACAAATCATCACCTATGTCAATTTTTAGTTCATCAAGCATGGCCTGAAGGTCGTCAGTAAAGAACCCAGAGATCCGTGGATTGTTGAGCGTCACGTTTAGAGCTCTTTCTTGTGTGTCATCAAGGTCTAAGTAAACCACTGGCACTGTCTCGTGGCCAAGCTCTTGAGCCGCTCTCAGCCTTTGATGCCCACCAACAAGTGTGTTGTTTCTGCGGTTCACAATTAAAGGATCCACCACACCGAAGGTTTTAATTGATTGCATGAGACCGGCAATGGCGCTCTCTGATATGTTTCTCGGGTTGTAGTTTGCAGGATTAATAGACGAGATCGGTGCTTCGACGATTTGTATTTTCATTTTGTCCCCACGTTCTCTTAAAACAATTCTTCGCGTGGGGCCTTCGTGTCAACGTCTTAATGCGTGAGCCCGTCGGTCGGACCTTTAAGTTTTGGGTGAACGCGCTCTTTCTCAGTCATCACTTGTCTTATCCTGTGAAGGGCGTTCATGAGGGAGTCGACTTGGGTGAGGTGATCAAATAAAAAACCAATCATATCATCGCCGTCTTTCATCTGAACTCTGACGACCATTTTCTGAAGCATTGGATCGGCGTTCTCTTCGAGGTTTTTAATGAACGCCCCGCCTAGAACCTTCATATAGATGTCAGCTTTTTTTGACACAGAGCACCCCGCGAGCAAGCTAAATTCAAGTTTATGGTAGCAAACTGAAACGCACTCGTTGAGTCTTGAATGCATTTATCCGACACTGTAGCCGTATGCCATCATTGCCAAACGACAATTTTAGATCGCCCTTGATGCTCGACAACGACACGCCTTATGTTGGTAACTCAACTGGGCCCGATGGTCGTGGACGAGTTCACACGAAGATTTCAAACACAACGGCTGAACCAGTACCGGTTGAGATTGTGGACGGCACACCTGGGATTAAATTCTTCTCAGACATCTTCGATGAGCCAACAACGCCAGGAGCTGATCAAACGCTTTTGAGTTTCACGGTGCCAGTATCCACATTGCGCCAAGTCAACAAAGTCAATGTCACATTGAGGCAGGAGTCTTATTTTTGGATTGAGGCTGATGGTTTGAAAGTTGGGTCGGGGTTAACTGGTCCAGGTCAGAAGTCCGAAATTTGTTTTAATCCGACTAGGCCCTTTTCACCCGGCACGTTAATCGAGGTAAAGTTAAAGCAACGAAATGGGTCTGCCGTTACAACGGTGGACTGCGTGTTGTCAGGATCCGACAGCGCGGTTTAACAACAAAACAAAGGAATGAAGTATGGCTGATGTGAGGGAGAGTTTTCCAGTTCTTGAAGGCGCGTCGGGCGAAGGCTTAGCATTAAGAGAAGTACAACAAGGTGATGCGGTCGCGGCAAAAAACGGTCTACTTGGTTTTGCGTTCAAAGACGCTACAGGTAATGCGATTGCTGCACCTGTTAAAGTAGAAGGCAACGCTCCTGGCGACGCAGTTCCTGGTCTTGTGTTTAAGGATTCGGCTGGAAACCTTGTTTATCCTCAGTTAAACGCAAGCAACGCTTTGCCCGTTTCATTCACTCCGCCAACTGGAGTTGGAAAATCAAGTCGCGGTACTGCGACCGGCTCGGCTTCAAACACCACAGTTGTTTCGTTAACGCTTGCGAACTCGAAGATTTACAAAAACCTTGAATACATTGTTTCTTGTTTTAAAGAGACAATTTATCAAGTGATTCTCAGTGACAACGCCGTTGAGACAATCATCTCTGACGCTCTTGTCGGTCCTGGAATGTTTACGGCTTCTTGTTCATTGCTTCAAAAAGAAATCACCACTGGCGCAACTGGCACTCAATTGTTATTGATTAAGGGTCAGAATTTAAGCGGCACAAGTGATTTCAGAGCTTCATTGTGCGTTGAACTTGCTAACTAATAAGTGAGAAGAGATGGCTGATTCGATACCAGAATTTGAAATTACCGATGGGATTGGCAAGAAGACATTTATCTTCAACACTGGTCCCATCACGGGCGCAACTGCAACGGGCACTAAGTCCCTTGCTTATCTTTTTCACGGATCAGGCATCACTCAAAAATATAAGCTCGTTAAAATCATCGTTGATCAAATTGCTGGCAACAACGGTGCGATGCGAATTGAATTAAACCGAATCACAGCCGAGGCCGGCACACCTGGCGGAACACTTGCTACCATTCAGCCAAAGCTAAATGGCGATACCTCATCAGCGGTGGCAAGGTTTAATCCAACAAACGCCCCAACAAGGCAGCCAGGAACTTTATTTGGAGTTGGCTCTGATCCAAAAATGAATGGCCAAACTTATCCTTGTGGCGGTTTATCGGGAGACGACCTTGACGCCATACCATGGACCATTGACCCATCGACGGCCTTTGGATACGAAGTGACTCAAGTGGTGACAGCTACAATCTCAACGGCCCCAACGTTTAACGTGACTTTTGAATGGACTGAAGAATGATATCAGGTATTCAAAATCTAATGAGCCCGGTCGGCATGGACTTTTTAAACGCCGACATTTTGGCCGCAAACTCTGCCAACTCTGCGATCCTCACTATTCCTGCAAGAGACATTCTCTTAATCCTTGTCTCCATCACTGGCTACACGGGAGGAGGCGGGATCGGATCTCTTCGCTTTGGCGGAGTTGCTGGAGCAGTAGATTCAGGAAATAATTA
>Ga0228700_1001943_pt1 | contig 11915 bp, 9 predicted proteins | sample McNCre317_Aug_MG_FD_178019 | JGI IMG/M metagenome (GOLD analysis project Ga0228700, IMG submission 178019) | Freshwater microbial communities from McNutts Creek, Athens, Georgia, United States - 3-17_Aug_MG | ecosystem: Environmental > Aquatic > Freshwater > Creek | place: USA: Georgia...
GAACGGCGGCGAGTGCATCCCGGCGATGCGCAGACCGGGCAACCGCTGCGCCAGGCGCTGGCGCAGCCGCTCCAGCGTCTCCGGGGTGTTGCCATAGAGGAAGACCGGCTCCTGCCGCTGCTCGGCTAGCGCGAAGTAGCGCAGCATCAGGTCCGGGCCGTTGATGCGGCGCTGGTCGGCGTGGCCCAGCCGGCGCAGCATCCACGCCACCGGCGCCCCATCGGCCGTGGCCAGGTCGGCCTGCGCGATGACCTGATGGAAGCCGGGTTCCTGGCGCGCCGTGACGACCGAGTGCACGTTGCAGATGCAGACATAGCGGCTTTCGCGGTGCGCGGCCCAGTGGCCGATGCGCTCGCAGGCCTGATCCCAGCTCAGCACGTCGATCGGCGCGCCGATCACCGGCTCGCGCAGGCGCTCCTCGTGGACGACGAGGGCGGGCAGCTCAGAGGCGCCAGACATGCAGGCCGGCTTCCGTGAGCGCGCGGGCGTCGAAGGCGGACTTCACGTCGATCACGCAGCCGCCGCGGATGAGCTTGCGGGTGAAGTCCTCGGTGCCGAGCGCGCGGAACGTGCGGTGGGCCACCGCCGCGACGATCGCGTCGGCGCGGGGCAGATCGGCCCAGTCGAGCAGGCGCACGCCGTATTCGTGCATCGCCTCGTCCGGGTCGGCCAGCGGATCGTGCACGAAGACCTCCACGCCGTAGCTGCGCAGCTCCGCGATGATGTCCACCACCTTGCTGTTGCGCAGGTCCGGGCAGTTCTCCTTGAAGGTCAGCCCCAGGATGTTGACCCGCGCGCCCTTGATGTAGCTGCCGGCGGCGATCATCTGCTTGACGGTCTGCTCGGCGATGACCTTGCCCATGCCGTCGTTGATGCGACGGCCCGCCAGGATCACCTGCGGGTGATAGCCCAGCATCTCGGCCTTGTGCGTCAGGTAGTAGGGATCGACGCCGATGCAGTGCCCGCCCACCAGGCCGGGGCGAAAGGGCAGGAAGTTCCACTTGGTGCCGGCGGCCTCGAGCACCTCGGTGGTGTCGATGCCGATCTTGTCGAAGATGATGGAGAGCTCGTTCATCAGCGCGATGTTGAGGTCGCGCTGGGTGTTCTCGATCACCTTGCAGGCCTCAGCGACCTTGATGCTGGAGCAGCGGTGCACGCCCGGCTCGACGATCAGCGCGTAGAGCGCGGCGACCTGCTCGAGCGTGGCCTCGCTGTCGCCGGCCACCACCTTGACGACATTGGTCAGCCGGTGCTCGCGGTCGCCGGGGTTGATGCGCTCGGGGCTGTAGCCGACGAAGAAGTCGCGCTTCCAGGTCCTGCCCGAGGCGCGCTCGAGCTCGGGGATGCAGACCTCCTCGGTGGCGCCGGGGTAGACGGTCGACTCGAAGATGACGGTGGCGCCTTTCTTCAGGTGGGGGCCGATGGTGCGGCTGGCGCCGATCAGCGGCCCGAAGTCGGGAATGCGCGCCTGGTCGACCGGCGTGGGCACCGCGACGATGATGAAGTCGGCCTCGCGCAGCGCGGCCGGGTCGCTGCTGTAGCGCGCGTGCACCGCCGCGGCCATGTCCTCGTCGGGAATCTCGCGCGAGGGGTCCTGGCCGGCCTGGCAGCGGGCGATCTTGTCGTGGGCGATGTCGAAGCCGATCGTCGGCAGGCGGCGGCCGAACTCGACGACGAGCGGCAGGCCGACATAGCCGACGCCGATGACGGCGACGGTGGGGCGGGGGGAGAAAGGCATCGATTCGGAGGAGGTCTCGGGCATGGCCCCGTGATTGTGCCGGCTGGCGCCGGCCGGGCCGGCTTCCATCGGACGGATGGGTCGCGCGATGAGCCTCGACCCGGTCGGCGAGTCAAGACGAAGCGTGCAGAGTTCACGGCGCTATTGCGCGTGGGTCGGCATCGTTCTTTCGTGATCGGGTGCTGTGGCGTGCCATCTCGATAAGATCAGATCGATCAAATCAGGCACCATGGCGCTCCCGATCGAGTCGGTGCCTGTCCCGAATCCCATGACCTTCCCCCTGTTTTTTGCCATTCTCCGGGCGCGCTGGCGTTCGGCCGCGCTCGTGCTGCTGCTGACGATCGGCGGCACGGTTGCCGTCACGCTGCTGATGCCGCGCACCTACACGGCCTCGGCCTCGCTGGTGCTCGACGTGCGCTCGCCCGACCCGATCCTGGGCATGACGATGGGGGCGATGGCCATGCCCGCCTACATGGCCACCCAGGTCGAGGTGCTGCAGAGCGAGCGCGTGGCCCTGCGGGTGGTGCAGGGCCTGCGCATGGCCGACAACGCCCAGATCCGCGAGCAGTGGCGCGCCGAGACCGGCGGGCAGGGCAGCCTGGAGGCCTGGCTGGCGCAGATGATCGGCAAGAAGCTCGACGTCAAGCCCTCGCGCGAGGGCAACGTGATCTACGTGTCGTATGCCAATTCGGATCCGAAGTTCGCCGCGGCGCTGGCCAACGCGTTCGCCCGCGCCTACATCGACATCAGCCTCGGGCTGCGCACGCTGCCGGCGCAGCAGTACGCCGACTTCTTCGGCAAGCAGGCGCAGGAGGTGCGCGAGGCGCTGGAGAAGGCCCAGCAGCGGCTGGCCGAGGCCCAGCGCCAGCACGGCATCACGGTCGCCGACGAGCGCTTCGACATCGAGACGCAGCGCCTGAACGAGCTGAGCTCCCAGCTGGTGATGATCCAGGCGCAGGCGGCCGACTCGAGCAGCCGCTCGGCGCAGGTTCAGGCCTCGGGCGACCGGCTGCAGGACGTGATCGCCAACCCGGTGGTGGCCGGGCTGCGCGCCGACCTGTCGCGCCAGGAGGCCCGCTTCGGCGAGCTCGGCGCCCGTCTGGGCGACGCGCATCCGCAGGTCATCGAGCTGCGGGCCAACATCGAGGAGCTGCGCCGGCGCATCGACAGCGAGTCGCGGCGCGTGGGCGGCAGCGTGGGCGTGACCAACAGCATCAACCGCCAGCGCGAGGCCGAGGCGCGTGCGGCCCTGGAGGCCCAGCGGGCCAAGGTGCTGCACATGAAGGAGCAGCGCGGCGAGCTCACGGCGCTGCAGCGCGACGTCGAGTCGCTGCAGCGCTCCTACGAGCAGATCAGCCAGCGGGTGCAGCAGACCAGCCTGGAGAGCCAGGCGACGCAGACCAACATCTCGCTGCTGTCGTCCGCGACCGAGCCGACCCAGCCGTCCTCGCCGCGGCTGATGCTCAACACGCTGCTGAGCGTGTTCCTGGGCATCCTGCTGGCTGTGGCCTTCGTGCTGGTGCGCGAGGTCTTCGACCGCCGTGTCCGCCTGGTCAGCGACTTCTCCGATGCGCTGTGCCTGCCGGTGCTGGGCGTGCTGCCGGGCGAGGCGGGGCCCGGCCCGGGCTCGGTGCTGTCGCGGCTGGTGTCGCCGCAGCTCGCCGCGAAAGGACGCGCCCGATGACGGCTTCGCGCATGACCGATCTGCCCGAGCTGGCCGCGGTGTCGGCCCAGGCCGCGCAGGAGCGCTGCATCGGCGAGCTGATCCGCGAGAAGCGCCCGATCAGCGAGCCGCAGATCGAGGCGATCCTGGCCTACCAGCGCGAGCACGGCCTGCGTTTCGGCGAGGCCGCCGTGGCGCTGGGCCTGGCGACGGATGCCGATGTGGTCTTCGCGCTCAGCCAGCAGTTCCACTATCCCTACACGCCGCAGGACCGCTGCCATGTGCACCCGGAGCTGGTCACCGCCACCGAGCCCTTCGGGCCGCGGGCCGAGGCCTTCCGGGCGATCCGCAGCCAGCTGACGATGCGGGTCTTCGGGCCGAACCAGCCGCGCCGCGCGATGGTGGTGGTCAGCCCCGACCGGGGCGATGGCCGTTCCTACTTCGTGGCCAACCTGGGGGTCGTGCTGGCGCAGCTGGGCGGGCGCACGCTGATCGTGGATGCCAATTTCCGCCATCCGCGCCAGCATGAGCTCTTCGGCGTGCCCAGCACCGCCGGCCTGAGCGGCATCCTGAGCGGCCGCCAGGAGGCCAACGTGATCTGCCAGGCCTCCGACATTCCGAGCCTGTTCGTCATGCCGGTGGGCATCACGCCGCCCAACCCGCTGGAGCTGCTCGAGCGGCCCGCCTTCCGGCTGCTGATGGACGAGCTGCTGCGCAAGTTCGACCATGTGATCGTGGACACGCCGCCGGCCTCCAGCGGCAGCGACGCGGCGGTGATCGCCTCGCGCTGCGGGGCGGCGGTGATGCTCGCGCGCAAGAACCTCACCCGCATGGCGGGCCTGCACGCGCTGGCCGACAGCATGGTGGCGGCCTCGGCCCAGCTGGCCGGGGTGGTGGTCAACGAGCATTGATCGCATGTCGGCTGTGGAGCACGAATCCGAAGCGGGCCGGTGGCCGGCATGGTCGCCCTGGCTGCTGCTGGGGCTGGGATGGGTGGCCCTGTACGGCCCGACCCTGCGCGATCTCCTGCGCGGGGCGTGGGCGGGGGACCAGCACGGGCATGGACCGATCGTGCTCGCCCTGGGTCTGTGGCTGATGGGCCGGCGCATGCCGCAGGTGCTGGCGCTGCCGGAGCGCAGCGCCACCGGGGCCGGTCTGGGACTGCTGGTGCCCTCGCTGCTGCTGTTCGTGCTGGGGCGCTCGCAGGACATCATCATCTTCGAGCTCGGCTCGAGCCTGGGCGTCATCGCCGCGTGCGTGCTGCTGCTCAAGGGCGCGGCGGGGCTGCGGCCGCTGGCCTTCGGGCTGCTGTTCCTCGTGTTCATGATTCCGCTGCCGGGCCAGCTGGTCGATGCGCTCACGCAGCCGATGAAGATCGCCGTGTCGTATGTGGTCGAGACGCTGCTGCACCACGCCGGCTACCCGATCAGCCGCACCGGCGTGATCCTGCAGATCGGCCCCTACCAGCTGCTGGTGGCCGACGCCTGCGCCGGGCTGAACACGCTGTTCACGCTGGAGGCGATGGGCCTGCTCTACATGAACCTGGTGCGCCACGCCTCGGTGATCCGCAACATGACCCTGGCGATCCTGGTGGTGCCGATCAGCTTCACGGCCAACGTCATCCGGGTGATCGCGCTGACGCTGATCACCTACCACCTGGGCGACGAGGCGGGGCAGGGCTTCCTGCACGGCTTCGCCGGCATGGTGCTGTTCCTGGCGGCGCTGATGCTGATCCTCGCGGCCGATTCGCTGGTGCGCTGGCTGCTGCCGACCCTGCCTGCAGGCCGATCCCGATGACGACCCCGACGACTTCCCCGGCCGCGCCGGCCTCGGCCCGCTCGCTGCGCCTCGGCGCGATCCTGGCGGCCGTGATGATCGGCACCTCGGTGCTGGGCTCGGCCCTGAAGCCGCACCGGCTGCTGGCCGACACGCGCGCGCCGGTGCGCCTGCAGCAGCTGCTGCCCGAGCGCTTCGGCGACTGGACTCCGGTGCCGATGGCCCAGGGCGTGATCAATCCGCAGGCCCGCACGCTGCAGGACCAGCTCTATGCCGAGCTGGTCAACCGCGTCTACCGCAACCCGCAGGGCGAGATGGTCATGCTGTCGGTGGCCTACGGGCGCAACCAGAGCGATGCCTTCCAGGTACACAAGCCCGAGATCTGCTATCCCGCCCAGGGCTTCCAGGTGCAGCGCATCCGCGCCGACGAGCTGCGCAGCGCCCAGGGCGCGGTGCCGGTGCGCCGCCTGGAGACGGTCTACGGCGCGACCCGCTTCGAGCCGGTCACCTACTGGACGACGCTGGGCGACCACGCCGTGCGCAGCAGCACCGACAAGAAGCTGATGGAGATGCGCTACGCGCTGAAGGGCTACATCGCCGACGGGCTGCTGTTCCGTGTCTCCAGCCTGGAGCGCGACAGCGCGCGGGCCTTCGCGCTCCAGGACCGCTTCGCCCGCGAGATGCTGGCCGCGATGACCCCCGAGGCGCGCCAGCGCATCGCCGGACTGCCGTGATGCGCGAGGCGGGGCGATGAGCGCCGACGCGGGGCTGGCGCGGCAGGCCGCCCGGGCGGTCGGCTGGGGGGCGGCCGGCTCGGTGGTCAAGCTGGGGCTGCAGTTCGGACTGCAGATCGTGCTGGCGCGCCTGCTGGGGCCGGAGCAGTACGGCCTGTTCGCGATCGGGGTGCTGGTGGTCAGCCTGGCGAGCTTCCTGTCCGATTTCGGCATGGCCTACGGGCTGATCCAGAAGCCGCAGGTCAGCGAGGACGATCTGCGCTGCGTGTTCACCTGGCAGGTGGTGATCGGGCTGGGCGTGGCACTGGCGGTCGCGCTGGGGGCCGGGTCGATCGCCCAGGCCTTCGGCGAGCCGCGGGCGGCCGGCGTGGTGGCGGCCCTGGCGCCGGTGTGCCTGCTCAACGCGATGGCCGCGCCCTCGCTCAACCTGCTCAAGCGGCGGCTGGATTTCCGGCGCCTGCAGCTGGCGCAGCTCGGGGGCTATGCCGCGGGCTACCTGGCGTGCGGCCTGCCGCTGGCCTGGGCGCTGGGCGATGTGCGGGCGCTGGTCGTGGCGTGGCTGGTGCAGTCCGCCGTGACGCTGGCGGGCCTGTACCGGGCCGTGCGCCATCCGCTGCGGCCGCTGTGGAACACGCCCGATCGTCCAGTCATGCTGTCCACGGGCCTGACGGTGATGGCCACCAACCTGCTGAACTGGCTGCTGCAGAACGTCGACCGCGCCGTGGTGGCGCAGCGCTACGCGGCCCGCAGCGTCGGCGGCTACTCGGCCGCGTTCAATCTGGTCTACACGCCGACCACCACGCTGCTGGGCGTGCTGCAGCCGGTGCTGCATGCGGCCGGCGGCCGGCTGGAGCGCCAGGACGGCGAGCCGCTGGCGCGGGTCTACCGTGCGGTGCTGCTGGGGGTGTCGGTGCTGCTGGCGCCGCTCTATGCGGCTGCGGCCGTGCTGGCCGGGCCGATCATCGCGCTGCTCTACGGGCCGGCCTGGCAGGAGGCGGCGTCGCTGCTGGCGCCCTTCGCGCTGGCGATGCCGGCCTTTCTGGTCTGGGGCCTGTCGACGCCGGTGCTGTGGGCGGCCGGTCGGGCGCGGCAGGAGTTCCGCTCGCAGCTGCCGGTGCTGCTGCTGTGGCTGCTGGTCTGTGCAGCGGCTTCCCGCGGTCCGGTGATCGGGGTGGCCTGGAGCGTGGCGGGCCTGTTCATCGTGCGTGCCGCGACGATGGTGGTGCAGGTGGCGCGGGCGCTGGCGATGCCGGGCGCGGCGCTGCGGGCGGTGCTGCTGCCGGGGCTGGTGGCCGCAGCAGCGGTGGCGCTGACCTGCCTGGCGCTGTCCAGTGCTGCCCGCGCGCTCGGCCTGAGCGAGGCGGCGCTGGCGGTGCCGGCCCTGCTGCTGGGCTGGGCGGGCGGGCTGCTGCCGGTGCTGGCCTGGCTGAAGATCCCGCGCGATCTGCTGCCGCTGCTGCAGCCGCTGCGGCAGCGTCTGCCGGGGGTGCTGCAGCGTGCGCGGCCCTGGCGCGATGCGCCGGCAGGTGCCCGATGAGCCCGAGCGAGCTGATCTTCCTGGCGCTGGGCGGCTCGGCGCTGTCCGCGGCCGCGATCGTGGCCACGCTGGTGTTCGCGCTGATGCTGCACGGGCAGCTCAGGATCGGGCGCTTCTTCCTGCCGATGATGTTCGTGTGCATCGCGCTGGGCATGGCGCTGGGCGTGCTGCTGTCGCGGCGCGATGTGCGCTTCGCGGCGTTCGGCATCGACACCCTCGGCGCCGATGTGGCCGCCGCGGCTTGGCCGATGCGGCTGCTGACCGGCCTGATGCTGGGCATGAGCCTGACGGCGCTGTTCAACCGCTATTACCGCGCCCGGCGCTTCCCGATGCCGGGGCGGCATCCGGTCGGCGCTGGCCAGCGCCGCTTCGCCGAGGTGTTCGCGGTCTACTTCATCACCACCAACCTGCTGCCGGCGGTGCTGGGCCACAAGCATGGCCTGGTGCTGAACACCTGCTATGCGCTGCCGGTCTTCCTGCTGGCGATCATCGACGGGGCCGAGGCCTTCGAGCGCATCCTGCGCTGGGCCAAGTTCTCTCTGCTGGGCATGACGCTGGGCAGCCTGCTGGCCTGGGCGGTGATGCCGCATCTGGCCCTGCAGGTCGGCTATTCGGGCTGGGTGCCGGGCCTGACGGTGCGGCTCTGGGGCATCGGCTCGAGCCCGAACAGCATCGGGCCGCTGGCGCTGCTGTCCCTGCTGCTCGAGTCCATGTCGCCCACCCGCCATCGCGGGCTGCGCGCGCTGCTGCTGGGCTGCGGCGGGGTCACGCTGGTGATGGCCCAGTCCAAGACGGCCTGGATGGCGATGCTGGTGGCCGGCAGCGTCATCCTGCTCCACCGGTTCGGCCGGGACGCGCGCGGCCGCCTGCGCATCGGCACCCTGGTCGGCCTGCTGCTGATGGCCGCGGCGCTGGTGCTGGGCCTGCTGGTGGTGCCCCCGCATCGGTGGATCGAGGCGGTCTCGGACACCCGCGCCGGCACCGAGATGGTCACGCTCACCGGGCGCAGCCAGATCTGGGCGGTGGCGCTCGACGTCTGGATGGACTATCCCCTTTTCGGCTACGGGCCGACGATCTGGGACCCGGCCTTCCGGGCCGCGCTGGGCATGCCCTTCGCGACCCATGCGCACAACCAGTTCCTGCAGAGTCTCAGCCAGGGCGGGATGCTCAGCGGCCTGAGCCTCTTGGTCTACCTGATCCTGATGACGCTGGGCTGCGCGCGCATGATGCGTGCGACCCGCGGTGTCTCGCTGGGGCTGCTGGCCGTCGTGCTGGTGCGCTCGCTCACCGAGACCCCGCTGACCCTGACCACGCTGTTCAACGGCGAGATGTTCACCCACCTGCTGGTGGCGGTGATCGCCGCGCGCGGTCTGGCCCAGCCCGCCGCCGGAGCCGGACGATGAGCGCCTCGGCAGGGCGCGTGTCGGTGATCATGCCGCTGCACGACAAGGCCGCCTATGTCGTGGCGGCGCTGGAGTCGGCGCTCCGCCAGGTGCCCGCGCCCGGGGAGATCCTGGTCATCGACGACGGCTCCACCGACGGCGGCGGCGACCTGGTGGCGCGCTGGATCGCGCAGCAGCCGGCCGAGGCGGGCGTGCGGCTGCTGCGGCAGGCCAATGCGGGCGTGGCGGCCGCGCGCAACCTGGGGCTCGCGCAGGCCCGCGGCGAGTTCGTGGCCTTCCTCGACGCCGACGACCAGTACGAGCCGGGCTACCTCGCCGCGATCGAGGCGCTGGTGGCGGCCTTCCCGCAGGCCGGGATGTACTGCGCCGGCTACTGGCGCTGCGGGCCGGGGCCAGAGCGCCAGGCCCGGCGGCTGCCCGACGTGGCCCGGGGCGCGATGCTGCGCATCGACAGCTTCCATGCCCGCTGGAGCCGGGGCGCCTTCACCCACACCAACTCGATCGTGCTGCGCCGGGCGGTGCTGGTGGCGCACGCGCTGGGCTTTCCGGTCGGCGAGCGCCATGGCGAGGACCAGGACCTGTGGCTGCGCGTGGCCGAGGTCGCGCCGGTGGCCTTCGTCAACGAGGCGCTGACCGCCTACCGTCTGGACGTGCCGGGCAGCGCGATGCAGTCGGCCGGCCTGGACCGGCCGCTGCCCGCCTACCTGCGGCTGGAGCAGCGGCTCGCCGCGGGAGAGATCCCGCCCGATTTGCACAATGGTGCACGGCAGCTGATCGCGGTGCACCGCATCAATGTTGCCGTGGCCCGCCTGAATCGCAAGAATTGCCGGGGCGCGGCGGAGCTGCTGTTCCTGCCGGGCACCTCGGTGCGGCGCCTGTACTGGCTGCGCACGGTCCTGCGCTGGCTGGGGATGCGCCTGCGCGGCGTCCTCGCCCCTCCGGAGAACTGATGTCCCTGCTTGTCTCGCTTGTGCTGGCCACCGTCGGGCGCACGACCGAACCGGCCCGCGGTCTGCGGGCCCTGGCCGCCCAGTCCTGGTGCGCTGTCGAGGTGCTGGTGATCGATCAGAACGATGACGACCGTCTCGTGCCGATCATCGCCGAGGCTCGCGCGGCGGGCCTGTGCGTGCGCCACGAGCGCTTCGGGCGCCGCAGCCTGTCGGGCGCGCGCAACCACGGCCTGGCGCTGGCTGCGGGCGAGATCGTCGGCTTCCCCGACGACGACTGCTGGTACGAGCCCGACACGCTGCGCCACCTGGTCGCGCAATGGGGGGCGCAGGAGGAGGGCGGGTCGCCCGCCCTGGTGGTGGGCTGCTGGGTCGAGCAGGCGCAGCAGCTCGGCGTGCTGGCCGCGCCGGCGCGCGTGCTGCGGCCCGGGGAGGTGCGGGCCTTCCGCGGCCGCCGCGCCAGCTCGATCACGCTGTTCGCGCGCACGGCGCTGCTGCGCGAGATCGGCGGCTTCGACGAGCGCTTCGGCGTCGGCCAGTGGTTCGGCTCGGCCGAGGAGACCGATCTGGTGATGCGGCTGGCGGCGCGCGGCGAGCGCATGCTCTACCAGCCCGCGATCCGCGTGCACCATCCCGTGCCCCTGTCCGGCGCGCCCGAGCGGCTGGCCCCGGCCGATCTGGCCCGTCTGCGCGCCCGCGAGCGCGGCACCGGCGGGCTCTACGCGAAGCACCGCCTGTCGCGCTGGGTGATCGGTCGCGGCCTGGTCGCGCCGTGGCTGCTGCCGCTGCTGCGTGGGCAGCTCGGGGCCGTCCGGCGGGGGTGGAGCTGCTCGCGCGGCCGCCTGGAGGGGCTGCGCAGCTGGCCCGGGCCGGAGGGCGTGCGATGAGGGGCGCGATGAGGCGCTGGCTGGGCGCGATGCTGCTGGCCGGGGCCGCGCTGGCCAGTCCGGCCCGGGCGGTGCCGCCGGACTATTTCGGGCTGCACATCCATGGTCTCGGCAAGGGCACCGAGTGGCCGCAGAGCGGCCTGGTGGGCAGCCTGCGGACCTGGGACGCGCGCGTCAACTGGGCCGACCTGCAGCCCGAGCGCGACCGCTTCGACTTCTCGCGGCTGGACCTGTACGTGCAGACCGCGCAGAGCCAGGGCGTGCCGGTCCTGGTGCCGCTGGCGCATTCGCCCCGCTGGGCCTCGTCCCGACCGGACGAGCCCAGCCCCTACGGGCCGGGGCGGATCGCGCCGCCGGCCGACCTTCAGGACTGGCGCACCTATGTCGAGGCGGTGGTCCGGCGCTACCGCGGGCGCGTGCAGGCCTACGAGATCTGGAACGAGCCCAGCGACCGCAACCACTTCACCGGCACGGTGGCGCAGCTGGTCGCGATGAGCTGCGAGGCCCGGCGCCTCATCCGCAGCATCGATCCCGAGGCCCGCGTGGTGTCGCCGGCCTCCGCCGGGGGCGGGCGGCACCTGGCCTATCTGGCCGAGTTCCTGGCCGCGGGCGGGCGCGACTGCATCGATGTGGTGGCCCACCATCTGTACGTGTTCCAGCAGCCGCCCGAGGCGATCGTGCCGCTGATCCGCCAGGTGCGCGCCGTCATGCGCCAGGCCGGCGTGGCGCACCTGCCGCTGTGGAACACCGAGACCGGCTGGTGGCTCGAGGACACCGACGGCACGCCGGTCTCCGGGGTCGTCGGTCCGGGCTGGCGCCGGCTGGACGGGCCCACGGGCGCGGCCTGGCTGATGCGGGCCTTCGTGCTGGGCCGCGCCGAGGGGCTGGGGCGCTTCTACTGGTATGCGCTCGACAACCCCTATGGCCTGGGCCTGCTGCAGGCCCGCAGCCGCGAGCCCAAGCCGGCGCTGGCCGCCCTCGGCCGCCTGCGGTCGTGGCTGCGCGAGCGCGAGGTGGTGGCATGCCGGGCGGTGGTCGCCGGGGCCTGGGCGTGCGAGCTGCGCGACGCGCGCCAGCGCCCGGTGGCCGACCTGGTCTGGGCCGAGGAGGCGCCGGTGGCCGTGGCGGCGCTGCCCGCGCCGATGCGTGCGTCGTGGGGGCGCTGCCAGCACGGCGACGGCCGCACCGCGATGCCGACCGAGCTGGCAGCGCCCCCACGACGCACGCATC
>Ga0228700_1001945_pt1 | contig 11911 bp, 10 predicted proteins | sample McNCre317_Aug_MG_FD_178019 | JGI IMG/M metagenome (GOLD analysis project Ga0228700, IMG submission 178019) | Freshwater microbial communities from McNutts Creek, Athens, Georgia, United States - 3-17_Aug_MG | ecosystem: Environmental > Aquatic > Freshwater > Creek | place: USA: Georgia...
GCTGGTGTCCTTGCTGGTGTCGGATGCGCGTCTCGGTCAGGTGATGGTGTGGTTGGTCAACCCGGTGGGAGCCGTGACCTTGTTGCGTTTGCCGCGCCGCCAGTGGTGGGGCATGCTGCCCTTGCTGTTGGGCGGCACCTGGGCGGCGTATGGCATGTACGCGTGGCTGGGCGGCACACCCGCAGGTTTGGATGCGCCTGTGCAGGTGCTGGACATGGTACTGGCCGCGATGCTGCTGGCCCGCCTGTCTGCGCTGAATCTCGCAGGGCAGAGTGTGGTGGTGCAGGCCCAAGCCTTGTTGCGCGGGGCCTTGCTGCCTGCAGCCTTGCTCGCTCCCTTGGGCGGCCTAGCCTGTGTGGCCATGGGCGTGGGGGACTGGCATGTGTTGACGCTCAACTGGTTTATTGGCCACACCATCGGCGCGGTAGCAAGCTTGCCGCTGGCGTTGGCGATTGCCACCAAGCGCACCCGCATTGCCATGCAGCAGTTGCTGGAGCCGGGCTCGCTGGGCATGTTGTTTGCCGGCTTGGCCGTCACCCTCTGGGCAGCGACCAGTTTGCCCAAACCCTTTGTGATCATGGGCGCGCCCATGGTGTGGATGGCCGCGCGTACTGGCCTGGTGGCCACGTTTGCGGCCAACGCCTTGCTGGCGGTGTGCATGGCGGTGTTGATACGCCAAGGCGTTTTGGTCGTGCCACCCACCTCCAGCTGGTGGGGAGACGCCTTGTTTTACCTGTCCGTGTTGGCCACCCTGTTGCCGGGTTTGTTTCTGGCGGTGATGTCCGAGGGGCAGCGCTTGGCTTTGCAGGTGCTGGCAGACAGCGAGGCCAAGGCCAAAGACCAGTATTTCCAAACACCTGCAATGCTGCACTCGATTGATGCGCAAGGCCGTATCGTGCAGGTGAGCCGTTTGTGGCTGGAGACCCTGGGTTACACCGAGGCTGAAGTCATGCGGCGGCATGTGAGCGACTTCATGACGCCGGACTCAGCCCGCTATGCGCGGGAGGTGGTGATTCCGATGGCGGTGCGCAATGGCCGCTGCGACAACATCGAATACCAGCTCCGCAAAAAAGACGGCAGTGTGTGCGATGTGTTGCTGTCCGCCATCTGGGAGTACGACCCGCAGCACCAGCCGGTGCGCAGTTTGGCCGTGCTGCAGGATGTGACCGAGAAAAAACGCCTGGAGGCCCGCAGCCATTTTGCCGAGCACGACGCCTTGACCGGCTTGCCCAACCGCGTGCTGCTACAAGACCGCCTCAAGATGCTGTGTGCCCAGCACAGCCGGCACAGCGGGGTGTTTGCGGTGGGCTTTCTGGACCTGGACCACTTCAAAGAGGTGAACGACAGCTACGGCCACGACGCCGGCGACCTGCTGCTCAAGGCGGTGGCCCAACGGCTGCAATCCTCTTTGCGTGCCTCCGACACGGTGTGCCGCTTGGGGGGCGATGAGTTTGTGATGATTTTCAGCGCTGTCGAGGGGCACGAAGAGCTGCATGCCGTGGCCGGCAAATTGATGGCGGCCATCAACCAGCCCTGCACATTGGGCAGCGGGCCCGATGCACCGGTGGTTGAGGTGTCGGGCAGCTTGGGGATGGCGGTGTTTCCGGCCCATGGAAACGATCCGCAAACCCTGCTCATGCATGCGGACCAGGCCATGTACGCCGCCAAGCGCAGCGGTCGCAACCGCTGCGAGTTTTACCGCACCAAGGTTTAGGGCAGGTCCAGCCCGGCCTCGGGCGTGGAGGCATCCCGTGGGCCCACGCTGCCCAGCCGGGCCTTGAGCGATTGGGGCTGACCGGTGATCAGGGCGGAATACAGCGTGGTGTTGGCCAGCACTTTTTTTACATAGTCCCGGGTTTCGGTGAAGGGCACGTTTTCTGCCCAGATGGCGCCTTCCAGCACTGGCGCGCCGCTCTGGCCGCGCCAGATGCGCGGGCGGCCGGGGCCGGCGTTGTAGGCGGCAGCCGCCATGGGCATGGAGCCACTGAAGCTGTCGAGCACCAGCTTGAGGTAGCCGGTGCCGATGGCGATGTTGGTGTCCCGGTCGGTGATCTGGTGGGCTTGGAAGTCGGTCAGGCCGATTTTCTTGGCCGTCCACTTGGCGGTCGCCGGCATCACCTGCATCAGGCCGGCTGCGCCCACGCCGGATTTGGCGTCGGTGATGAAGCGGCTTTCCTGGCGGATCAGGCCGTACACATAAGCCGGGTCCAGGCTGATGAGCTGGCTGCGCGCCAGCACCGCCTGCTTGTGTGGCATGGGAAAGCGCTGCTCCATGTCCACCTGGCTTTTGGTGCGCTCGCTGGTGTTGATGCAGCGGTCCCACACCTCTGCTTTGCAAGCCAGATCGGCTGCCGCCAGCAGGGCGCGGTCGTCCAGGCCGCCCCGGTTGTGCAGGTTGGTGCTGTAGTTCCACTCGCGCACGCCTTCGTTGCGCAGGCCGATGGCAATGGCATGCAGCGCGCGGGTGAGACCGGGGTTCTTTTTGGCCTGGTCTTTTTCGTCCGGCGTCAGAGGTGCGGGTTTGGGCGGCGTCACGATTTTTTGCCCCAACTCCTCCAGCGCCAGCATTTCGTAAAAGCCTTTGGTGCCGGCAATCGATTCCAGCAGGCTCTGGCTTTCCATCTTGGCGGCTTCCACATTGCGCTGGGCCAGTGCCCGGGCGCGCCAATAGACCCAAGTGGGGTCGTTGCGCACGTTGTCGGGCATGGCGGCCACGGCGTCGGCCACCTGGCTCCAGCGGCCGGCGCGCAGGGCTGCGCGGGTGGCCCAAATGAGGTGGTCCTCATGCATCTGGTTGAACTGGCCTTTGGCAAAGTAGCCCGGGGCCTCGTCCGACAGCTTTTGGGCGGCCCGCTTGCCGATGACGCCCCAGATCCAGCTGCGCTCCTCTTGCGTGAGCTGGGCTTTCCAGCGCAGCTTGTCGATCTCATTGGCCGCGTCTTGCGGCTCCAGGTAGGCCAGGCGGATCAGGGCCAGCGCCACAAACTCCCGCGTTTGCGGGCGCAGGGCGGTGAACTTGTCGTTCAGGTACTTGGCCGGGGTGGCGTAGATGGTGTTGACGGTTTTGACATAGTCCGTATCCAGCATGCCCACGGCCTGGGTGGCGACGCGGGGGCGGTCGTTTTCCATGCCCAGCCGGGCGCGCACCCAGGCGCTGCGGGCGCTGAGTTTTTTGTCTTTGATAAGTTGGCTGGCCAAGCCGGCGCAGGCGTCGTCCGTGTCTTTCAGGCCCCACCACACCGACTCCAGTGCCTCGGACACTTCCACACCCCGGGTGCTGTAGTCGGCCCAGAGGGCGTAGCAGCGCACGCCCTTGTCGTCGCCCATGCGGTAGAGCGGGTATTCGCGGCCAAAGGTGTCCCAGTCGCGGTTGCGGCCGAGTTGCAGCAGCCACTCGGCGCGCAGGCGGTCTTCCTGGTAGGTGCCGTTGTAGCGGTTCAAAAAGTCCTGAATTTCGGATTTGCCGGCTTCGTCCAGCCGGGCTGACAGTTCCCAATAGGCGGCCCAGGGTTCCAGCACATAGCCACGCATGGAGGGCAGGGCGGCGCTCAGGCGCTTGCGGTCCCGGTTTTTGTAGGCTTGGGCGAGGTCGAGAATGGTCTCGTCGAGGCGGGTAACGTCACGCCCTTGGGCATGAACGGGAGCGAGAGTGGAGGACATCAGGGCGCCGCACAGGGCCAGTGATGTCAGAATGGCTGAAAACTGCATGTTGGGGATTATGGACAACTCGGACGACAGCAAAGCTGCACAAAAGAAAGCCCTTCGCAAGGCCCTGCTGGATCAACGCCTGGCCATGCCGGACCGCCTACAGCGCGCCGACCTTTTGCAACGCGTGATGCGCATCTGGCTGGTGGGTCGGCCGGATGCGGTGATCGGCGCTTACTGGCCCATCAAGGGCGAGTTTGACCCGCTGCCTGCGTTGCACCGCTGGAAAGAAGACGGTGAGCTGATCGACCAGCCGCAGCCCCGCCGCATCGGTTTGCCGGTGGTGAACCGCGAGCACAAGACCATGACCTTCCACGCCTGGTACCCCGGCTGCCCGATGGAAGAAGACGCTTACGGCATCCCGAAGCCCAAAGATACCGAGCTGATCGTGCCTACCCTGCTGTTTGTGCCCTGCGTGGGCTACGGGCCCGGTGGCTATCGCCTGGGCTACGGTGGCGGGTTTTACGACCGCATGCTGGCCAGCCTGAGCCCCAAGCCGTTCACTGTGGGTCTGGGTTTTGGCAGCGGCTTTGTGGACGACTTCGAGCCCGAACCGCACGACATACCACTGGACGCCATCCTCAACGACCACGGGGTGGTTTGGCCCGTGTGATGTGGCCCCCACGCTCCGCCGCTGCGCGGGTCGCTGCCCCCCGAGGGGACTAAGCCACCTTGGGGCGGCCCGGCGGTGGCTTTTTTGGGGTGGTTGGTTTCTTGGTAGGTGGCTTGCGGGCAGCGAGCGCTGCTTCCAGCGCAAGCCGTGCCCAGGGCTGCATCAGGGCGGGGGATTCCATAGCCTCGGCCGGAGCGCTGTAGTAGTTGATGCCGCGCTCCATACCCTTGGCGGTGTAGCTGAAGCGTTTGCAGCCTTCGGCTTCAAACACCGCGCGGCTGGTGTCGCTGGCCTTGAGCCACAAGGTGTCGCCATCGCCCAAGTCGGCCAGGATGGCCACCGTCAAACCCTCGCAGCTGATGCCCCAGCCGCCGAACATGCGTTTGGCGCGGCACGGGCCCAGGCTGGAAAGCAATTCACAGCAGTAGTCGGCAAAGCCACTCGAGATGCTGGCCATGTCGGTTCAGCCCCGCAACCGGCCGATAATGGCGCACCCGCGCCGGGCAGCAGCCCGTGCGCAGACCTTGGTTTCCGATTTCAGCAAAGGCATGTGTGTGATGTCCCAACCCCATTTTTCAAGCAATCCGGCGGCGCAACCGGTCGACGTGGTCATTATGGCGGCCGGCAAAGGCACCCGCATGCGCAGCAAAACGCCCAAGGTCTTGCAGCGGCTGGCAGGCCGCCCGCTATTGCAGCATGTGGTGGACACCGCCGCCGACTTGCGCGCCCGCAGCGTGGTGGTGATCACCGGGCACGGTGCTACGGAAGTAGAAGCAGCTTGCACAGGTTTCACGGGCGCTAGCGCCACTTTTGACCTGAATTTTGTGCGCCAAGAGCCCCAGCTGGGCACGGGCCACGCGGTGCAGCAAACGGTGCCGGTGTTGCCGGACGATGGCGTGGTCGTAGTGCTGTCAGGCGATGTGCCCTTGACCCAGGCCGACACTTTGTTCCACCTGATTCAGGCCTGCGGTGGCGACAAGTTGGCGCTGCTCACGCTGGAGCAAAGCAACCCCGCCGGCTACGGGCGCATTGTGCGCAACGCCGAGGGTGTGGTGCAGGCCATCGTGGAGCACAAAGATGCAACCGACGCTCAACGCGCCATCACCGAGATTTACAGCGGCATCATGGCCGTGCCGGCGGCCCGGCTCAAGGCCTGGCTGGCGCGCCTGGACAACAAAAACGCCCAGCAGGAGTACTACCTGACCGATGTGGTCAAGTTCGCGGTGGCCGATGGCGTGCCGGTCGTGGGTTACAAAATTGCCGATGCGGTGCAGGTGGCGGGCGTCAACAGCCCGGTGCAGCTCGCCGAGCTGGAGCGGGCCTACCAACTGCAGCAGGCCCACCGCCTGATGGAAGAGGGTGTGCGCCTAGCCGACCCCGCGCGTTTTGATGTGCGGGGTGATTTGCTCTGCGCTCACGATGTGAGCATTGATGTGAACTGCGTGTTCTCCGGCCAGGTGAGCCTGGGCGAGGGCGTGTCGATCGGTGCGAACTGCGTGATTGCCAACTGCGTGATTGAAGCGGGCGCGGTGATTCACCCCTTCACCCACATCGATGGCGAAAAGCAGGGCGTGACTGTGGGTGCGGGCGCCTTGATCGGCCCCTTTGCCCGCCTGCGCCCCGGCGCCAAGCTGGGTTCCGAGGTGCACATTGGCAACTTTGTGGAGGTGAAAAACTCCACCCTGGCCGCGGGCGCCAAGGCCAACCACTTGGCGTACCTGGGCGACGCCACCGTGGGTGAGCGGGTGAACTACGGTGCCGGCAGCATCACTGCCAACTACGACGGCGCCAACAAGCACCGCACGGTGATCGAGGCCGATGTGCATGTGGGCAGCAACTGCGTGCTGGTGGCGCCGGTCACCATCGGTGCTGGTGGCACCGTGGGCGGCGGCTCCACCATCACCAAGAGCACTGAGCCCGGCGCCCTGAGCGTGGCGCGCGGCAAGCAGGTGAGCATTGCCAACTGGGCCCGCCCCGCCAAAAAGCCCAAGGCCTGAGCACCATGGCAGACGCGGCATCGGAGTTGCAGGCCCGTGTAGACCGGTTGGAGGCAGAGCTGGCCGCCAGCCGGGCGGAGTTGCAAGAGTTCACCTACACGGTGTCGCACGACCTGCGGGCGCCGCTGCGGCACATCGTGTCGTTTGCCAAACTGCTGGAAGAAGAGGCCGGGCCGCAACTGGCCGGCGAAAGCCTGGAGTTTCTGCAAACCTTGTGCGGCGCGGCAGACCAGATGGGCAAGCAGCTGGATGCACTGACCGCTTTGTCTCGCATTGCTACGATTTCTGTAGCTGCTAGCGCAGTGTGCGTGCGGGCTGCAGTGTTAAATGTTGTGCAAAAGGTGGCTGCACGCTATTCGGGGCATGCGGTGGAGGTGGTGCTGGAGGTGCCGGATGCGCTCACGGTGCACACCGATGAGGCCCTGCTGCGTCAGGCGCTGGAGCAGGTGCTGGACAACGCCTACAAATTCACCGCCAAAGCGCCTGCGGCCCGGGTGCGCGTTGCGGCGGACCTGCTGCCCGATGGCGTTTTGCGCCTGGTGGTGGAAGACAACGGCGTTGGCTACAACCCGGCCCTGCAAGACAAGTTGTTCAAGGTCTTTGGCCGCTTGCATTCGGTCAAGCAGTACCCCGGTCTGGGCACCGGGCTCTTGGTGGCGCAGCGCGTGATGGCGCTGCTGGGCGGGCACATCCACCTGCTGGCGCGGCCCGAGGGCGGTGTGGCGGCTCTCTTGCAGTTGCCTGCAGCGCAGCAGGCATAAAAAAGCCCGGCAGTGGCCGGGCTTGTGGGGCAGTTGCACGGCCGTCATGCCGTGGTGGTGCTTACCACTTCTTGATTTTGTCCAGCTCAGCGAACGCGTCGGCAGTGTTGCCGGACTTGGCTTTGGTGTCGCTGGCTTTTTGGGCGGTGGCTTGCTGGTCGGCAGCCTTGCTGTCCGCAGCAGCGTCAGCGGCAAATGCCTGGCCGGCGAATACAGAGCTCAAAACCAGAGTGATGGCAGCAAAAGTTGTCTTGTTCATGATGAAGTTCCTTTCCAAAGTTGAAGATTCCGCTCCGGCGGGTTTCAGACCGTCTGAACAGCATCGATGGGGCGTTTAACAAAAGGCGTCTCGTCGATGGGATGAACTGTAAAATTTCTGAATTCAAAGATAAATAACCAAATCAGCATATGGTTGTTGCTGTTTTGGAAATAATTGGCCTCTCGAATCTCACCGGAGCCCTGCCATGGACCGATTGCTATCGATGCGCGTGTTTCAAAAAGTGATTGACGAGGGCGGCTTCGCCTCGGCGGCACGTGCCTTGGAAATGTCGCCCGCCGTGGTCACCCGCCTGGTGGCGGACCTGGAGGAGCACTTGGGCACGCGCTTGCTGCACCGCTCCACCCGCAAGGTGTCGCTCAGCGAGGCCGGCGAGGCCTACCTGGCCCGTGTGCGGGCGATTCTGCAAGACATTGACGAGGCCGATGCGCTGGCCAATCTGCACACCCAGGAGCTGGCGGGGGAGCTGCATCTCTTGTCCACCCCGGTGCTGGCGACCTATGTGCTGGCTCCGCTGCTGGCGGGCTTCCGCGCGCGCTACCCCAAAATCGTGGTGCATGTGCAGGTGGAGTCTTTCGACGAGCCGCCGGTGGAGGCCCACGATGTGACCCTGTTCACCGCCGACGAGGCCTATGACGGCACCATCGTGGCCCGCAAGATTGCATCGACCCGCGGCATTCTGGTGGCAACGCCGCAATACCTGCAGCGCAAAGGCATTCCCCAGCATCCGCACGATCTGGAATCGCATGACTGCCTGGAGCTCAAGGGCGGTATCGCCCGGCACCGGCGCTGGCATTTGCGCAATGAAGACCATCCTGAAGAGACGCTGGACCTCAACCTCTCGCCGGTGCTCACCTCTAACCACATTGAAACGCTGATCAGCGCCACACTGGATGGCGCGGGCATCACCCCCTGCACCGTGGAGTTGGTGGCGCCGTTTTTGGCAACAGGCGAGTTGGTGCGGGTGTTGGCGCCCTGGGTGGCCGGGCAGTTGCATTTGTATGCCGCGCTGCCCAGCCGGCAATATCTGCCGCGCAGAACGCGCGTGTTTCTGGACTACCTCACCGAACAAACCGCGCTGATGCTGGCGGGCGCCAACGATGTGTGTGGCGGCTTGGCCCGCTAAGCCAGCGGCAGCTCTGCCCCGAATTTGCTGCGGTGCACGCTGAAAAAAGTCTTCACGTTGCGCACATTCGCATCCTGGGTGAATAGGCGCTGCGTCAGGGCTTGGTAGCCCGGCATGTCTTTGGTGTGCACCACCAGCACGAAGTCCGGCCCCGGTGACACGCGGTAGCACTGTTGCACGGCGGGCTCGGTGGCCACCTTGGCCTCAAACGCCACCAGTGCATCGTGGTGTTGCTGGTCCAGGGTGATTTCGACCAGGGCCGTGAGCCCGTGGCCGATGGCGTCTGCCAGCCGCTGCGGGTGCAGGATGGCGACCTGCTTTTCAATCAAGCCCGCATCGCGCAGCCGCTTGACGCGGCGCAGGCAGGTGGGCGGCGAGGTGTGCACCTTGTCAGCCAGCTCCTGGTTGCTTTGGGCCGCGTCGATTTGCAACTGGGCGAGCAACTGCAGGTCGATAGCATCGAGCTCTATGGATTTCATTTATTTGAAATTAATGAACAAAAATTTCATAATGGGTAATTGATGAAATTTTCGTTCATAAGTACGTGAAATTCAATGAATAATTTTTCTCTAAACCCCTACCATTCACGCCATTGATTCATAAGGAGTGCGCGTATGTGTGGCATCGTCGGCGCGGTTTCGACCCGCAATATTGTTCCTGTGCTGGTGCAAGGTTTGGAGCGTTTGGAGTACCGCGGCTACGACTCGTGCGGCGTGGCGGTGTATGCCCAAGACGGTCAAGCCGGTTTGCGCCGGGCGCGCAGCACCTCCCGTGTGGCGGAGTTGATGGAGCAGGTAGCCGCCGGCCAGGTGCAGGGCCACCTGGGCATTGCCCACACCCGCTGGGCCACGCACGGTGCGCCCGTGGTCCACAACGCACACCCCCATTTCAGCCATGGCCCCGGTGTTGACGCGGACAGCAAGCCTGGCCGCGTGGCTTTGGTGCACAACGGCATCATTGAAAACCACGACGAGCTGCGCGCGGCCTTGAAGGCCAAGGGCTATGTGTTCCACAGCCAGACGGATACCGAAGTCATTGCCCACCTGATCGACAGCCTCTACGACGGCGATTTGTTCGAGGCGGTGAAAGCCGCTGTCTTGCAACTGCACGGCGCGTATGCGATTGCGGTGTTTTGCAAAGATGAGCCCCAGCGTCTGGTGGGCGCGCGGGCCGGCTCCCCCCTGATTTTGGGTGTGGGCAAAGACGGGCAAGAGCACTTTTTGGCCAGCGATGCCATGGCCCTTGCCGGTGTGACCGACCAGATCGTATACCTGGAAGAAGGCGATGTGGTGGACTTGCAGCTCGGCAAATACTGGGTGGTGGACAAGGCCCACAAGGCACTCACACCCGCACAGCGCCCGGTGAAAACTGTGGTGGCCCACAGTGGTGCGGCCGAGTTGGGCCCGTACCGCCACTACATGCAAAAAGAAATTTTCGAGCAGCCGCGTGCCATTGCCGACACGCTGGAAGGCGTGGAGGGCATCGTGCCCGAGCTGTTTGACCAGCAAGGCAACCACGCGCCTGGCGAGAACGCCGCTCGCGTGTTCAAGCAAATCGACAATGTGCTCATCCTGGCGTGCGGCACCAGCTACTACAGTGGTTGCGCGGCCAAGTACTGGATCGAGAGCATTGCCAAAGTGCCTTGCAATGTGGAGGTCGCCAGCGAGTACCGCTACCGCGACTCGGTGCCCAACCCCAATACCTTGATCGTCACCATCACCCAAAGTGGTGAAACTGCCGACACGCTGGCTGCGCTGCGCCACGCCCAAAGCTTGGGCATGAAGCACACCCTTACCATTTGCAATGTGGCTACCAGCGCCATGGTGCGCGAGTGCAGTCTGGCGTATGTGACCCGTGCGGGCGTTGAAATCGGCGTGGCCTCGACCAAGGCCTTCACCACCCAGCTGGCCGGCTTGTTTTTGCTGACTTTGTGCCTGGCCCAAGCCAAGGGCCGCTTGAGCGATGCGGAAGAAGCGCGCCACCTCAAGGCCATGCGCCATCTGCCGGCTGCCCTGCAGGCCGTGCTGGCACTGGAGCCCCAGGTGATGGCGTGGGCCGACGACTTTGCGAAAAAAGAAAACGCGCTGTTTCTGGGCCGGGGCTTGCACTTCCCGATTGCGATGGAAGGTGCCTTGAAACTCAAGGAAATCACCTACATCCACGCTGAGGCCTATGCCGCTGGCGAGCTCAAGCACGGCCCCCTGGCCCTGGTGACCAGCGAGATGCCCGTGGTCACCGTGGCCCCCAACGACGCGCTGCTCGAAAAGCTCAAAAGCAATATGCACGAAGTGCGGGCCCGTGGCGGCGTGTTGTATGTACTGGCGGATGCGGACACCAAAATTGAAAGCGGTGAAGGCTTGCACGTCATCCGCATGCCGGAGCACTACGGCGAGTTGTCGCCATTGCTGCACGTGGTGCCCTTGCAAATGCTGTCGTACCACACGGCCTGTGCACGGGGTACGGACGTGGACAAGCCCCGTAACCTCGCCAAGAGCGTGACGGTCGAGTAAGCCACGGCATGCGTTTTTTTGGAATTGCCGGTTACTCCGGCATGGGCAAAACCACCTTGCTGGAGCGCTTGATTCCGGAGCTGACGGGCCGGGGGCTTAAGGTTTCGCTGATCAAGCACAGCCATAAAAACATCGAGATCGACCGCCCCGGCAAAGACTCGTTTCGCTTGCGCGAAGCGGGTTGCTCCGAGGTGCTGTTGCTGGGCAACGAGCGCTGGGCCTTGATGCATGAGCTGCGCGGCGCCCCCGAGCCGGACTTGGACTACCTGCTGGACCGCCTGCAGGTGTGCGACCTCGTGCTGGTGGAAGGCTTCAAGGGCGGAGACTTTCCCAAGCTGGAGGTCTGGCGCGCGGGCCAAGGCAAGTCCCCGCTGTGGCCGGATTGGCCGGGTATTGTGGGCATCGCCAGCGATGGCCCGGTGGATGCAGTGGGCGTGGCGCACCTGCCGCTGCACGATGTGGTGGCTGTGGCCGACTTTGTGTTGGCACACGCTGCGGTGCGGGCAAGCTAAATCGCCAATGCGGCGTCCGGCGGATGCCCGTACTTTTCTTGCAGGGTCTGGAAGGCGCCGGGCACCGAATGAAACACGTGGCCGGACAGGGCCTGCCAGAGTGGGGCCAGCATCAGGCGGTCTTGCACCGGCCCTTTGACTTCGGCCAGGTGCAGGGTGATGCCGCGCTCATGCAGTTCGCGGTTCATGTCTGACAGCACTTCCATGGCCGAGGTGTCGATGCGGTTCACCGCCGTCATCACCAGCACCACATCTTCGGTGGCAGGCTGTTTGCCCAACTCCAAGCCCAGGCGCGTTTCTACCGCTTGCAGGTTGCCGAAGAACAGGCTTTCGTCAATGCGGATGAACAAAGCGCGGGGCAGGGTCTCGGTGGTGTAGCGGTCCACGTTGCGGAAGGTTTGCGTGCCGGG
>Ga0228700_1001946_pt1 | contig 11905 bp, 24 predicted proteins | sample McNCre317_Aug_MG_FD_178019 | JGI IMG/M metagenome (GOLD analysis project Ga0228700, IMG submission 178019) | Freshwater microbial communities from McNutts Creek, Athens, Georgia, United States - 3-17_Aug_MG | ecosystem: Environmental > Aquatic > Freshwater > Creek | place: USA: Georgia...
TCGTCCGTCACGTCGCCCTTGAGCTGTACGCGGCAGATCACGGTTCCGCGCTTGAACGAGAGCGCGTCGATCACGCGTCGGGAGGCGTGCATGCCGTTCTCGCAGAGATTCGGATCTCCGCTGGCGGTGAGCCACTCGCCGACCCTGACCTCGCGGAAGTCGTTGTATGCGAGCTTGCGATCCTCTGGCAGGAAGTGCCATCCGGTCCAGGTCATGATTGAGTCCTTTCGAGTACCTTGAGCCAACGGCGTGCGGCGCGCATCTTTGCGTCGTGCCGATTGTGGCAGCGCTGGCAGAGCGCCGCGAGGTTGAGCAGTCCGGCCGCCTCGGGGCGGTGGTCGTGGACGTGCGCGGCCGTGAGCACCACGCGGGAGCCGGTGACCGGGTGCGGACGGTGGTTCTCTGCGCCGCACCACTCGCAGCGGCCACGGGAGCGGACGAGCCGGACGAAGCGCGAGCGGAGCGCCCAGTCGGCCGGGTAGCGGTCGCGCATCTCGGGACGGATGGGCATTACCTTCCCTCTCCCCACAGCCGTTGCCGGCCGCTCTCGTAACACGCGCACGCCCGGGTGGACGCGAAGTACAACATCGGGTCGTACGCGAGCCGGTACCGCTCCCGGTGCTCCACGATGAACCCGCACCACCCGCACGGCTCGTCGGTGAGCATGCGCCGCGCGCCCTCGAAGGTGCCGTGCCTGTTACGCCTGTCTCCGTGAGCCTCGAACACTCCCGGCTGGTCGTCCCTGCACCAGTACCGACACGTACCGCAGGTAGACCCCGCCCCCTCGCCGCCGGCCGCTTTGGTCGGTGCTTTGATGCTGACCGAAGAGCCGTCCTCTCGGGCGGTCAGCGGCGAGGAGGTGGGGGGAGTGGTCATGACTTGGCCTCCGCAGTTGCGATACCGTCGAGGTCTTCCGCGATGGTCTTGAGCACCGCCAGAGGCGCCGACGAGATGTTGTCGGTCTTGGCGAGCTTCTTCACCTGTTCGAGCGTGAACCGCTTGGCTTCGATGTGCTTGGTGATGCGGTCCAGGTACGGCTGCACGTCCTCGACCACCACAGCCGGGGCGCGCGGCTTCTTCTCGGGCTTCTCGACGACCAGCTCCACGGCGTCGGGCTCTACGTTCACCACGTCGCCACCGCCCGTGAAGTCGCCCACGAGGTTGAGCGATCCGTCGGCAGCGGCGTCGTCCACCTCGATGGCGCGGGCGAGCTCGGCTGACTTCGGGAGCGTCTTGCAGAGGTTCTTGAGCGCGGTCTTCTTCGCCATCTCATCGTACCAGAGCGTCCATCCAGGACCGTTCGGAGCCTTCGACGCGCGGCGCACCTTGTCGATCTTGTACTTAGGGAGCCAGACCCATTGCTTGACGACGCCAGACCCGTGCGGGAGCTCGGCCACGGCGTACGCGCCCACGATGGTGTCGGGCTTCGGCTCATCGGTCCTGCCCTTGAGCGGGGTGTGGTGCAAGTCGGGGTTGAGCCCGCGAACGAACTCAAATTCATCATCGGCGTACACGACCTCGGCGTAGATGCTCAGGAGCTTGCCGGTGCGGCGCGCGAGCTCGATAAGCCCCTGGTAGCCGATCTGGAACTGGGCCTCCTCGCCGTACGGGATGAGCCACGCGAGCCCGAGACCGCTTCCGAGCTCCAGCCCGAGCTGGGCGCTCTGGATGATGGCAGCGGCAAGGCTCTGGCGGTCGCACTTGAGCAGTTTCGGACACTTGCGGATCTCGGTCAGGCAGATGCGCCCCACGCGCTCAGGGGTCAGGTGCTTTGGCAGGGCGTTGCGGATCTCGGGCGCCAGCGCCTCGAGCATCGCACGAGCCGGGTCCGTCGTGTCCTTGATCGTGACCGACGTGTTCGACACGGCCGGCGGTTGAAACTTGCTCACTTGTCCTCCTTGGGATCCTTGCGCCGAAGTTCCTTGTAGCTCGACGCCTTGACCACGTATTCCTTCTTGACCACGGTACCGAACGAGTACGTCACGCCGTTGGGCAGCATGCCCGCTGGAGCGTTACCGATGGCGGCACGGAACTGGTTGTTCACGGCGTCCAGGGACTTCTTGATGGTGTCCTGCTGCGCCATGAGGTCCACCCGAAGCGCGTCGAGCGCGATGAACTCACCCGGAAGCGGCACAGGGTCGCCCTCGGCCTTGGTGAACTGCCGGCGCAGAATGTCGGTGTCCTTGTCGGTCACGGCCGGCGGAACTTGCGGAACGATGTGATGCGTCCAGAAGTCATCGATGGCTCGCGCGATGAGCAACTGACGCTGCGGGTCAGCGTTGACCATCGCCCACTTGAACGTGTCTCCGTGGAGCAGCCAGGCCACGATACAGCGGTCAACAGCCATCACGAGCATCTGCTGCTGAACTTGGTCGATGACGTGTGCCGGAGGTCCGTTCTCCCACGCATCGTCCCATCGCGTGTTCTTGCACTCTACGAGCAACGGAAGCGCGTCTGTGCTGAGAACCTCTGCGTCGGGCGTTGCCAGGACAAGCGGGTGTCCGTCGGCAGCGTAGAGCCGCTGCACGCTGCTCCAGGTGCACGTACCGAACTCGGCCACGAACGCCATGTCTTCCACGAGGCACTCCATGATGGTTCGCTCCATGCGCTTGCCCATCGCCATGCGCTCCGTCTGCTCGGATTCGCCGCCGATGCCTAGCTTGTTGCAGTACAACTGGTACTTGCTGCCGAACTTGGCAGTACCCGTTAGTACGCCGGCCTCGGAGGCTCCGACGCCCGTACGGCGCAGGCGCTTCCACTCGGCGTCGGCCGTGGCCTTGTCAGGCTCTGTGGCCGGGTCGTAGATCAGCTTAGGCATTCGGCACCTCGCGAGCGATACGCGCATTGCGCTTCGCCCGCAGTTCGTCGGCATGCACCTGGCGGTACTCGCGCATCTGGTCCTTGACGCGCAGGCGCCTGCACTTGTGACATCGCTCGGGAACCATCCCGCGCTTCGGCACGTCGAAGGCTTCGCCGCAGTCGTCGCACGCCTTGACCACGGGACGCAGGACTGGAGCAACTATCACGGCGAAACCTCCTCGCCTCGCTCGGTGAACTTGAGCACGACCTTCTTGGCTCTACCGAATGTCATGGCAGACTCGACTTTGACGACCTCGAGCGGCACGCCCGACTCGACGTACCAGCTCCCCATCGGGTGTGCCTCGTCGGGGCTGAGAAACTTCACCACGGTTTCGCCGTGGCCAACCACGAGGAGCAGCGATTCCTTGGAGCGGTCGATGGTGGTCGTTGCATGCTCGCCTGCATTGAGCTTCAATTGTCACCTCCTGTTTGCTCGTCCAGTTGTGGGCTCGGGCGAGGAGCTCGCCGGGGGTGCAGTCCGCTCTACTCGCCCGTCCCACGCAGTAATTATAGATGGTGCATGTACCCGCGTCAAGGATAATTCTCGCCCGGTGCATGTACCGGAACGCAAAAAGCCCCGGCCACGGGCGCCAGGGCTTCGGGGAGTGGCGTATCAGGCCGCGCGCTCGCCCGCATTCGCCTCCTCGTTCCAGGCCACCGAAATCATTGCCCGCAGTTCGGCGCGCTCATTCTCCGTCCACTCACGGCTGTCGCGCTCCATGTCATCGAAGCACGACGGGCAGATCCCGTGGCTAGTCGGCATGCCTTCTACGTACGGAACTCCCGGCTTGAGCGTTCCACACCGGGCGCAGACTTTGTTACAGGTCACCATCGTTATCACTCCGTTCGTCGCGCTCGCCCGTGGCTTCGGGGAGCGCCGAGCTCATCGGCTCGAGCACCGTAACCATGATGTCTGCCTCGAATGCGGGCGGGTCAACGACGTTCATCGATGTCCCGGTGCCGCGCTCGCCCGGCCGCTTGCTGTCGAGCTCGATCCACGAGGAGCAGTCACGGCGGCGAGCATCGACGCGCCACCCGTAGCCAGCAGGCACGTTGACGACGATGGCGCCAGGCTTCGGGGACCGTTCAGCCGCAGCTCGCCAGGCGTAGTCGGTCGTCATGCCGACGGCCATGATTGCGCCTACGGCGAGCGTAGGCAGCAACACGGCGTCGATGGTGCGGGTCAGTATCGGATGCATGTCACTCCGCTTCGATGGTAACGGTGAATACCTTGGAAGTCCTGCCGTCGCTGACTTGTACGGTGAAGCTCGCCCATGTCTTGCCGGACTGAATGGGGCCGAGCCGAGCGTTGACCGACTCCAGGTTGTTACGGATCTCGCCCGTGAGGCCAGCGAGAAGCGCCGGGCCTGACTTGAGCGTGAAGCAAGCGGGGGGCTTCATCGGTCCTCACCCGGCTCCCGGTCGTCGGCAGGCTCGAAGCAATCGCAGCCGATGTAAGGGTTATCTACCTCGGCCCCGTCGCCGTTCACGTCTTCGTAGTGACAGATAGCCTTACCCTTGCGCTTGGCGCTCCACCAACAAAGCCGGCACGGTCCTGTTTGCATGCTCTCCCGTCCTGTTCTGCCAGCGCCTATCCCTGGCTCGGCGTGGTGCGGAGCCGACACGGCTCCGGCTTGGTGCTAGAGATACTTGCCGATGACCTCGGCGAACGCCTCGGCCAGCTCGTCGACGTTGATGATGATGGCACCGGGTCCGCGTACCTTGATGCATTCGGCCAGGCAATCCTCGGCGATGTCCCGCGCGTGTTCATCGACCGTCTGTCCGAGCCGGATGCACTCGGACGCTTCGAGCTGCGGAGAGTAGTATCCGGTGAATGCGTCCCACAACTGTTCGGCAGTCATCATCTCGGATCCGTCCTGGTCGACCCTCGTTACCTCGTACCGCATCGCATTCTCCTGTTACTGCGGAGCTCATCCCGCGTCGAGCTGGTGCGCCAGCGCGGACAGCTGGCGGCTTGGTGCTAGTACTGTACCTTGGACCAGTAGACTCCCACGCTCGACGGATTGCGCTTGTAGGCCTCTCCGCACTCGGTCCGGCGAGCGAAGTATAGTTCGGCGTCATTGTCTACCCACAAGGCTCGATCCTTGTCCGTGATAGGCATTCGGACGTTCGGACACTGGGAGATGATTCGAGCGTCTATGCGAGCTCGGTTCGCAACGTTCCATTCCCGTTCGCTCATGTTGTCCTCCTGTTTGGCTTGCCATCGTCAGTGTCCGAGTAGCCAGCTCGGGCATACGGTGGAGGCCCCCGTTTCGGCGTCAAACGTTAATCGGCATCACCAACCACGTATCGCCCGACACTCCGAGTATGGTCGCCGGGTGTATCGGCGACGTTATCGACCAGGAAGCGGAGCCGAGCTCGAGGCAGTCGGCAATGAAGCCACAGTTGAATGCGAGCTTCACCGCTTCATCGGTTATCGTCGGGCAGCTCGCCGCGACCTCGGCCGACGCCTTGCCTTCATGTGACTCTGCCGAAACCTTGATACGGTCCGCGTAGAACGCAAACGTAACCTTACGCTTCGAGTCCTTCGCGACGTGTTCGACCGACTTGATAGCCTGGCGCATGGTGTCAGCGTCGAACACGGCCGTATGCTTCGAGTCTTTCGGGAGTATCTTTCGGTAGTTGGGAAACTCGCGGTCCGCGAGCCGCATCACGATACGTCCGTTTGCCAGCTCGGCAAATGCCATATCCTCGGCGAAACCGATGGATACTTCGGACATGTCGCCGATAGCGCGGGCGAACACGCGGCAGCAATCGGCCGGTATCATGGCTTCGACCTTGGTGCCTTGCGTACCGATGGTATCGAGGAGCTCGCGAGAGTATAGCAATCGGATGGTATCGGTTGCCACGAGGCGGATACGGCTGTCGAGGAGCTCAAACAATACCTTTTCGTAGCCTTGAGGCTGACCCTTGCCGTGGATGCGCTTCATTCCGTCGAGCACCTCGGCAAGCGGATCGGCGTCCATGCGTACGGTCGTGAGAATATCGGACGGTGCCGGTATGCTCGGGAAGCTATCATCCGTCGCGCAAGCGTAGGATGCGGACCGGTCGCCGATGTAGGCATCCATCCTACCAGGAATCTCCTCGGGGCAGATGCGGAGCTCGGCGGACTTGTCGGAAGACTTGAGGCTATCGAGGAGCTGGCGGCACGGTACCAGGAAGCGGACGGCCGTGGAATACCTTGCAGGAACCACTTGCACGATGCCGGTACGGTTGTCGGTCGTCGTCAGTCTGATATAGCCTTCACCATCAGGAAGAGACTCGAGGAGCACATGATCAAGCGGGCGATTCTTGCTGGTAGCCATGAGGCATACCTTGAGCGCGTCCACCATCGGACCGACGTAGCACGTGGCACCGGACCGGCAGAACTCGGGGCGCTTGCCGGGCGAGCTCCGCTTGACGCTAGGGCGCTTCACGGGAGCGGAAGCCTTAACGGTAGCAGGAATTGCCGTAGGAACGCCTACGCTTGCTCGTACTGCGTCGATACCGTAGCGTCGAACCAAGGAAGCCACGACGGATTCCAAGCTCTCTTCGGTGACGACGGACGGGGCCACGACCATCGGGCCATCGGCCATTGCGATAGGAGCTTCACCGTAGGTCGCCGCGCGTTCATCGGTGCAACCGAACGCGGCATCCTTCTGTTCGATGGACATGGCCGCGTAGGGTATCTTACCCATGTCGGCCTTTACGCGGGCAAGGTAGGCACGGCCCGCTAGGATTGCAGTTGTCGTAGGCATGGTTACTTCCTGCCCATCTTCACGATGGGCGCCATCATCCGCACCTCGTGGAGTTCGGCGCTATCGGCGAGGAGCATCTGGTAGATGGGGTCCGTCAACTCATCGGGAGAGAGCTCGAGCGGCGGAAGCTCCGAGAGAGCTGCGGCCAGCTCCTCGGCTTCTTTCTGTCGTTCCTGTTTCATTGGTGGTCCTTCCGGTTGTGTCGGCTCACTCGGCCGACGTGGGATGCTATGCGAGGAGCGTGCCAAGGTACGAATGCAGTAGCAGAGCCTATCGGAGAGAGGGGGATAGGATGGGAATGTCATACTCTAGTAAGGGTTAGAACGGGCGATTGCCGCTAGGATTGGCTACCGAAGCGGATTACGTTAGTAGGATGGAATTGTCATAGAAAATGCGAGAGTTTGTCCTAGGTGAACGATACGCGGAGCAAGAGAGCATGAGGAGGGGGACCGCGTGCCGTAGTTAGTGCTTCTCTAGCCGGGGGAGTGGTCGAGCTGGAGCCTAGCCAGAGCACCCCGCTACTACCAGTGTCCCATTTATGGGACAACGGTTAGCCTGCTGGCAACACGAAAGAACGGAGCCGCTATGCGTGTGGTTTCGTCGACGATGGTTAACATAAGACCCGAACCCGGCAGGTGCGCTATCGCCCAATCGAGCCACCAGACTGCATCTAGCTGATAACGTCGAGCACCCGGGAGCACTCCCGTCTACCCATAGTGGTCTGCCCTGCTGCCTCGAGCTGGTCGAGCTCGTGCGCCAGGCCGATACCAGCGGGCCCGGCGACCAGGCCCAGGCAGGCTAGGGCGGGTTGCGTGACGTGACCGGGGGGTGGCTTGTCGCGGGCGACCCCACCCGGCTCTTGGCGCCAATGGGTTCCCGCTTATCCATGCTCCTCTGCAGGGGCTCCCCCACCCCTCTGTCTCTCCCCAGGATCGGGGTCGTTCCTCCCCCTCCCCCTCTCTGACTCTCCTACCCCCACCCGTCTTTGGTATTCGCTGGTTCCATACTCCTTCGGCTGTGGGCTGTCGCCGTTTTGCTTTTCGTAGGGGAGGAACCCCTGCTGTATTACGTAGTTCTTACGGAGTAATACAGGAGGAGGAGAGGATCTGAGATCGGGATCTGGATCTAAGAGATCGGAGTACGGCGCGCGCAGGTATCGTATAGGGTAAAAGGAAAAGCCCCCGGATCTCCGAGGGCTTCTCCTTCGCTACGAGAGGATCCTACTTCGGCTGTTCCGCCTCAGCGTCCACCTTGACCTCGGCTTCGGTCTGGGACGGCCGGTACGGGTACAGCGGGCAGGCGAACGACGTACAGCCCTTGACCTGGGACCTCTGGAATCCCATGCACTCGACGCACTGGGCCTTGATGGCGAGCTTTCGGGATCGCCCAGCCCACGCTGCGGTGAACAGAGCGCGGAGATGACGGGGCACGTCGTTCATCCTGCGGAGACGAGCAGCGGCGACGAGTGGGTCAACCGGGGGCCTGACCTTGCGTTTTCTGGGTACTTTCTGGTCCTGGTTCATTCGGGTACCTCCATCGGTACGTCTAGATGACAGATCGTCAATACTGGCAGCGCCAGCGTGCGATTATCGCTACTCCAGCAGGATAACGTCGGTTGGTTCGTCGTAGTCCCACATCTGCCACTTGTCCACGTTCCGCAGGATACGTGGCCCGTCTTCGGTCATGAAGGTAGCCGGGAATCCCTTCTGCTCCTCGGAGAGCGCCTGCAACTTCTCGATGAGCTCTCGGACGGTCATTCCTTCTCCCCCTTCTCCGTCAGCAGCGTATCCTTTGTCCGCTGCTCGATGCCCTGCCCCTTGTTCACCGATTCCAGGCAGACCCACGGGATCTGCTCGAGCAGCGCGAAGATGGTCATGAGCGTTCGCTTGAGACGGTTCGCCTTAGCCGACTTGTTCGCCTTCTCCATCGCGTCGATGCCCATCTGGAGACTGGACACCTCCGCGTGCACCGCCGCCATTAGCATGGTGCGGTACTCGGCCGTGTTCTGCTCCTGCTCCCACTTGGCCTTGTCCTCGACGTGCTTGCGGAGATCCTGAATGATCATGCCTCGTCCTCCCAGCGGTAATACTCCACGCTGACGTACGTGTATGCCGTGCTGGCGTAGCACTTCTCGACGGTGCCCTTGAACACCTGGCCGTCGTCGCGGTACGCGATCCCGTTGAGCGCGTCCGATACCAGCTTCCCGTAGTTATCCCAGTCCGGCTTGGTCTGACACGGCACCGACGACGCTACCCCGAGCGTGCCCTCGAACTCGTCCACCAGCGCCTTCATCCACTTCGGCGCCGACTTCGGCAGCGTTCGGTAGACCGTGATGGCGATCCGAACTATGGCGTCCATGGGCGGCTTGAACTTGTGGACGGAGACGGCCTTGGTCCACGCCCACTGGACGGCGGTCTTGTGGCTCACCGCTGCCTCGGGCGTATACATGCGGGCGAACTTCCCTCGGGTGGCGATACGGGCGCGGGGCATCGCCATGGGCTCGCCGGGGACCTGGAACCCGATGGACTCGAAGAGACAGAGCGTCTTGCGCTTCACGTCCGGTCCACCTTCCCGTCCGGCCCCACGTCCGCGAGCGCCTCGTGGCTCGGCTTGTACTCGCGGTTTGGGTAGCCTGGGTCCACGAATGCGTCCTTGGCGAGCTTCGGGATGAACGACCAGCATCCCTCGTGGTGAAGTTTCTCCTCGGTCGTCGGACCCCGCTTGCAGTAGCCGGCGTCGATGTGCGACGGCTCGTCAACGAACGCCGCACAGTCCTTGCACGCTCCGTACTCGGGCCTCATGCCTTGTCCTCCCTCGCGGCCACGTCGCGCATCTGGCGTATCAGATCCAGACTCGTTCTTTCGGCGTGGTCATGCACAATATACTTGCTGAGTTTCTCCATCACGTTCGCCCACGCACGTATCTGCGCCGCCATCACCTTCGGGTCCGTCACGGCAACCTCCTCAGCATGTCGGCCACCGCTGCCCAGAATGGCCCACGCTGGGCTATCTCGTCGGCAACCGTAGCGCACTCGGTTCGGAACTGTTCGTTGCGTCCTGCCTCATCCTGCGCGTCCTGGCGGGCAATCGTGTCCCACTCCTCTGGCGAGTTGGTGAATGGAGCCGTGGTCAGATACGCCACGCCGAGCTTCCACTGGCCGGCGGTGAGCACCTCGTCGCTCATGATGAGCCGCTCGACGTACCGTTGCTCCACCTCGGACAGATAGACGCGCTCATTCTCCGTCACCATAGCGGCTCGACACCTCCGGTTCCGGCGCTCGCCCCTCGAGAAAGCGCCCGATGTTGCTGTCCCATTGGCAGTCGAACGCCTGGGTCATGCCCTGCTGCGACTTGGCGAGCTGGATCTTGGCCCGTCCCGTGGCGCTGCTCTGGCCGTACGACGTGCGCCAGACGATGACCATCTGGCTCGCCTCCTGGGTTATGCGCCGGGCGCCCTCGGCGTCGTTCAGTGTGGGCGGGGCAACGTCGCCCTTGGCTACCTCGCGGCGGTCGGGAGGGTCTTTCGCTTGGGCCGCGATGATGACCGGCTTACGTAGCACCTTCTTGAGCTCCTTGAGCCGATTGATGGCGTGGCACGTTCGGTCGTACAGGCTGCTGCGCTTGTCCTCGGAGTCCCACCGGAACGACTGGAACGTGTCGATGAACACGGCATCGAACGTGTCCCGGTACGCCATGGCGTCTGCACATAGTTCGTCCACGGTCATGCTCGTCTCGCAGATGGACCCGTGCGCCATGAGCCACGCAGCCGTCTCCCCGATCTGGTCCATGTGCGCCGGGGTGAACTGGCGCGAGGCAACGACGCCGCCCGGTATCTCGTGCCGGTGCGAGGCGAGCCGTACCAGAAGCCGGGACGCCGGCATGTCCAGCGAGTAGATCCGAAACCGATGGCCCGCTTCGGCAGCGGCGATGATGCTGGGTATCATGAACGCCGTCTTACCACCAGAGGACCACGACACGACGAAGATGAGCCCCTCGGACCAGCCGCCCGTAGCTCGGTCGAGGCAGCGGTAGCCTGTGGGGATACCGGCCGTCTTGCCCTGGAGACTGCGCCGCGCCTCGTCAGCAAGTTCCGAGAGGGCCCGTTCGATGACGACCTCGGTAGACTCCGACTCCCGACCCTCATCGATGGCGGCTACCTCGGCCTTGAGCTCCGACACCAGCCGGCGAAACTGTCGGGGCTGCTCGCGGTAGCCCTTGGCGTAGAGCTCGACCGACGCCAAGAGCCGCCGTTCCTTCGCCCCCTGAATGATCGACCCGACGTAGGTATCCAGGTTCGCCCACTCGGGTCGCGCCTCGAGCACCTCGGTCAACCGTCCCGCGCACGTCGGGTGTTTCTCCTGGATGGCCGTGGTGAGTTCGATGATGTCCACGCGCTTCCCCAGGGCGTGCTGCGAGCGGACGATTCTCCACAGGTCGCGGTGCCACTGTGCCTCGAAGTCGGTTGCCTTGAGCCGTCCCAGCACCGGCAGTTTGCGTGGGTCGCCGACGATGGCTATCGTCAGCACCGCACGCTCATACTCCGTGGTGAGCATGGTCCTTCTTTCCGATGACGTTGCCCTTCTCGTCGTACTCAACCCGGCAGACGCAGGGCGTGCAGAGGCAGAGCTTGCAGTCGGGGGTAGGGTTAGTGGTGTGATCCTTCGAGGACCAGTTGCCCTCCAGTACGTCGCCGGGGCGGTTTACCGGGTTGCCCTTGCTGTCCTCCATACGGACGAACCATTCGAGGTTGAACCACGGCTTCTTGTTTTCCTGGGAGAGCTCATACATGTCACGAGGGAACTCCTTGACCATGTGGTCGAGTGCTTCTCGGAGTTTCTCCCAGCCGCCGTCAGCGCGCTTGAGGTAGCGGCAGATACCGTCCTCGTACGCCCCGCCGAGGCGAGCCTTGACGCCAGCGTTCTTGTGAGCCGTCCGCCACAACGACGGCGCTACGTCGATGGCGATGCGTTCGTCGGCCGTCCGAGTCTTCTTTGCAGGCTTGCGGGCTTGACTCGCAGGTCCACCGGTATTCCCCGCTCCACGCACGTCATGTAGTCCATCAGGAAGCTCATGTACCAATTGACCTGCTCCATGATCATTTCCTTCTCCGGCCTGCTCTTCGCCCAGTACAGGCTGTCGATGTGCTGTTTCATCTCGGCGAGATGCAACAATGGCATCCTGGGCGACCTCCTCTTTGCCATAGGGAGCCTCCTGGTAGTTCTTATCTGCCTCTGCCTCTGCCTCTGCCTCTGCCTCTGCCTCTGCCTCTGCCTCTGCCTCTGAGGCGTG
>Ga0228700_1001947_pt1 | contig 11901 bp, 8 predicted proteins | sample McNCre317_Aug_MG_FD_178019 | JGI IMG/M metagenome (GOLD analysis project Ga0228700, IMG submission 178019) | Freshwater microbial communities from McNutts Creek, Athens, Georgia, United States - 3-17_Aug_MG | ecosystem: Environmental > Aquatic > Freshwater > Creek | place: USA: Georgia...
TCGTGCTCGAAGCTGTGGCCGGCCAGCGTGGCGTGGTTGGCTTCGATGTTGACCTTGATCTCTTTTTCCAGGCCGTGCTTTTGCAGAAAGCCAAACACGGTGGCGGTGTCAAAGTCGTACTGGTGCTTGGACGGTTCGCGCGGCTTGGGCTCGATCAGGATGGTGCCCTTGAAGCCGATCTTGTGTTTGTAGTCCACCACCATGTTCAGGAAGCGCCCCATCTGGTCGAGCTCCTGGCCCATGCGGGTGTTGAGCAGGGTCTCGTAGCCTTCACGGCCGCCCCACAGCACATAGTTTTCGCCGCCCAGTTTCAGCGTGGCGTCCATCGCTTCCTTCACCTGCAGGGCGGCCAGGGCGAAGATCTCCGGGTTGGGGTTGGTGGCCGCACCCGACATGAAGCGGCGGTGGCTGAACAGGTTGGCCGTGCCCCACAGCAGCTTCATGCCGGTGTCCTGCTGCTTTTTCGCCAGCACGTCGACCATGGCATGGAAGTTGGACACGCTCTGGCGCGGCGTGTCGCCTTCGGGTGCCACGTCGCGGTCATGGAAGCAGTAGTAGGGCGCGCCCAGCTTGGCAAAGAATTCAAAGGCGGCATCGGCCTTGGCGTGGGCCGCGGCCATGGGGTCGCTCATGTGCTGCCAGGGGCGCAGAAAGGTGTCGCCGCCAAAGGGGTCGCGACCGTCCCAGCAGAAGCTGTGCCAGTAGCACACGGCAAAGCGTAGATGGTCTTCCATTCGCTTGCCGGCTACCACGCGGTTCTTGTCGTACCAGTGGAAGGCCAGGGGGGTTTCGGATTGCGGGCCCTCGTAGGCGATGGGCGAGATGGCGTGGTAATAGCTGCTCATGGTGGGTTTCTTTCGTGGGTGGGTAAGAGGGACAGGTGGAATGGGTCGATTCAAGGTGCGGTAGGTGGCGTAGTCCCGGCAGCGCGCTTACTGCAGCGCCTGCAAGGCCGGGTAGAGCGCCTGAAAGCGCGCATAGCGCGGCGCCAGCAGGGCCTGCTCGGCGGCATCCGGTTGAAAGCGGCGGGTGATGGCCGGCGGCGTGCAGACCTGCTCCAGCGTGCCGCCCTGGGCCAGCCAGCCCAGGCGCGCAGCACCCAGGGCGCCACCGGCGGCAGACTCCGCCGTGAGCACCACTTCCACATCCAGGCTGGAGGCCAGCTGCTGCGCCCACATGGCGCTGCGCGCGCCGCCGCCCACCAGGGACAGGCGCTCGATGTGGCTGCCGGCTTTCTTCAAGGCATTGAGGCCGTCGGTCAGGCCAAAGCTCACGCCTTCGATCACCGCATAGGCCAGGGCCGCCTGGCTGCTGTTGTGGGTGAGACCGTGCAGGCTGCCGCGCACGGCGGCGTCGTTGTGCGGGGTGCGCTCGCCGCTCAAGTACGGCAGGAACAGCGGGGCGCCGGCGCGCTCGGCAAAGGTCAGGCCTGCGGCGCTGGCTTCCAGGGCTGCTTCCGAGGCCGCACCCAGTGCACCCTTGGCCCACTGCAGGCAGCTGGCAGCGGACAGCATCACGCTCATCTGGTGCCAGCTGCCGAGCACGGCATGGCAGAAGGCATGGGTGGCGCTGGCGGCATTGGGCGCAAAGCCGGGGCTCACCACGAACAGCACGCCGCTGGTGCCCAGCGAGAGAAAGCCCTGGCCGGCGTGCACCGCACCCATGCCCACGGCGCTGGACGCGTTGTCGCCGGCTCCACCGGCCACCACAATGCCAGCGGGCAGGCCCAGCTCGGCTGCCACCGAAGCCAGCAGGTAGCCCCCCGACGCACTGCCTTCCACCAGGCGCGGCATCTGGCCTTCGTGCATGCCGCACACGGCCAGCAACTCGGGCGACCAGGCACGCCGGGCCACGTCCAGCCAGGCGGTGCCGCTGGCATCCGAGAGGTCGCTCACATGCTCGCCGGTGAGCATGAGCCGCACATAGTCTTTGGGCAGCAGCACCTTGGCCACCTGGGCGAAGATGGCGGGCTCATGCCTGGCCACCCAGCGCAGCTTGGGCGCGGTGAAGCCCGGCATGATCAGGCTGCCGGCCAGATCGGCGGCGGCGGGCAGCGCGGCCATCATTTCCTGGCACTCCACCGCACTGCGGGTGTCGTTCCACAAAATGGCCGGGCGCAGCACCTGGTTGGCTGCATCCAGCAGCACGGCACCATGCATCTGGCCCGACAAGCCGATGGCTTTTACGCCGGCATATTCGCGCGGATGGGCGGCGCGCAACCTGGCCAGCGCGGCTTGGGTGGCGGCCCACCAATCGGCCGGGTTCTGCTCGCTGTGGCCGGGGTGCGGCCGGGAGACTTCCAGGGTGGCGCCCGCGGTGCCCAGCACCGTGTGGTCGTCTGCCAGCAGCAGGGTCTTGACTTCTGAGGTGCCTACGTCGATTCCGATATACATGGTGGCTTCTTCGATCTAGTGGGTGAAAAGGCCGGTGCGCAGCGCGCCCGGGAAGGAGTCAGGCTTGGTGGCACGCCGGTACATGGGGCGCAGCGCCTGGTGCAGCACCAGGGCGGCCGCCCCTACGGCGGAAGCCAGGCGACCGTAGTGCGCGGCGCGCAGCAGCGGGGCCTGGGTGCCGCTGCTTTCGGCATAGTCCTGCAAGGTGGCCTGGGCTTGCGCCAGCAGGCTGGGGTAGCGCTCGCACGAGGCGCCGCCCACCACCAGTACGCTGGGGTTGAACAGCGTCCAGAGGTTTTGCAGCAGCACGCCCAGGTAGTGGCCGCCCTCGGCCGGGCGCGCCATGCGGGAGAGGGCCTGGGCGCCAAAGAAGGTTTCGGCGCAGCCGCGCCGGCCACACGAGCAGGGCAGGCCGTCCATCTGCAGCACGCTGTGACCTACCTCGCCGGCGGCGCCCTGCGCACCGGAGAACAGGCGGTCATTGAGCACGATGCCGGCGCCTACGCCCACGTCGCAGGTGACAAACAGCAGCGAGTCCTGGGCCCGCAGGTCGGTGAACTCGTATTCGCTCAGGGCCGCGGTGTCGGCCTCGTTGCGGATGTGCAGGTCCAGCGCGGGCACACCGGCAGCGCGCAGGGCTGCGCTGAACAGCGGCTCCACGGCCAGGTTGCGCCAGCCCAGGTTGGGGGCAAAGCGCAGCAGGCCGCTGGCCTCTTCATAGGCGCCGGGCAGGGCCAGGCCCAGGCCCGAGACCTGCATGCCCAGCTGTTGCAGTTCCAGCAGGCTGGCCTGCACCAGCGCGGCGGCCTGGGCACAGGCGGCCTCGGGCGCGCTGGACTGCAGCGGCTCCTCGCGCACGCACAGCACCCGCCCGGTCAGCGAGACGCCGACCACGCGCAGCATCTGCACCGCGATTTCCACGCCAATGAGCGCGCGGCGCTGGTCGTCGATGTGCAGCGGGGTGGAGGGCCTGCCTGGGCCCTGGGCGGCGTTGCTGTCGGTTTCGCTCAACCAGCCTTCGTCGATCAGCTCGCGTGCCAGCAGGCTGACCGTGGTCTTGGTCAGGCCGCTGACCAGGGCCAGCTGCGCTCGCGACATGCCGCCCTGGCTGCGCAGCAGGCGCAGCAGCACGCTGCGGTTGATGCGCTTGACGAGCTGCTGGTCACCTGTGGATTGCATGCAAGGATATTAATAAGTCCAATGGACTAATTATTCTAGCGCTGTGGTGGCGGGCCCATAGGGGAATACCCTGGGGCATTGCTGGTGCGGGTGCTGGTGCTGCCCAACTGGGTGCTGGGTGCTGGTTGGGGGCCAGGGCCGTTGCGCAATCGCAATTCCTCGCCGGCAACGCATTTTTAGGATGGCCGCATGCGTGCCCTCTTCAACAAGCGCTTACCCCCTCCAGGCAGAAGCCGCTGGCTGCCCCTGGCCGCCGTGGCCCTGCTGTTGGCCGCTGCGCTGGCCGCCACACTGGCCGCAGCACCTTCTGGCAGCCAGGCCGCCGGCAGCACCAATCCGGCGGCCACCGCAGCACCTGCCTTGCCGCCGGGCCAGGCGCCCAATTTCCGGGCCATCGTGCAGCAGGCCGGCCCGGCCGTGGTGGGCATCACCGTGGCCGGCCAGCACGCCGTGCGCAGCCAGGACCTGCCGCTGGACCTGAACGACCCCTTCTTCCAGTTCTTTCGCGGCTTGCCCGGTTTCCCTTTGCGCCTGCCACCCGGCACCAGCGGGGAGCAGCCTTTTCGCAGCCAGGGCTCAGGCTTCATCATTGCCAGTGACGGGCTGATCCTGACCAACGCCCATGTGGTGCGCGAGGCCAAGGAAGTCACCGTCAAGCTCAGTGACCGGCGGCAGTACCGCGCCCGGGTGCTGGGTGAAGATGCCATCACCGACACCGCCGTGCTGCGCATCGACGCCAAGGGCCTGCCCACGGTGCGCCTGGGCGATGCGCAGCTGCTGCAGGTGGGTGACCCGGTGCTGGCCATCGGCGCGCCCTTCGGCTTTGAGCAAAGCGCCACCCAGGGCATCGTCAGTGCCAAGGGGCGCTCATTGCCGGGCGACTCGGCTGTGCCCTTCATCCAGACCGATGCCGCCGTCAACCCCGGCAATTCCGGTGGGCCGCTGTTTGATGCGGCGGGCGCGGTGGTGGGCATCAATGCCCAGATCTACAGCCAGTCAGGGGGCTTTCAGGGCCTGTCCTTCGCCATTCCCATCGGCGTGGCGCTGCCCGTGAAAGACCAGATCCTGGCCAGCGGGCGAGCCCAGCATGCGCGCCTGGGCGTCACCGCCCAGGACCTCAGCCAGGGCCTGGCGCAGTCGTTCGGCCTGGGCCAGCCGGTGGGTGCCCTGGTGGCCAGTGTGCACGAGCACAGCGCGGCCGCGGCGGCCGGCCTGCAGCCTGGTGATGTGATCACCGCCGTCGACGGCCAGCCCATAGAGCGCGCCGGTGACCTTAGCAGCCGCATCAGCCTGGCGTTGCCGGGCGACCGGGTGAACCTCACCGTGTGGCGGGAGCGGGCACAGCGCACGGTGGCCGTCAAGCTGGGCCAGGCCGAAGAGGAGCACGCCACCGGGCCACAGACCCGTCCCCCGGCACCGGCCGGCGCCTTGGGCTTGAGCCTGCGCCCGCTTTCCCGCGACGAGATGGCGCAGCTGCATCTGGCGGGCGGGCTCCTGGTGGAAGACGTTGTCGGTGCGTCCGAGCAAGCCGGGGTGGAGGCGGGCGATGTGCTGCTGTCGGTTCATGGCCAGGCGGTGCACAGCGTGGCCGAGGTGCGTGCCGCGCTGGCCAAGGCGCCGCGCCAGGTTGCCCTGCTGCTGCTGCGCGATGGTGAGCGCCTGTTCATCCCGGTGGAGCGGGAGTGAGTGGCCCGGGGGCGGTCGGCCGCTTCAGTCGCTGAAGCGCTGTTGCGAGAGGTAGAGCAGGCCGTCAAAAATCAGGTTGTCCACCAGCTCAAAGGGGCGCGTCATGCTGGGGGACATCTTCCACGCAGCGCCCCCGGTCATGATGCAGGCGGGCTCGGCGCCGCAGTGCTGGCGCACATGCTGCACCATGCACTCCACCGCACCGGCAATGGCATAGGTGCCGCCGCTGGTCAGCGCGTCACTGGTGTTGGTGGGAAAAGGCTTGACCTCGCCGGTGGGCACATGCAGGCCGGCCGTGCCCGATTCGAGCGCCCGCAGCATGATGCCGTGGCCGGGCAGTATCAGGCCGCCCAGAAACTTGCCGCTGGCATCCACCGCCTCCACCGTCACCGCCGTGCCCACCATGACCACCACCATGGGTTGGGCCAGGCCACGGGCCTGCAGGTGCTGGTAGGCGCCAATCATGGCCACCCAGCGGTCGGCGCCCAGGCGGGCCGGGTGGTCGTAGCCGTTGCGCAGGCCGCCTTCGGAGTCGCTGGCCACCACCCATTGCGGTGCCACGTCCCAGGCTTCCATCTGGCCTTCGACCCGGCGCCGGATGATGTCCGAGGCCACGGCGCAACCCAGCACCTGGCTGGGTGCCTGCATGCAGCTCCAGGGGCCTTCGGCCAGCTTTTCGATGTTCTCCAGGAACTCGGCGCCATGGTCCAACAGGGCAGCGCCGGGGCGCGGCGCCTCATACAGCGCCCATTTCAGGCGCGTGTTGCCAATGTCCAGTGCCAGAAAAGCCATGGCGGCTCAGTTCTGGCGCCAGGGCAGGCCGCTGTGGCGCCAGCCACCCAGGTGGCCGCGCTGGCCCTGGCTGTCGGCATCGCCTTCGAATCCTTCCAGGATGTTGTAGGCCTGAAGGCCCAGTTCGGTGGCACGGCGGGCTGCAGCCACCGAGCGCACGCCGCTGCGGCACAGCAACAGCACTTTCTTGCCCTGGGCAGCCGCCAGCAGGGCGGCATCAAAATCGGGGTTCATGGCCATGCCGGGCCACTGTTTCCAGGCCACGGGCAGGGCGCCGGGCACAAAGCCCACCCATTCGCGTTCGGCATCGGTGCGCACGTCCACCAGCACGGCCTCACCGGCCTGCCACCAGGCATGAGCCAGTTGGTTGGAAATGTCACCGGCGTAGCCCTGGGCGGCTTGCACCTGCAGCGTGGGGGAGGGGGTGGGGCTGGGTTCCATGCGGGCGGGGCGGGTGTAAGGGTTGAGGGCGGTCGGGGCCGTATGCGGTTCGCAGTGTAGCCATTAGTTCGGCGCCCACCACGCCCGGGGGCCGACTTTCTGCCTGCGGTTTACCCCTAGCCGATGCGGGCCAGCAGGGTCTCCATATCTTTCAACATGCGGTCCAGGCCGTCTTGCTGGGTGGCGTCGGGTTGCAGGCGGCTGTGCAGCTCCTGCTCCAGAAAGCACACGGTCATGCGCAGGTAGGTGCTGTCCAAGGCCTTGCGCACGGCGGAAAACTGCTGGCCGATCTTCAGGCAGTCTTCGCCTTCTTCCACCATGCGCTGGATGCCGCGCAGTTGCCCTTCGGCGCGGCGCAGGCGGTTGAGCACATCGGTACGGGCGGACTGGTCATTCAAAACGCTCATGGCAGAAACTCCGGTGCGAGGGGGTTTGGATACAGCCGGCGTGAACGCGGCACAATGGCAGCCAGCAGCGGTGCTGCTAGCGGCCTTGCTGGAGGCCATTGTAAACACCGACGCTGTTTTGCAATACAGGTATGGGTATGTTGTCGCGTTTGTTGGCTTTGATTTAAGTCATTCTTCTGGATACAGGTACGGGTATTATTGAGGCTGTAAGCGCAACCCCAAGCAATAGGCTGAAAGTTCCACGTGTCTGATTCCAAACCCACGCAGCTCAAGGGCATTCCGATCACCGTCTCTTCGGCCCCCATCGAGCCGCCGCCCGGTGCCGATGCCGAAATGGTGTCGCTCTACCAGGCGCACAAGAAGATCTATCCGCGCAGCGTCTCGGGCCTGTTCTCGCGCTGGCGCTGGGCCCTGGTGTTTCTCACGCAGATCATCTTCTACGGCCTGCCCTGGCTGGAGTGGGGCCAGCGCCAGTCGGTGCTGTTCGACCTGGGTGCGCGGCGCTTCTACATCTTCGGCCTGGTGCTCTACCCGCAGGACTTCATCTACCTGACCGGCATCCTGGTGATCTCGGCCTATTCGCTGTTCCTGTTCACGGCCGTGGCCGGGCGCCTGTGGTGCGGCTACGCCTGCCCGCAGACGGTGTACACCGAGATGTTCCTGTGGCTGGAAAAGCTCACCGAGGGTGACCGCTCCATGCGCATGCGCCGCGACGCAGCACCCTGGAGCGTGGAGAAATTCGCCCGCAAGGCGGCCAAGCAGTTCCTGTGGATCACGCTGGCGCTGTGGACCGGCTTCACCTTTGTCGGCTACTTCACGCCCATCCATGTGCTGGCGTCGGAGTTTGCGCACTGGAACCTGGGCTCCTGGGAAATCTTCTGGACTTTCTTTTACGCCTTTGCCACCTATGGCAATGCCGGCTTCATGCGCGAGCAGGTCTGCAAATACATGTGCCCCTATGCGCGCTTTCAGAGCGCCATGTTCGACAAGGACACGCTGATCGTCACCTACGACCGCGAGCGCGGCGAGCCGCGCGGCGCCCGCAGCAAGAAGGCCGACCCCGCCGCCCTGAACCTGGGCGCCTGCGTGGACTGCAGCCTGTGCGTGCAGGTCTGCCCCACCGGCATCGACATCCGCAACGGCCTGCAGTACGAGTGCATAGGCTGCGGCGCCTGTGCCGACGTGTGCGACACGGTGATGGACAAGGTGGGCTACGCGCGCGGTCTGGTGAAGTACACCACGCAGCATGCCCTGCAGGAGAAGTGGAACCGCAGCCAGATCCTGCGCCACATCCTGCGGCCCCGGGTGCTGATCTACAGCGGCATCCTGCTGGCCATCGTGCTGGCCATGGCCGTGAGCCTGAGCCTGCGCCTGCCCTTCAAGGTGGATGTGGACCGTGACCGCGGCTCGCTGGCGCGCATTGCCGATGGCGGCAAGATCGAGAACGTGTTCCGCATCCAGGTCATGAACGCTTCCGAGGTGACCCAGCACTTCCATCTCTCGGTGGAGGGACTGCCCGGTCTGGCCCTGGCCTCTGAGGCCGATGTCAGCGTGGAGTCCACCCAGTCGCGCTGGGTGCCGGTGCGCCTGCAACTGCCTTATGAGGGCGCGGACCCTGGCTCCCACCCCATCCACTTCAAGATCGAGGCCACCGATCTGGGCAAGAGCGTGAGCGAGAAGTCGGTATTCATCGTGCCGCGCTAGGCCGGCCACGGACAACAGGAGACAAGACATGAAACAAAAACTGATGTGGATCGCCTGGCCCTCGTTCCTGATGGCCGGCGTGCTGGAACTGCTGGTGTTTGCGGTGGTGGACCCGCAAGACCTGAACTGGTTTGGCCATGGCTTTGAGATGTCGCGCCAGGCCACCTATTCGCTGGGCTTTTTTGTGTTCTGGTTCGTGACCTCGATTGCCGGGGCGCTGACCCTCTTCTTGTCGCTGCCTGCCAACGAAGTCAATCGCAGCCCACTCTGACCAAGGCCTGGGCTGGCGCTGGGACAGCGCCGCCGGATAGCTTCCCGGCCCGGCGCCGCTCATGTCGAGTGTCTGATCACCCGGCGTAAGCCTTTGTTGGCGGAAATGGTTTACAGTTGACGTTTACGTAAACGTCAAGTGCGTGCTGCGACACGCCACCCGAGGAAGACCATGACCGACCTGTCCGCCGAATTCAAGTCCCTTGCCAACTACCGTCCCAGCAACAAGGTGCGCTTCGTCACCGCGGCCAGCCTGTTTGACGGGCATGACGCTTCCATCAACATCATGCGCCGCATCCTGCAGGGCATGGGTACCGAGGTGATCCACCTGGGCCACAACCGCAGCGTCGAGGAAGTGGTCACCGCCGCCCTGCAGGAAGACGTGCAGGGCATTGCCATCAGCTCCTACCAGGGCGGCCATGTGGAGTATTTCAAGTACATGGTGGACCTGCTGAAAAGCCGGGGTGGCGCGCACATTCAGGTTTTTGGCGGCGGCGGCGGGGTGATCGTGCCGCCCGAGATCCGCGAGCTGCATGCCTATGGCGTCGCGCGCATCTACAGCCCCGAGGACGGCCAGAAAATGGGCCTGGCCGGCATGATCGGCGAGATGGTGATGCGCTGCGACAAAGACATCAGCCCCCTGGCACCCAAGCGCCTGGACGCCATCCAGGGCCATACCGAAGCCAGCTGGCGCGCCCTGGCCCAGCTGCTCACCGCCGTGGAAGCCGGCAATGCCGATGCAGCGCTGATGGATGCGGTGCGCGCCCAGGCCGCCAGCACCAGCATTCCGGTGATCGGCATCACCGGCACCGGCGGCGCGGGCAAGTCTTCGCTCACCGACGAGCTGATCCGCCGCCTGCGCCTGGACCAGGCCGACAGCCTGCGCGTGGCCCTGGTCTCCATCGACCCGTCGCGGCGCAAGAGCGGTGGCGCGCTGTTGGGCGACCGCATCCGCATGAATGCCATCGCCCCCTGGAAGGCCGGCCCGCGCGTGTTCATGCGCAGCCTGGCCACCCGCGAATACGGCAGCGAGATCAGCGCGGCCCTGCCCGATGTGATCCAGGCCTGCAAGGCCGCCGGCTTTGACCTGGTGATCGTGGAGACCTCGGGAATCGGCCAGGGCGATGCGGCCATCGTGCCCCTGGTGGATGTGCCCCTGTATGTGATGACGCCCGAGTTTGGCGCGGCCAGCCAGCTGGAAAAGATCGACATGCTGGACTTTGCCGAGTTCGTGGCCATCAACAAGTTCGACCGCAAGGGTGCGTCCGATGCCCTGCGCGATGTGGCCAAGCAGGTGCAGCGCAACCGCGAGGCCTGGAACACGCCCACCGAACAGATGCCGGTGTTCGGCACCATGGCCGCGCGTTTCAACGACGACGGTGTGACAGCGCTCTACCAGGCCTTGCTGCCGCGCCTGCAGGCCCTGGGCCTGCAGCTGCACACCGAGGGCCTGCTGCCCCGCGTGGCGGTGCGCCACAGCTCCAACCAGACGCCGGTGGTGCCCGCAGCCCGCAGCCGATACCTGGCCGAGATCAGCGACACGGTGCGCGGCTACAAGGCGCGCGCCCGCGCTCAGGCCACACTCGCCCGCGAGATCCAGCAGCTGCGCGCTGCGGCCGCCATGCTGGAAGTGGGCAAGCCCGGCAAGGCCCGGGCAGCCGAGGCCGCCATCGACCTGGCAGTGCAGCGCGAGGCCACGCAAGATGCCGCCGCGCGCAAGCTGCTGCAGCAATGGCCGGAAATGCAGAAGGCCTATGCCGGTGACGAATACGTGGTGAAGATCCGCGACAAAGAGATCCGCACCGCGCTCACCAGCAAGTCGCTCTCGGGCACCACCATCCGCAAGGTGGCGCTGCCGCAGTACGAAGACCATGGCGAGATTCTGAAATGGCTGATGCTGGACAACGTGCCCGGCAGCTACCCCTATACCGCCGGCACCTTTGCCTTCAAGCGCGAGGGCGAAGACCCCACCCGCATGTTTGCCGGCGAGGGCGATGCCTTTCGCACCAACAAGCGCTTCAAGCTGCTCAGCGAAGGCATGGCGGCCAAGCGCCTGTCCACCGCCTTTGACTCGGTCACCCTGTATGGCAACGACCCGGACCCGCGTCCCGACATCTACGGCAAGGTGGGCAACAGTGGCGTGAGCATTGCCACACTGGACGACCTCAAGGTGCTGTACGGCGGCTTTGATCTGTGCAACCCGGCCACCTCGGTCTCCATGACCATCAACGGCCCGGCGCCCAGCATCCTGGCCATGTTCATGAATGCGGCCATCGACCAGAACATCGACAAATTCAAGACCGACAACGGCCGCGAGCCCACCGACACCGAGACCGCCAAGATCCGCGAATGGGTGCTGGCCAATGTGCGCGGCACGGTGCAGGCCGACATCCTGAAGGAAGACCAGGGCCAGAACACCTGCATCTTCTCCACCGAGTTTTCGCTGAAGGTCATGGGTGACATCGCCGAATACTTTGTGCACCACGATGTGCGCAATTTCTACAGCGTGTCCATCAGCGGCTACCACATTGCCGAGGCCGGTGCCAACCCCATCAGCCAGCTGGCCTTCACGCTGTCCAACGGCTTCACCTTTGTGGAGGCCTATCTGGCGCGCGGCATGCACATCGACGACTTCGCGCCCAACCTCTCGTTCTTCTTCAGCAACGGCATGGACCCGGAATACACGGTGATGGGCCGGGTGGCGCGCCGCATCTGGGCGGTGGCCATGAAGGAGCGCTATGGCGCCAACGAGCGCAGCCAGAAGCTCAAATACCACATCCAGACCAGCGGGCGCAGCCTGCATGCGCAGGAGATCCAGTTCAACGACATCCGCACCACCTTGCAGGCGCTGATCGCCATTTACGACAACTGCAACAGCCTGCACACCAATGCCTTTGACGAGGCCATCACCACGCCCACCGAAGACAGCGTGCGCCGGGCCATGGCCATCCAGCTCATCATCAACCGCGAGTGGGGCCTGGCCAAGAACGAGAACCCCAACCAGGGCGCCTTCATCATCGAAGAACTCA
>Ga0228700_1001952_pt1 | contig 11869 bp, 13 predicted proteins | sample McNCre317_Aug_MG_FD_178019 | JGI IMG/M metagenome (GOLD analysis project Ga0228700, IMG submission 178019) | Freshwater microbial communities from McNutts Creek, Athens, Georgia, United States - 3-17_Aug_MG | ecosystem: Environmental > Aquatic > Freshwater > Creek | place: USA: Georgia...
TGAGCTTCACCGAGTGGTGGAGCACGTTAAGGCTCAGATGCAGCCGGAGTATCGCAACGATGTGGCCGAAGCCCCTGCCAAGGCGGTAGTCGATGCCGATATCGGTGACGACCTAGAACTGTTGCTACAGGCAGCGGAGTTGATTGTGAACTCACAGTTTGGCTCCACTTCGATGCTGCAGCGCAAGCTTCGTGTTGGTTTCGCGAAGGCAGGTCGACTAATGGATCTGCTGGAATCCCGAAACGTGGTTGGCCCGTCGGAGGGCGCAAAGGCCCGCGAGGTGCTCGTCAAGCCTGATGAGTTGCCGGTGCTGCTAGCTCAACTGCGTGGCGAGCCTGGTGCTCAATCTAGCCAGGCCGTGGCTCAGGCAGCAGCTGCTATCGACACAGCGCAGGAGGGTCAAAACGAGCTCGGTGCAATGGCTGCAGGCAGCTTCGATGACTTTGTCGCCCGTGGGGAGCCTGAAGACCCCGAGGACGCGTGGTTCCTGACGGGACGCGGCGAATAATGTCTAAAGACTCCGCGAATTCAGCAAACCCTGCTCCATCACCCTGGAATCTGCCGAACGCAATCACTGTGGTGCGGATTCTGCTGGTCCCGCTATTTATCTGGCTCGAACTCCACTTTGGTCTCGGTTCAGCGCAAGCTTGGTGGGGTGTCTTCGTCTTCGTCGTTGCCATTTCCACCGATGGGATTGACGGTGCAATCGCACGCCGTCGCGGGCTCATCACGAATCTTGGCAAGATTCTGGACCCGATTGCGGATAAGGCGCTAACCGGTGCCGGTTTCTTGCTTCTGGCTTTTTACTCATTCGTACCCTGGTGGGCCGTAATCCTCATTCTGGCCCGCGAGATTGGAATAACGGTTTACCGGCTGATCGTGGTTCAGCGTGTGGTGATTGCGGCAAGCGGTGGCGGCAAACTAAAGACTGTGCTGCAGGCGATCGTGATTCCGCTGCTACTGTCGCCCGCAATGGGTTGGGCCACTTGGATACAGATATTTGCCCAAATCCTGTTCTGGATTACCGCACTAATTACCCTGGCGACAGGCGCGCAGTACGTAATGGCGGCCGTTAGGTCTAACCGTGCCAGCTAATGCGGCGGCGAACCAACTCGCTGCCAGACTATTAGCCGGCTGTGAGGCCGGCGGCCTGCATCTGATGTTGGCGGAGAGCCTAACCGGCGGCCTGTTAGCCGATGCCTTGATTTCGGTTCCGGGAGCATCGCGCGTGGTACTTGGCTCGGTGGTTGCATATGATTCGCGTATCAAGGGCAAGCTGCTCGGAGTCCCTGCCGAAGTCATCGCGGATTTTGGTGTTGTCTCGGATCAAACGGCTGCGGCTATGGCGGTAGGTGCACGTGACGCGCTGGGTTCGGTCGAGCTAAAGGTCATCGGTGTGGCGACCACCGGGGTGGCTGGACCTGACCTAGTCGAGGGCAAACCGGTTGGCAGGGTTCACATCGCTGTTGCAACTGCCGATGGGGTCACCCGCCAAGCACTCCAGTTCTTTGGCGACCGCCAGGAAATTCGCGAGCAGGCGGTCGAAGCCGCGCTCCAAATGACCTTGGAAGCAATTGCTGACTAACTTGGTTTATCCAATGGTGCGTTTGTTGCTACTGCGGGCATTCGGTCAAAATCCAGACTGCTCACAGAAAAATGTCAGCAACACTCGCTAGCATGGTTCTAAATCTCACCGAGATAGGTAAGGAGGCCACCGATGGTTCTGGTTCGACAAGAAATCGGCGATGTACTTCGTGATGTACGCCAGCGCAAGGGTCACACCCTGCGTCAGGTAGCCTCGCGCGCCTCTGTTGCTCTCGGTTACCTCTCGGAGGTTGAACGCGGACAGAAGGAAGCGTCTTCGGAGATTTTGGCATCGGTAGCAGAGGCCCTCGACGTTCCTATTTCAACGATTATGCGTGAAGTAGCAGATCGTCTGGCGCTATCCGAAGGCGTTCGCGTCCCAGATACTGTTCCTGCGGAACTGGTAGCAAACTACTCGAATGGTGCAACCAGCCAGGCTCACGGTTCGATGCAAAAGCACCCAGCATTCCAGGTGTCGTCCGCTCAGGACCGCCCGCGCGCTGGTTTCGTGCGTCACTAACCAGGCGTTTCAATCAATGCGGCTAACAAAGTTCCGCCAGTTAATGGCAGAGGAATTCGGTGACGCCTACGCCCAAGTCCTAATGGCCGACCTAGTGCTCGGTTCGCTTGGCGACAAAACCCCGAGTCAGCTAATTGCCGCGGGGGAAGACCCTAGAGCGGTTTGGCTGGCAGTGTGTCAGGCGCAGGACGTCCCGAAGGACCGCTGGCAAGGTAAGCCCGAACTCAAGAAAGCGGCATCGGCCACTTCCGTTCGGGCGTAGCCAGCTCCCCTGAGGCACCGGCTCCCAAATTGTCGGGCTCTTAAACACGCCCAATGTATTTTCGAAAATCTGTTCGAAAACTTGCTAGAGTAATCACAGGTCGCCACCGACTGGTTTTGCACAGTAAACAAGCGCTGCGAAATAAATGTTGGTGGCCCCAAATAGGTTCTAGGTAATAACAAACGCCAAAGAAACGTAAGGATCCCAGATGCCATCACCAGCAGAACGTGAGAAGGCGCTTGAGAGCGCACTCGCCCAGATTGACCGCCAGTTTGGTAAGGGCTCCGTCATGCGCCTTGGTTCGGATGAGCGCGCGCCAGTAGAGGTAATCCCTACCGGCTCAATCGCCTTGGACGTCGCTCTTGGCATTGGCGGGCTCCCTCGTGGCCGAATCATCGAGGTTTACGGTCCAGAGTCATCAGGTAAGACCACTGTGGCTCTCCACGCAATTGCTAATGCTCAGCGCGCCGGCGGTATCGCTGCATTCATCGATGCCGAGCACGCTCTTGACCCAGAATATGCCAAGGCGCTCGGCGTGGACACCGATGCTCTGCTGGTCAGCCAGCCAGACACTGGTGAACAGGCCCTAGAAATCGCGGACATGCTAATTCGTTCGGGATCTATCGACATCATCGTCATTGACTCGGTAGCGGCTCTGGTTCCTAAGGCTGAAATCGAAGGCGAGATGGGTGACAGCCACGTCGGTCTGCAGGCTCGTCTGATGAGCCAGGCACTGCGTAAGCTCACCGGTGCACTAAACAGCACCAAGACCACAGCAATCTTCATCAACCAGCTCCGCGAAAAGATCGGCGTCTTCTTCGGCAGCCCAGAAACCACTGCCGGAGGTAAGGCACTTAAGTTCTACGCCTCAGTCCGCATGGATATCCGCCGTATTGAGACACTGAAGGACGGGCAAGACGCCGTCGGTAACCGAACCCGCGTGAAAGTTGTCAAGAACAAGATGGCGGCGCCATTCAAGCAGGCCGAATTCGACATCATCTACGGTGTGGGCATCAGCCGCGAGGGCAGCCTGATTGACATGGGCGTCGATGCTGGAATCGTGAAGAAGTCAGGTGCCTGGTACACCTACGATGCTCAGCAGTTGGGTCAGGGTAAGGAAAACTCCCGTACCTTCCTGATTGAAAATCCTGATGTGGCCGATGAGATCGAACGCAAAATCAAGGCAAAACTTGGCATTGGCGTGCCTCGCGCAGTCGCGGATTTGGAAGACGAAGCCATCGATGTCGCACCAACCGCAAAGGCCACCAAGGCAGCAGCCGCTGCTGTAAACGAGTAGCACGCAACTTGGGATTCAAGCCGAAGAGGTTCGGGTCGACAGACCCGGACCTCTCGCTTTCTGACGAAGAATGGGACGAGAAGGCGCGCGGGATCATTCTGGGCCGGCTAACCAGGGGCCCACGTTCCAAGGCTCAGCTCTTTCAACTGCTGACTACAAAGCAAGTCCCCGTCGAAATATCCGAAAGACTTCTGGATCGCTTCGAGGAAGTGGGGCTCATCGACGATGCCGCGTATGCTCGAGCATTCACTAACGATCGACGCGCAAGCCGTGGACTGGCTAAAGGTGCACTAAAGCGCGAGCTATCGCAGGCCGGTGTGGCAGCCCCGATCATTGAAGAAACCCTTCAGGATATTGATTCAGACAGCGACCTTCAACTGGCAATTAGCCTGGTTGAGAAGCGCTGGAACTCATTGACGCAACTCGACTGGCAGGCAAGGCAACGCCGATTGCTCGGCTACCTTGGCAGGCGAGGGTTTTCTGGGGGAGTGGTGGGGCAGGCCATCCGCACAGTTGAAGAGCGGTATCGCTAGCCACAACTAGTTTTGCCCCAAGACAGGGCTGCCAGTACCTAGAATTGACCAGTTATGACCACAGAATTCGTTCCAACAACCATTGCGCGCAGCTATCAGGTGAAGACCTACGGCTGCCAGATGAACGTGCACGATTCTGAGCGTCTAAGCGGGCTCCTCGAAGGTGCTGGGTACGTTCCGGTGGTCGATGGTGAAGACGCCGATGTCTTGGTGTTCAATACCTGTGCTGTTCGTGAAAACGCCGATAACAAGCTCTATGGCACACTTGCCCAACTGATTGAGCGCAAAGCCGCGAATCCAAGCTTCCAAATCGCTGTGGGCGGTTGTCTCGCGCAGAAAGACCGCGACACAATCCTTCGTAAAGCACCCAACGTCGATGTGGTTTTTGGAACCCACAACATCGGCTCACTCCCGGCGCTCCTTGAAAGGAGCCGCCACAATCGCAATGCTGAGATCGAAATTGCTGAGTCGCTCCAGGCATTCCCAAGTGACCTACCGACCAAGCGTGACAGTACCTACGCGGCTTGGGTCAGTATCAGCGTTGGTTGTAACAACACATGCACTTTCTGCATCGTTCCTTCGTTGCGAGGCAAAGAAAAGGATCGTCGCCCAGGCGAGATCCTCGCCGAAATAGAGGCGCTGGTAGCCGAGGGTGTGGTTGAGGTTACTCTGCTGGGTCAGAACGTCAACACCTACGGAGTCGAGTTCGGTGACAAGGGTGCGTTCGCCAAGCTGCTACGCGCGGTCGGTGCTATCGAGGGCCTTGAGCGAGTTCGTTTTACTAGCCCTCACCCAGCGGCATTTACCGACGACGTTATTCACGCAATGGCGGAGACACCAAATGTGATGCCAACGCTTCACATGCCGCTGCAGAGCGGTTCCGACCGTATCCTCAAAGAAATGCGTAGGTCCTACCGCAGCGAGAAGTACCTGGGGATTCTGGAAAAGGTCCGCGAGCGAATCCCCGGTGCAGCCATAACCACGGACATCATCGTGGGTTTCCCAGGTGAAACCGAAGATGACTTCCAAGAGACCATGCGGGTTGCAGCGGCTAGTCGCTTTGCCGCCGCGTTTACCTTCCAGTATTCGCAGCGTCCTGGAACCCCTGCGGCAGATCTTCCAGACCAACTTCCCAAGGCGGTTGTGCAAGAGCGCTATGAACGACTTTTGGCACTTTGCAATGACATAGCCTGGCAGGAAAACCAGCAGCTGGTGGGCAATACAGTGGAGGTGCTCGTCGCAAATGGTGAGGGTCGTAAGGACTCTTCGCGAGACCGGTTAACCGGCCGTGCCCGTGACAATCGCCTCGTGCACTTCGAAGTCCCTGCTGGCGCCGCCAAGCCACGACCTGGCGACATCGTCACTGTCCGAGTAACCGATGCCAAGCCTTATTTCCTTCTGGCAGACGCCTCGACTCCAACCAGCACATACAGCGTGCGCCAAACTCGTGCTGGTGACGCTTGGGACCTCGCCCAGGCAGAGTCCTGTGGCATCCCAGGCGCCACTACAAGCTCACCTACAGCCAGCGGCAAGGTGAGCCTGCAGCTCAAGGTGCGCTAACTGTGGCACTGCTAGCCGTTGTCGGGCCCACAGGGACTGGAAAGTCGGACCTTGGCATAGCGTTGGCTCAGCATCTGGTTCGGTCTGGTCGACCAGCCGAAATCGTCAACATCGACTCGATGCAGTTTTACCGAGGGATGGACATCGGCACCGCAAAGCTGAAGCCCGAGGAGCGCGGCGGAATCGAGCATCACCTATTCGATTTTCTAGAGATCACCGAGGAGTCGACGGCGGCGCAGTACCAAGAAATTGCTCGGCCCCTAATCCAGAATCTGCAGTCCAAGGGAATCATCCCGATTCTGGTTGGCGGAAGCATGCTCTACATTGCTTCGGTGCTTAACGATTTCGAGTTCCCGGGAACAAATCCTCAGCTTCGAGCCGCCTTGGAACAGCGTTTGGAAGAGGTAGGTCCGATAGCCCTGCACCGAGAACTGGCCGCACTAGACCCGGTTGCGGCCGAGAGAATCATTCCTCAGAATGGTCGCCGCACGGTGCGAGCAATCGAAATTGTGACACTCACCGGCAAGCCGTTCGCAGCGGCCCTACCAGACGTGCCAGTGGAGTGGCAAACCTCCCTGCAAATCGGGCTCAATGGGCCGCGCGAAGAACTGGTCCAGCGGCTCGATCTGAGAGTACGCCGAATGTGGGAACAAGGGCTAGTCGATGAAGTTGCGGGTTTGATTCCGCGGGGCCTGCGTGAGGCAAAGACTGCAAAACGCGCCATTGGGTATTCGCAGGCGCTCGGGCAGTTAGACGGTGAACTAACCGACGCTGAGGCCATCGGGCAGACAATCCAACTGACCCAAAAATACGCACGCCGGCAAATGTCCTGGTTCCGCAGGGACCAGCGCATTAATTGGCTGGATTACCGCGATGCTAATGTTCAGGACCAAGCCATCGCGCTCGCTGAACAGCACCTTGCTGTTGGCGAGTAGGGTTAAATCATGACCTCCGAAGTAGTGTTTAGTTTCACCAAGGGCCAGGGCACGGGCAATGATTTCGTGCTTTATCTGGACCCGGAAGGTCAGCGCGAGTTGACTCCGGAAGCGATTGCGCAGATCTGCGACCGAAAGTTCGGCATTGGTGCCGACGGTGTTATCCGCGTGATTAAGTCTCAAAATCTGGAGGCTGGCCGGTCAATCGCTGCAGATGCTCCTGAAGCCGAGTGGTTTATGGACTACTACAACTCGGACGGCTCAATCGCGGAGATGTGCGGTAACGGTGTTCGCGTCTTTGCGCGCTATCTGCTGGAAAAAAACTTAGTGGATCTGGCTCAGGGCGAGACGTTGAGCGTCGGTACCCGAGCCGGTGTACGTGACATCCAGCAGAACCTGGCCGGTTTTGCCGTAGACATGGGACGTTGGCGTCTAGAGAAGGCCGAAACTACGGTTGAGGCGGCAAATCTAGCGGTGGCCCGCCCTGGACTGGGCATCAACGTGGGTAACCCACATGTTGTCGTGGCGCTTGCCAACGCGGAAGAACTCTCCGACCTGGATCTTCATACCGCACCGAGCCTCACCCCGGCACCAGAGGCAGGTGCAAACGTTGAATTTGTGGTTCCTCACGAGCCGATGGTTGCCAACGGCGTCGGAGCCATCGATATGCGCGTCTTTGAGCGTGGTTCGGGGGAGACCCTTTCCTGTGGCACGGGTATTGTTGCCGCAGCATTGGCTACGCGTCATTGGGCGGGCCCTGGCGCTCCAAACCACTGGCAGGTGACCGTTCCTGGTGGCACTCTCGGTGTTCGAATGTTTCCAACCGAAGACGGCGAGCACGTCGGTCTAAGCGGAGCCGCGGAACTAGTTTTTGACGGTCAGATCACACTGCCCGCAAGCGCATTTGCGCTTTAGCCGCGGTTCCAAACTCTCAATACGCGGAAGGCCTTTTGGGTGTCCACTCGACTGGTCTCAAAGCTGGCAGGCAAGGTAGCGTCAAGCCAGCGGTGTAGCGAATCGGAACCAAGGTTCTTTTGGACAACAAGATACGCGCTAGCTCCGCTGTTTAGGCGAGGCAGCCAAGTCTGAAGGATGTCGTGAAGCACTTCTTTGCCCACCCGTATCGGCGGGTTGCTCCAGATGCCATCAAATACTAGGTCGGCGGGTACATCCTCTGGGCGACAAGCGCGAACATTAGTTAGTCCGAGGCTCTCCGCATTTGCGCGAGTCAGCTCAAGCGAACGCTCGTTTACGTCGACCGCCCAAACCAAGCTCTGCGGTGCACGCATAGCAAGGGAAATCGCAATTGGCCCCCAACCACAGCCAATGTCCAAAAGATTACCGCCACGCGGCGCAAGGTCGATGTGGTCGAGCAAAATCGCGGTGCCTTTATCGACGCCGTCAGGGCTAAAGATACCGCCCGCGGTGGTCACGGAAACGGCGTGACCCAATAGCTGAACTTTGATTTGCTTCGGCTTGAAATCGCCGCTTGGGTCTTGCGAAAAATAGTGCTCGGAAGACATAAATCAAAAACTAATGCATCCAGAGGTTTATTGTTAGTGCGATGACGAAAAATAAGGCTCAAAATCACTCGGAAAACCCAGCCGAGGATGATGGATTGGGTGTTCGGCCGAACTCCGAGCGAACGTCGGCCGTCATAGACCGCATCCTTAGCCGAGCCGACCGTGCCAGCGCCATCGGTGATTCTGCCACCCACGACCACCACGCCGATGATGGCGAACAACTCGAGCTGCAAGAACGCCAGTCTCTTCGTCGAGTTGCCGGTCTTGGCACCGAACTTGAAGACATCACTGAGGTTGAATACCGTCAGGTTCGCCTCGAAAAAGTTGTCCTGATTGGCATCTATTCAGGTGATCCGCGTGAAGCGGAAAACTCACTGCATGAGCTTGCCGCTCTTGCGGAAACCGCTGGCTCGGAGGTGCTAGACGGGTTGCTTCAGCGCCGAGCCCACCCGGACCCCGCCACCTTTATCGGTAAGGGTAAGGCGGAAGAGTTACGGGGCATTGTCCAGGCCACCGGCGCTGACACCGTGGTTGCCGATGCCGAGTTGGCGCCCTCGCAGCGACGTGCGCTTGAAGACGTAGTGAAGGTTAAGGTTGTTGACCGAACCGCAGTAATCCTCGATATTTTCGCCCAGCACGCCAAGAGCCGTGAGGGCAAGGCACAGGTTGAACTTGCTCAACTGGAGTACATGCTCCCTCGTCTGCGCGGATGGGGTGAGGCCCTGAGCCGACAGGCTGGTGGTCGTGCTGCTGGCGGTGAGGGTATTGGTTCGCGTGGTCCGGGTGAGACCAAGATCGAAATGGATCGCCGCCGCATCAACACCCGTATTTCTAAGTTAAAGAAACAGATAAAGGATATGAAGCCGGCGCGTGAAGCCAAACGCGCGAACCGCAGACGCACCGAGATTCCGGCCGTGGCAATCGCCGGGTATACCAACGCCGGCAAGTCATCACTTTTGAACCGCATCACGAAGGCCGGCGTTCTAGTTGAGAATGCCTTGTTTGCCACGCTGGATCCGACGGTCCGTCATACTCTGACACCAGATGGTCGCGAATACACAATCGCCGACACGGTTGGTTTTGTTCGAAACCTTCCGCATCAGTTAGTCGAGGCGTTCCGTTCCACTTTGGAAGAGATTTCCGACTCCGACCTAATCGTTCACGTGGTCGATGCCTCTCACCCGGACCCATCCGGACAGATTTCCACGGTTCGCGGAGTAATCAGTGAGGTAGGGGCTCACGATGTGCCGGAACTCATCGTCTTCAACAAGATTGACCTGGCTGATCAAACCGAGCGAATGGCATTGCGTGGACTTGCCCCTGACAGCATTTCAGTCTCTGCTCGATCGGGAGAGGGCATTGACGAACTGCTTGCCGAAATTGCCAAGCGGTTGCCGCAACCGGACGTCTTAACTGAGAGCCTGATTCCCTACGAGCGCGGTGATCTGGTCAGTAAGGTGCACCTGAGCGGTCGCATCCTGAAGATGGAGTATCGGGAACACGGCACTTATTTGAAGGCCTATGTGAAGCCGGAGTTGGCTGCAGAGCTAGAAAGGTTTATCAGCCACGACTGATGGGCCGGTAGAAATGCGGCGCCGTAAAGCGACGCGCTAGATCGAACGCAGTACCGCAGTGACCTTGCCCATGATCGTGGCGTGGTCACCCAGAATCGGTTCGAAGGCTGGGTTGCGTGGCAGTAGCCAGGTGTGGCCATCAGCGCGTTTGAATACCTTCACAGTGGCGCTATCGTCGACGAGCGCAGCGACTATGTCGTTGTTGTCCGCTGTTGCCTGCTGGCGCACCGCGATTAGGTCACCGTCCATGATTGAAGCGTCAATCATGGAATCACCCTTGACCTTAAGCAGGAAGATATCGCCCTTGCCTACGAGGGACTCCGGAAGCGTGATGCGGTCATCGATATTTTCAGCTGCCAGCAGCGGCACACCCGCGGCGATTCGGCCCAATAGCGGGTAGCTCTTGAAATTGCCGGTCTCTACGTTATCGCTGTTACCGGAGCGAGCAGCATCCTCGGTGGCAGCGCCACCCTGACTATTCAGGCTGATTCCACGCGAAATGTTGTCGCGCTGCTCCAGGTAGCCCATTTGCTTTAGCTGGTCGATCTGATATTTGGCGCTTGCAACCGACTTGAGCCCAACCGCTTCCGCGATCTCACGAAGGGTCGGTGGAAGATCCTTGGCAGCCCGCAGGTCGCGAATCGCGTCCAAAACCGCCTGCTGGCGCTGTGTCAGCTTCTCTTCCATTTATGCCTCCTGGCAGGAACTAAATAAATGTAGGTGGTTCCCGATTGAATCTTGCATAGGTGCTTTATCGAAACTTTATTCGAAAAAACACCTGAAACCAAACAGATTTTCGAAAATCTGTGAAAAAACTTCTTGACAAGGTGTCGGGGAGCAGGTTTATCGTTGGTTTTAGAACAGATGTTCGAAACAAATGTTCGAAAACTTAGGGAAGAAAGGCACAAAATGTCTGCAGTAGTTACCAAGACCCAGATTCGCCTGAGCCGCCGCGCTCGCCTCGTGCGCACCGGCATCATTGCGGCGCTTATCGTTACTGCCGTCAACCAGTTCCCGCATTTCCTGCCTGGCGCGGAGGCATCCGATCAGATGGCGGCTCCGCAGCAGATCCACTGGGTCAGCGTGCGTTCAGGTGATTCCCTCTGGTCGTTGGCTCAGCGTTATGCACCAAACACCGACCCACGCGAGTGGATTGACCAGGTGACTGCAATCAACAACCTTGGTTCGGCAGGTGTGCTGGCGGGCCAGCGTGTGGCCATTCCAAGCAACTAACCCCAATAGCTACGTAATCCCAGCATGTAACTAGATCCAACCGGCAGCTAGCCCCAAGTTACCTAGCTGCAGCGCCGGTAACCTTGTAGTGTGACTAATCTTTCAGACCTGCCGCTTCGCGAAGACCTCGTTGGCCGCTCTCCGTACGGTGCACCTCAGCTCTCGGTGCCAGTCCCACTAAACGTGAATGAGAACAGCCACCGAATCCCAGAGGCTGCGGCAATCGACATCGTTCAGCGCCTTGCGGCGGCGGTTCTTGAGGTCAATCGCTACCCGGATCGAGACTTCACAAGCCTGCGCCAGGCTCTAGCCGGTTACATCGGAAGAGGAATTTCGGCGGAGCAGGTTTGGGCGGCTAATGGCTCGAATGAGGTTCTACAACACATTTTTCAGGCATTCGGTGGTCCCGGTCGCAGCGCCATGGGATTTACCCCTACTTACTCCATGTACCCGCTTATCGCAGAGGGCACCGGAACCACTTACATTGCTGGCACCAGGGGCGAGCGCTTTGAACTAACCGCTGAATCAGTTGCGGCCCAGATTGCCAAGCACCAGTCAAACATTGTGATGCTTTGTTCGCCCAACAACCCGACTGGTACACCGCTGGATATTTCGGTGGTGGAAGCCGCCTACCAGGCGGCCGATGCATACGGTGGCATTGTTGTTGTTGACGAGGCATACGCTGAATTCGCTCACGACACCTCGGTCACTGCAATCAACCTGCTAGAAGGTCGTCCACGACTGCTAGTAAGCCGCACCATGAGCAAGGCATTTGCCTTCGCGGGTGCTCGCGTTGGGTACCTGCTGGCAGACCCAGCCGTAACCGATGCATTGCGACTGGTTCGCCT
>Ga0228700_1001953_pt1 | contig 11861 bp, 9 predicted proteins | sample McNCre317_Aug_MG_FD_178019 | JGI IMG/M metagenome (GOLD analysis project Ga0228700, IMG submission 178019) | Freshwater microbial communities from McNutts Creek, Athens, Georgia, United States - 3-17_Aug_MG | ecosystem: Environmental > Aquatic > Freshwater > Creek | place: USA: Georgia...
GCTGAATACACGGGTCAGCATCGCTTGGAGTTGCAGAGGCTCCATCGTTTCCGACATGCTGGTAAAGCCCCGCATATCACAAAACATGACGGTCATCTCACGATTCATTGCCTGCATGTTGTAACTATCAGGATCCTCCAGCATCTCGTTTACAAGCTCTGGCGGTACATACGTTCCAAACAAATTGGCAAGATCTCGTTTAGACCGACTCTCCACGAAATATCCATAGCTCATATTCAGTGCAAATGCGGTAGCGCACATTAATACCGCAGATGCTAATGGAAGCACCAAGCCATAGCCCAAATAGAGCCAGAGATTAACGAGCGTTAAGGACATCAGTACTGCCACACTCAGAAATACTGCTCTTGCCGCACTCAGTAAGGGCAAGCAAATTGCGAGCAACACACCCGAAACGATTAATGAAACCAACTCATACCCAATAGAGTAGTCAGGCTTCACCAGCACGTGACCATCCAGCAACGCAGATATAACGTTTGCATGGGTTTCAACGCCTGGATAAGTTTCTCCTACCGGGGTGACACGCATATCAAACAAACCCAGTGCGGTGGTGCCTAACAATACTATTTTATTTTTTAACATCCCCGATGGAATGCGATTACTCAAGACATCCGAGGCAGAAATATATTTAAATGATCCCCCTTGTGCATTGCCAAGACCTCGGTAAGGAATTAGTGCCGCACCTTTTCCGTCAACAGGTATTCCCAATGTCTTATCGCCCTGCACCAGCAACAATTTATTCAATGCCTGGTCGGTGCGCGATATATAAGTTTCCGAAGAGAATTGAGGCACAACCTTTGGCAGGCCTGCAATCGCACGAAACATCGCCAAGGAAAGTGACTCGTAATAGTTGCCTTTGTACTGCGCAATGAGCGGTATTGAGCGCACAACCCCATCCGAATCAGTCACTGAGTTGAAATGTCCGGCCAACGGCGCAGCCTTGGCAAATAATTCCAGATTGGAACCATAAGCAGTCCACTCCGACGCATCCAAGGCATGACCGTTCAAATCATCCGCATGAAATACTGGATCAGGTAAACGCCCACTAGAACGTCCTTCCGCATCGTTGGTGAAGAAGTAGCCTAGAACAACCGGTTTGCCCACCAAGGCATTTGCGAAGTTAGCGTCGTAATCAAGCTGCGGCTTCAGCTGCCGTAACTTGTCTGCAAATGCAGGGTTGTCTTTGAATTCGTGACTGGCCAACTCCACCAGCTGCTGAAGACCTGAACTTCTATCAGGTTCGGCAAAAACTACGTCCACGCCCATCAACGCAATTTGCTGATCCTGAAACAAATTGCTTACCAAATCGGCAAGTTTGTTACGCCCCCACGGCCAGCGCCCTACCTCAGCGAGGCTTTTTTCGTCAATATCGACGATGACGATGCGTTCATCTGGGGTCTGCGGCATAGTCGCCCGCAGTCGTGCATCGTAAATAATGTCGTCTAGGCGTTGAAGTACGCCCAATGGCAATATGCCAGTTGCGTGCAAAAGCGCAAACAGCAACGGAATCAAGGTGACCGCTATGCGAGGCCAATGTTTTTTAATGGCCTTCACGGACGCTGAGGGAGAAAAGTTAAACCGACTGAAAGCCAGAAAATCTGGCTATATCAATTCTGAACAAACTGCATCTGGGTGCCCGCCAGCTCTACAAGGTCACCATTTTTCAAAGGAACAGGATCCGCCCCAATGGGGGCACCGTTCAACGTAGGATTGCCAGCGCCTTCTACATGGTGAACCACAAAGCCCTGTTGGCGCCGTGTAATGGCAGCCACTGCCACCCCAGGCTTGCCAATCGTCGTCACCACCTTGGTCAAAGGCACTTCGCGCCCGGAGGCGGCACCGGATAGCACCTTGATCGCCGCATGAAATGCACCCAAACCTTGGGAGTCGCCGGAACTCGCTGCAAAGCCAGAATTCAAGGCCTGCGGAGGCTGCGGTGCAAAAGCAGGCCGTGCTTGCACGATCATGGTTTTATCGAAATTGTCTGCAACGCCATCTGCGACGAACTTGATCTTGTATTTGCCAATTTCAATGCCGTCACCATGCTTGAGAGGCTGCTTCTTCACCGCCTTGCCGTTGACGTAAGTGCCGTTGGTGCTGTTCAAGTCCTCCAAAAACACATCAGAGCCTGCCATCAAAATCACGGCATGTTCTCCGCTGACCGCCAGGTTATCAATGACGATATCGTTATAAGGCCGGCGTCCCAAGGTCGTTCTGTCCTTGGTAAGCTGAACTTCTTTGATCACGACCTCATCGATCGAAACGATCATCTTCGGCATGATCGACTCCTTTTCCTGTAATTGGTTTTGGAAAACATTAGAAATTTACTTCCCTAGCAGCCTGGCAAATATGCCTTTTTTTTCAACTGCTTCACTCACGGCCACGATCAACACAGAAATATTGTCTTTGCCGCCATTGTTATTGGCTGCTGCAACAAGACTCTCTGCAATCTGACTCAGACCGGAGCCCTCGCCTACGATTCTAGCGATTACTTCGTCATCAACCATATCAGAGAGCCCATCTGAACACATTAGATACACATCTCCGGGCATCACCTGCAATTCATTCACTTCGAGCATGACTGACTGCTCGACGCCCAAAGCGCGTGTAACCAAATTTTTGATAGGTGACACTGCCGCTTGCTCGGGGGTAATCATCCCCGCGTCCATCTGCTCTTGCAGGAGTGAATGATCTTTGGTGATCTGCGCCATCGCCCGATCACGGATGCGATAGCAACGCGAATCTCCAATATGCCCTACCGTCAACAGGCCATCCTTGAAAACGGCCAACACCAAGGTAGTGCCCATGCCTGCATAGGCGGGATTGGCATTGGCGGAGTTGAATATGGCGAGATTGGCGTTGTCCACGCAAATCTCCATGGCACGCCGGATCTCCTTGGGCTGTGCAATCGGCCCTGCCTCTATCAACCAGCGACTCAACTCAGACTTGATAAATGCGGTGGCCATACCACTGGCGATTTCTCCCGCGTTGTAGCCGCCCATGCCATCGGCCAAGACGGCTACTTGGGCGTGCTCATCAAAGGCAACCGAATCTTCATTGTTGTCGCGGGCGCGGCCAGCGTCAGTGAGTGCGTAAAAATGGTAATTCATTGTTTTTTTGATGGGTTCATTTGCATCACTGCACATCCGCCTGAGACGGGCCAGCAGAACGTGGCTGCGCAACGGTTTGCGCAAAGGCCTGAGTGTCCGGTGTTTCAATGGTGGCCGCCTGACCCGGATTGGGCTGCGTACCATCCGTCGCATGGTTCTGATAACTCGCCAAGCACGCTTGCACATCCAAAGCCAAATCTGCGCCTGTTTGGTAACGGGTTTCAGGCAGTTTGCTCAAGGCCTTGCTGGCAATCTGTGCCATCTCAGAGCTCAACTCCGGCCGTAAATTTCGGAGGTCAGCAGCTTCTTCATTGGCAATTTTGTACATCAACTCTGCCATGGACTCCCCACGGAAGGGCAACACACCCGTGAGCAGCTGATACAGCATGACGCCCAGAGAGTACAAATCCGAGCGGCCATCCACCCGCTTACCCGCCAATTGCTCCGGCGACATGAAGCTGGGCGTCCCCAACACCAAACCCGTTTTGGTTTTGCTGCTGTCGGTGATACGGGCAATACCAAAGTCCGTCACCTTTACGGTGTCAGTGGAGGGTTCGTACATCACATTGGCCGGCTTGATATCACGGTGTACCACCTGCTGCCGATGGGCGTAATCCAAGGCGGTGGCCACGCGGCTAATGATGCTCAAGACCACATTCACGGGCAACAAATGACCGGGCTTGGTGTGCTCCGCTAGATCACGCCCCTTGAGGAATTCCATTGCGATGTACGCCAAATCGTGCTCTTCCCCCGCATCAAAAATGGTGACGATATTTTGATGCTGCAAGCGTCCTGCGGTCTCCGCCTCCCGGAAAAATCGTTCTCGTGCATCGACCAACTCATCGCCAGAAAACTCTTCGCTCAGTGCCATGGTTTTGATGGCGACCACTCGGCCAATTTTCGGATCTCGGCCCTGGTACACCACTCCCATGGCACCTTTACCAAGCTCCTTTTCAACTTGATAGCGGCCCAACATCGGTTTTTCAACCGCGCCGTTGTCCAACAACATGGTGCCCCCCGGATGTCCGCCGGACCCGAGGATAACTGTTTCTGACAACTGCTTCGCCCGCCCCAGTTTGACTTTGACGTCCTTGTAGGAAGCGTCAATCCCTGCAATATGTTCGTAAACCGACTGGGCTTTATTGAATTGGCGTTTCCGTTCGAAATCTTGCGCCAGGCTATACAGGTTTCCCAACAATGCTTCGCTGGGTACAACGCGACGGAAACGGTCAAACGCCATATCCAATTGCCCCTGGCCTTGCAGAGCAAGGCCCATCATGCGGTTGGTCTCAGCGGACTCCTCATCCGATTTGGCCTTGCCCGCCTCCGTCATCAAGAAGCGCTTGGTAGTCAGTCCAATATGCCCGGTGAGCAATACCAAGGCAGGTAACAAGAGCCTGAACCACGTGCCCGCGGCGGAAAGCATGCCGTACTCCGTCAGCACCGCAATCAGCAAAAGCGATGCCGTACACACCGCGGCAGCACCCGCTGTCAATCGCGGTAACACCCATGCCACATAAGCGGCCACCATCAGCAAAGCCCCCACCGTCAACCAAATGCCCCAGCCAGGCTGAATGATGAAATGCTCACTCAAAATGCTGGAGGTGATGTGCGCAATCATTTCTGCCGGAGACAACGCAGCATGTCCCGGCACAGGGAATTGGACGCCCACACCCGCCGCCGTAGCGCCAATGATGACGATCTTGTCTGCGTATTTGCTTGCTGGAATTTTTCCGCTCAAGACGTCGTAAAACGAATCCACTTGAAACGCAGGCCGTCCCTCGCGATCCCTGTAGAACTGCGGAAGCATTAGCGTAGATGCCTCTGTTTTGATCTTCAATCGGCCAATCTGCACCGTGTCAGCTTTCAACTGAATATCTGCAGGCCCCAGATTCAAACTCTTCATAACCGCCAGCAACGCCATGGACGGAACCGCCTTGCCATAGTAGTTCACCAGCAAGGGCTCTGTACGCACCGCGCCATCCTGATCAGGGAATTGGTTCAGATGTCCTATTCCTGCAGCTTCACGACCCAACGACTCAATCGGCATCTGCCCGCGGGTAGAAGGCATCGCGAAACCCATGGTGTCGTCAATCGCCTGCTTCGCTACAAAATCCGGCAAAGGCTGGTCGGATTTTCCTTGTGGCTCCCCCAAAGCAAACACCGCTGACAAGAGCACATTTTTGGCACCCCCTAGGCTGGTGGCCAGTACGGCATCGGTATCCAACGCCGTCTCTGCTTCTGCAAGGGTTGCACTGATGGCCTGCATTTCGGGGCTTGAGGCATCTGCAGAACCTAACTGTCCCTTGAGCTTTCGGATGTACACCAAACCCGGATCCACCTGCGGCTCCAGAAAGAAAACCGTCTGAACAACCGTTTTGGCCTTCGTCTGGGCCAGCAAATCAATGAGCTTGGCCTGGTAACTGCGGGGCCACGGCCAACGGCCCAAATTGGCAATACTTTGGTCATCGATGGCGATCACTGCAATGCGGTCCGAAGGAAGGCGCTTATTCGCAGTACTGGCCACATCGTAAAAGCGGCGCTCCAAAGTCCCAACCAAATCCGTGGCGGTATAGACCACGAGGGAGACCAGCACCAAGACCAAGCCGGCAAACCAATCCGCCTGCCAGAACCCTGCTCTTTTTATTTGCTTTCCAGTCACATGGCCCCCATTGAGTCCGCAGACCTAGCGGCCGCTGTTATTCGTGAGTTAATAAATAAACTGAAACTACGATATCAGAGGCACTGCACGCTCACAAGGCACCCCGTCACTCATTGCTAGCCACACAGACAAAAGGCCACAGGGCGCGATGAGTGGCCACTCACCGCCCTTTCTCCTTAGACGGCTTCAGAACTTTTGTTACGGCTCAAGCCTTTGCCAACACCGAGCACCAGCAATGCGCCCAACACCGCCGCAGCCCAATGCACCCAATGATGGGACTCCACCACCGATTGCAAGGCCGTATCGCTAGCAATGGTCTCACCGGCCACCCACCCGATCAGCGCAGCGCCAAACGTCACGATCACCGGGAATCGCTCCATCAAGCGGATCATCAATGTACTGCCGAATATGACCAAGGGAATACTGATCGCCAGACCCAGGATCAACAGCACCATGCTGCCATGCGCAGCAGCAGCCACAGCAATCACGTTATCCAGGCTCATGACCAGGTCTGCAATCAGAATGGTCCGCACCGCAGCCATCAAGCCGCCTTTTGCACCATCCGTGTGCTCGTCACCCTCACCATCGGTCAGCAACTGAACACCAATCCACAGCAACAAAATGCCGCCCACAATTTGCAGGAAAGAAATCTGCATCAGCTTGGCCGCAACCACCGTCAATGCAATCCGCAACACAACAGCCGCCCCGGATCCGAACAGCACTGCCTTTTTCTGCTGCTCCACCGGCAAGGAGCGGGCCGCCAGCGCGATTACCACCGCGTTATCGCCCGACAAAATGATATTGATCCAAACAATCTTGATCAGACCGATCCAAAAGTCCGCTTGCTGTAGTAATTCCATGTTTCATTCATCCAATAAAAATGCCCAGCCTTGCGGGCCGGGCATTCGTTTTGCAGAAAGATGCCCTCTTTATAAAGAGGCATCTTAAAGGCTGTTTAGAGCAAAGCCTTCAACAACTTGGCCATTTCGGAGGGGTTGCGAGTCACTTTGAAGCCGCATTCTTCCATCACCGCCAGCTTGGCATCTGCCGTATCGGCACCGCCAGAAATCAGGGCACCTGCGTGGCCCATGCGCTTTCCGGGAGGCGCTGTAACGCCGGCGATGAAGCCGACCACGGGCTTTTTCATGTTCAGCTTGCACCAGCGAGCGGCTTCGGCTTCGTCGGGGCCACCGATTTCGCCGATCATGATCACGGCATCGGTATCAGGATCGTCATTGAACGCACGCATCACGTCGATGTGCTTCAAACCGTTGATCGGGTCACCACCGATACCCACAGCAGACGACTGGCCCAAGCCGATTTCCGTCAACTGCGCCACGGCTTCGTACGTCAGCGTACCGGAGCGGGACACCACGCCGATACGGCCCTTGCGGTGGATGTGACCGGGCATGATGCCGATCTTGATTTCGTCAGGCGTGATCAGACCGGGGCAGTTAGGTCCCAACAGCAAGGTTTTCTTGCCGCCGGCAGCTTCTTTGGCCTTCATCTTGTTGCGCACTTCCAGCATGTCCTTGACCGGAATGCCTTCAGTAATGCAGATCGCCAAGTCTAGATCCGCTTCTACAGCTTCCCAGATAGCGGCTGCAGCGCCTGCCGGGGGAACGTAAATCACGGACACAGTGGCACCCGTCTGACCTGCTGCTTCCCTCACGGAAGAGTAGATCGGGATGTTGAAGATGGACTCGCCCGCCTTCTTGGGGTTCACGCCCGCCACAAAGCAGTTTTTGCCGTTTGCGTATTCCTGGCACTTCTCCGTGTGGAACTGGCCTGTCTTGCCGGTAATGCCTTGGGTGATGACCTTGGTGTCTTTATTGATAAAGATCGACATGATGTTTCCTTAGCCTTTCACTGCTGCGACAACTTTTTGAGCCGCTTCAGCCATGCTGTCGGCGCTGATGATGGGCAGGCCGGATTCGGCCAGCATTTTCTTGCCCAGCTCTTCGTTCGTGCCCTTCATGCGCACCACTAAAGGCACGGACAGGTTCACCGCCTTGCAAGCGGTGATCACGCCGGTTGCGATGGTGTCGCACTTCATGATGCCGCCGAAGATGTTGACCAGAATGGCCTTGACCTTGTCGTTTTTCAACATGATCTTGAAGGCTTCCGTCACCTTCTCAGGAGTAGCACCGCCACCCACGTCCAGGAAGTTGGCAGGCTCAGCGCCAAACAACTTGATGGTGTCCATAGTCGCCATGGCCAAGCCAGCGCCGTTCACCAAACAGCCGATGTTGCCGTCGAGGCTGATGTAGGCCAGGTCGAACTTGGAGGCTTCCACTTCGGCCGCGTCTTCTTCGTCCAGATCGCGGTAGGCCACGATTTCAGGGTGGCGGAACAAGGCGTTGGAGTCAAAGTTGAACTTCGCGTCCAAGGCCATCACATTGCCCTTGCTGTCGCAGTTCAGGGGGTTGATTTCCACCAGGGACGCATCGGTGTCCATGTAGCACTTGTACAGCTTGGCGAAAATGTCCACGGCTTGGTCCACGGAAGCGCCGGTCAAGCCGATGGCTGCTGCCACCTTCTTGCTTTGCTCGGTGGTGATGCCGGTCAGGGGATCGATCATCTCGGTGATGATCTTCTCGGGGGAAGAGTGGGCGACTTCCTCGATGTCCATGCCGCCTTCGCTGGAAGCGATCAGGGCCACCTTTTGTGTCGCGCGGTCGGTTACCAGCGATACGTAGAGTTCATTTTTAATGTCCGCGCCGTCTTCGATATACAGGCGGCGAACCTTTTGACCTTCAGGACCAGTTTGGTGCGTCTTGAGCTGCATGCCCAAGATTTCGCTGGCCAGGCGCTTGACGTCGTCAATCGACTTGGCCACCTTGACGCCGCCGCCCTTGCCGCGACCACCTGCGTGGATTTGTGCCTTGACAACCCATACCGGGCCGCCAAGTTTTTGAGCGGCTTCGACCGCCTCTTGCACTGTGAAGGCCGGGATGCCGCGGGGGACCGGCACACCGAATTGGCGCAAGATTTCCTTGCCTTGGTACTCGTGAATCTTCATGACGTCTCTCTTTGGGACTGGACTATGTTCACCGTGCGGCAACGAGGATGTGCTAAACACACGGCACTGGACACATCAACACGCGAATGTATCATGCTGCGACGCACAAAACTTGTGCAAGGCTTACAGCCGGAGCACACAGAGCCGCCCACGCCCGATACGCGCCTGAGTTTGAACCCTAATATTTGCCCCTTGCTTACACCATGAAAAAAATCTTTATTGACGGCGAAGCCGGTACGACAGGCCTACAAATCCGTGAGCGCCTGCAAACCATGGCGCAGATCGAGCTCATCAGCATCGACCCCGCGATGCGCAAAGACCCGCAAGCCAAGCGCGCCCTAATTGCACAGGCCGACATGGTGATCCTGTGCCTGCATGACGACGCCGCCAAAGACACCGTGGCCATGATTGATGCGCTGGAAGCAGAAACCGGGCGCCCCGGCCCGCGCATCATCGACGCCTCTACCGCACACCGCGTGAATCCAGAGTGGGTTTATGGTTTTCCTGAACTGGCCGCCACGCAGCGCGATGCCGTCGTGAATGCGCGGCGCGTCAGCAACCCCGGCTGCTACGCCACAGGCGCCATTGCCCTGATTCGCCCACTGGTGGATGCCGGCTTGCTGCCCGCAGACTTTCCGGTGTGCCTGCCCTCTGTGAGCGGCTACTCCGGCGGCGGCCGCGCCATGATCGAGGCGTACGAGCAAGGCAGCGCAGCGCCCTTTGAACTCTATGCCTTGGGCCTCAAGCACAAGCACATTCCCGAGATCATGCGCTACACCGGCTTGACCCGCCGGCCCCTGTTTGTTCCCGCCGTTGGCAACTTCATCCAAGGCATGTTGGTGCAACTGCCCCTACATTTGGATACGTTGCCGGGCCAACCCAGCGCGCAAGACCTGCACACGGCGCTGGCCAAGCACTATGCTGGGAGCGAATGGGTCACGGTAGAGCCTGTGACGGCCGACCTGAAACTGGACGCCGTGGCACTGGCCGACACCAACAAACTGGAATTGCGCGTATTCGGCAACGACGCGGCTGCTGATGGCTTTGCCCACGCCGTGTTGGTGGCTCGCCTGGACAACCTGGGCAAAGGCGCCAGCGGTGCGGCGGTGCAGAACCTGCAATTGATGCTGGGCTTGGAGAGCTAAGCCCTCACACGCCGCTGCGCGGGTCGCTGGCCCACACGCGGGGCGATCTCAATCGTCCTCGCCACCCGAGACCACCCGGTGGATGGTGTCTCCCCCGAAACCGCGCCCGGCCAGAAAACGCATCTGCTTGGCGCGCTCGGCAGCGTCTTGCGGCTGGGTGCCGAATTTTTTGCGCCAGACCTCGCGGGCCCGGTCCAATTCCGTCTCGCGCAGTGAAGCGACGGCCTCCGACACCGCCTCGGGCGCCAGGCCTTTGGCTTGCAGCTCTTGCTTGATACGCGCCGCGCCCAGCTTGCCCGCGCGGCGGTACAACACGGAGCCCACTACCCGCTCGTCGTTGATGAAGTCTTTGGCGGCCAAGGTGTCCAAGGCCTTGGCCAGTGCGCCGGGCTCCTCCTCAAAGCGCTGGAGCTTGCGCTCCAACTCTGCGCGGGAATGCTCCCGGGTGCTGAGCAAGCGCAGCGCCCTGCCAGTCAACGAAGGCGGCTGGGTTGCCACGGTTTAGCGTCCGGAGCGTGCGCTATTTGCTATATTTTTTATAGCTATTCGCGCACATTGCATGAGGGCTAGCACCATAGAAGACCTTACTCGGCCTTGTCTGCCTTCTTGCCCTTGGGTTTGGCTTCAGGTTCGGCCACTGGCAGCAAGGGGATGCCGAGGTTGGCGCGCACCTTGTTCTCAATTTCCACCGACAACTCGGGGTTCTCGCGCAGGAATTCACGGGCGTTGTCGCGACCCTGGCCAATCTTCTCGCCTTGGTAGGCGTACCAAGCGCCGGATTTTTCCAGGATGCCGGCGTTCACGCCCATGTCGATGATCTCGCCGTGGCGGCTGATGCCTTCGCCAAACAAAATATCGAATTCCGCCGTCTTGAACGGGGGACTGACCTTGTTCTTGACCACCTTGACTTTGGTCTCGTTGCCGATCGAGTCCTCGCCCTTCTTGATGGTGCCAGTGCGGCGGATGTCCAGGCGCACGGAGGCGTAGAACTTGAGCGCGTTACCACCGGTGGTGGTTTCGGGCGAGCCGAACATCACGCCAATCTTCATGCGAATCTGATTGATGAAGATGACCATGCAGTTGGTCTTCTTGATGTGGGCGGTGAGCTTGCGCAGCGCCTGACTCATCAGGCGGGCCTGCAGGCCGGGCAGGCTGTCCCCCATTTCGCCCTCTAACTCGGCCTTGGGGGTCAACGCCGCCACCGAGTCCACGATGATCAGGTCGACCGCGCCGGAGCGCACCAGGCTGTCCACGATTTCCAGGGCCTGTTCGCCGGTGTCGGGCTGGCTGATCAGCAGGTCTTGCAGGTTCACACCCAGCTTTTGGGCGTATTGGATGTCCAACGCATGTTCGGCGTCCACAAAGGCGCACTGGCCGCCTTGCTTTTGCATCTCGGCCACCACTTGCAGCGTCAGGGTGGTTTTACCGGACGACTCCGGGCCATAAATTTCCACCACACGGCCACGGGGCAGGCCGCCTACGCCCAGCGCAATGTCCAGGCCCAGCGAGCCGGTGGACACCACCTGGATATCTTCAATCACCTCGCCCTCGCCCAGACGCATGATGGTGCCTTTGCCGAATTGCTTTTCGATCTGGGCCAGAGCGACTTGCAGGGCCTTGGCCTTCTCAGCGTTGGCGGCGGGGTTCTTGACGGGTGCGTCCATGGAAATCTCCTGAAAAATCAAGGGTTTGGTCAGTTTGCATCTATCTGTCATTAACAACAGGCTGGATGCTTGAACAGTAGTTTATGGGCAAGGTGAAATCGCCACAAGCTGTTTTTTAGTCAGTTTGCATTACCATTTGCAGCATGCAATCTCCCCTCCATGCCGACACCTGGCGCACCAACCATGTCGGTCACTGGCTGCGCCTGGCACTGGAGCGCTTCGATGCGCGGGTGCTGGCGC
>Ga0228700_1001955_pt1 | contig 11854 bp, 29 predicted proteins | sample McNCre317_Aug_MG_FD_178019 | JGI IMG/M metagenome (GOLD analysis project Ga0228700, IMG submission 178019) | Freshwater microbial communities from McNutts Creek, Athens, Georgia, United States - 3-17_Aug_MG | ecosystem: Environmental > Aquatic > Freshwater > Creek | place: USA: Georgia...
ATCAAGCTATTCCCCCGATTTGCCGCCAAAATGGTTACCACGAAGGCACGGCTTGACCACTTCGCAAACCAAAATCATCCGGGGCGGCTTGCTTATGGCATCGGAGGCTTTTTACCAGGCGCAACCCTAGCGGGAAAGTAGCCCTCGTCCCCTTGTTTGGCGAGTTTATCGCTGTTTGGCTTACGTTTGCCAAGCCTGCCGAAAATAATCTCCCAATTCGCTTCATACGCCTTATCATCCCGTTGCTTGCGCGGTGCGCTGCCTTTGCCCATTCAATGCCTCGATTGCTAACCTAACCCCGTCGGATAAATTACCGCCTCCCAATCGCCTGGCAATAATCGCATGAGCTGCCGTTAGTCGGACGGGGTAAACATCCATCGGCGCGTCTTGTCTTAGTTTTGACTGCATTCCATAGTATTACACGCGGTGATACGCTGAGCATGATTGTAATACGGTAAACGGGCGATGATTGACGCCTGTCAAACTTCAACCGCTGTCATGGACGTTCCTTTTCCCACTCTCAAGTCTCAACTGGACGAGCACATCGCTGCGAACGAAAAGAAGTTTGCAGAATACGATTCACTTATTTCTTCTTATTTGAAAGGTTCCCCTATGACCGATGGACTCAATATCACGAGCGCCGATCCTGCAATGATGATGGCCGCCATGAACAAAGGCGATGGAGGTATGCTGGGCGGTGGTGGCTTGCTTGGTGGCCTTTTGTTGGGCACTCTGCTCCGAGGTGGTAACTTGCTGGGTGGGGGAGACAATGCCCAATCTCAAGCGAATATGTCCATCATGGCAGGCCTGGGTGATTTGAAACAAGCCGTGGCAGTCGGTGGCGCACAGATGGAAACATCAAACGCCAATCAGACCATAGCCACCATGAGCGCGATCAACGCATCGACCGGGGCTACTCAGATCGCAGTTGGCGGATTAAAAGACCTGGTTAACTCTAACGGCATCGCCATGATGCAGATGTTTAACACCGTGAATCAGACCATCTCGGCTGACGGTGATAAAACCCGCGCACTGATTACCAACCAGTACGAGGCCACGCTCAACCGTCAATTGTCGGATGCTAACGCGGCCATTATTGAGCTACGCGGTGACCAACGCGCTGCCGCTGCTGCTCGGGCGACTGAGATCACGGTCAATCAAAACGTGAACCAGATGCAGCAACAGCAACAGCAACAAGTCCTGAATGACCGCATTGGTGCGCTGCTGGCCTCCCATCAACATATCCAACAGGGTATTGTTAACCTTGGCACGATGACGGGGCAGGCAGGCCAGCAGACCGCTGCTAACACGCGCGTATATTAACCATGAAGTTGCGCGGCGGAACATAGGTTTCCCGCGCTGCTAACGGTTGACGCTCTCGGGGTTTGCAAGCATCGGGTTTCTCGGGTCTTGTGTACTTATGAGGGTCAGGGGCTGCGAGATAATCGCGGCCTTTTTTCGTTATGCCGTACTTTTGAATAAAGGGTGTGCCGTTTTTTCGGGGTGATACTTCATAACCCTTAATCTCGACAAACCCCATGCGCCTGATGTAATAAACCTGGTTTTCGAGCTGTGGGTTAACCTTGAGCACATCAATGATGGTCATTGGCCCATTGTCGTCCAGCATTTTGAGATATTGCTTTAGTTTGTTCATTTATTTAATTCCGTGTGCGGCTTCGATGGCCCGGGCAAATGCAACCAGGCTTATAGGTTCGTCTTTGTCAAATGTATCGCGTATATCTCGGATTTGTAAAACGCTCAATGGCTTCTTTGGTTGCGCATCCTCGCAGCACTCCATAGCCTCACACACCCCATCGGTTGTAATTTTGCAGGGCGCCAAATCGGCTTTTTGGTTGCAGGCGTAGCAGGTATTGGCGAAAGAACTCATTAGTTTGTCGCCGCATTTCACGCATTTTGGTGGCTCGGCCTTTGGCTGTGGCCTGTCGCCCGGCTCATCCCACCAAATGCAGTTAGGGGCGTTCTCGGGCTTGCAGGTGCATTCCAGTTTTGAGCATCCACTGTCCATCATGCGGCGCATAGCGATTGTCCAGTCTGCACCGGGTAGCGGCTTTGGCTCGGCCTTTGGCTGCGGGTTGGTGAATAGCGGAACAGTGTGATATGCGGACTTGGTTTCAGCCCATGTGTGCGTGTCGACCGCGCCTCTGTTGATGGACGCGCTTGCGAGGTCGAAGGGATTTGCCCACGCCACCGGCTCCCCCGCTTCCATCTCCGCAATCACAGAGCGCAGCCCTTCCGCAGCGATTGCACGTTCATTCACCCACACTCCGCTGTATGCAATGGCCTTGCTCTCCAAAGCCACCATCGCAGTCTTCAGTTTTTCAATCATTTCAGTTTCCTAGGTAATGGGCACCATGCAATAATCCATGATGCGTCGGGATGATACTGCCCTATGGTGGCAATGTCGCCCTGGGTGAGTAACAAGACCTTAACGCCCCTAGGGGTATTTTCATCCACGGGTAGCCAATAGTTGTCAGTGGCAACCGCTGCGGTCTTGGTTGTATTGATCGTGTAGTTCATTTCCCATCATCCTCCGCGTCATACAGTCCCCAGGTGGCTACCTGTAAATTGTGAACCTGATCCGGGAAAAATGCGCCTATGGTTACCGGGGCGACCTGGTAAAGTTCTTTTAACACGCCCTCAGCAACCAGGCGGTGCTCTTTTTGCGTGGCTTTGTCCAGGCGGGATTGGAGGTAGTGAATCCAGCTGCGGAACGTGCCATTGGCATAAATCCGGGACGGCGTGAGACCCTCGGGCAACAGTGCGCGGGCTTGCTCTTTGGCGATGCCTTTGGCTAGGGCTGCTCTGTACGCTTCACCGCTGGCGCTGATAACCTCTTGTTGAGCTTGTGCCCACCAGTCGGCCAAGTCCTTATCATCGGTTTCTATGCTGTTTTGGCGGTTTTTTGTGTCCTGTAAACGGCACTCGCGCAAGTCAACGGCTGGCAAAACATCAACCGACGAATATCGTTGACTCAGTTCCTGGAATGAGAAGCTCCGATGCCTCAGCAACTGCCGCCCAATATCGCGGGTTGTGTTGATCTCAATGCAGGCATTGGCCATCTCGAAGGGCGAAACGTGACCTTCGCGCATCATGTAGCGCAGCAGGCTATCAATCGCTGGGTTCGCCTGGTTGTCAGGATTGGAAACCCTGGCGATATAGGCAATGGCTTTGTCAGCGTCGGGCGTGGCCCAGATTAGTCTTATCATTTATTTACCTTCGGTTTTTGTGATTTGTTCAAACAGCCAATCAAGTTGCTGTGCAATGTCGGCGAAGTGTCCACATTCTGGGATTCGGGCTTTTAATGCTTGAAGAATTGCAATGTCTCGCGCTTCGCTTAATGCTTTTAGCCATTCTTCTGGGATGGGTTGTATCATATAGCCACCGATATAACAACAGCGATCAGGAAAACAGACAGTGCCACGGTCGCCATGTCGATCAATAGCTGGCTAATGTCTGAGCGATTTGGGCAGGTTCGCCCTTGTTGACAGTTTTGATTGCAGCAGGTCATTTCATTCCCCAAGTTTCATTTCAATAAGCGACAGCCTAATAGCCTCGGCAAGCTCGGGCCAAGTTTTTTCATTGACCCATCCCGTTATATCTACCTTGGCCGCGTCTTCGTCTTGCGCCTCGACTTTTGCCATAGGCTCTTCATGTTCGTAAATTTCGAACTTCACGGGGTAAGATTTCAGGGTCATTTTTGTAGCTCCTTAATTAACGCATCCGCATAAAGCACGGCCTGCGATGTGATTGCCTCAGCCTCTGGAAACGGGTTTTTGTTGATCAGCGCCTGCATTGCCATTGCAGCCAGCATTGCCCTGGTATCGGTTGCTGTAGGTGTCGCCTGATCGGGATTTGATTCGCTCATGGTCTTGTGCTCCTTCTCGCTGGTTGTTGAATGGCTCGGGTTTATAAATGCCGTCCATTTTGTTCACGGTGTTGGGTTTTGCTTTCATTTTCAGTTTCCTTAAACTCTGCGGACTGCAACAGCCGAAAGCGCGGCGAGCTTGCGGTAGGTGCCCTGGTTGCCGTCGTCGAAACAGCAAGCCCAGGCGGAAGATGCGGACCCCTCATATTCCTCACATGACCAGTGGTAAACGCCTTCAAGGTGCGGTTTGCAATTGGCGTGGATAAGGGTTAGTTCTTGGCGGGTTGGCAATGCACCGCCGACTTCTTCGGCCCACTCCAGTGCAGCATTCAAATTGACGCGCTTGCCGTGGCGCTGCGGTAACAGCACCAGGTCATGCATGTGGTTGCCATCGGCATCCAGCACAGCACCCGCGTAGTGCTCACCATGGTGCAACTTGATGGTACGTTCTTTGATTTCGATGACGGTTGCCTGCGCTTGGAATTGCTCAATGAGCTTTTCCAGTTCAGCTTGTTTGGCTTTTATGGTTTCGATGTTCATTTCAGTTCTCGCAGATTTCGATTAGTTTTTTGGTTTGAGCCTCTTTAGCGGCAGTTTGTGCAGCATCACCAGCAGCAGCCCTCGCAGACCACGCAGACCATGCAGCAGCATTTACAGCAGCCCACGCAGCAACCCCCGTAGCATCCCCCGCAGCATACGCAGCAGCATTTACAGCAGCCCACGCAGCAACCCCCGTAACATCCCCCGCAGCATACGCAGCATCCCCCGCAGACCTTAACTCTTCTTTGCTAGCCAATCCATTTGCAAATTTCTCGGCAACGTCGAGTGCGTCCAGGCTTCGTTGATCGGTCAACAGGTGCTGCACTTGTCTGGCGCACCAGACAGCATAGAGTCGGATTTCCTTGTCTTTACCATCTACGGCTTGCAGGCACCATAGCGCATCATCCAACCCATTCGATTCGAGAATCATTTTTATGTTTAGCGGTTCATCATCTGCCTTACGTTTTCCAAGGTGTTTGAGCAGCTTTTTCCATCCATCGGAGCAGGGCGCATGGGCGCGGATTTTATTCAGCGTTGTTTTCATGTTAGTTTTCGCAGATTTCGATTAGTTTCCTGGCTTGGGCTTCAATCTCGGCCTCCCAGGTGTCATGCCAATCATTGTTAGCCCATGCTTTTTTGGTTATCAGCAGCCTAATGGCGTAGATTGCAGCCTCGTCAGCCGTCATGCTTGATGCAAACATCAACAGCTTTTTGAACTCGTCGGTTTTGCCTTGGTTCGCTAGTTTCTCCAGCTTGTCTATTGTCTCAATGCTAACCTTGCTTTTAATCAGGTCGGAAACTTCCCGCATCCGTTGGACAGCGTAAAAGCAGATTTCCTGATCTTTGCCGTCAACCGCTCGCAGGCACCAGATAGCGTCGGCCAGGCCATTGGATTTGACAATATCTTTGATGCTGATCGGCTCGTCGGCGGTGTAATTGCCGATTGCTTTTAGCCTTGAGTAAGACATTTTGTGCTGGCGCAGTTTGTTTAGTGTCGTGTGCATATCAGCCAAACACATACATGATGGTGAAACAAACAGTCAGTGCGACAATCCCGCTCACCAGTACAAAAATATCCTCGTAGTCGGTCGGCGGCTGCTCTTCAAATTCTGGGTTGGTGTACGGGCCAAAGGCTTCCTCCATGGTTCGGGGAAAACGGCCAGTGTGTGATGAATTGCGGTAGGTCATTTCTAGCTCCTTGTTAAGATGGTTGAATTCTAGTCTACTTTTTTGGTAGATTGTAGAACACAACCATCTTTTTTATAGGGGTTTACCCTTAGAAGGGGACAGAATCGTCAAAATCATCAAAATTGCTCGTCACAGGCTTGGACGGCTTCGATGGCTTGGCGGGTTCAGCTCGTTCCTCACGCGTCCCGGTGCTGGCAAAATCAACCTTTAGGGCAGTGCCTGACAGCTTGGTCTTGGTCTCGCCGTTTTTATTGACGTACTCTGACACGTGGACGTCTGAAAGCGTCACCAGGAATTGTTCACCCTTTTTGAGGTACGGCGCCATAGATTCACCCTGAGGCCCCCAGAAGGCGATTTCAACCCACTGTGAGGGACGTTTACCGTCGTCGCCTTTGCGGCCGTAGTTGTAAGCCCCGAAAAGTGTAGTCACGCTTTTGCCCGCGTTGGTTTGGCGGGTTTCAGCGTCGCGGCCCAAGCGAATGTTTCCTACTAGTATCATTAGTACTCCTGTTTAACAAAAATTCCATTTGGCATCAAAGTGCCTTTGCGGTCTTTGATTTCGTCATATGCGTTTTTAAGGCACGTTGTCAGGTCAATCCCCCTCAGGGCGCAGTAGTTGATTAAACAGACTACAACGTCCCCCACGGCGTCCTCGATCTTACCCGGCTGATTACGAGCGTCTGCGGCGGCAAGCTCGCCCAATTCCTCCAGGGTTTTGAGTAGCTGGCTGGATGGCGTGGCGTTGGGGATGATTTTCCGATCCTCTGCCCAGCGGATAACCTTCATTTCTAGTTCGGCGTAGCTCATTATTTCCCCCGAAAATAGTTTGTCTGCTGCCACACAACAGACCGCGCCATGAGTGTTTCGCACCTCATAATGGCTTTTTTGAATGCCTCATTTGCTAAATTATTTTGGTCTTTATCGGAATACGAATAAATATCCACCAATCTCCAGCGCAGTCCAAAAATTGATTTGATTTCTACGAAAAATCTCTTTTCAAGCGGCGAATGAACGACCCGCACTTTTTTCATTAGATTGCTCATTACTGCCCCTCGATTGCTGTGTCAATCATCGTTATTACATCATCCGACCAGCGATACTCCGGCAGCACGGCTTTTATTTGCACCAGCATCGCCCGTAGCCAATCGTTATCAGACCGCAGGCGCTTGCACTCTTGCTCAAGCCATTCTGCATTAGCCGTGCAGGTGTGAATTTCGGCGGGGTTATCTTTCCCGCAGCGGTTGCATTTCATTGGTGTGCCTCGTGGAATTGTTTAATAACCGTCAGGTAATAATCCCTGGCGTGGTTTACTTTTTCTAGCATCGCTTTCTCCTTTTCTAAATCGCGGTCAATCGTCCAGGTTGTGATTCGGTGCCGGGCGGGGATATGGTCAACCAAGTGCATATTCGTCGGCTCGTACCCGATTAAATGCTCGGGCGTGGTCAATAAACAGTATTGCACGTGCCATTGCTCCGCGTCCCACAGCATCATATAAGCGCGCATTTGCCACTCATATATTTTGTCCTCGGCGTCAATCGGCAAAATATGAAACGTCGCCGCGCTCCAGGAGCATTTAATATCATGGCCGATATTTTTGACCGGGTCGAATAAATCACACTCGCCCGTTATACCGTTTGCCGTTCGGCGCTCGGTGTTTTTTTGTAGCCAAGTGCCGTTAACCTCGTTGAATAAGTCAATGGCCGATTGCTCCATAAATATCCCTTTTTCCATCGGCTTGCTGGATACCTTGAAGTCAATCCCGAGAATCTCCTGGGCGGCAAGCTCTCGGATATAGGTCTTCGCGCCGACTGATAAGACCTCTGATTTTGATTTGGGCTCGGTCATTATTTTGCCGATTGACGATGCTCGAAAGTTCATTTCGCCTCCAGGATTTGAGCTTTTTTATCTTTTGCTGCTTGCACCATCGCGTCGTAAGCTGGGCGATCTTGCGCCGCCTTGGCTTTGTCTCCTTGGGCTTTGAACACAAGGTTTAATTGTTCTACGGTTGTGCAGGCTTCGATTTCATTCATCGCTGCGTAAACATTAAAGCTCGGTTTAACTTCGTGGGTGTGCGCGTCTGCGTCGTTGTCTGATTCCGTGGGGATAGAAAATGCCTGAAATGCGGCATATTTATACGCTGCTGACATTGCCTTATTCGTGGCCTTGTCGCCGCTGTCCATCGCCTCGCCGAATGTTTTGACAGTGTGTTTTGACCCGTCTTCAGCGCAGACAAAATCAAACTCTGCCTCGACGACCACGTAAAACAGCGCGCCGCCTTTTTGCGATTGGCGCTCCGTTATGGATCGGTTCAAAACCCTCGGCAAAATGCACAGCCCATGCCTGGCAAGCATTGGCGCGATGGTGTTATACACATCGTCGATGCCTCGAAATTTATATCCAGACCCTTGGGTATTGGTTCTGGCTTTGGTGATACCGATTTTTGACAGCTCGGCTTGGACTGCATTGATTGCTTTGTAAACACTCATTTTGTTAGCTCGTAAAGTTCGCGCATTGATTTCTTAATTTGGCTGATGTTGTTTTCCAGCATCAATGCAAGATGTTTTTGGTCTTGCTCTTTGTATTTGCGCAACAGATATTCAAGGTCGCCAATAACCTTGCTTACCTGGTGCGCAAAACTGGCGGCGGCGTGTTTAATCATGCCAGTTTGCTCAAAATGTTGATCAGCATATTCTCAATGCGGTCGAGCTGGGTTTCATGGCCGAAAATCTCAGGCTGTGCGGGTTTAAAACTCTCAACCACAGAGTGCAAAACCGCATCGGAATAGTATGTAATCCGGCCAGCGTTATGCAAAGGCGTGTAATTGCTCAGAATATCTTTGATTTTCTCATGGCCGACTTTGTAACCAGCGTCACGGACGGCCTGGGCGATGTGTTTAGCGGTTTTCATAAACTTCTTCTCCGTAGTTACGGTCTTCGTCGGCCAGTTGTTGCTTAGCGTCGTCCAGGCAGGTTTCGAGAATCTCGTTTTTCACCTTGTCGGACAGCTCTGCCATAACGTCCATCCCGCAAGCGTAAACACCCGTCAGCGTGACATTTTCTGCCCAGCCTGGTTCAAACTCGGAGTGGTCTTGTGCGCGTTCATATTCGTAGTGCACGACGTAATCCGCAAACTCACCGTAATAGGTCATCACAAAATCAGTGGTGTCCGGCGCGTCAAACTCGCTGATGTGTCGGCAAAGCAGGGTGATTTGGGTTTTAAGGGCGGTGATTAAATCCGGCCCGGTGTGCTTTTCGCACTGTTTGATGATCTCTTTTGCGTTCATTTCTAGCTCCTAAATAAGGCCCCGAGGGGCCGGGTGGTTAAATTGCTTGCAGTGCGTTTTCAGGAAAGGCCATTTCTCCGCGACCTGCTTTTCCTGTGATTGGGTTGTATGGTTTGACCTGAACCATTGTTTCGCCTGCGATTAGGCGATAGCCAAGAACAATAAATTGCCCGAATTTTGCTTGTACGATTTGGTTGGTGTTGAACATTTTTAGCTACTAAAGTTTGTTTCGATGAGTGAATTCTACTCTACTTTTTCGGTAGCTTCAATGTTTTTTCTAGGGGTTTTCCCTAATAGTTTGAGCGTCCAGTCAATCGCCTTGCCCGACTTGACCTGATGACCGGTCACTCTGAGCACCCTCCAGCCAAGCACAAGCGCCTCGGCGTACTTTTCGGCGTCGGCCTCAAACCCTGACCCCCTGGTGTGCCGGCCGCCTGACCATGTGCCGCCCTCGACTTCGATGGCCAGTTTTTCAGCTTGTAAACAAAAATCGAATCTCCAGCGCCGGGTCGGGTGGAACCTGTACTCAAGCTCGGGAATGATGTTGTAGCTGCGAAGTTGCATCGCAAACACGTTCTCTAGGTCGCTTGATTTCATAGTCCCTTTGGCCAAAGGCCCCTGGTTTTAAGTTCGTCCACGGTTTTTATATGAGCATCCGTCCACATTGCCAAGCGGTCCTCCTTGCTCATTTTTGACCCTTGGTCAAGGCTTGCGTGGCACCGATAGCAAAGGCTCGCCACCTTGTCGTCACTGGCCTTAATCGCCATGCCCTTGCCATGCCAGTTTGAGTGAGCTGCTACGACAGTCCCGTCATCAATCCCGCAACACTGGCAAGGGATAGCCCTGCAAGCCTCTAGGATGGCTTTGGAGCGGATATATTTGGTCTTAGGCCTCATTGTGTCGCCTTGTCCAAAAATCGGTTATTTGCGCTCTCCGTCCGATAAACCTCAATCCTAAGTTTCGCGGCCTCAAGCTGCCAGCGTAGGGTTTCTTCGATTTCTACGGCCTTTTGTAGCCCGTCCAGCAGGTCGATATATTCCTGGCTTGCGTAGGCATCTCTCTCTTGAGCGGCTGATGTTGTCTCCCGGCTTGATTTCATTAGCAGGGCTTTTTTTGATTTCCTGAACTCCTCGATGAAAACCCGATCGGCCTTTGCTTGAGCGTATTTAGGGGCCTGTTTGTACAAAAATTCAATGGCTTCGTTTGCGTCAGACATCAATATCCCCTGTTAACACAAGGGCTTCGGTGATTTCCCTGAGTGTCGGCGTTTTGTCGCCAGCTTTGACGCGCTCGAGGATGGATAGGGCTTCGTAGTAGGTCATTTGCGCTGACTCTCCCAGTTAAATGCGATCATTTTCCCGCCACCTTCCCTCATGCGGTCAAGTATGCGGTCGCCAAAGTATTCTTTCAGTGCGCCAGCATCCAGGTTTGTCATTACGATGGTTGGCTTCATGTTCTCATAACGGCGATTCAACACCTCAAACATGAGTGTTTTATTGAAATCCGTTCCGTAGTCCATGCCAGCTTCATCAAGAATGAGAAGGTCAATTTGAGCAAGGCTCTCAATTGCTTCTGATTCGGTGATCGTTGCATCTTTGTTGAACGATTCTTTTATGCTTCTGAGCAGACCTGTGACCGTAAAGAACTTGGCCATAACTGCATTGTCTGTCAGCTTGTTGGCAATGGCGCAGGCCAAATGCGTTTTGCCTGTCCCTGCCTTGCCTGAGAAGATTAAACAGCGCCCATCGGCGTTTGCCTGCTTCCAATCGCTTGCATAAGCCTTGGCAACCCTGAGCGCCTTTTCTTGGCCTGGGTTGTCAGCGTGAAAGTTGTCAAACGTGCAGGTTTGAAATCTTTTAGGTATCTGGCTATTGCTCTTGGCGTGTTCAATCTTTAGCTTCAATCGCTCGGCTTCGCGGTTGGCTTCTGCTTCGCGTTTAGCGTTCTCGATCTTTGCCATGCAACCAGGGCATTGACGCTGGAAAACCCTGCCCATGATGGATGCTGCTGCGGCGGTGTATTCGCCGTGAATGTCGCAAAACCGTTTTTCAGAAACTTCCGTCATCATTGATCCCTTGTGTGTAGTCCATTGCCGATATGTCGTGGTAAGCCCGTTTCGTTTTCTCGTCTGGCTTCTTTGAGTTCCTGCACCAATTTCTCCAGGTGGCTTGCCAGTTTGCTTTCACGCCCTTTGCGCCTGGCTGTGCTGTCCAGTAGTCCCTGAACTTGTTTGCTTCTTCGCTTGGGTTTTTTATGCCTTGTGCAACAGCAAAATCAAAGTCTGGTTCAAAGTTGTCTGGCAGGCGGGAACCGCGTGCTGTTCCAATATCTGTGTTTACAACTGTGTTTATATCTGTCTTATTAGTTGATTCATCGGAATCGATGGATGGAAGCACCGAAAACAGTGATTCGAAACCATCGGAAAACGAGTACCAATTTGTGCGGTCATAGCTGTTCGGGTTGTAGTGTCCGATAAGCAAAACATTGGCCGCTTTCAGCTTCTGAATCAGCCGCTCGACCTGCTGTTTTGACCAATAGGGGAAAAGTTCGGCAAAGGCTTTGACCGAGTTGTAAGTCCAGTAACGCCCGTCATAGAAGTGGCGCTTGTTGGCCTTGTTCTTGTTAATCCAAAATCGCAAGTTCTCAATAAATATGGCCTCGTTCACGCCGAAGCGCTTGGCGATGCCAACATCAAAAGAATGGTTCATATAAACCCCAAAAAAAACGCCCCTGACTCTGTGGTACCAGCACAGGATCAGAGGCGTTAGGCCTATCGGCTTACCAATCTAAGCGTCTGGTACACGCAATTGATAAGCCGATTTGCAAATTATAGCTCAATAAATCAGTCTTTGTCGCCTTTCGGTACAGATACAGTCTTTTCACTCAACGGGAATAAAAGCAGATCAAGCGACAGCACGCCCCCCGACTCCTTGACCATCCTCCGGGCTAGATCAGGC
>Ga0228700_1001959_pt1 | contig 11824 bp, 6 predicted proteins | sample McNCre317_Aug_MG_FD_178019 | JGI IMG/M metagenome (GOLD analysis project Ga0228700, IMG submission 178019) | Freshwater microbial communities from McNutts Creek, Athens, Georgia, United States - 3-17_Aug_MG | ecosystem: Environmental > Aquatic > Freshwater > Creek | place: USA: Georgia...
TGGGTTCAAGAAAGATATCTCTTATCTTCGGAGTGAGCAAGGCAAGCATATTGTGTATATTGAATAAAAAAACTTGGACACACGTACAATGAAATCACCTGAGATATTTCTACCCGCTATAGCGTTTCCGACACAATATGCTACCGATCAGGAAAAGGATTCTGCGGCTTTTGGGCTGCAGGTCGGGGCTTCCATACAATATGAGTGGTTTCGAAAGGATGGTAATCAATGTCGATACTACGGTCAATGGCGCGATTTTCACAAGTTAAGACTGTATGCAAGAGGTGAGCAGCCGGTGCAGAAATACAAGAATGAGCTTGCCATCAATGGTGACCTGTCCTATTTGAATTTGGATTGGACCCCGGTGCCGATCTTGCCGAAGTTTGTTGACATTGTAGTGAATGGCATGTCCGATCGCTTGTTTAAAGTGAAGGCTTACGCTCAGGATGCCATGTCGCAATCAAAGCGCATGCAGTATCAGGATACGCTTGAGGGTCAGATGGCCGCAAAGAATATCCTGCTTACCATAAAAGACTCAACCGGGGTTGATCCGTTTATGATGGACCCCGATCAGCTGCCCGAGACTGATGAAGACTTGGCGCTGCACATGCAGTTGAAGTACAAGCCTGCAATCGAGATTGCCGAAGAGGAGGCCATCAACACTGTCTTCGACGACAACAAATACGACGACATCCGTTGGAGATTGGATTATGACCGCACTGTCATTGGCATGTCGGTGGCGAAGCATCAGTTTCTGCCGAATGCAGGAGTCAAGATCGACTATGTTGACCCGGCAAACTTTGTGTACAGTTACACTGAAGACCCGCACTTTAAGGACTGCTTTTATTTTGGGGAGATCAAGACAGTTCCAATCACCGAGCTACTGAAGATTGATGAGACTCTCACAAATGAAGACCTTCAGGAGATTGCTCAGTACAGTCAGAGTTGGTACAACTACTTTAACGTAGCTCAGTTCTACGAGAATAGCATGTTTCACCGCGATACGTGCACGCTGCTCTATTTTAACTACAAGACATTCCATACCGAGGTCTACAAAAAGAAGCGCCTGAACAACGGCGGCATCCGTATGACCCGGAAAGACGATACATTCAATCCTCCTAAAGAGATGATGGAGGAGGGCAACTTTGAAAAGGTCGCTCGAAAGATTGACGTGTGGTATGAGGGCATCATGGTAATGGGTACAAACTTCCTGCTCAAGTGGGAGCTTGCCGAGAACATGGTGCGACCCGATTCTGCCACGCAGCACGCCATACCTCAGTACGTAGTTGTGGCCCCGCGCATGTACAAGGGTGCTATTGAGTCGTTGGTTCGGCGCATGATCCCATTTGCCGATTTGATACAACTGACTCACCTGAAGCTGCAACAAGTGATTGCTCGAACGGTACCCGACGGTGTGTTCATTGACGCCGATGGTATCAATGAAGTGGACCTTGGGACCGGCGCAGCGTACAACCCGGAAGACGCCCTCAGACTTTACTTCCAAACAGGTAGCGTCATTGGCCGAAGTTACACGCAGGATGGCGAGTTCAATAATGCCCGGGTACCAATTACTCAGCTGACATCGAACTCGGGAGCGAGCAAGACCCAAATGCTTATTGCCAACTACAACCACTACCTTGACATGCTCCGGTCGGTAACGGGTCTTAATGAGGCACGCGACGGGTCGATGCCTGACCCAAGGGCCTTAGTTGGCGTACAAAAGATGGCTGCGCTCAATTCCAATGTGGCAACTCGTCACATATTGGACGGATCGATCTACACCTACCGGACGCTTGCCGAGGCAATCACGTACCGAGTAGCCGACATTCTTCAATACGCGGACTTCAAGGATGAGTTTGCCAACAAGATCGGCAAGTACAATGTGCAGATCTTGGATGACATCAAGGATTTGTACATGTACAGCTTTGGCATCTACGTTGAAGTGGAGCCGGATGAAGAAGAGAAGGCGCAACTTGAGGAGAATATCAATATCGCCCTGAAGAACAAAGACATTTTCCTAGAAGATGCCATTGATATACGCGAGGTTCGCAACATCAAGCTCGCAAACCAACTACTCAAGCTCAAGCGTATCAAAAAGCAGGAGCGTGAGGAGAAGATGCAGATGCAAGCACAAGCCATGACGGCTCAGACCGCGCAACAGTCTCAGGCGTTGGCGGCTCAAGCGTCTATGCAAAAGATTCAGACGGAGCTTCAGGGTAAGGCGCAGCTCAAGGAGGTTGAAGCAACGTGGGACATCAAGAAGTTGGAGCGCGAAGCCGAGCTTAAACTCGTATTGATGCAAAAAGAGTTTGAGTACAATATGCAGATAGCCGGTCTTACCGAGCAGAACATCGACAAGCGTGAAGCCATGAAAGAAGCCGGCAAGGAAAGTCGCATAAAGACTCAGGCCACGCTTCAGTCGAACCTGATTGAGCAGCGAAAGAACAACCTACCGCCAAAAAACTTTGAGTCCAACGAAGACAGTCTCGATGGGCTTGGAATGGAAGAGTTTGAGCCAAGATAAAAAGTTTTATACCTTTGTGATACAAACATCAAATCATATCAAATGACACTCATCGTTAAACAAGTGGCAAGTCCTGCCGAGAAAAGCATTCAGGAGCGAGAACAGCAACTGCTCGAAGATGCGGAGAGAAAGAGACAAGAAAAGGAGGCAGCTGATGCTGCAGCAGCTGATGCTGCTCGTGGCGACGGTGGTTCCGGAGACGGAGGAGCGGGAGCACCTGAACTGAAAGATGAGGACGTTCTTTCATATATTGGCAAAAGATTCAATAAGCAGATCAGTTCGTTTGACGAGCTGATGGCAGAGCGCTCTCCGGAGCAGTTGCCGGCAGATGTGTCTGCTTACATGAAGTACAACAAGGAGACCGGTCGTGGTTTTGACGACTTCCTCAAGCTGAGGGAGGACTTTGAGGCCATGGATCAGGACAAGCTCCTGCGAAAATATCTCTCAGAGACTCAGCCTGAATTAGATCAGGAGGACATCTCAGCTATGATGGACGACTACACCTTTGATGAAGCATTGGATTCAGAGGAGGTTGTTCGCAAAAAGCGTATCGAGAGAAAGAAAATCGTGTCGCAGGCGAAAAGCCACTTCAACGCTCAGAAGGATAAGTACAAGGTGCCGCTTGAGTCAAGCGCCGCTGCCTTATCTGAAGAGGACCGAGAGGCAATTCGACTGTACCGCGAGCAAACGGGTGCTGCCGCCACCCAAGAAGAAGAGGCAAACCGAAAGCGCGAATGGTTTTCGAGAAAAACAGAAGAGTTGTTTGGCGAAGGGTTCAAGGGATTTGAGTTCGACGTAAACGGAACGAAGCTGCTATTCTCGCCCGGAGACGCATCGGAGCTGAAGAAAGCTCAGTCTACCCCCGCAAACTTTATTGGTCGATTCTTGGATGAGAATGGTCTGATGAAGGATGCTGCAGGGTATCACCGTTCACTTGCAATCGCAATGAACCCTGAGAAATTCGCGGCCTACTTCTTTGAGCAAGGGCAAGCTCACGCAAAAGACGACACTATGCGTCGTATCAAGAACATCAAGATGGATGACGTGAGACGAGCCCCTGAGCGAGCAAAAGCGTCCGGTATTACGGTCAAGGCTGCGGAGCCTGATAACGGACGGAGACTCAAAATCCCTAGCCGCAAAAAATAAAACTGAAACAAAATGTCAATTCTCGCTGTACCGGGATATCAACTTCAGCCCAACGCTGAACAGGTTCCCTTATCGACGAACTATATCACGAATTTCGATTTCATGAATCAGTATCTCCCGGATACTTATGAAAAGGAATTCGAGCGATATGGCAATCGTACCCTCGCGTCTTTCATCCGTATGGTTGGAGCCGAGTTGCCGTCCAATTCGGACATGATCAAGTGGGCTGAACAAGGCCGCTTGCACACTAAGTATGTGAACTGTACCTCTGATGGCGCTGACGGTGACGACACAGCAACCATCACGGTAAACGACACTCTAATCCCTTCAGGTTCGGGTGGTATCGCCGTGCGTCCGGGTCAGACTGTATTCCTGTACGCAAACACAGGCGGTCTTTCCAACAAGGCAATCGTAACTGCAGTCGACACAGTCGCCGGCACATTCGATGTAGCCTACTACGAAGCAGGCGGTCAGACGTTTGACGTAAACGTGGTGATCTCTGTATGGATCTACGGTTCCGAGTTCCGCAAAGGAACCAACGGAATGCAGGGTTCATTGGAAGCAGAAGATGAGTTCTTCGAGAACTCTCCAATCATCATCAAGGACAAGTACGCTGTCAACGGCTCTGACATGGCTCAGATTGGTTGGGTGGAAGTGACTACCGAAAATGGCGCTACAGGCTACCTGTGGTACCTCAAGTCGGAGCACGAAACTCGTCTGCGCTTTGAGGACTACCTCGAAACATCGATGATCGAAGCAGTTCCCGCAGAAGCCGGCTCAGGTGTTGCGACTCAAACCGCAAACACTCAGGTTGGCAACAAGGGATCTGAAGGTGTGTTCTACGTGGTCAACGATCGCGGTAACGTATGGGGCGGCGGTAACCCAACCACATTGCCTGATTGGGACACTGTTATCCAACGCCTTGACAAGCAAGGAGCTATCGAAGAAAACGTGATCTTCGTGAACCGCGACTTCAGTTTCGACATCGACGACATGCTTGCAACATTGAACGGATACAACGGAACAGGATCGGCTAACGCTGCCTCTTTCGGTCTGTTCGACAACGATGTGAACATGGCGTTGAACCTTGGCTTCAGCGGATTCCGCCGTGGCTACGACTTCTACAAGTCGGATTGGAAGTATCTGAACGATCCTACCGCTCGCGGCGCAATGCCAACGGGCGCGTCTGCATCGGGTACCGTAACAGGCATCTTGGTGCCTGCCGGGTCTACCTCTGTGTACGATCAGGTGATGGGCAAGAACGCCAAGCGTCCTTTCCTGCACGTTCGCTACCGCGCATCTGAAGCAGAAGATCGTCGCTACAAGACGTGGATCACCGGTTCTGCCGGCGGTGCGCAGACAAGCGACCTCGATGCTATGGAGGTCAACTTCCTCTCAGAGCGTTGCGTATGTACCCTCGGCGCAAACAACTTCGTGTTGTTCCGCTACGGTTCGTAATCAGTAAATCAACAGATGGGGGACCTTTAACCGGGTCCCCTTCTTTAAATCAAATCATATCAAAATGAGCGTTACCACAAAAAAGACCCCGGTAGACAAGGTCTATAAACTCACCGGCAATAAGACTCCGTTGTCATTCACATTGGCATCGCGCAGCACCCGTCGATTTCCTTTGTTATACTTCGATGAGGAGAAGAACGTCAACCGCTCACTGCGGTATGCGTCAAACCAAAAATCACCATTCCAAGACGAGCAAGACAACGACCCAATCCTCGAACCGGTCATTTTTGAGAAGGGCATGCTGTTTGTTCCGAAAAGCAATCCGGTTCTTCAGGACTTCCTTTACTACCACCCGCACAACGGGCGCGTGTTTGTCGAGGTAAACAACGAGAAGGATGCAGCTGCAGAGGTTGAAAAGGTAAACATGGAGGCGGACGCGCTCATTGCAGCCCGCGAGCTCACCATCAACAACCTTGAGACCATGTATCGCGTACTGTTTGGCCGCGACCCGGGTCAGTTCACCACAGCTGAGATCAAGCGCGACGTTATGGTGTATGCCAAGCGGTCGCCAAAAGAGTTCATGCATGTGCTCAATGATCCGCACCTGAGCCTTCAGGCCAACGTGCACCGGTTCTTTGAGGCCAAGCTGCTTGTCTTCCGGAATAACCGCAAGGAGGTGTTCTTTAACACTGACTCGAACAAGAAAAAGATGTGCGGAATCCCTTCAGGGGAGGATCCATATGTCCATGTATCAAACTTCCTTAAAACCGATGATGGCATCGAGGTCCTGAAAGTCCTTGAGCGCCTTTTGGAAGGGGAAGAATAAGACTGCTGTTGGTTCGGTTTGTCTAAAAGGGGGTCGCTTATGTGACCCCTTTTTATTTATCTTTGTGAAAACCGTTCGCCAATGATAAACTCGGTCAGGAATACAGTGTTGGCCGTTCTTAATAAGAACAACTACGGCTACATCTCTCCGTCTGATTTCAATCTGTACGCCAAGCAGGCGCAGATGGAGGTGTTTGAAGAGTACTTCAGCAACTACAATAAGATCATTAACATGGAGAATGCTCGCATCTCGGGCACTCACTATGCAGATCTGAAGAAGAACGCCGAGGAGAACATGGAGATATTTTCCGTGTCAAAGTTCCTGTCGCATTCTTCGCTCAATAAATACTTCCTACCGTCGCTGATCACCACAGGTGATGAGTCGATACTGCTGAACAAGGTGCTATGTTACTACACTATCACCACCTCAGGCATAAACGACGCGGTGTTGGCCAACTCATTATCGTGCTCTACCGCTACATTTGAAACCGATGGAGTGTCGGCGGGCGACCTTGTCGTAAACCTTGACACCGAGGATACGGCCCACGTTGTTTCGGTGGTATCAGAATCCGAACTCCTGTTGGACGCTGACATATTCCCATCGGCAAACACCGAGTTTAAGGTGTATGATCAGGGGGGTGTGAGCGAGGCTGAGAAGGTGAATCATAGCCGGATAACATCGCTGCTTATGTCAAACTTGACATCACCAACGATGGCGTATCCCGCATACACGCAAGAGCAAGACTTCATCAAGGTATTCCCTGCAGCCATAAACAAGCCGGGACAGGTGTTCGCCCAATACTTCCGATACCCGTATGATCCTAAGTGGACATACTCCACTATCCTTGGTGGATCGCCGGTATTCGATCAGTCTCAGAGTGACTATCAGGACTTTGAGGTGCCATTGCAGACAGAGTACAGATTGGTGATGAAGATCCTTCAGTACTGCGGGGTGTCTATCAGAGAGGAGGAGGTTGCTCAGTTTGCAGCTGCGGCAGAACAGAAAGAAGAACCAACATTCAGTCAAAAGCAATAACTGACCAATGGCATACCTGTCACAATATCAGTACTACGAGAACGCGGGGTCCGCTCCTGAGGATAAGAATTGGGGGTCGTATCAGTACGTCAGCCTTGATGACATCGTGAATAATTTCCTTCTGATGTACTCAGGCAATCACTCATTGGTAAACAACGAGGAGCGCTACAAGATCCGGTTCCACGCCAAGCGTGCTATTCAGGAATTGAACTACGACGCATTCAAAGAGGTAAAGGTGTTGGAGCTTGAGGTCGGCAAAAATCTCCGGTTCGTTCTACCTTCTGACTTTGTGAATTGGGTTCGCATCTCAATGTACAAGGATGGTTGGCTCAGACCGCTGTCTGAAAATATTCAAACGCTGTCAGCAAAGGCGTATCTTCAGGACAACGATTGTAACATCTTGTTCGATCAGGATGGCAATATCTTGAGCCCCGAGAATTCGCTGATCGACTTTCAGCGCATTAAAAAGGAGAAGAAGAGTATATACCTCAACCCCGGCAGCCGATTCGATGGTCAAGAGGGTTGGGCTTACGGCGGCACATGGTATTTTGAGTACCGCGTAGGGAAAAGGTTTGGCCTCAATACTGAGACCGCGAACTTCAATCCAACCTTCAATGTCGACAAGAAGGCAGGGGTGATAAACTTCAGCTCTGATATGGCTGAAGAGTTGTGCGTCTTGGAGTACGTGTCTGACGGAATGGAAGGTGGCGATGACTCTTTGGTCGGCGTGAACAAGATGTTTGAGGATTTTGTGTACGCAGACATTCAGTATCGCCTGCTTACGCACCGACATGGCGTACAGGAATACATTGTTGCCCGGGCAAAGAAAGAGCGCAGGGCGTTGCTTATGAATGCTAAGATCCGTATGAGTAACATGCATCCGGGTCGATTGCTGATGAATATGCGCGGTATGGATAAGTGGATCAAATAACACCCAATGGCTGAACTGAACAGGACGTTTGTTTTAGGTCGAATGAATAAGTCATACGACCAAAGAGTTGTGCCCAATGGCGAGTACATTGACGCACTTAACGTGCGCATGGGGTCTACCGAAAAGTCGGAAGTTGGTGTTATTGAAAATGCAAAGGGTACCGACAGGCTTACATCATTGTCTTACATTGATGGCACACCGCTGAGTTCGGATGCGCTATCAATAGGCAGCTATGCTGATGGAGCAAGCGAAACCGTATATTGGTTTGTTCATGATCCGTCGTTTTCGGTTGGAGCCACAGGTAAGTTGGACATGATTGTATCAATGAATGTGCTGACCGGCATATTGACGTATCATGTAGTAAGCATTGATGACGGTTCGGGGGTAAATACAGCGCTTAACTTTAATCCGAAGTACCTAATTTCGCAGGTAAATAAAATTGAGAACCTACTGTTTTTTGTAAATGGAAAACAAAACCCTCCAAGATTTCTAAATGTAAAAAGAACATATCCTATTCCGGTAGTGAATGTTGATCAGTTTTCAGCGGAGTCGCTGCTTGTGATCAAAAAGCCGCCCGTGTCCGCTCCTGCGGTTGAGCCAACAAATACGGGAGGGCAATCAAATTACATGGAGGATAAGTTCATCAGTTTTGCGTACAGATACCGGTATGCTGATGGCGAATACTCCGCCATCTCTCAGTGGTCCGAGGTGGCATTTACTCCGAAAGATTTTGTCTTTATTGATGGTAGCTTTCTTAATGGGGGAATGCAGAACAGTAGCAATGCTGCCGTTGTGACGTATAATTCAGGCGGCCCGCTTGTTGTGGGTGTTGATTTGTTGTTCAAGGTTTCTGACTCAAATGTTATCAACGTAATCGAAAGGATAACCAAGTCAACAGCAGGACAATCTGACGATACAGATTACAGTTACACTTTCAGTAACAGTAAAATATTCACCATCCTTTCTGACGCAGAGCTGTTAAGGCTGTACGATAATGTGCCATTGTATGCAGATGCTCAGACATTGATGGGTAACCGCTTGATGTATGGAGCCTACATAGACGGAAGAAACCTGATTGACAATTATGGGTTTCCTGTCTTGCTCGAATTTTCAACCGATTTAATTACTGAGCAGATCAATGATCGGGAAGTTCCTGTTAATATTTACGCTTCCAATTACACAATCGATGGATTTCATTCGGTGGCCGACTCTGTCATGAGCCTCAACTTCACGGGCGTGCCGCTGAAGGAGGGAGCATCAATAGCCTTTTCATTGTCCCTGTCGCACGATTCATTTACCGGAACCGTTCCCGGCCCTGATGTGAATGAAGTAATTCCGATAAACTTTCAGTTAATTCTGAAAAACACATACGCATCTGTTTACGATTTTGCTACAAGCTCAGAGTTTCAGGAAGCGATCGGAACGATCTCGAACATTCAGTCTGTTGCCAATTCTTGCAATGGGACAAAAATGACTGATGTTGTAAACTGTAACACGGCAACCACCCTGAATACGTATACCAAATACGGCAGCGGTATATCAGCAATAGCACAGCCGATCAATATCATCACGATACCAACGAGCCCATACATTGATCTTCAGTTTTTGGCCATGGAGTATGTCGATGACGTAGGTACGCCAACCGCAAGTTTCTACGAGTACTACAAAATCATATATGCTGCAGCATCATTCAAAGATGTTGCAGTTCCAAAAAGCCTTCACAGTAATAGAGGGTATGAGATCGGTATTGTTTACATGGACGAATTTAACAGAGCCACCACAGCTCTTGTCTCTCCGTATAATACGGAGCATGTGCCGTGCGGAAATTCTGACGTTCAGAATAAAATATACGTAACAATACCGTACACGCAGCGTCCCCCATCTTGGGCTACTAGGTATAAGTTTGTTTGCAAGCCCGATGCCGAAGGGTATGAAACCATATTCGCTAACACGTATTTTGTGGACCCCGCATCAAATAATTGCTATTTGCTTTTAGAAGGGGAGAATGCTCGCAAAGTGGAGGCCGGAGACACGCTTATAGTAAAAGCCGACTCCAACGGCCCAAAGTCCACCTGCGCCTATGCTACTGTCCTTGAGAAAGAAAGCAAAAGCAGTGGATTCATTGTTCCGTCTAGCGGGGCTGTGGTACCTGCCGGCGTATATGCAAAGATCAATACCAATGAGATTTCGATAAACACAAACGAGCAGAGTGTTATTACGTTTGGCAGATACACAGATGGCGAACCTTTGGGCATCTGCCCAATAAGGTCGTACCCTGCAAATATTGAAGATCCAAATTCGCCCGGAGACTACATAGACTATTCCATCCCGCTTGGCAGTAAAATTATTTTATCGTTCGGGGCAACGAACCCGGCGGGACCGACGTATGATTACAAAAAAACATTCACATCATCAACAAACTATAGCAGTTTTGAGGATTGGTGGAATGGAGACAACATAGGAGCAACACTCAACAGCGGATCGTTGTCGGGAGACGTCATCCCGGGTTTTGTGTTTGACTTCATATACCTTCCGGGTAATAATCCGGCGGCAAGTATTATTGCTTTGTGCAATCAAAGCGGGAATTGTTATTTCGGATTTGAAAGAGACGGCGCCACAAACAGATTGGTGCTGCATTATCAGTCGTCGGGGTATCTTGTGGGGTACTCCAGCCTGTACATTGACATTCAGGTTTTCCGCTCAGGTGGCACGTTGATATTTGAAACGAAGGCTGCGCCTGCGCTTCCCGATGTTTTCTATGAAAACGAATTGTCGTTTCCGATTGTAAACGGAAACCACATAGGCAATGTGCAAAATCAGGATATCGATACTCAGCAGCCGGCAATAATCAATACAGGGTTCTTCAACTGTTTTGCTTTTGGCAATGGAGCAGAAAGCTACAAATCGCAGGACTCTATTGTTGGGCATTCGTTTGGTCTTGGTCAGCGCGTCACATCTGTATCAGAACAGGACTATAAGGAGGCCAACCGATTTGCAGACATGACCTACAGTGGAGTCTTTAATTCGGAATCGAACCTAAACAGGCTCAACGAATTTAACCTCGGGCTGTCAAACTATAAAAAGCTAGAGTCATCATTTGGCCCCATCAGAGTATTGGACGGAAGGGAGACCGATGTGCTTGTTTTGCAGGAAGATAAAATCTCGTATGTTCTTGCCGGCAAAAATCTTCTCTCCGATTCGGCTGCGGGCGGCGCAATAGCATCCGTGCCTGAGGTGCTTGGAACGCAAATCGCTCGCGTAGAAAAATATGGCATCAGCTTTAACCCTGAAAGTTATGTGCATTGGGGAGTGAACAGGTACTTCACCGACATTAAGCGCGGCGCTGTTCTTCAGCTTGTGGGCGGATCTGCTCAAAATGAAGAGCTGCTTGTGATATCAGAACAGGGCATGCGCACATGGTTTAGGGATAATTTCATTGAATCGTTTACTACTCAGAAGTTGGGAGGGTATGATCCATACATGGACGAGTATGTGCTGTCAACAAACGACCGAGCACTCCCCGACAATCAAGCATGCCTCGAATGTGGATTGACTCAGACACTTACCATCCCCGGACCAATCGACGCCGAAACAGTAACGCAATACTGCGTGCTCCTTGGCGACATAGTCGGTGAAGCTGAAGTATCGTACAACGTGGTGTCACTAAGTCCTGATGGAGGGGAGCTTGTAATTTCATCGCTTTACAATGGAGTCGAGGTGTCATCCGGTGTCATAAACACTGAGGGGCCGGGCAGTTTTGCTATCAATAAAAATGTCAATTTCGTTGATACTGCACAGATCACAATAACATCCATCGGTCCGGTAATTATTGACATAAATGTAAAATGTCCTCAGCCTGTTGAGCTTACTGTAGTCAGCGTTGTTGTAACAAACAATGACGAGG
>Ga0228700_1001961_pt1 | contig 11811 bp, 13 predicted proteins | sample McNCre317_Aug_MG_FD_178019 | JGI IMG/M metagenome (GOLD analysis project Ga0228700, IMG submission 178019) | Freshwater microbial communities from McNutts Creek, Athens, Georgia, United States - 3-17_Aug_MG | ecosystem: Environmental > Aquatic > Freshwater > Creek | place: USA: Georgia...
CAGATTGATTAGACATATGGACTCCTTGGACAAATTTTAACAAACAAACCATCAAAAACCACATTTATAGATTTTTTCTGTTGTTTATTTGTAGAAAAAAATCCAGTCAATGCAACCACTTAGCGTATTTTCTGAATGTGCTTCCTAACCCAAATCTGGATTTATTGGCATATAAGCATGCTCACACTCAACAAATCAGAAATAAAAACAACCATGAAACGTAGCCATCGCCTTCGCTAACATTAGGGCTCAGTTTCACACTTTCACAATGAAAAAATCATTCATCATGGCCGGCGTTATTGGCTGGCCAGTCGGACATTCGCGATCGCCTGCAATTCATAACCACTGGATTCGCAAGTACGAGCTTCATGGCACATACGGGCTATTTCCAGTAGCCCCTCCCGATCTTGAAGCAGCCATTCGCGGACTCAAGGCGCTAGGAATGGCAGGCTGCAACATCACAATCCCTCACAAAGTTTCGGCAATGCAGTACATGGACTGGATAGATCCGCTAGCGAAACGAATGGGAGCTATCAACACCATCGTGGTGCAACCTGATGGGACTCTGCACGGCTTTAACAATGATGGCTTTGGTTACATGCAAAGTTTGTACGAAGCACAACCTCAATGGCGTGCTGAAGCAGGCCCCATTGCTGTTTTAGGGGCAGGAGGTGCAGCGCGCGCAATCGTGGTTAGCCTACTGGATGCAGGTGCAAAAGAAATCCGCATTCTCAATAGAACTCGAAGCAAAGCAGATGCATTAGCAGAAGAGTTTGGGGAAATTGTCACGTCCCATGATTGGAGCGACCGACATCGAGCATTAGAGAGCTGTAACCTACTTATTAATACAACCAGCCTAGGCATGCATGGGCAAGAAGAATTAGACATTCAGCTTGATCAACTTCCAAGCACGGCACTGGTGTCAGATGCCATCTACGTTCCATTAGAAACACATCTACTAGCAAAGGCACGTCAACGCGGCAACACGACAGTAAATGGCTTAGGAATGCTTCTTCACCAAGCTCGTCCCGCTTTTCATGCTTGGTTTGGTGTCATGCCTGAAGTGACCGCCGAACTGCGAAGCACAATTATTGCCACCCTCGATGACTAGCATTTGTATTACAAGGCTAAAATAGCGGTCAGAAATTTAAAACAAATTACATAAATTGAAGCTCAATACACCCCATAAAACACCAAGAAAACTCCAACCATGGGCAGTTTTCTTGCTTGGCTTCGCTTATGTTGCTCAACCTGCACTAGCCAATCCGGTTTGGCATTGCTCACGAAGTGATGTCCAAATTGCAGATGCTTCGGATCAATTCACCTTAGCCGCTCTTACCCTTGAGAAAGAAGTGATTCGCATCACACTAAATGACCTATATGGTGTCTATCAAGGCAACTCCGTGCGAATGAGCGGAGGATTGCCTTTATCGGCTTGCGTGTTGGCTGAAGAATCAAGCATGACATCTGCCGCACTTGAGTCAATTGGAACCAAGCCGAACACGATCAGAACAATTCTTAACAAGGCTGGACTCTCTAAAAATAACATTCACATGATCCACGCAGAGTCGGACATGTTGGCGTGCATCAGCAAAAACCACCCTGCAATCGGTTACTTGCCAAAAGCTACGCACACAGAGGCTGTGGGGCGTGCTTCTAAAACGCCCTTATAGAAAAACCTCCAATCACCTCTTTTAACTGTTCAACCGATGTAGTTGGTGGCAGTCCCCCAAACCTACCTCTAGACATATTTCATAGCGCAGTCCGATGCTGCCGCCCCATAACCCGACCGTTGAGCAGACATTTTGATCATGGCATCGACAGGGCGGTTAACCAAAAACGCTTCAAAGGCATGAGCAGTTAAGGGCGGGGAAAAATATGCGCCCTGCCCCAAAATACACCCCATGCGTTGGAGCACATTGTGTTGATTCAAGGAGTCAACTCCATCTGCCATCACCTGAGCATCCTGCCCAACAGCTTGGGTCAATGTGGCTTGAACAAGCGCTAAAACTTGCTCATCGCTTCCAATACGCCTTACCAATTTACGATCAAGTTTGACCTTGCCAATCGAGAAAGCTCCTAGCAAATCGAGTGAGCTTTGCATTAACCCAAAATTATCTACCGTGACCGTCACACCTTGCGCTTTAAACGACTGAACACTTAATGTGGTTTGTTCAGACCGGAGTGACAACGAAGCTTCATTGACCTCCAACTCAAGTAGTTGATGTGGATATTCGGTTTCCTCGCAAATTGCACGAACCTTCTTGGCGAACTCAGGATTGTGAAACTGAGACGCACTGATGTTGATGCTGAGAATCAAGGGACCGTACTGGCGCTGCCAAGCTGAAGCTTGTTCACATGCAGTTATTAACAACCAATCATCAAACGGCACGCAAATACCGCTTTGCTCGGCCAACTTCAAAAATTCAGCAGGCGATATGTGCAATGTCTGCCCTGAAGGGTGGCACCAACAAACGACCACCTCCATACCAAACAAACCGCCATCACCCATTCTCAGAATCGGTTGGTACTCGAGACTGATCTGAGCCTCGCGCATGGCAACATTCACGGCCTGCTTAACATCAAAGGAACAATGCCCCCCCCGTGGAGCCCCCCCCCATGACCCACCACCTCAAAACGCAGCTTGAGACGAAGTTGTTTGACAGCAACATAGACAACACTGGGAACCATCAGTAACAAACCCAGCCAAATGATGATGCGCAAATATGCTGGCCACAGGTTCACTGCAACGTGCAGATTAGCAATGATCAAACTATCAAACGTAAGGGGGGCAGTCACATGAATTTGATTGGAATCATCCCCAGCAGATGCCAATTCAAATGTCGTTGAGGTGGGATCTATGGATGATTGCCCTGCTCTCTCATAACTCGCAATCGAAGCACCTTGCGCATTGATCAACTCTGCAGACTGGACACCGGGATAACTCTCTAGCGCCTTCATCACAGCCTCAACTTGCTGCGTATCGTTCATCAACAAGGCAGGCAATAGGCTTTGAGCAACCGAATGAACTAAAACTTCGTTGTCTTCGATCAACGCATGGCGCAAACCATTAAAAACAAGCACTGAAGCAACAACCAAAGCACCAACAACAGCAGGAACTATGACCACCAAATTGGCAATTTTTTTATTCATAAACCCTCCAAATCCATCGATTTCGAAAAACTTCAGGAATCTATTTTTAGTAACAATGACGAATCTTTTTAAGTCAAAGTGACAAAAAAGAATACCTAATGCTACATCAATATGGCTGGATAGACAAACAAAAAATAAATTGCTAATTAAAAAGGGTTATCGCACGGCCAACGGGCTCATTGTCAAACCTCTAGGCGTGCAATCTGGGCATTTGTCCGTTGGATTCACCATACGTGTGAACTTAGGCAACTCGTTCATGAATTGAGCTGGCGACATATCAGGTCGCTGCGACAACAACAACGATAAAAACCCAGAGACAAGTGGTGCCGCATAGCTGGTACCCACGCCGCGAGATACCCCCAAAGGCATTTCGTCGCCTTTGAAGTCAACATCATAGGATGCAACTTTCAATTTATTGCCATGCCAAGAAGTGTTACCGCTCAAATCTTTGCCACCGCCTGGCGCGTAAATCACCGTACGTGAATCTAAAGCTGAATAGCCTTCAATGTTGTTCTCTGCATCAACAGCACCAACGGAAATGACACCCTCGCAATTAGCAGGTTCTGCCAATTTTTTGCCAAACGTATTTCCAACCGCTGCAACCACAAATACCTTCTTCAACGCTAACCGATCAATCAACTCTTGCAAATCTGGGCCACAAACGCGCTTTCCACCTGAAAAACTCAAATTGATGATGCGTGCTGGATAAGGATTGGCAGGCACACCAGCAACTGAAAGACCTCCGGCCCAAGCCATGGCATCCAGTAAGTCAGCACGCGTCATTGCGCATGAACCAAAAAGACGCACTGGCAAAATTTTGGCGGAAGGATTCACGCCTACCACGCCATCACGGCCATTACCCGCGATCAAGCTAGCCACTTCGGTACCGTGTGTGCGGTAGGTACCAGAAGTCACACGTTCACCGCATTTAGCATCACGCGCATCAGGACCGAAATCGGCAGAACGACCGCCTTTGAGGTTGTTAGGTGCAGACATCATGTCGTAGCCAGGCAACAAGCGGCCAGACAAGCTAGGGTGGTTCGGCAAGACACCACCGTCAATCACAGCCACCACCACTTCGTACGGGCCAGGTTTGGTGCCAGCCGTGTTAATAGCCGCAGGCGCTGCAGCCGAAGTGCTGTTCATTGAACCCAAATGCCAAGGCAGGTCTTGCGCTTGAACGGCCAATGAAGCCAACATCAAGCTAAAACAGGACAAGCATTGACGAGCAGTTGTGAACACGAGTAATTGGCCTTATCTAACAACATCCAGCAAAATTGCTTTTGTTGGATGAATGTTAGTTTTGGCAAATTAAACCTGCAATTCCATCAATATGGTTACTTTAGAAAACCCTTGTTTCCATTTGACACATCGATAGGGTCGATGTGAATCACTAAGGCTTCGAATTTATCAATTTCTGAAATTTGCACTCTCGAAAAAAGTGATTACTTTTTGAGTGCAAAAAAACGAGTACTTCAGCGATGTCCCTTGATTTGAATCCCTCGCAACGAGTTCGAGCTATTTACTCAAGCATGCCCTTGGTCTCGATGAACTTAATCACCTCCGACAAACCATCGAGCGTGCGCAAATTGGTCATCACAAAAGGCTTCAAGCCACTGGCGTTGGTGCGCATGCGGATGGTGTCGGCTTCCATCACGTCGAGATTGGCCCCTACGTAAGGCGCCAAGTCCGTTTTATTGATCACGAACAAATCGCTCTTAGTGATGCCAGGGCCTCCTTTGCGTGGGATTTTTTCGCCAGCTGCCACGTCGATCACGTAGATCGTCAAGTCACTCAACTCAGGGCTGAAGGTGGCGGCTAAGTTATCACCACCACTTTCGATGAACACAACATCGGCATCAGGAAAATCCACCAACATGCGGTCAATGGCTTCCAAATTGATGGATGCGTCTTCGCGAATCGCGGTGTGTGGACACCCACCGGTTTCTACCCCCATGATGCGGTCAGCAGGCAAGGCTCCGCTGATAGTAAGCAAGCGTTGGTCTTCCTTTGTGTAGATGTCATTGGTGATGGCAACGAGGTCGTACTTGTCACGCATGGCTTTGCAGAGCATTTCGAGCAACGTGGTTTTGCCAGAGCCGACAGGTCCGCCAATCCCCACGCGCAGGGGGGGCAATTTTTTGGTGCGATGGGCGATGTTGTGCAGATGTTTCATGATCTAAACAGTCGTGAGTATTGGGTTTCGTGTTGGGCCGAAAGAATGGCCAGCATGGGAGAAAAGGCTTGGCGCGTGTCGTCGCTCACTTGCAAGGCATGGCTCACAGCGGATGCCATGTGGTGAGCGAGCTTTGTCAAGATGCGCTGCCCTGAGTTTTGTCCAAGCGGTACCGACTTAATAGCGGCTTGCACCATGTTCTCGGCCCAGCCGAAAGCATAAGCTTGCAAGCATTGTTCCAGTGGCGCGCCAGTACGAGACAAAGCCAACGCAAACATCAGCGGATACGTAGGCACCCAGCGATTGCACATCGCGATGGTGTTGTCATCCATGCGCTCTTGGTTACGCAACCACTCCAGCATGGAGCGGCCCATTTGTTCGCTTTGCAAACGCAGCTCGGCACTCTCGCGCGTCGCGTGCACCCATTGACTCAAACCCTGTAGGCGCTCGTAATCAAGGGCTTGCCATGCGGTGACCATTTGGCCAAGCACGGCCATATCGCCTCGCGATTGCGTGAGATGCAGTTGGTCGATCAGCCAGTCTGCGGCGCTGTGTTCGTCATGCACCAAGCCGTGCTCAATCGCTGCCTCTAAGCCTTCAGAATACGAAAAGCCGCCAATCGGCAACGCGGGTGATGCGAGCCATATGAGTTGAAGAAGTGCAGGCACGGGAGGCGACACTGCAGTGGTCGTGTTAATGGTCATGCTTGCAATTCGGGCCATGCACATGGCCGTGTGCGTGTATATGCCCTTGTGCATGTCCGTGGCTGCTATAAGCACCGCCCTCTGGTTCAAACGCTTCGTGCACAGTCACCACATTCATGTGCATGGCTCGCAGCATGTCAGCCAGTACATGGTCCGGTTCAATTTTCAAATGATCGGGCTGCAACTCCATCGGCACATGGCGATTGCCCAAGTGATAGGCCGCACGCATCAAATCAAACGTCGAACCGTGCTGTGCAGATGCACTGATACGCAACACCTCTTGTGGAGCGGCTTGCACACGCACGAGTGAGCCGTCTTCCAGCACCAACACATCACCGCCGCGCACCAAGGTGCCGCGAGGCAAGAAAACGCCAAGGGCACGGCCTGTCGAGTCAACGGCATCAAAGCGACTTTTTTGGCGTACATCCCAGTCCAGCGCAACAGCTGCAGCGCGCTTGACCAAGGCCGTGGCCAAACCTTGGCCGCCAACGATTAATTTAGAACAAGTGAGCATCACAACCTAGTTAGAACAAAAAGTAGCGTTGGGCCATCGGCAAGCTCACCGCAGGTTCGCAGGTGAGCAACTGACCATCGGCGCGCACCGCGTAGGTTTGGGCATCTACCTCCATGTGCGGCGCGTAGTCGTTGTGAATCATGTCACGTTTGCCCACGCTCCGGATGTTTTTCACCGCGCTCAAGGTTTTGTATAAACCGAACTTCTGTGCAATGCCCGCCGCCATACCCGCTTGCGACACAAAGGTGAGCGAGCCACGGTGCAACGCGCCGCCATACGCACCAAACATCGGGCGGTAGTGCACGGGCTGCGGCGTAGGGATAGATGCGTTGGGGTCACCCATCGCCGCCATGGCGATGAAGCCGCCTTTCAAAATGATGCTGGGCTTGATGCCAAAGAAAGCAGGCTTCCACACCACCAGATCAGCCCACTTGCCTACTTCCACGCTCCCCACTTCGTGACTGATGCCATGTGCGATGGAAGGGTTGATGGTGTATTTGGCGATGTAGCGTTTGACACGGAAGTTGTCGTGGCGGTCCGTGTCGCCGACGCTGGCGTCGGCTCCGAAAGGTCGCAGTGCACCACGCTGCGCTTTCATCTTGTGCGCGGTCTGCCATGTGCGAATGATGACTTCGCCCACACGACCCATCGCTTGGCTGTCACTGCTCATCATGCTGATAGCCCCAAGGTCATGCAAGATATCCTCGGCGGCAATCGTCTCGCGGCGAATGCGGCTTTCGGCAAAGGCCAAGTCTTCCGCAATGGCAGGGTCGAGGTGATGGCACACCATGAGCATATCCACATGCTCATCAAGCGTGTTCACCGTGTAGGGGCGCGTGGGGTTGGTAGAGCTGGGCAACACATTGGCCTCGCCCACCACTTTCAAAATATCGGGTGCGTGCCCCCCGCCTGCACCTTCGGTATGGAAGGTATGGATGGTGCGGCCTTTGAAAGCGGCCACGGTGTCTTCCACAAAGCCACTCTCGTTGAGAGTGTCGGTGTGGATGGCCACTTGCGTGTCAGTGGCTTCGGCCACGCTCAAGCAGTTGTCAATCGCAGCAGGCGTGGTGCCCCAGTCTTCGTGCAGCTTCAGGCCAATCGCGCCCGCGTTGATTTGTTCGTGCAAAGAATCGGGCAAGGCCGCATTGCCCTTACCCAAGAAGCCCAAGTTCATCGGGAATGCATCCGCCGCTTGCAACATACGCTCGATGTTCCAAGCACCAGGCGTGCACGTGGTAGCAAACGTGCCCGTGGCAGGGCCCGTTCCGCCGCCCAGCATGGTGGTCACGCCACTGGTCAAGGCTTCCTCAATCTGCTGGGGCGCAATGAAGTGGATATGCGTATCTACGCCACCAGCGGTGACGATATTGCCTTCGCAACTGATGACCTCGGTGCCTGGACCAATGACGATATCTACACCCGGTTGCGTGTCAGGATTACCCGCTTTGCCAATCGCCACAATGCGACCGCCCTTCAAACCGATGTCGGCTTTGACGATGCCCCAGTGGTCAATGATGAGCGCGTTGGTCATCACGGTGTCGACTGCGCCACCTGCTTGCGGACCAGTACCTACACCGTCGCGTGTGCGTTGCGATTGCGCCATGCCATCGCGGATGGTTTTGCCACCGCCAAATTTCACTTCTTCACCGTAACCGCCAGCTTGCAACGTGAAGTCTTTTTCCACTTCAATGACCAAGTTGGTATCTGCCAAGCGCAGGCGATCACCCACGGTAGGACCAAACATCTCAGCATAAGCGCGTTTGCCAATCGTTCCCATCAGATGCTTCCTTTGCCAGCAATGTCAGTTGTGTCTTTGTCCACTGCGCCATTGACCAAACCGCGAAAGCCATAAACGTGGCGTGCGCCACTCAGATCGACCAACGTCACCGTGCGTTGTTGGCCTGGCTCAAATCGCACCGCAGTGCCCGACGCAATGTTCAGGCGCATACCGTGTGCAGCAACGCGATCAAAGTGCAAGCCTCCATTGGTTTCTGCAAAGTGGTAGTGCGACCCCACTTGAATTGGGCGATCACTCGTGTTTTGCACGACCAGCGTGAGCGAGCGCCGACCGGGGTTAAGGGTGTGCTCGCCCTCGTCTATCAAGAGTTCACCGGGTGTCATGTCTACCTCGCTTTACTTGTCTCGGCCTATCCACCACATGGCGGCTACTACAGCCAATGCAGCAAAAAACCCCCAAGCATCAGTGGCGTGGTAGTGCGATGCACCTTCCATGCCGTGGCCTTCATGCGCCAATGCAAGTACGGGCAAAAGAACAAAAAGAGGAATAATTTTTTTCATCATGTTTTAAACAATCGGTTGATGCACGGTGACAAGTTTGGTTCCATCAGGGAAAGTGGCTTCCACTTGGATATCCGAAATCATTTCAGCCACCCCCGCCATCACGTCGTCACGGCTCAGCACGTTACGGCCATCGCTCATCAGTTGCGCCACGGTTTTGCCATCGCGTGCACCTTCCATCACAGCAGCGCTGATGAGGGCCACGGCCTCGGGGTAGTTGAGCTTCAAGCCACGAGCTTGTCGGCGCTCGGCTAACAAGGCGGCAGTGAAGATCAAAAGTTTGTCTTTTTCGCGGGGAGTGAGTTCCATAGTGGTTTTGACTATGCAACTTACGTGCCCTGTTTTGTGATCTGCGAAGTGCATGCTTTGGTGCACGAAACCTGTCTTGGTGCACGCACAGCAACACCTGACATAACGCCACCTTGGTGCATGACACTTAAATCGAACCGTCTTGGTGCGCGTATAGGGCAATTGAGAAGCACTTTATAGCGACGCTTCTTTTTACTAGGAAACATAAGCGTTGGCACAGGGTTTGCGTTAGCAGTCCTGAAGCGCAACGTTATCGCGATGTGCCGAAGCAACCTTTAATTTTTGGAGTGAACCCCCATGATGAATCGTCGAGGAAATTTAAAAGCATTGGCCGCTGCAGCTGCCCTGTCTGTCGGCTCATTGGTCTTAGCGCCACAAGCGTTGGCCGCAGACACCATCAAAGTTGGCGTGCTGCACAGCTTGTCAGGCACCATGGCCATCTCTGAAACCGTGTTGAAAGACACCGTGCTCATGGCCATCGACGAAATCAACGCCAAAGGCGGCGTGCTCGGCAAAAAGCTCGAGCCTGTGGTGGTCGACCCCGCTTCCAACTGGCCCTTGTTCGCAGAAAAAACCAAGCAGCTGTTGGGTCAAGACAAGGTGTCTGTGATCTTCGGCTGCTGGACTTCGGTGTCACGCAAATCGGTGCTGCCAGTGGTCGAAGAGATGAACGGCCTGCTCTTCTACCCCGTGCAATACGAAGGTGAAGAGCTGTCCAAAAACGTGTTCTACACCGGCGCTGCGCCCAATCAACAAGCCATTCCTGCAGTGGACTACTTGATGAGCAAAGACGGTGGTGCCGCCAAGCGTTGGGTCTTGTTGGGCACCGACTATGTCTACCCACGCACCACCAACAAAATTTTGCGTGCTTACCTCAAAAGCAAAGGCGTGGCTGACAAAGACATCGACGAAAAATACACACCGTTTGGCCACAGCGATTACCAAACCATCGTGGCTGACATCAAGAAGTTTTCTGCGGGCGGCAAAACCGCTGTGGTGTCCACCATCAACGGCGACTCCAACGTGCCTTTCTACAAAGAGCTCGGCAACGCTGGCTTGAAAGCCAAAGACGTACCCGTGGTTGCCTTCTCAGTCGGTGAAGAAGAATTGCGCGGCGTGGACACCAAGCCTTTGGTTGGTCACTTGGCTGCATGGAACTACTTCATGTCCATCAAGAGCCCAGCCAACGATGAGTTCATCAAGAAGTGGGCTGCTTATGCCAAGGCCAAAAACATCGCAGGTCACAAAGACAAGCCTTTGACCAACGACCCGATGGAAGCCACTTACATCGGCATCAATATGTGGAAGCAAGCAGTTGAGAAAGCCAAGACCACCGATGTGGATGCAGTGATCAAAGCGATGGCCGGTCAAACCTTCAAAGCACCGAGCGGCATCGTCAGCAAGATGGATGAGAAAAACCACCACTTACACAAGTCGGTTTTCATCGGCGAGATCAAGGCAGACGGCCAGTTCAACGTGGTTTGGAAAACACCAGGCCCTGTCAAAGCTAAGCCTTGGAGCCCCTTCATCGAAGGCAATGCATCCAAACCTGACGAACCTGTGAAGAAATAAACCTTTCTCCGACGGATGGACTTGGGGAGGGCCGCGCTCTCCCCTTTTTTGATGGGAATTTGGATGCATTGTTTTTCTGTTTTCACCCGTTGGCGTTGCGTCGCCACGCATGTGGCCTGTGCTCTCGCACTGGCAGCTGCGGGTCAGCCACCAGCCTTGGCGTTGACCACTGAGCAAGCACGCGCACTCACCTTGGGCGATACCGATGCGCGCGTAAGCGCGCTGCAAAAAGTATTAGCCGCGCCCGATGTGCCCAGCGCCGCTTTTTTGAAAGCCTTGGCCGATGATGCGGTGAAAGTCAATGGCACACAAGTGTTGGTGGTCCGCGATGGCCAAGCCACGGACCCCGTCACAGGTACAAGCACCCCTTTGCCCGACACCGCAGAAGACGTGATCAACAACAACCGCATGCGCGGTGAAATTGACGCAGCCCTCTCGGCCCTGCAACTGCTCAGCACCGATGCAGCCATGCGCATACAAGCCGCGCAATCGGTTCTCAAGGAACCCGACCCAACCAAGCTGGCCATGCTGGACAAAGCCCTCGCTAATGAATCCGATACGCGCGTGAAAAAATACATGCTGCTGGCTCGCGCTGCTGTGCTGCTCAACAGCGACAACGCCAACGAGCGCTTTGCCTCTGCCAAAACCTTGGCCGACAGCCAAACACCAGACACGCAGCTGTTACTCAACCAACGCCTGAGCCAAGAGGAAGATAAAAAAGTACGCGCCCAGTTACAAACCTCTTTGCTCACCATCCAAGCTGCGTTGAGCTGGGGTGAAAAACTCGGTGCGTTGTTCACGGGCATCAGCCTAGGCTCCATCTTGTTGTTGGTCGCCTTGGGGCTGGCCATCACCTACGGTTTGATGGGTGTCATCAACATGGCCCACGGCGAGCTGATGATGATTGGCGCTTATGCCACCTACGTGGTGCAAGGCGTGTTTCGTCAATATCTGCCGGGCATGTTTGACGCGTATTTGTTGGTGGCTGTGCCTGCCTCATTCTTAGCAGCAGCCGTTGTAGGTGCAGTGCTCGAACGCTTGGTGTTGCGCCACCTGTATGGCCGCCCGCTTGAAACGCTGTTGGC
>Ga0228700_1001964_pt1 | contig 11787 bp, 11 predicted proteins | sample McNCre317_Aug_MG_FD_178019 | JGI IMG/M metagenome (GOLD analysis project Ga0228700, IMG submission 178019) | Freshwater microbial communities from McNutts Creek, Athens, Georgia, United States - 3-17_Aug_MG | ecosystem: Environmental > Aquatic > Freshwater > Creek | place: USA: Georgia...
TTGGTTGGTCTTCCCGGATCGGGAAGATTCATTAACGCACTTTAAGCGCATCAATGAATCTTTTCGTCACAAAGGGTGTGACTGAGCGACGTTCCCCCCGATCTGGTGGGGGTGCGGCGCCCCCCCCGGGGGCAACCCGCTCCCGAGGGCACCGAGGCCACGCAGCAATTCCGCCCCGGTGTCGCTGACCGTGCCCGCCTGTCGCCACATCACCCCCGGCGCGCGCTGGCGCCTCGCCACACTGCAGCCATGGCCTGAATCACCGCCTGTGCAGTACCGACCATGACCCTGAACGCGCCGCATCTCCCCACCCGTCACCCGCTGGCTTCATCCTTCGGCAGCCCCTTTGGGCCGATCTTCGGCATGAGCGCCACCGTGCTGCCCTTCCGCACCGAAGGCCCCGACGCCAGCGGCCTACCGCGTGAGCGCATGATCGACGGCCCCGATGGCCCACTGGCCCTGCGCACCTGGGGTGACCCGCGCCAGCCGGTGATGGTGCTCGTGCACGGCTACCCCGACACCAGCCGCACCTGGGACCGCGTGGCCCCGCTGCTGGCGCGGCGCTTCCATGTGGTGGCGTACGACGTGCGCGGTGCAGGCGGCTCGTTCACCCCCAAGCGCCTGAAGGACTACCGGCTCGATCGCCTGCTGGCCGACTTCGAGGCCGTGCTGCAGGCCGTCAGCCCCGATGCGCCCGTGCACCTCGTGGCCCACGACTGGGGTTCGCTGCAAAGCTGGGAGTTCGTCACCGAGCCGCGCCTGGCCGGCCGCATCGCCAGCTACGCCTCGTGCTCGGGCCCCTGCCTGGACCACGTTGGCCACTGGATCCGCAAGCGACTGCGCCAGCCCAGCCTGCACCACACGGGGCAGCTGCTCAAGCAGGGCGTCAAATCCTGGTACATCGGCCTGTTCCACCTGCCGCTCATCAGCGAGGCCCTGTGGCACCTGGTGCTCGGCCCGCTGTGGCCGCTGTGGCTGCGCGTGAGCGAAAACGCCCGCGTGGACGCCCACCCCACGCAGGCCAAAGATGGTGCGCGCGGCATGGGCCTGTACCGCGCCAACATGCTGCCGCGCCTGCTCCAGCCGCGCGAGCGCGTGGCCCACGCCCCGGTGCTGGTGCTGGAGCCCATCCACGACGCCTACGTCAGCCCCATGCTCAACGAAGACCTGGCGCAGTGGGCCCCGCGCCTGGAGCGCCGCCAGATTGACGGCGGCCATTGGGTGATCGCGACGCAACCTGAGGTCTTTGCGGCGCAGGTGCTGGCGCACATCGAACGGCTGGGTAAAGTGTCGGCTCCTTGACCCTCTTCCAGGACCCACGCATGAAGCTCTACCACGCCCCCGGCAGCTGCGCCCTCTCGCCCCACATCGTGCTCGAAGAAGCCGGCCTGGCCTACGAGACCGAGAAGGTCAACCTGCGCACCAAGCAGACCGCCAGCGGCGCCGACTTCGCGGCCCTCAACCCCAAGGGCTATGTGCCCGCGCTGCAGCTCGACGACGGCACCGTGCTGACCGAAGGCCCGGCCATCGTGCAGTACCTGGCCGACCTGGTGCCCGCCAAGCAGCTGGCCCCCGCCAACGGCACCCTGCCGCGCTACCAGCTGCAAAGCTGGCTCACCTTCATCGGCACCGAGGTGCACAAGAGCTTCAGCCCCTTCTTCAACCCGGCCGCCACGCCCGAGATGAAAGAACAAGCCGGCGTCAACCTGCAGCGCCGCCTGGCCTACGTCAACGATCAGCTGGCCGGCCAGCCCTACCTGATGGGCGACACCTTCACCGTGGCCGATGCCTACCTGTTCACCGTGCTCAACTGGGCAGGCTTCGCCAAGCTCGACCTGAGCGGCTGGGCGAACATCACGGCCTTCCAGGCCCGCGTGGCCGCCCGGCCGGCGGTGCAAGCGGCCCTCAAGGGCGAAGGCCTGATCTGACCCCGCGCACCACAAGAACAGGGAGCAACACCATGCCCACCCAACGCCTACGCAGGCTGGCCTGCGCCTTGAGCGCCGGGCTGATGCTGTCTGGTTGCGCGGGCTTTCGGGCCAACCAGCTCGGGCCGGTCAACCAGGCGGCCTTGAACAGCCCCACGCCGCAGCAAACCAAGGTCTACAGCAGCTGGCACATGGCGGCGGGTTCGCGGGGCGACGCTACTGCCAACACCATCCTGTCGGCCATGAGCAAGCAGCACTTCGAAGAAGCGCTGCAAAAAGCCCATTGCTGCGTGCTGATCGACAGCCGCAACCAGGCCGACCTGGTGGTGGAAGGCACGGTGCACAACGACGTTGACCCGCTGGCCTGGCTGCCCGCCGTCATCACGGGCTTCAGCCTGTACCTCACCCCTCATAGCTCACGGACAAGGTCCACATCGAGGTGATCGCCAACCCCGGCGCCACGCAGCGCACCTACGAGCTGCGAGACCAAATGACCATGGTGCAGTGGCTGCCCATGCTGGTGGTGCTGCCGTTCACGGGCAACCCGGTGCGCACCGGCCAGGCCATGAACGACGCGGTGTTCCAGCACCTGGTGGTGCGCATCAAGCAGGACGGGCTGTTGCGTTGAGCGGCGCGGGTCACTGGCAAGAGGCGTCCCGACGTTGAGGTGATCTGACGCCAAGCTTGTACAGCCTGGATACAGGCCATACAAAGCGACACACTGCAACGCCAGAAACGCTGAGTGCTGGGGTAGATTGACCGCACAACAACGAAGCCCCAGGGAACACCATGCACCACAAGCCTGCCAGCTAGCCGTTCCAACGCGCCTGTGCCTGCGGCACCCCCCGAGCCCTCATGCCCGCGCTGGGTCAGGGCCCACTCGCACCCATTTCTCACACCATGACACTGCACCCGCTTTTCAGCAGGGCGGTGCTGCTGGCGTTCGCCTGCGCACTTTGCCCATCCTTGCAGGCCGCCGAGCCTGCCATCAGCAGCCACTTCAATCAACGCAGCACGGTCAGCTTCACCGAGCCGTACCGGGGCACCACCCGCGCGGGCGACGATTTCGAGCGCGTCGTCATCGACCAGTTGAACGCGGCTCAGGTCTCCATAGACCTGGCCAACACCGCCCTCAGCTTGCCCCATCTGGGCCAGGCTCTCGCGGCAGCGCGCCAACGTGGGGTCCGCGTGCGGGTCATCCTGGACGACGCCTACCACCGTAACTGGGCCACCCTCACGCCTGACGAAGTGGCCAGCCTGAGCGACGAAGACCAGTCCTACTGGGCGGAAGTCGACAACCTGGTGGACGTCAACCACGATGGCGACATCAGCGAAGACGAGCTGGCCACACGCGACATCCCCACACTGCTGGCCCTGAACGGCATCCCGGTCATCGACGACAAAGAAGACGGCAGCCAGGGCAGCGGGATCATGCACCACAAGTTTGTGGTCCTGGATGGGCAGCGCGTCATCGTGACTTCGGCCAACTTCACCCACAGCGGCTTCTACGGCGACATCGGTACACCCGGCAGCCGAGGCAACCACGAGAACCTGCTGGTGCTCGACAGCCCGGCGCTGGCGGCCCTGTACGCCGAAGAGTTCGCCATCATGTGGGGCGACGGCCCAGGCGGTCTGCCAGACAGCCGATTTGGCCTGAACAAACCCTATCGCCCGGCTCGCCTGGCCAGCGTGGGCACGGCGCAGGTGCTCGTGCAATTCGGCCCCACATCGGCACGGCAGCCCTTGTCTACCAGCCTGGCTGGCACGGTGATGCAGCAACTGGCCACGGCCACTCGCAGCGTTCGCTTAGGGATGTATGTGTTCACGGACCAGGACATCACCGATGCGTTGCGCGACCTGACGCGACAAAAGGGCCTGCTCGTGGAAGCCCTGTTCGACACCACCTTTGCCAGCAACGTCTACAACGCCAGCCTGGACATGTGGGGCCTGCGGCAGCTCGACGCGAGCTGCCAGCCACAGCCCTACTCCCATCCCTGGACCCAGCGACCCCAGGCCGTGGGCACGCCGGTCCTGATGTCGGGCGACAAGCTGCACCACAAGTTTGCCGTGCTGGATGACCAGAAGGTGCTCACCGGCTCGTACAACTGGACCGCCTCGGGCCTGCGCACCAACGACGAGAACCTGCTGGTGATCTTCTCGGCCGTGGTGGCGTCGGACTACCTCACGGAAATGAACCGACTCAAGCAGGGCGCCACCTATGGACCATCGACCGCCTTGCGCACGCAGATTCAGGCAGACCTCACCCGCTGCGCCCAGTGACCCCTTGCAGGACATCCACATCATGAACATCAAGAATTGGACCCGCTGGCTGTGCGCCTGGGTGCTGAGCTTTCTTCTTTTCGGCCAGGTCTGGGCCATCGACCCACCGCTGGGCATCGGCGAAGTGCGGGTGATTGGCAGTGGCGAAGCCATGAGCAAGGCCAACGGCCTGTACCAGCAGCAGGCAGCCGGCTTGCCTTCAGGCCAAAGCGTGGCCGTAGGGGTGGACCGCAGCGTGAGCCGAACCGGCTACGTGAAGTTCGACGGTGTGGACCCCGCCACCCGCACCCTCTACGACGCCAAAGGCTTTGGCTACCGGGTGGACAAAAATGGCCAATGGACGCGCAGCACCGTGTCAGAGAAGATGCAAGTCAAACTCAACGCTCAACTCAATCGTCAGTTGGCGGCCGGGCGGGCGGCCAACATGCGGGTCGAGTGGCGTGTGCCAACCCCACAAGTCAAGGCCGGCATGGACAGCATCGCCAAAGGCAGAATCACGGTGACCGTTGTGCCCCCCAGCCAGGCCGTGCTCGACGCCCTCAAAAGCAACAGCGCTGCCAACTCGATCTGACCCGCATGCCCCCCCAGCCGCCCGCCGACACCCCTGACCTCCAACTGCATTGCCTCTGGGGTGACCGGCTGGCCACCGCCCAGGAAGGCGCCCAAGCCCTGCTGGCCTTCCTGGCCGCCCTGGCCCCCCACTGCCCGCCTGGCTCCTCGTGGCACACCCTGGGGCGCCGCAACGAGCTGACTTTGCTGCCCGCCGACGCCGACGGCTGCCGCCTGGTGGCGCTCCAGCCCGGCAACGGCAGCAAGCGTGGGGTGCCGCCTGAGGCCACCTTCCCGGCCGTGGGTTTCCACACCCTGCTGGTCACGGCAGGGGGCGACCAGGCGTGCGCCCTGCATCTCACGCAGGGCATGCAAGGCCCCCATGCCCACAATGAGCTGACGCTGCGCTTTCCTCAGCAGGGTGCCGCCGCCCAGGCCTGGCTGACGCCCGAGCGGATGGATGCCCTGCTGGCCCAGGCCATCGCCTGCTGGCAGCCCGACCTGGCCTGCGTTTTCCACACCGACATGCGCGACATGGACGTGGGTTACCCGCTTCCCTTGTACTGGTACGCCTACTGCAGACGGTGGCCAGACGACCTGGGCGAAAGGCTGGGCGAACTGACCTATGGTGCCAAAGTCTGGCCGGCGGCAGTCGCCCCAGGGCAGGTGGTGCGCAGCACCCCCGAACGGTACGACCGCCGCATTCCCGACCACCAGGCGGCCAGCGAAGCCCTCAAAGCGCGTCTGAAGGGCCTGGGGCTGCTCCCACCGCCCAGCCCCTTTCTATAATCCCCAGATTCCCCTTTTCACAGGCTGACCGCCGCCCGGCTGTCGGCCTGCCCTGTCTTTGGCGGTGGCCCCATGAGCGCACAAAACGAGAACCAGACCTACGACCCCCGTGCCGTTGAGGCCCGCGCCCAGCAACACTGGGCCGACGCAGACGCCTACCGCGTCACCGAAGTCGCCGACAAGCCCGCCTTCTACGCCTGCTCCATGCTGCCCTACCCCTCGGGCAAGCTGCACATGGGCCACGTGCGCAACTACACGATCAACGACATGCTCACGCGCTACCTGCGCATGAACGGTCACAACGTGCTGATGCCCATGGGCTGGGACGCCTTCGGCCTGCCGGCTGAGAACGCCGCGCTGAAGAACAAGGTGCCGCCCGCCGCCTGGACCTACGACAACATCGCTTACATGAAGAAGCAGATGAAGGCGATGGGCCTGGCCATTGACTGGTCGCGCGAGATCGCCACCTGCCAGCCCGAGTACTACAAGTGGAACCAGTGGCTGTTCATCAAGATGCTGGAAGCTGGCGTCTGCGAACGCCGCACGCAGACTGTGAACTGGGACCCGGTGGACCAGACCGTGCTGGCCAACGAGCAGGTGATCGACGGCCGCGGTTGGCGCTCGGGCGCGCTCGTTGAAAAGCGCGAGATCCCCGGCTACTACCTGAACATCACCAAGTACGCCGACGAGCTGCTCTCGGCGGTGGCCAACCCCGAGGACAAGAACTACCTGTCCGGCTGGCCCGAGCGCGTGCGCCTGATGCAGGAAAACTGGATCGGCAAGAGCGAAGGCGTGCGCTTTGCCTTCGCGCATGACATCAAGGGTGCCGATGGCCAGCTGATCAACAACGGTCAGCTGTGGGTGTTCACCACCCGCGCCGACACCATCATGGGCGTCACCTTCTGCGCCGTGGCCCCCGAGCACCCGCTGGCCGTGCACGCCGCCACCGTCAAGCCCGAGCTGCACGCCTTCATCGACGAGTGCAAAAAGGGCGGCACCACCGAGGCCGAGCTGGCCACGCAAGAGAAGAAGGGCCAGCCCACCGGCCTGTTCGTCACCCACCCCATCACCGGCCGCCAGGTCGAGGTCTGGATCGGCAACTACGTGCTGATGTCGTATGGCGACGGCGCCGTGATGGGCGTGCCCGCCCACGACGAGCGCGACTTCGCGTTCGCCAAGAAGTACGGCATCGCCATCGAGCAGGTGATCGCGGTCGAAGGCCAGGCCTTCAGCATCGACGCCTGGCAGGAGTGGTACGGCGACAAGCAACGTGGCGTGTGCGTCAACAGCGACGCCCTGAATGGCCTGGGCCACAAAGACGCCGTCAACAAGGTGGCCGAACTGCTCATCGCCAAACAAGTCGGCGAAAAGAAGACCACCTGGCGCCTGCGCGACTGGGGCATCAGCCGCCAGCGCTACTGGGGCACGCCGATCCCCATCATCCACTGCGCCGACTGCGGCCCGGTGCCGGTGCCCGAAAAAGACCTGCCCGTGCGCCTGCCCGAAGACGTGGTGCCCGATGGCAGCGGCAACCCGCTGAAATCCCGCCCTGACTTCCTCAACGTCGGCTGCCCGAAGTGCGGCAAGCCCGCCCAGCGCGAAACCGACACGATGGACACCTTCGTGGATTCGAGCTGGTACTTCCTGCGGTATACCTGCACGCAGTCGCTGCGCGACGGCTCAGCCTGCGCCTCCGATGCCAACCAGATGGTCGACGAGCGCACCAACTACTGGATGGCCAACGGGGGCATGGACCAGTACATCGGTGGCATCGAACACGCCATCCTGCACCTGCTGTACGCCCGCTTCTGGACCAAGGTGATGCGCGACTTAGGGCTGGTCAAGGTCGACGAGCCCTTCAAGAAGCTGCTCACCCAAGGCATGGTGCTCAACCACATCTACAGCCGTCGCACGGCCAAGGGGGGTAAGGAGTACTTCTGGCCGCACGATGTCGAGCACGTGCAAGACGAGGCCGGCAAGGTGACGGGCGCCAAGCTGATCAATGCCGTGGACAGCGCCGATGGCCTGCTGCCGGTGGGCACGGCCATCGACTACGAAGGCGTGGGCACCATGTCGAAGTCGAAGAACAACGGCATCGACCCGCAGCAACTCATCGAGAAGTACGGCGCCGACACCGCTCGCCTGTACACCATGTTCACCGCCCCGCCCGAGCTCACGCTGGAGTGGAACGACGCCGCCGTGGAAGGCAGCTACCGCTTCCTGCGCCGCGTGTGGAACTTCGGCATGAAGCTGCAAGGGCTGGACCTGTCGCTGGCCACGCAAGCCACCGAAGGCAAGGCCAGCCTGGCCGACGTCGCCTTCAGCAAGGACGCCAAGGCGCTGCGCCTGGAGATGCACACCGTGCTCAAGCAGGTGGACTACGACTACCAGCGCATGCAGTACAACACCGTGGTGTCGGGCGCGATGAAGATGCTCAACGCCCTGGAAGGCTTCAAGGCCACCGACACGGCCGATGGGCAAGTGGCGCTGATCGAAGGCTTCGGCATCTTGCTGCGCGCGCTGTACCCGGCCACGCCGCACGTGGCGCACGACCTGTGGCAAGCCCTGGGCTATGCCGGCAAGCTCGGCGACCTGCTGGACGCCCCGTGGCCCAAGGTCGATGACGCGGCCTTGGTGCAAGACGAGATCGAGCTGATGCTGCAGGTCAACGGCAAGCTGCGGGGCTCGATCAAGGTGAGCCCGCAGGCCGACAAGGCCACCATCGAAGCCGCCGCCCTGGCCAACGAGGAGTACCTCAAGTTCGCCGAAGGCAAGGCCCCCAAGAAGATCGTGGTGGTGCCTGGCCGCCTGGTCAACGTGGTGGTCTGATGCGCATGCGCCGCCTGGTGATGCACCGCTGGGGCCTGGCCACGCTCGGCCTGGCTGTGGCCGCCAGCCTGGGCGGCTGCGGCTTCCAGCTGCGCGGCAGCGAAACCATGGCCTTCCGCACGGCCCAGCTCTCGGGCTTTGCGGGCAACTCCACGCTGGCCAATGAGCTGGCGCGGGCGCTGCAAGCCAGCGGCGTCGACGTGGTGGAAAGCACCCTGGCCGCAGCCCAGGCGGCCTCCAGCGCCACCGTGCCCAGCAGTCACATTGTCATCGAGGGCTTGGGCAACAAGCAAGGCACGGTGGCCTCCACCACCACGGCCTACGGGCAGGTGCGCAACTTCTCGCTGAGCAACACGTTGCGCTTCCAGGTCAAACGTGGCGACGGCAGCGTGCTGCTGCCGCCCACCAACGTCAGCCTGTCGCGCGACATGAGCTACAACGAGACCGACGCGCTGGCCAAGCAAGAAGAGTCCAAGTCGCTGCTTTTGGCCATGCAAAGCGACATCGTCGGCCAGGTGATGCGCCGCCTCGCGGCCATCCGCGCCGACCAGCTGCCCTCGCCGCCCGTGCCCGCCAAGCCACCGGCCCCGGTCACCCTGAGCGAGTGGGAAGCCGCCCGCGAGGCCGCCCGCCAGGCCCGCAGCACCGCGGCCGATGCGGCCAGCGCCGCCCCCGCCGACCCCGCCAGCGCACCGCGCTGATCCCCCATGCAGCTGCGCCTGGACCAACTCGCCGCCCACCTGGCCAAAGGCCCGCTGAAGGCCGTGTACACGCTGCACGGCGACGAGCCCCTGCAGGCGCAAGAGGCCGCCGACGCCATCCGTGCGGCCGCCCGGGCCGCCGGCCACACCGAGCGCCAGGTGCACACCGTCAGCGGCGCGCACTTCAACTGGTCGGGGCTGATTGGCGCGGCCAGCGAGATGTCGCTGTTCGGCGACCGCCAGCTCATCGAGGTGCGCATCCCCGGCGGCAAGCCTGGCAAAGAAGGCTCGGCCGCGCTGCAGCAGTACGTGGACGCCGCCCAGGGCAACGACGGCCTGCTGACCATCGTGATGCTGCCGCGGCTGGACAAAACCCAGCAAAGCAGCGCGTGGTTCACCGCGCTGGACGGCGCCGGCATCAGCCTGCGCTGCGACCCCATCGAGCGCCACGCCCTGCCGCAATGGATCGCCCAGCGCCTGGCCGCGCAAGGCCAACAGGTCGAGCCCGGCGAGGTGGGCCAGCGCACCCTGGCCTTCTTTGCCGACCGGGTGGAGGGCAACCTGCTGGCCGCCCACCAAGAAATCATCAAGCTCGGGCTGCTGCACCCCCCGGGCGTGCTCACGGCCGAGCACATCGAAGACGCCGTGGTCGACGTGGCCCGCTTCAACGTCTTCAAGCTCAGCGAGGCCGTGCTGTCGGGCCAGGTGCAGCGCACCCTGCGCATGATCGACGGGCTGCAAGCCGAAGGCGAAGCGCCCAACCTCGTGCACTGGGCCCTGGCCGATGACGTGCAGGCCCTCTACCGCTGCCGCACCGCCATCGACGAGGGCAAGCCCGTGGCCATGGCCCTGCGCGAAGCCCGCGTCTGGGGCCCGCGCGAGCGCCTGCTCGAACGCGTGCTGCCCAAGGTGCGCACCCCGGCCACCGTGCGCCTGGTGGCGGCGGCCAGCATCGTCGACGGCGTGGTCAAGGGCCTCAAGCACCCGCAGTGGCCCGACGAGCCCTGGGAGGCGCTGCGCCGCCTGGCGCTGATGCTGACCGAAGTGGCGCAAAACGGCGCCGTGCGCAGCGCCTGAGCCCCCACCCGTTCGGGTGGCGCTCAAATGAGCGTTCGGACACGCAAACCGCTGTCAGCCCGCGACTTTTCGGGGGAAACCACCCCCTCCGGACGTTGAACGCTCCTAGACAATTCAGGCCGATGTCTCCCTTTCAGACGTCCGTTGTTCCCTTTTCAGCCTCCCCGCTGCACGCCCATGCCTGAAATTCGCCCCCTGATCCTGGTCTGGCCCGAAGCCCTCGCCTTCTGGTCTGTTTTCGCCTGGCTGTACCTCATGGAATGGCGCCAGCTGCAGCGCCGCAAGCAGGTTTCGGGCGACTACAAGGGCGACGACAAGTACTCCGGCCTGGTGATCTCGGTGGGCTCCACCATCCTGCAGGTGTCGGCCTTCGCGCTGGCCTTCCTGTGGCAGCCCGGCGCCGTGCCTGAAGAGCAGCGCCAGGCCTTCTTCTGGGGCGGCCTGGCCGTCATGGCCTCGGGCACCGTGCTGCGCATCCAATGCTGGGCCGCACTCGGCAAGTTCTTCACCCACACCGTCACCATCGCTGGCGACCACCAGGTCATCAACAATGGCCCCTACCGCTTCGTGCGCCACCCCTCTTACGCGGGTGCGCTGCTCAACCTGATCGGCCTGGGCCTGTGCATGGGCAACTACGCCTCGGTGGCCGTCATCACCCTGGGCTCGGCCCTGATGTACACCTACCGCATCTCGGTCGAAGAGGCGGCGCTGGAAGCCGCACTGGGCGACAAGTACCGCCAATTCAAGCTCACCCGCAAGCGCCTCATCCCTTACGTGTTCTGAGCCATGACCACCGCCTCTGCCTCCGCCTCGTCGTCCATGGGCAAGCCACAGGCTGGCGGCCCGCTGCCCATGCCAGCCGCCCTGCGTGAACACATCCAGGTCAGCGAAGAGCTGCCCTTCCTGACGGTGATCACCCCGGCCCAGGGCGCCTCCAGCATGCCCAAGCTCACGGCGCTGTTCGCCCAGCACCGCGCGTGGTTCATGGACAAGGTCAACCGCCGGGGCGTGGTGCTGATGCGCGGCTTCCCGCCTGGCGACACGCAAGACTTCCACGACCTCATCAACCAGGGCATGGCGCTCACGCCCTGGAACGGCTTCAACCTCAAGGGCCTGCCGGGCTTCGTGGGCAACTGGCTGCGCAAGTACGCCGAAGGCCTGATGGGCTCGGGCGACTACCGCCGCTACCTCGACCGCGACGCCGTGCAGCTTGGCCCCGCTGGCGATTCCATCCAGGGCCCGCACGTGGAAGGCGGTGGCAGCCCCAAGCGCACCCGCTACCTCACGCTGTGCTGCTTCGAGCCCTCGGAGCACCTGGCCGAGACCGCCGTGGTCGACCTGCATGCGGCCTTTTTGCGCATGCCCCGCAGCCTGCAAGAGAAGTACCTCAAGGCCTACAACCGCTTTTACTTCATCACCGCGCGCAAGCTCAACCTCATCGACCGGTTGATCTTGTCGCAAAGCCCGATGAAGATCTACGACACCCTGCCCGATGGCCGCGCCAAGCTGGCCACCCAGCCCACGCACGCCACCTGCGCCCACCCTGAGACCGGCGACGTCTGCCTGCAGCCCTGGGCCTTTGCGCGCAACACCAACACCCACGTGCACGCGGCGGCCAACGCCATCTATGGCGA
>Ga0228700_1001965_pt1 | contig 11781 bp, 19 predicted proteins | sample McNCre317_Aug_MG_FD_178019 | JGI IMG/M metagenome (GOLD analysis project Ga0228700, IMG submission 178019) | Freshwater microbial communities from McNutts Creek, Athens, Georgia, United States - 3-17_Aug_MG | ecosystem: Environmental > Aquatic > Freshwater > Creek | place: USA: Georgia...
CTCATCGAGGGAATTTTTCCCCTTAATCAAATGGATTCAAATCATGGCCGGAGTCAAAGGACGGAGCGGCGGCGCCCGGTCTGGCGCCGGCCGTAAGCCGAAGAAGCCCGAGCCGCCTGTCGTGATCGAGCAAGGCGAGCGCGACATGCTCAAACTGCTGCAGGACGTGGCGCTAGGGCTGATTGAAGCGACGCCCATCCAGGTGCGCGCGGCAATCGCTGCGGTGCAATACACGCACACCAAGCGCGCGGACGGCGGCAAGAAGGAAGAGCAGGCCGAGAAGGCCAAGAAAGTGGCGGGCGGAAAATTCGCTGCTGCGGCGCCACCTAAGCTCGTCGTCAATAACCGCTGATGCCGGAATGGACAACCGCCTGCCCTGACTGGGCAGTCCGGCTCACGCGTGGCGAAAGCATCATCCCGCCGCCGATCTTCCCGGAAGAGGCGGAGCGCGGGCTTGCGGTGTTCCGCGAATTGAAGATCGTGGATGCGCCCGGCTCGCCGACGATTGGCGAGGCGTGCGCGCCGTGGGTGTTCGACCTGGCAGCGTCGATCTTTGGAGCGTATGACGCGGAGACAGGGCGCCGGCTGATCACGGAATGGTTTGTTCTGATCCCGAAGAAGAACAGCAAGAGCACCATCGCCGCCGCGGTGATGATGACCGCGCTGATCCTCAACTGGCGGCAGTCTGCGGAATTCACGGTTCTGGCGCCGACGATCGAAGTCGCGGGGAATGCGTTCTCGCCTTCGCGCGACATGGTGAAGCACGACGAAGACCTCGACGCGCTGCTCCAGGTACAGACGCACGTCCGCACGATCACGCACCGCGAAAGCGGCGCGACGCTGAAGGTCGTCGCAGCGGACTCGAATACGGTCGGCGGCAAGAAGTCGGTCGGGACGCTGGTTGATGAGCTCTGGTTGTTCGGGAAGCAGGCGAACGCGGAGAACATGCTGCGCGAGGCAATCGGCGGACTGGCTTCGCGCCCCGAGGGCTTCGTCATCTACCTGACGACGCAATCGGACGACCCGCCTGCGGGCGTGTTCAAGCAGAAGCTGCAGTATGCCCGAGACGTGCGGGACGGGAAGATTCACGACCCGCGCTTCGTGCCGGTGATCTTCGAGCACCCGCCGGAGATGGTGGAGCGCAAGGAGCACCTGCTCGCTGAAAACCTCGCGCTCGTGAATCCGAATCTCGGCTATTCGGTCGATCGTGAATTCCTCGAGCGGGAGTTCATGAAAGCGCAGCAAAGCGGAGAAGAGTCGTTCCGGGGGTTCCTAGCGAAGCATGGGAACGTCGAAATCGGGATGTCGCTGCGCTCGGATCGATGGGCCGGTGCGGACTTCTGGGAGTCGCAATCGCGCGGCGTGACGCTTTCAGCGATCCTCGATCGCTGCGATGTGGTGGACATCGGTATTGACGGCGGCGGCCTGGACGACTTGCTGGGCTTATCCGCTGTCGGGCGTGACCGCGAATCTCGCGCATGGATGGCCTGGCACCGCGCATGGGCGCATCCGTCCGTTCTCGAACGGCGCAAATCCGAGGTGGCACGGTTCCGGGACTTTGCAAAGGACGGCGACCTGATCCTCGTTGATCGCGTGGGCGATGACGTTGAGCAGGTCGCGCTGATCGTGGCAGAGGTTGAGCAGGCGGGGCTGTTGGACAAGGCGGGCATCGACCCGGCGGGCGTCGGCGGGATCTTGGACGCGCTGGTGCAGGCCGGCATTCCGCAAGAGAAGATCGTCGGCGTATCGCAGGGCTGGCGGCTTGGCGGCGCGATCAAGACCGCAGAGCGCCGGCTCGCTGAAGGCGGGCTCGTGCATGACGGCTCGGCAATGATGGCGTGGTGCGTCGGCAATGCGAAGGTCGAGCCGAAAGGCAACTCGATCCTGATCACGAAGCAGGCCAGCGGGTTTGCAAAGATCGACCCGCTGATGGCGCTGTTTAACGCGGTGTCGCTGATGAGCCTGAACCCTGCCGCAAGCGAAAAATCATTTTGGGAAACAATGAATGAGCTGGCTTGACTTTCTGCCGTTCCGAAAGAAGGCGGAAGGCAGCTACTCCGTTGTCGATCTGATGTCTGATGTGGGCTGGTCTTTGCCGACGACCCTTTCCGGGCAAAAGGTGAATCTCAGCACTGCGCTGCAGGTCTCTGCTGTGTATGCGTGCGTGCGTGTGCTGTCTGAGGGCGTGTCGCAAATCCCGTTCAAGGTCTTTCTGGGCGAGGGGCGCGACAAGTCGCCGGCCAAGGATCATCCGCTTTACGACATCCTGCACCGCAAGCCGAACGGCTACATGACGTCGTTCTCGCTGCGCGAAACGATGATGATCCACGCGCTCCTCGCTGGCGGCGCGGTGGCGTTCGTGAATCGCACCGGGCGGGATCGTCGCGTGTCGGAGATTATCCCGCTTGATCCGTCCGCTGTGCGCTGCGCGAAGCCGGATGTGATCGGAGAAGCGCCAACGTGGGAGCTGAAGGGCAAAGATGGCCAATGGAGGGAATTTCCGCCCGAGGCGATTTGGCATATCCCAGGCCCGTCCTGGGATGGGTTCATTGGCCTAGATGCGCTGAAGATCTCGCGAGAGGCGATTGGGCTGTCCATCGCAACGGAATCGAGCCAGTCCGCATTGCACGGACAGGGCGTGAGGACTTCGGGCGTTTATAGCGTCGAGGGGACGCTAAACAGTGAGCAGCACGCCGCGCTAAAGGCATGGATTGCTGCGAACTATGCCGGGGCGGCAAAAGTCGGCGCCCCGATGATCCTCGATCGCAACGCCAAGTGGCTGCAGACGCAGATGACCGGCGTGGATGCGCAGCACATCGAAACCCGGCGACACCAGATCGAGGAGGTGTGCCGCTTCTTCCGCGTTCGCCCGTCGATGATCGGTCATTCGGGGCAGTCGATGACATTCGCGGCCGCAGAGCAGGAATTTCTCGCGCACGTCGTGCATACGCTCACGCCCTGGTATGAGCGTATCGAGCAGAGCGCCGATTGTCAGCTCCTAACCGATGAAGAGCGCAGGAACGGCTATTACACAAAGTTCGTTACGGCTGGTTTGCTCCGCGGCGCACTCAAAGACACAGCCGATTATCTGAACAAAATGGTTTCGATGGGCATCATGACCCGCAACGAGGCGCGCGAAAAACTGGAATTCAACCCGATTGACGGGCTGGATGAGCCGCTTACCCCGCTCAACATGGCTGCGGGTGTAGATCCGCAGGAGGTTGCACAAGATGCGTGATTACTTGGATGTACCGTTTGAAGTAAAGGCCGTCTCTGATGACGGCCTTTTTTCTGGCTACGGCTCCGTATTCGGCGTGCTGGACTCTTACAAGGAGGTCGTCGCGCCTGGCGCTTTCGCCGAGTCACTGCAAGGCCGGATGCCAGCTTTACTGTGGCAGCACCGCAGCGGCGAGCCGATCGGCGTCTATACGGCTGTCCGCGAGGATGTGGTCGGCCTCTACGTCGAGGGACGGCTCGCGCTGAAGACTGCGCGCGGCGCTGAAGCCTACGAACTGCTGAAGATGCGGGCGCTTTCCGGGCTGTCGATTGGCTTTGTCTCGCGCGAAGACAGCTACGACAAGGTTTCTGGAATCCGCACGCTGAAGAAGGTCGATTTGTGGGAAGTGTCGCTCGTGACTTTCCCCGCGAACGATGCCGCGCGCATTGCTGCGGTGAAAAGCATCGACTCCCTGAATTCCCTTTCCGACGCCGAAGCATACCTGCGAGATGCAGGCGGGCTTTCACGCCGGGAAGCGATGGCTCTCGTGAGCCGTATCAAGTCCCTGCATGGCCGGAGTGATTCCGATGAGCTGGGCGAACTGGCTGCACTCGTGCAGCGCAATACCGCACTTTTCAACTGAAGGAGTCCAGCATGGACCTGCAAGACCTGAAAGGCCTGAAAGACCTGCTCCAGAATCAGGGCGTCGCGTTTGAAGAGTTCAAGCGCACCAATGATGACCTGATCAAGGCCAAGGCAGACGGCAAGTCCGTCGAGTCGCTGGAGGCCAAGCTTGCCAAGGTCGACGCCGAACTGTCGAAGATCGCCGACATCAAGGGCGAAATCGAAGCGCTCGAGAAGCGCATGAATCGCCCCGGCGCCGCTGGCGAGCAGGACAAGACCAAGGCCGAACACAAAGCCGCGTTCTGCAAGTTCATGCGCAAAGGCGATGACAACGGCCTCGCCGACCTCCAGCGCAAGGCGTACAACATCACGACCGACGCCGATGGCGCGTTTGCCGTCCCGGAAGAGATTGATCGTGACATCCTCGCCAAGCTGGTCGATGTCTCGCCGATTCGCCAGATCGCGACCGTTCGCACCATCGGCACCAGCGATTACAAGAAGCTGGTGAACATCCGCGGCACGGCTTCGGGCTGGGTAGATGAAGACGACGCCCGCGCCGCCACCAATTCCAGCCAGTTCGCGCAGGTGACCCCGTTCATGGGCGAATTGTACGCCTACCCGCAGGCCACTCAGCAGATGCTCGAGGATGTGTTCTTTAATGCCGAAGCATGGATCGGCGAAGAAGTTGCGACCGAGTTCGCCCGCGCAGAAGGCGCCGCGTTTGTGTCCGGTGACGGCACGAAGAAGCCGAAGGGCTTCCTGGCCTACACCACTGCCGCCACTGCTGACGGCGCGCGTGCGTTCGGCACCCTGGAGCACGTCGCGACCGGCGTTGCTGCGGACTGGGCCGCGTCGAACCCGCAGGACATCCTCATCACGCTGACCTACAAGCTGAAGGCCGGCTACCGCGCAAATGCTCGATGGGTGACGAACAAGGGCATCCTCTCCGAAGTTCGCAAGTGGAAGGGTTCGGACGGTCAGTACATCTGGCGCCCGGGTCTTGAGCAGGGCCAGCCCGATACGATCCTCGGCTATGGCATCACCGAAGCCGAAGACATGCCGGCGAAGGCTGCAAACGCGCTGCCGGTGGCATTCGGTGACTTCTCGCGCGGCTACCTGATCGTGGATCGCATCGGCACTTCTGTTCTGCGCGACCCCTACACCAACAAGCCTTATGTCGGGTTCTACACCCGCAAGCGTCTTGGCGGTTGCGTGGTCGATAGCGAGGCGATCAAGGTTATCAAGATCGCCGCGGCCTGATGAGGGCGGGGGCTTCGGCCCCCGTTTTCCGTTATGGAAAATATCAAGGTCATCAAGCCGTTTGCGTTCGCGCACGACGGCTATCGCGTGGTCGAGTACGGCCCCGGTGACGACTGCCCCGACGATGCGGCAGAGATTGCCGAGCGCGAAGGCTGGGCCGTCAAAGCGCACGAGTCTGCGCCTGAGAACAAGGACGCTGCGCCAAAGCGTCGAAGGAAGGTCAAATGACCGAGCCCTCCATCCCCGCCGCAGGCGTCGGCATCATCGTCGCGGGTCTCGCCACCGGCCTGCCTGCCGACCTGATCCTGCCGGCCTTCGTCGGTGCGATCGCGTCGTTGCGCGCGGCGGAAGAGGGCGGCCCGTGGGCGCGCGTGATGCAGGTGTTCGTCGGCACACTGCTCGCCGCATGGACCGCGGCACCCGTCACCCTGCTGGCCGGTGAAATCCTGCCGGCGGCAAGTCGCGTCCCCGTCGAGATGCTGCGCTATCCCGTCGCGTTTTCGCTCGGCTGGGGCGGCCTGCGGCTTGTACTGCCGCGCGTCGAAAAGCTGATGGGGGGCGCCAAATGACCGTCGTCCTGCTGCTGATCGAGATTGCCGCCGCGGCCGTCATCGCTATGCAGGCGGTGCAGCGCGTCAATCGCATGTCGCGCTGCACGAGCTTTGCGCTGTTCGCCGGCTGGGCACTGATGGGCGGCGCCGCTGCCTCATCTCTCGCCGGCCTGCTCGCGCAGCAGACCACGCCCGACATCTACAGCACGACGCTGCTCGTGGCTGTCGCGCTCGTCGCATCGTTCGACCGGAGGCGCACAGGATGACCGCCAGCAAAATCACCGACCTCGCCGCATGGCGCGCGGCGCACGCCCGGCCGATCAGCGACGCCTGCCGATGGTCGCAGGCGTTCGAGACCGTTTTCACCACGCACGTTCGCCTCGCGTTCGCGTGGCAACGAACCATTTTGCGCGCCATGTGGCGCATCTAAGGAGCCGCACCATGAAACTCACCCGCCACATCCTCGCCATCCTGGCGCTCACCTTCGCTGCCCTCATGCCGCTGCCGTCCGCTGCCGGTGTCCTCGAAAACTTTGCAGAAAACAAGACGGTGGACGCGCTGCTGCGCGGCCAGACCCTCGGCGCGCCTGCCACCGGCTACGTTGGTTTGCACACCACGACCTGTGTCGAGGGGTCGGCCGAAACCGAAGTCACCGGCGGCAGCTACGCTCGCGTCGCTGTTGCCGCGTCTCTGGCCAACTGGGCGGGCACGCAGTCGGCAGGATCGACCGTCGCCAGCTCGGGGACTAACGGCACCACGTCGAACAATGTCGCGATCACGTTCCCGGCGTCCACCGCGGCGTGGGGAAACCTGCAGTCGGTCGGCTACTACGACGCCGCGTCTGCTGGTAATCAGTGGATCTGCATCGACCTGACGACGCCGTTCAACGTCAGCGCGGCAGGGATTACGGTTTCGTTCCCGGCTGGGTCGCTGCAGCTGCAGATCGACAACTAAGGACCACGATCATGACCAAGCAAGTACGCATCGAGAACGCCGACACCAGCGCCTACAAGGTGGTTGTCGAGGTATGGGACAAAGGCCAGAACGGCGAGCCGGACAAGCTCGCATTCACACGCAACCTGGACTACCCGACAGCGATGGCCAACGACGTTTATATCACCAGCAGCCGCTACATCGTCGTGAAAGAGGCGGCCTGACATGCGCCGCATCCTGATCGCCACCGCCGCGCTCGCGCTCAGCGCCTGCGCCGGCCTCACCCCGCAGCAAATCGCCGGCACCGCCTCGTCGGGCCTCTACGCCGCGGCCACCATCGCACAGGCCGGCACCGTGGACGAGCGCATCGCGCCCGCCTACACCAGCAACGCCATGGCCCGGCAGCGCGCCGCGCGCATGCTGCAGGACGGCCGCATCGACACCGCCACCGCCCGCGCCGTGCTGACCAGCACCGATGCCGCTCGCACGTCGCTCGATGCCGCCCGGCTGGCCCCGTCGCCGGCCGCGCTCGAGCAGCACATCAACACGGCGCGCGAGCACATCGCCGCCGCCAACGCCCTCATGGAGACCGCACGATGACCCCGCAAGACGCGCGCCTGCTGGCGCAAACCCTCACCGCCGCGGCGGATGCCGCCGACGCCATCGGCGCGCAGCAGATCGCCGCCGAGGCGCTCAACAAGGCCATCGCGCTGGATGACCAGGCGCGCGCCGAGCTGGTCGCGGCGATCGCTGCGGCTGAAGCCAAATCCACCGGAGCCTGACCCATGCGCCGCCTGATTACTGCCGTCATCATCTACGTCGCCGCGCTGTTCGCTAGCCCTGCGTTCGCCGCCCTCACCGACGCCCAATCGCAGACGCTCGCCAATGGAATCCGCGCGGATGCCGACCCGGCCGTCGTCGCCGCGCTCGCGCAGCGCAACGACACCGAACTTGCGCGGCTCTACAACCTCGACAGCACGTTCGTGGTTTGGCGCACGAGTGTCCCGCCCTCCGAGTACCGCGAAGCCATCGTCTGGACGGCGGTGGATGGGCTGACTGCCGGAAAAGCGCGGATCTGGGACTGGATCACGCAAGGCATGACTGCACCCATCGACGCCAGCAAGACCAACATCCGCCAGGGTATCGCTGACGCGTGGGGTGCAAGCTCTGCGACCGGCCTTGCCCTGCAAGCCCTGGCAAAACGCCCGGCGAGCAAAGCGGAGCGCCTGTTTGTGACGGGTACGGGCACGACGGCGAACCCCGGCCTGCTGACGTGGGAGGGGCCTTTGTCGGTCAATGACCTCTCCAACGCGCTGAATAGGTACTGACATGACCCCCGCCCAACAATCGGCGCTTGAGTCCGTCGCAGGCCGCGCACTCACGGCGCTCGACATCGCCGCAATCGACCCGCTGCTGGTCAATCGTCAGGATGTGCAGATTGCTGCCGTCCTGACGGCAGGGCAGCCACGGCGTCGTGTTTCGATCACGGTTGAGGATGTGTTCAACGCGCTCTATGCCAGCGGCGATTACGTCACGCTCAAGCAGGCACAGATGGCCGGCAACCCGCTCGCGGCCCTCGCATTCGGGTTCCTCTCCGACGCAAAGGCCCTTGGCCCTGGCCGGGTTGATTTGGACGCTGCGCCGACCGTCGCTCAACTCGATGCGCTGCAAGCCGCTGGCTTGCTCTCGCAGCCGGGCCGTGATGCACTCGATGCTGCGGGGTGGACGGATGCCGAACCGATCCACTACAACCGCATATCCGACGCGCTCAACGTGGCTGAGGTGATTTGATGGCAAATACACTGCGTCAAAACGTGGGATCTGTCGTGTCGGTAACTCACGGCAGCAGCATCGCAAACAACGGCTATTCCGCCAGCGGCGACAAGCTCACCATCAACAACAGCACCAATAAAGCGCTGCTTGCGGATTTCGAGTTGAACGCCAGTTTTGGTGTAGCGCCGGTAGCGGGCGCGGTTGTGCTGGTCGCTGTCGATTACAGTCTTGACGGAACCACGGCAGGGCCGGCCCCCTCTGCGACGATGCGCCCGCGCGTTGTTGGCACATTTACCCCGACAGCCATTACTAGCAACACTTCGACTTCTTGGCGGATGAGGATCAACGCGGTGCCGCTGACCGAAAAGACGGATTTTTACGTACTCAACAACGCAACCGGGCAGACGATCAGCTCGGGGGCGGTGCTGTACGCTCAATGCTGGACGCCAGGGACTCCGTAAGTGGGCGCGCTCGACCTCTCGTCGCTACTGTGGCCTGATGCGGACGTTCGCAGACAGCCGAGACACCCAGTAAAACTGCAAGACGCTTATGCGGGTGGGGTGGCATTTATCGGGCCGATGAGCATCAGTGCGCCCGTAACGCTGCCGGAGACATCGCCCGCAAATCCTGCAATATCAGTCGGCGAAAGCATCATAAATGCAAGGCCGCCGAACACTAATGGCGTGAAGCTGGGGGCGTCTGACGGGTCTCATCTGCTGGTCGCGCGGCTGCAGGTGACAAACCGCACTGGGTATTTTTACCCGTATACCTCCAATGGGATCGCGCTTGCGTTTGCTCCGTTCCATAGCGGATATGGAGGCCGCGCAATCGTCTATGACGGGACCGTGCTCGATAGCGGGGTAGTTCTACCAGCGGAGCGATTTGCAACAGTGGTACTGCAGTTTCTACCGGGGCAAACGGCGATCTTTATAGACGGATCGAAAGCTGCGGTCGGTGGACGAACGGTATCGAACGACACATGGAAATATCAGCTCGGTCCCGACGCAGGCGGAGCGGTTAATCAGTCTCTTCTAGCTTGGATTCCCGGCGTTTTCTCGGACGCCGAGTGCATCCGAATCAGTGACGAGCCGTATTCAGCGCTGTTCGAGCCCATCGCGCAGGTCGGGTTTGATTTTCCGGCTGCGAGCGGCGGCACGTCGCAAGATCTCGCCGGCTCCGGCGCCGCCACCGCATCCGGGACCGCCTCCCTTGCCGCACAAATCGCACTCGCCGGCGTCGGCGTCTCGCTCGCCAGCGGCACCGCCACCCCGAAAATCGACATCGCCCTGTCCGCGCTCGGTCTCGCCGTCAGCAGCGGCAGCGCGACGTTGTCGGGCGCTGCTGCCGGCAGCCTTGCCGCCTCGGGCGCAGCCACGGCAAGCGGATCGGCCGCGCTCGCCGCAAATGTGACCATCAGCGCAACCGGCCTCGCTCAAGCTGCAGCCGCTGCCGGCCTCTCGGCAGCCGTGCTGCTCGCCGGTGCCGGCGCTGCCGCAGCCGCAGGCAATGCCGCGCTCGCGGTGCAGCTGCAGGCGCTCGCGCAGGGTGCGGCGCAGGCCGGCGGGTCGGCGACGGTTAGCGGCTCTGCTGCGGGCGAGCTGTCGGGCTACGGCCAGGCGTCGGCCTCGGGCGCCGCGCTGCTCACGCTCGACGTGCGGCTTGCCGCGGCCGGATCGGCTGGGGCGTCGGGCTCGGGCACGCTGCAAGAGTACGGCACTGCCGTTAACCTGACCGCTGCAGGCTTCGTCCAGGCGATGGGCGCAGGCGTGCTCAAGATCGACATCGCGCTGGCCGCGATCGGCGCCGGTCGGGCGTCTGGCGCCGCGCTGCTGGTGCCGGCTGGGCTGGCGTATTCGTCGGCGCGACGACTGGCAGTCGCAGCAGAAAACAGGCGGCTCGCCGTCGCCGCTGAAAACCGCAAACTGGTGATTGCATGACCATCGACACTTACACGATCAGCGACAGCGGCAAGGCCAGCATCACGAAAGACCCGAACGCGGTGCTCGACTACTCGCTTGACCTGTCAGCCTGGCTGACCGATGCGGGTGATTCGCTGCAGTCGCTCGACGTGATCGGCGATGGCGTCACGATCGATTCGCACGCGATCAGCGGCACATCGGTGATCGCCTGGGTGTCGGGCGGCACGGTGGGCGAGTCGGCCACGGTGACGTTTCGCTTCACCACAGCAAACGGCCGCACCGACGACCGCAGCATTACCCTCAAGATTCGGGAGCGTTGAGCATGGGCCTGGCACTGATTGCCCCGCCGGAAGAAGAGCCGGTTTCGCTCGCCGCCGCAAAGCTGCACCTGCGCGTCGACGTCGCCGACGAGGACGGCTACATTCGCGGCCTCGTGGCCGCCGCCCGGCTCGATGCCGAGCACCAGACCGGCCGCGCCATCGTCGCGCAGACCTGGCGGCTCACGCTCGACAGTTTCCCGCGCGGCGACATCGAGCTGCCGCGCCCGCCGCTGCAGTCCGTCAAGGCCATCACCTACCTCGACGCCGACGGCGTGCGGCAGACGGTGAATCCGGCCGAATACCGCGCGATCACCGATGAACTGTTCGGCCGCGTCGTGCTTGCCTACCGCGCCGCGTGGCCAGCCTGCCGCGGCGAGTCCGGGTCAGTGCAAGTGACCTTCGTCGCCGGCTGGGCAGAGGCCGCCGACGTGCCCGAGGCGATCCGGCACTGGATCAAGATCAAGCTCGCCACGCTGTACGAGCAGCGTGGGATGGTATCGTCTTCGACGCTGACTGAGGCGCCGCGGCAGGCGTGGGACTGCCTGCTGGATGCCTATCGGGTGAGGTGGTGACATGGGGTTGCCTGCTGGCAAGTTCGATCAGCGCGTCACGATCCAGTCCAAGGTCGTCACGCGCAACAGCATCGGCGATGAGGTCGTCACCTGGGGCGCGGTCGCTGAAGCGTGGGCGCGCGTGGAACCGCTGCGGGGGCGCGAGTGGTTTGCTGCGGCACAAGAACAGTCGGCGGTTGAATACCGCGTGACGGTCCGGTACCGCGCCGGCATCACGCGCGACATGCGGGTGATGTGGCGCGGGGAACCGCTGGACGTGGTGAGCGTGATCGACGTCAATGCGCGCCGGGAAAACCTCGAGTTGATGTGCATGAGCGGGGTGCGCAATGGTCTCTGATGGCATCACCGTGCGTCTTGAGGGGGTCGACGAGCTGAAGCGCGCGCTCGCCGATGCGGCGGCAAAGGTTCGCACGAAGGCGGTGCGGGGCGCGCTGCGCGAAGCCGGCAAGGCGATCCAGCAACAGGCCAAGACCAACGCACCGATCCTGAAGGCGCCCGCGCGCAATCGCCGGCCCGGAACGATCAAGCGCAACATCACTGTGCGCCCGTCGAAATTCGCTCGCAAGGGTGGGAACGAGGGCGTCTATGTGTCCGTCCGTCCGCTGCGCGGCC
>Ga0228700_1001970_pt1 | contig 11747 bp, 11 predicted proteins | sample McNCre317_Aug_MG_FD_178019 | JGI IMG/M metagenome (GOLD analysis project Ga0228700, IMG submission 178019) | Freshwater microbial communities from McNutts Creek, Athens, Georgia, United States - 3-17_Aug_MG | ecosystem: Environmental > Aquatic > Freshwater > Creek | place: USA: Georgia...
GAGATCGAGAAAGCGCATCCGGACATCTTCAACGTGCTGCTGCAGGTCATGGACCACGGCACGCTGACCGATAACAACGGGCGCAAGGCCGACTTCCGCAATGTGATCATCATCATGACCACCAACGCGGGTGCCGAGACCATGAACAAAGCCACCATTGGCTTCACCAACCCGCGCCAGGCCGGTGACGAAATGGGCGACATCAAGCGCCTGTTCACTCCCGAGTTCCGCAACCGTCTGGATGCCATCGTCAGCTTCCGTCCGCTGGACGAGCAGATCATCTTGCGTGTGGTGGACAAGTTCCTGCTGCAGCTGGAGCAACAACTGGGCGAGAAGAAGGTCGAGGTCACCTTCACCGACAGCCTGCGCAAGTTCCTGGGCAAGAAGGGCTTTGACCCGCTGATGGGTGCACGCCCCATGCAGCGCCTGATCCAGGACACGATCCGCAAGGCCTTGGCCGACGAATTGTTGTTCGGTCGTTTGACCGAGGGTGGCCGCCTCACGGTGGACATCAACGACAAGGACGAAGTGCAGCTGGACATCACGCCGCTGCCCAAGAAGGAAGGCCGCAGCAGCAAAGCCGAACCGGCCGAGCCTGAACAGGAAGCCGCAGCCTGAACGGGCTTGCCACCTTCTTAGAAACGCCGGGCTTGCCCGGCGTTTTTCATGGCGGGTGACCGCCTTGCGTCGCCATGCGTCGCCACTGTGCGCGGTGGGCGATGACCCTCAGCCCATAATCGGTTTCACCCCGGTTTTGTGGAAGTGACATGCACCTTCAAACAAGCGACTTTGCCGAAGAAGTTCAGGTCCTGGCTGCGGCCTTGCGGCCGATGCGCGATGCACAGTGGACTCAGCCCACCCAGTTCAAGCAATGGACGCCAGAGCACATCCTGCGGCATTTGCACTGCTGGAACGAGGCCGCAGACTGGGCCGTGCACGCGCCCGAGGCCTTCCGGCTGCGACTGGCCAGCAGCCGTGAACACACAGGGCAGGGGGGCAGCATGCGCGACTTCGAGCGCCAGATGGTCGATGTCAGCGGACAGGCCTTGCTCGAGCGTTGGCAGGCCTTTGCACTGGACATGGCGCAACGCTGGCAAGGGCTGGACGCCAGACAAAGGGTGGACTGGGCTGGGCCCCCCATGTCGGTTCGCTCCTCGATGACCGCGCGCCAGATGGAGACCTGGGCGCATGGTCAGGCCATTTTTGACATGCTCGGACAAGACCGGACCGAGACGGCACGGCTTCGCAACATCGTGGTGTTGGGCGTGAACACCTTTGGGTGGAGCCACAAGGTCAGGGGCTGGGACGTGCCAGACCCGATGCCGCGCCTGGAATTGACGGGTCCAGCCGGAGAGGTCTGGACTTTTGGCGAGGCGAGCGAGTCCGGTTGGGTGCAAGGCAGTGCCACGGCCTTTGCCCAGGTGGTCACACAAACGCGGCATTTGCTGGACACCGACCTTCAGGTCGAGGGGGCGGTGGCCCGGCGCTGGCTACTGCATGCCCAATCCTTTGCGGGTGCCGCCGAGCCACCCCCAGCACCTGGTCAGCGGCACAAGGCGCTTCGCACATCGCAGACGGGCTGATTTTTTCCGCCAATGCGAATGAGGGGAAATGTCATTGTGAGGGGATCGGCCTGACCGGAACATGGAGGGCAAATTCCTACAGGAGACAGACATGAGCCCCATGGTGCAACGTTTATTGACCGCCTGCCTTGCCCTGACCGCGCTGCTGGGCAGTGCAAACGGCCAGGCACAACAGGCCGCCAGTTTCCCAAACAAAACCATCCGCATCGTGGTGCCTTACACCCCGGGCGGCACCACCGACATCATGGCCCGCAACATTGGGCTCAAGCTGACCGAATACTGGGGTCAACCGGTCATCGTGGACAACCGGCCCGGCGCTGGAGGCTGGCTAGGCTTGTCGTCCGTCGCCAAAATGCCAGCCGACGGCTACACCCTGGTGCTGACCATCTCGAACGCCATCTACGCCAAATCGCTTTACAGCAAGTTGCCGTTTGACATCGACACCGAGTTTGACCCGGTGTCCATGCTCACGCGCTCTACCATCGGTCTGGCGGTGCCTGCCAACTTTCCGGCCAACACCCTCGATGAATTCATCGCCCATGCCCGCAAGAACCCCGGCAAGCTCAGTTACGGCTCGTTCGGGCAGGGCACCACGGCGCACATCTTTGGCGAGTCTCTGAACCTGGCGGCCAAGATTGACCTGGTGCATGCCGCCTACAAGGGCGCCGCGCCCTTGACACAGGACTTGATGGGTGGCCAGATCAGTTCGGCCTGGCTCGATGCCGCCTCGCTGGCCCCCTTGCTGCAGGCGGGCAAGATCAAAGTGCTGGCCATGACGGGCAGCCAGCGCACATCGTCCTTGCCGACGGTGCCGACCTTTGCCGAACTCGGCCTCAAGGGTTTTGAGCCAGTGGGCTTTTTCCTGGTGCTGGCCCCGGCAGGCACCCCCAAGGACGTTCTGGCCAAGGTGTCCGGCGGCATTGCCCGCGCCGTCAAAAGCACAGACCTGAGCACCAAATGGCGTGAACTGGGTCTGGAGGCCGTGGGCAGCACCCCCGAGGAGCTGGGCGCGGAAATGAAAACGCTGGCCGAGACCATGGACCGCGCCATCAAGGCGGCCAAGATCAAGCTGGACAACTGAAGCGTGGAGCCGCCCATGAGAGACGTGCTGCGCGAAGACCATGAAGCTTTCCGGGCGCAGGTCCGGCGCTTTGTCGAGCGCGAGATCGCGCCGCACCACATGGCCTGGGAAGACGCCGGGCGGGTGCCGCTGAGCCTGTGGCAAGCGGCAGGGCAGGCCGGTTTGCTCAACACCACGCTGCCCGATCCTTATGGCGGTGGCGGTGATTTTGGCCATGCGGCGGTGGTCATCGAAGAGCTGGCCCGGGTCAACGCCACGGGGGTGGGCTTCAGTCTGCACTCGGAGGTGGTGGCGCCCTACCTGTACGCCTATGGCAACACATGGCAACGCCAGCGCTGGCTGCCCGCCATGGCGCAAGGGCAAACCATCGGCGCGATCGCCATGACCGAACCGGACGTGGGCAGCGACCTCAAAGCCATCCGCACCACGGCGCGCCGAGAGGGCGAGCACTACGTGCTCAAGGGGCAAAAAACCTACATCTCCAATGGTCTCAATGCCGGTCTGGTGATCGTGGTGGCCAAAACCGATCCGGACAAAGGCGCCAAAGGCATCTCCCTCTTGGTGGTGGAGGACGGCATGCCCGGCTTCGAGCGGGGTCGCGCCCTGCGAAAAATCGGCCTGCGCGGGCAAGACACGGCCGAATTGTTTTTCGATGAGGTGCGCGTGCCGGTCAGCCATCTTCTGGGCGAAGAGAACCAGGGCTTTCGCTACCTGATGCACCAGCTGGCGCAGGAGCGGCTGATCATTGCCATCCGCGCTGCGGCCTCCATCGAGGCTTTTTTGGCCCGGACCATCGCCTGGACGCGCGAGCGCAAGGTCTTTGGTCAGTCGGTCTTTGATTACCAGAACACGCGTTTTCGCCTGGCCGATGCCAAGGCCAAGTCGGTCATGCTCAGAACCTTTGTGGACGACTGCCTGGCGCGCCACCTGCGCGGTGAGCTGGATGCCGAGCGGGCGGCCATGGCCAAACTCAACGCTTCTGAGATGCAAAACCAGCTGCTCGATGAGTTGCTGCAAATGCATGGCGGCACCGGCTTCATGGCCGACGGTGGCATTGGCAGCGCCTGGGTCGATGCCCGCGTGGCCCGCATTTACGGCGGCAGCAATGAAATCATGAAAGAGATCGTGGCGCGCGGCCTGTAGCCCCGCCAGCACGATCATCCAAGGAAACCCCATGCAAGCACCCCTGTCCGGCGTCCGAATCCTTGACCTGTCTGCCGTGGTGTCCGGGCCCATGGCCACGGGCATCCTGGCCGACCAAGGGGCTGACGTCATCAAAGTCGAAACGCAAGGCGGCGACCTCACGCGCCGCGTTGGCCCCATCAAAGGCGACATGACCTCGCTGTTCGCCACGATCAACCGGGGCAAACGCGCCATCGTGCTGGACCTCAAACAAGAGGCGGCCCGGACCATCTTGCGTGAACTGGCCGAGAAAGCCGATGTGCTGGTGGAGAACTTCCGGCCTGGCGCCATGCAGCGCCTGGGTTTTGGCTACGAACAGGTCAAGGCCTGGAACCCACGCATCGTCTACCTGTCGATCAGCGGCTTTGGCCAGACCGGTCCTTATTCGGGCTACCGGGTGTACGACCCGGTCATCCAGGCGGTGTCGGGTTTTGCCGACGCCCACCCCGACCCAGACACGCAAGAGCCCCGGCTTTTGCAGACCCTTATGTGCGACAAGATCACCGCGCTCACGGCCGCTCAGGCGATCACGGCGGCGCTGCATGGCCGTCAGACCAGCGGCGAGGGCTGCCGCATCGAGCTGTCCATGCTGGACGCGGGCCTGTCCTTTTTGTGGCCGGAAGCGCTTTACAACCACAGCCTGCTGGACAACCCGCCTGCACCCGTGCCGGAATTCGGTGCCCGGCAAAAGCTGTGGCGTTGCAAGGACGGCTGGTTTGCCATGATCGCGCCGCAAGACGAGGAGTTTGCGGGCATCTGCCGTGTGTTTGGCAAGCCCGAGCTGATGCAGGACCCGCGCTTTGCCAACATGATGCTGCGCCGCGACAACATCGACGCCTGGCGTGCGGTGCTTGAACCCATCGCCGCCGAGCAGCAGGTGCGCCCGTTTGTGGACCGCCTGGCCGCCGAGGGCGTGCCGGTGGGGCAGGTGAACTTCAAGGCCGACCTGGCCAAGGACCCGCAGGTGTGCCACAACGAAAGCCTGATGGAGTCGGATTACCCGGGTCTGGGCCGCGTGCGGGCCCCGCGGGCCGCAGCCCGTTTCAACCAGCAGGCGGCAGACCCGAATCGCCTGGCACCGCACTTGGGCGAACACAGCCGGGCGATCCTGGCCGAGCTGGGGCGCTCAGGCGATGAGGTCGAGGCCTTGTTCGCGGCCGGGGTGGTGCGCTGAACTGAACTGAACCGAACGCCAGCGCCCCCGTGCCGATCAGCGTTTGCGTTTGCTGCCGCCCAGCAGACCGCCGAGCACACCGCGCACAATTTCGCGGCCGATCGCCGATCCGACGTTGCGCACAGCGCTTTTGACCAGCAGCTGGGCCACGCCGTCATGCTGGCCACCGCGTGGGCCGGTCGAGCCGAAGATGAAATCGGACACGGTGTTCATCAGGCCGGATTCGCTGGCCCCAGCAGGTGCAGCCGCACCCGATGCATGCGCGGCGCCGGATGCACCGCTGGACGTACCGCCTGAAGAAGTGGCCCCCTTGAGCTTTTCGTAGGCCGATTCGCGGTCTTGTGTCCTTTCGTACACGCCAGCCACCAGGGAATTTTTCAACAAAGCCTGGCGCTGCTCGGGCGTGATGGGCCCCAACTGGCTGGCCGGGGGCATGACGAACACGCGCTCGGTTTCGGTGGGGCGGCCCTTGGCGTCCAGCAGGCTGACCAGGGCTTCGCCCACACCCAGTTCGGTGATGGCCGCTTCGATGTCGAGGCCTGCCTTGGGGCGCATGGTCTGGGCGGTGGCCGCCACGGCTTTCTGGTCACGCGGGGTGAAGGCGCGCAGCGCATGCTGCACGCGGTTGCCCAGCTGCCCCAGGATGCTGTCCGGGATGTCCAGCGGGTTTTGGGTCACAAAATACACCCCCACGCCTTTGGAACGCACCAGGCGCACCACCAGCTCGATGCGCTCGACCAAGGCCGCAGGCGCGTCCTTGAACAAGAGGTGCGCTTCGTCAAAGAAGAACACCAGCTTGGGCTTTTCGGGGTCACCGATTTCAGGCAAAACCTCGAATAATTCTGAAAGCATCCACAGCAAAAACGTCGCATACAGGCGCGGCGAATTCATCAGCTTGTCGGCCGTCAGGATGTTGACCACCCCCATGCCGTCGGCGGTTTGCATGAAGTCTTCGATGTTCAGCATGGGCTCGCCAAAGAATTGGTCGCCGCCCTGTGTTTCGATCTGCAGCAGGCCGCGCTGGATGGCGCCGATGCTGGCGGCGCTGATGTTGCCGTATTCGGTGGTGAAGGTCTTGGCGTTGTCACCCACATGCTGCAGCATGGCCCGCAGGTCTTTCATGTCCAGCAGCAGCAAGCCGTTGTCGTCTGCGATCTTGAACACCAGGTTCAGCACACCCGCCTGCGTCTCGTTCAGGCCCAGCATGCGCGCCAGCAGCAAAGGCCCCATGTCCGACACGGTGGCCCGCACCGGGTGGCCTTGTTCGCCAAACACGTCCCACAGTGTGGCGGGGCAGGCCAGGGGCGTGGGCAGCTCAATGCCCCGGTCCCGCAGCACAGCGGCCAATTTGTCACCGATGTGCCCCGGCTGGCTGATGCCCGTTAAATCGCCTTTGACGTCGGCCATGAACACCGGCACGCCCAAGCGTGAAAAGTTTTCGGCCAGGGTCTGCAGCGTCACGGTTTTGCCGGTGCCGGTGGCGCCGGTGATCAGGCCGTGGCGGTTGGCCAGACCGGGCAGCAGGTGGCATTGCGCTGTCTGGTTTTGGGCAATCAACATGGGTTCGGCCATCAAAAACTCCCTCACGCGTGTGAAAAGTAAAATCTACCCATAGGTTAAATCAACATTCAAGGAATTCCCGATGGCTGGCCACAGTAAATGGGCAAATATTCAGCACCGCAAGGGCCGACAAGACGAAAAAAGGCAACGTATCTGGACCCGCGTGGTCCGTGAAATCATGGTGGCTGCCCGGACCGGCGGCGGTGATGTTTCGGCCAACCCACGTTTGCGATTGGCCATTGAAAAGGCCAAGGCGGCCAACATGCCCGCCGACACCATCAAGCGCAACGTGGACAAAGCCACTGGCAACCTGGAAGGCGTGAGCTACGAAGAAATTCGCTACGAGGGCTATGGCATTGGCGGTGCCGCCGTGATTGTGGACACCATGACCGACAACCGTGTCCGCACGGTGGCCGAGGTGCGGCACGCTTTCAGCAAGCATGGCGGTAATCTGGGCACCGAGGGCTCGGTGGCTTTTCAGTTCAAAAACTGCGGCCAGTTGATCTTTGCGCCTGGCACAGACGAAGACAAGGTCATGGAAGTGGCTCTGGAAGCCGGTGCCGAAGACGTGATCACGGACGAAGAAGGCGCCATCGAGGTGCTGACCGCGCCTGCCGACTTTGAAACCGTCAAGAACGCGCTCGAGGCTGTCGGTTTGGTGGCCGACATGGCCGAGGTGACCATGCGTGCCGAGAACACCATCGCGCTCAGCGGCGACGATGCTGTGAAAATGCAAAAGCTTCTGGACATTCTGGAAGATCTGGACGACGTGCAAAACGTCTTCCACAACGCCGACATCGAAGAATAAGGACATCGGATGAAAGTATTGGTGGTCGGCAATGGTGGCCGTGAACATGCCATGGCCTGGAAATTGGCCCAGTCTCCCCGCGTGCAGCAGGTGTATGTGGCCCCCGGCAACGGGGGTACAGCCCGCGACAAAAGCCTGGTGAATGTGCCCATCACGGACATTCCTCAACTGCGCCAATGGGCGCAAGACAATCAAATTGGCCTTACGGTAGTGGGTCCTGAGGCCCCATTGGCCGCGGGCATCGTGGACGATTTCCGTGCCCACGGTCTGCGCATTTTTGGCCCCACCCAAAAGGCCGCGCAACTGGAAAGCTCCAAGGCATTTTCCAAAGCGTTCATGGAACGCCACAACATCCCCACGGCCGAATTCGAGACCTTCACCGATCCGGTGGCGGCGCACGCCTATGTGGACCGCAAAGGCGCGCCCATCGTGGTCAAGGCCGATGGTCTGGCCGCTGGCAAAGGCGTGGTCGTGGCCATGAGCCTGGCCGAGGCGCACGAAGCGATCGACTTCATGTTGGTGGACAACACCCTGGGTGTGACCCACAACGCCGGTGGCGCACGTGTGGTGATCGAAGAATTCTTGCAAGGCGAAGAAGCCAGCTTCATCGTGTTGTGTGACGGAAAGAACGTCACGGCCCTGGCCACCAGCCAGGACCACAAACGCCTGCTGGACGCCGACCAAGGCCCCAACACCGGCGGCATGGGCGCTTACTCGCCTGCGCCGGTGGTCACGGCCGAGGTGCACGCCCGCGCCATGCGCGAAGTGATCATGCCTACCATCAAAGGCATGGAAAAAGACGGCATTCCTTACACCGGCTTCTTGTATGCCGGTTTGATGATCGATGCCCAGGGCAAGCCCAAGACGCTGGAATTCAACTGCCGCATGGGTGACCCCGAAACGCAGCCCATCTTGATGCGCCTGAAGTCCGATCTGGTTGAAGTCATGCTGGCCGCCACTTCGGAAGGTTTGGACAAGATCGAACTCGAATGGGACCGCCGCGTGGCCCTGGGGGTGGTGATGGCCGCAGCAGGCTATCCGCTGAACCCGCGCAAGGGTGATGCCATCAGCGGCTTGCCTGCGGATGCGGAAGATGCCATGGTGTTCCATGCCGGGACCACCGAAAAGGACGGTCAGATCCTGACCTCCGGTGGTCGTGTGCTGTGCGTGACGGCTTTGGCCGACTCGGTGCGCCTGGCCCAGCAAAAAGCATACCAGACCGCCAGCAGCATCCAGTTTGATGGCATGCAGTTCCGCAAGGACATTGGTTACCGCGCCATCAAGCACTGAAGCGATCAAGAAAGGTCCATGCCGATGGCTCATCCCGTGACATTCAAAGGCTCGCGCCTGGCGCGCTGGATTCTGAAAGCCTTTGGCTGGAAGCTGGCGTTCGACGGTTTTCCCACCCTGCAAGGCGTGGCGATCGTGTACCCGCACACCAGCAACTGGGATTTCCCGGTTGGCATCCTGGCCAAGTGGGCCTTGGGCGTGCCTGCCAACTTTTGGGGCAAGGACTCTTTGTTCAAGTTCCCGGTCATGGGCGCCTGGATGCGCTGGATTGGCGGCGTGCCGATTGACCGCAGCTCGCCCAAAGGCGTGGTGGCCGAGATGGTGCAGGTCTTTGAGCAGCACAAACGCGATGGCCGCCTGCTTTGGCTGGCCTTGGCCCCCGAAGGCACGCGCAGCTTGACCCCGGGCTGGCGCAGCGGCTTTTACCAGGTGGCCAAAGGCGCTGATGTGCCCTTGGCGCTGGTCAAACTGGACTGGGGCACGCGCACCGTGTCCTTGGTCGATTTCTATAACTTGACGGGCGATGTGCCGGCCGATTACGCCCACATGGCCCATGTTTACAACGGTGTGAAGGGCTTTCACACGGCGCAAGCCGCGCCGGTGCTACCCTGGAGCCCTGCACCCAAGAAACCCAGCCCGAATGGCGAAGGCCATCACCGGGCATCCAAGCCATGAACAACTCCATTGACCTGGCGGCTGTCCGCCAATACCTGCTGGGCTTGCAGTCCAGCATCACCCAGGCCTTGACCGACATCGACGGCACACCTTTTCTGGTGGACCACTGGACCAAGCCCGCTGGCGAAAAACTGCAAGGCAGTGGCGTCACCCAGATCCTCGAAGGCGGCCCGATTTTTGAGCGTGCCGGGTGTGGCTTTTCACACGTGAGCGGCCCGCAGTTGCCGCCATCGGCCACGCAGCACCGCCCTGAGCTGGCCGGTTCGGCCTTCGAGGCCATGGGCGTTTCGCTGGTGTTCCATCCGCGCAATCCGCATGTGCCCACGGTGCACATGAATGTGCGCATGATCGCGGCCAAGCCTGAGGGCGGGGCGCCTGTGGCTTGGTTTGGCGGTGGCATGGACCTCACGCCTTACTACGGTCATGACGAAGACGCGGTGCATTTCCACCAGACCTGCAAGGACGCTCTGGCGCCGTTTGGCGAAGGCCTGTACCCGCGCTTCAAGACCTGGTGCGACGATTACTTTTGCAACAAACACCGCAACGAGCAGCGCGGCATTGGCGGCATCTTTTTTGACGACTTTTCCGAGCTGGGCATGGGCCAGAGCTTTGCCATGCTGCAAAGCGTGGGTGATGCCTTTTTGAAAGCCTATCTGCCCATCGTTCTGCGGCGCAAGGACATGCCCTGGGGCGAGCGTGAGCGCGACTTTCAGTTGTACCGCCGTGGCCGCTATGTGGAGTTCAACCTGGTGTGGGACCGGGGCACCCATTTTGGTCTGCAGTCGGGTGGTCGGACCGAGTCGATCCTGCTGTCCATGCCGCCTGAGGTGCGCTGGTCGTATCAGCGCCAGGATGAGGCGGGTTCGCCCGAAGCGCGATTGCTCAGCCACTATCTGGTGCCCAAGGACTGGATTTGAACGCTGCACAGCCACCGATGCGACTGGGTGTTTTTGGCGGGGCGTTTGATCCGCCGCACGTCGCCCACGTGGCCTTGGTGCAGACCGCCATCGCGCAGCTTGGACTCGATGCGGTGCGTGTCTTGCCCACCGGGCAAGCCTGGCACAAGCCCCGCTTGCTCAGTCCGGCCGCAGACCGCCTGAGGATGGCTCAGTTGGCCTTTGCGGATTTGCCGCAGGTGCTGGTCGATGCGCGTGAAATACAGCGACAAGGCCCCAGCTACACGGTCGAGACATTGCGCGAACTCCAGGCCCAATTTCCGCAAGCCCAGTTGTATTTGTTGCTCGGCGATGACCAGCGCCGCGCACTGCCATCGTGGCACCAGATCGAGGAAATCGGGCGGCTCGCTATAATTTGTGCCGCAGGCCGCGATGCAGCCGTTCAGGCTTGGAGTGATTCCAGCACAGGAACGCCTCCCGCAGCCCTTAGCCCTTCATTTGATGCGCGCATCCAATCCTTGAAGATGCCGCTCATGCCTCACAGTGCCACGGACATCCGTGCGCTGGTGACCACAGACCAAAACATTTCAGGTCTGGTGCCACCCGCGGTTGAGCGCTATATTCACGAACACCACCTCTACAGGCCCCATTGATGACCGACACCGCTGCCAAAAAAGACATTCAGAAACTCCAGCGTGCCATTGTGGACGCCCTGGAAGACGTGAAAGCGCAAGACCTGCAGGTCTTTGACACCGAGCACCTTTCCCCTTTGTTCGAGCGCGTGATCATCGCCTCGGGCACCTCGAACCGCCAGACCAAAGCCTTGGCCGCCAGCGTGCGCGACAAGGTGCGCGAAGCTGGTTTCGGCAAGCCCCGCATCGAAGGCGAAGACAACGGCGAGTGGATCATTGTGGACTGCGGCTCGGCTGTGGCGCACATCATGCAGCCCACCATCCGCACTTACTACAACCTCGAAGAAATCTGGGGTGACAAGCCTGTGCGTTTGAAGTTTGGTGCGCCTAAGCCGGTCGCGCCTGAGGCCAAGACACCCGCCCGTAAAGCCGCTGCCAAGAAGAGCGCCGCCAAATCGCCAGCTGCGAAAACCAGCGCGGCCAAGCCCGCCGCCAAAGTGGCTTTGAAGGCGCCTGCCAAGTCCACCCGCTCTGCGGCCAAACCTGCAGCCAAGTCGGCCGCCAAAGCACCGGCTAAAACATCTACCAAGTCCGCAGCAGCCAAGTCCACAACCGCCAAGGCACCAGCCAAGACAGCGTCCAAACCCACCGTGAAGACGGTGGGCAAACCATCGCCCAAAGCGGCTGCCAAAGCCGCAGCAGCCAAGACGCCCGCTCGCAAGGCCCTGAAGGTGCCTAGCCGCCGCAAAGCCGATTGATTTTTCATGAAGCTGCTGATCGTTGCGGTCGGCCAGCGTGTGCCTGACTGGGCGCAGACCGCCTGGGACGACTATGCCAAGCGTTTCCCGCCCGAGCTCAAAGTCGAG
>Ga0228700_1001977_pt1 | contig 11710 bp, 11 predicted proteins | sample McNCre317_Aug_MG_FD_178019 | JGI IMG/M metagenome (GOLD analysis project Ga0228700, IMG submission 178019) | Freshwater microbial communities from McNutts Creek, Athens, Georgia, United States - 3-17_Aug_MG | ecosystem: Environmental > Aquatic > Freshwater > Creek | place: USA: Georgia...
TCGAGCCCAGGAACATCAGCCGCTGCACGCCCGCCAGGTGCGCGCCGTGGATCAGGTTCGCCTCGATCATCAGGTTCTGGTAGATGAAGTCGGCGCGGTGGAGGTTGTTGGCCTGGATGCCGCCCACCCGCGCAGCGGCGATGAAGATGTAGTCGGGCCGCTCCTCGGCCAGGAAGGCCTGCACCGCGTGCGGGTCGAGCAGATCCAGCTCGGCGCGGCTGCGGGTGAGGATGTTCGTGTAGCCACCCGCCTGCAGCCGGCGCACCAGCGCGCTGCCGACCATGCCGCGGTGGCCGGTGACGAAGAGCTTCGAGGAGAGAGACAGGGCGCTCATGCTTCAGGAGGAAAACAGCGGGACCAGCATCCCGAATTGAAAATCTGGTGCCATTTCACGACAAATCCGGATCCTAAGCGAGCCGTCGCGTGACAAGTCTTCCGGATTGAGCACTGTTTCCGCGGCTGCCCCGCTCACCGCCCGAGCCTCAGCATGGTCCAATCGCGGCCTGACATGAGTGCCGAAATTCCAGTCCACCGTCAAGCCAGTGCACCCCGGGTCGAGCGGCCCGCCAGTGTGCCGCTGGGTGCGCTGGCGTTCTCGTCGCCGCCGCCCTCGGTGCCGGTGTTCCTGGCCGCGCTGCTCGAGCCGCTGCTGGCGGTGGGCACCTTCCTGGCGGTGCATTTCGCCCAGGGTCACATGCTGGACCGGGCCTCGATGCTGCTGAGCATCCTGGTGATGCTGCTGGTCTTCCCTGGCACCAACCGCTTCCACGAGAACCGGCTCAATGCCCTGGTGGACCTGTGCGCCGCCTGGGCAGCCGTGGTGACCATCCTGATGCTGTGCGGTTTCGCGACCAGCAGCTTCGCCTTCTTCGATCAGGACGTGCTGGTCTGGTGGGTGAGCCTGACGCCGGTCGTGCAGTACCTGGCGGTGCTGGCGGGCGGCGCCCTGATGCGCCGCCATGCGCTGCGCCCCGAGACGCGCCGCCCCGCCCTGGTGGTGGGCGCAGGCGACCTGGGCGCGCAGGTCGGCCAGATGCTGAGAAAGCGCAAGTCCTTCGGCCACGACTTCATCGGCTACCTGGAAGACCGCGAGCCGATCCGGTGCGCTCCCGGCACCCGCGAGCATGTCGTGGGCCGGCTCGCCGACTGCATCGACTGCATCCGCCGCCACGGAATCAAGGACGTCTACATCACGCTGCCGCTGAGCTCGCAGCCACGCATCGAGCGCCTGATGACCTCGCTGCAGGACAGCGCCGTCTCGATCTACTTCGTGCCCGACGTCTTCGGCATCAACGTCATCCAGGGCCGCATGCGCAACATGGGCGGGCTGCCGGTGGTCAGCCTGCTCGAGAGCCCCTTCATCGGGCTCAACGGCCTGATCAAGCGGGTGTCGGACATCGTGCTGGCCAGCCTGATCCTGGTGCTGATCTCGCCCCTGCTGGTGCTGGTGGCGATCGGCGTGCGCCTGAGCTCGCCCGGGCCGATCGTGTTCCGGCAGAAGCGCGGCGGCCTCGACGGGGAAGACATCGTCGTCTACAAGTTCCGCTCGATGCGGGTGATGGAGGACGGCGAGCGCGTCACGCAGGCCAGCCGGGGCGACCCGCGCATCACGCGCTTCGGCGCCTTCATCCGCCGCACCTCGCTCGACGAGCTGCCGCAGTTCATCAACGTGCTGCAGGGACGCATGAGCATCGTGGGCCCGCGCCCGCATGCGGTGGCCCACAACGAGCAGTACCGGGCGCTGGTGCGCGCCTACATGCTGCGCCACAAGGTCAAGCCGGGCATCACCGGCTGGGCCCAGGTCAACGGCCTGCGCGGCGAGACCGAGACGGTCGACAAGATGGCCGAGCGGGTGCGCCACGACATCGAGTACCTGCGCAACTGGTCGCTGCTCATGGACCTGCGCATCATCGCGCGGACCATCAAGCTCACGCTGACGGACCGCAACGCCTACTGAGCGCCTTACCAGGACACTTCGCGATCCGGCGTGGCGCCGATGCGGTGGATCGTCAGGTCGGCGCCCTCGAATTCCTCTTCCTGCGTCAGGCGCAGGCCGACGGTCGCCTTGATCAGGCCGTAGACCGCGAAGCCCCCGCCCAGCGCCCAGGCCACCGCCATCAGCGTGCCCACGGCCTGGCTGGCCAGGCTGACCCCGCCCAGGCCGCCCAGCGCCTTCTGGCCGAACAGGCCGCAGGCGATGCCGCCCCAGGCGCCGCACAGGCCGTGCAGCGGCCACACGCCCAGCACGTCGTCGATCTTCCAGCGGTTCTGGGTCAGGGTGAAGAGCTGGACGAAGATGGCGCCGGCCACCCCGCCGACCACCAGCGCGCCGATCGGGTGCATCAGGTCGGAGCCCGCGCACACCGCCACCAGCCCGGCCAGCGGGCCGTTGTAGACGAAGCCGGGGTCGTTGCGGCCCATCATCGCCGCCACCAGCGTGCCGCCGACCATCGCCATCAGCGAGTTGACCGCCACCAGGCCGGAGATCTTGTCGATGGTCTGCGCGCTCATCACGTTGAAGCCGAACCAGCCCACCGCCAGCACCCACGAGCCCAGCGCGAGAAAAGGGATGCTCGAGGGCGGATGCGCCGACATCGCGCCGTCCTTGCGGTAGCGGTTCGAGCGCGCGCCCAGCAGCAGCACCGCCGCCAGCGCGATCCAGCCGCCGACCGCATGCACGATCACGCTGCCGGCAAAGTCATGGAACTCGGCGCCGAACGCGCCCTTCAGCCAGGCCTGCACGCCGAACTTCTGGTTCCAGGCCACGCCCTCCGACAGCGGATAGACCAGCCCGACGATCAGCACCGTGGCCAGCGACTGCGGATGGAAGCGCGCGCGCTCGGCGATGCCGCCCGAGATGATCGCGGGAATGGCCGCCGCGAAGGTCAGCAGGAAGAAGAACTTGACCAGCTCGTAGCCGTTCTTCTGCGCCAGCACCTCGGCGCCGCTGAAGAAGTCCACGCCATAGGCCACCGAGTAGCCGACCAGGAAATAGGCCAGCGTCGAGATGGCGAAGTCGACCAGGATCTTGACCAGCGCATTGACCTGGTTCTTCTTGCGCACCGTGCCGAGCTCCAGGAAGGCGAAGCCGGCGTGCATGGCCAGGACCATGATGGCCCCCAGCAGGATGAAGAGCGCATCCGCGCCCTGTTTCAACGTGTCCATGGTTGTCTTGGGCCCTGAAAAGGGTGAATGGAGGTGGGACGCATCGTGTCGTCCGCCTGTCTTTGCACCATCATGATGCGCCTGCGGATCGCACGAAGCGCACCACGCAAGCACAAAACGTGCCATATTGGTGCAATCAAAGCCCGTATTTCGGGCCGAATCAGTGCCCTTTTTTTGGTCACCCAGGCTGACGCCGGGAATCGCGACGCACAGATCATGTGCATAAGCATCAAAACAGTGCATACAAGCACCCGGCTTGCGCATCACACCGGCGCTCATCCTGGACCCGGCCGATCTGCGGCACCGCTACAATCCCCTCCCCGGTGTGCATCCCAGTCAGGACGCCGGGAGTCGCATCGGACTCGAATCGCAATCCGCGTCGCCCTCGACTGGCGCTTCCCTTGCGGGAGGACGGCAGGCGGCGCCGCCTGCACCCGTCATCCGGGTGCCTCTTCATGACGTTTGACGAACTGGGCCTGGCCCAGCCCCTCCTTCGCGCCATCCGCGAACAAGGCTACGAGACCCCCACCCCGATCCAGCAGCAGGCGATTCCCGCGGTTCTCGCCGGCGGCGATCTGCTCGCCGGCGCGCAGACCGGCACCGGCAAGACGGCAGGCTTCACGCTGCCGCTGCTGCACCGCCTGGCCTCCAGCCATCCGGTCAAGGACAGCAAGGGCCGCTGGGCGATCCGCGCGCTGATCCTCACCCCCACCCGCGAACTCGCCGCCCAGGTCGAGGAGAGCGTGCGCAACTACGGCAAGCATCTCAAGCTCTCGAGCATGGTGATGTTCGGCGGCGTCGGCATGGGCCCGCAGATCGACCGCCTCAAGCGCGGCGTCGACATCCTGGTGGCCACGCCGGGCCGGCTGCTCGACCACCACCAACAAGGCACGCTGGACCTGAGCCGCGTCGAGTTCTTCGTGCTCGATGAGGCCGACCGCATGCTCGACATGGGCTTCGTCCATGACATCAAGAAGGTGCTGGCGGTCCTGCCCAAGCAGAAGCAGAGCCTGCTGTTCTCGGCCACCTTCAGCGACGAGATCAAGGCGCTGGCCGAGCGGCTGCTGAACCAGCCGCGCGTCATCGAGGTGGCGCGGCGCAACACCACCGCCGAGACGATCGCGCAGCGCATCATCACCGTCGGCCGCGAGAAGAAGAAGGATCTGCTGATCCATCTGATCAAGTCGCAGGACTGGCACCAGGTGCTGGTGTTCACACGCATGAAGCACGGCGCCAACCGCCTGTGCGAGCACCTGAACAAGGCCGGCATTTCCGCGATGGCGATCCACGGCAACAAGAGCCAGGGCGCGCGCACCAAGGCGCTGGCCGACTTCAAGAGTGGCGAGCTGTGCGTGCTGGTGGCCACCGACATCGCCGCGCGCGGCATCGACATCGACCAGCTGCCGCATGTCATCAACTACGAGCTGCCGAACGTGCCCGAGGACTATGTGCACCGCATCGGCCGCACCGGCCGCGCCGGCGCGCAGGGCGAGGCGCTGTCGCTGGTGTGCATGGACGAGGAAGGCTTCCTCGCCGACATCGAGAAGCTGATCAAGCGCAGCATCCCGCGCGAGACGGTGGCCGGCTTCGAGGCGCCGGCGGGCGAGCGGGCCGAGCCGATCCAGATCGGCCGGCGCACGCTCAACGGCGGCGCCCGGGGCGGCGGCAGCCAGCCGGGCGGCTCGAACCGCGGTGCGCGGCCGGGTGCGAACGCCGGCTCTGCCCGTCCGGCGGGTCAGCCCTCCGGCGCGCCGGGCGGCCGACCTGCAGGTCGAGGCCAGCAAGGCGGCGGCCGTCCGGCACCGGCTCGCGCCGCCGGCACCGCAGCACCGCAGCGCCCGGCGGGCACCTCAGGCCGAGGCGGCAGCCGCGGCGGCTGACCCCGGCCCAGCCCCACTCAGGGCCGCGAACCGTCGTTCAGCCCGACAGCGGCCTTGACCCGCTCGGCCCGCGCCGCGGCCTTCTCCCGCGCCGCAGCCTGACGGCGCTCGCGGGCGCTGGTGCTGGCGGCTGCCCTGGCCGCCTTCTCGGCCTTGTCCGCGCGCGCCACCTTCTTGCGATCAGCGGCCTTGGCCGTCTTGCCGTCCTTGGCGGCGCGCTCCGCACGAGCCTTGGACACCTTCTCGGTGCGCGCCTTGCGCAGCTCGGCACGACGTTCGGCCTGGGCGGCATGACGGGCAGCCAACGCCTGCTCCGCCTTCAGAGGGGCAGCCGTCTGGGCGTGAACGCCCGTGGCCATCAGCAGCGCGGCCAGCGCGGTGATCAGCATTTTCATGGTGGAGGTCTCCTGTCGGGTGCGAGGGAAAGAAACGGGAAAAGACGGCGCGCGCCGCTCAGTCGAAGCGGCGCTCGCGCATCCACTTGGTGGCGACCCACTTCTCGCCGGCGATCACCGGCGCGCCGCCATGCAGCGAGCGGCTGACCGGGTGAGCGCGGTCATAGCTGAAGAAGACCGCATGGCCCTTGACCGGCGCGACCTCCAGCCGGACATCGGGGAACACGGTGGCACCGCCCGCCTCGGGCGTGTTGAGATACATCACCAGCGTGCCGACGCGCTGGCCGCCCCGGCGCAGGATGCTCGGCGCGCCCGGCTGCGCTGGATCGAAATAGTCGTAGTGCGGCTTGTACTCGGCCCCCGGCCCATAGTGCAGCACCTGCACGCCCTCGCCGTTCTCGACCGGCCAGTGCAGCAGGGCGGAGATGCGCTGCTCGATGCGCTCGACCAGCTCGGTCTCGCCCCGCGCGAAGAACATGCCCGCGCTGGTGCGCGCCTCGTTGACCTCGCTGCCGCCGGTGGTGTTGTCGACGGTCTCGGAGCGGGTCAGGCGGGGCGCGGCCAGCGCGCGCAGGTCATCGCACTCCTGGTCGGACAGGAAGCCGGCGAAGACGACGACCCGCGGCGACTGCATCTGCAGCACCACCCGGACCTCGTGGCCATCGGGCAGGCGCAGCTGCGTGCGCCCCTCGAGCCGAGGCTCGGGCACCGGCACGGCCTGCGGCAGCCCGCCGGACGTCTCCCGGCTCCGGTCGGACAGGAAGTCGGACAGGGTCTGCTCGAGCGCCTCGAGCGCGACCTCCTCGTCCCACCCGGACTGGACCATCGCCTGCAGCACCACGTCCGGCGCATGGCCGGCGCGGGCCTGCTCGAGAATCCACTGGCGAAGTTCGGGGGTGGCCGTCTGCGTGCTCATCTGCGTGGTCATCCTGCGATTCTGTCAGTCTCGCCCGGGGCCTCGGACTGCCCCATATCAAGCGATCCGTGGCGTTTTGTTTCCAGGTGTGATGAAAAGCATCCGCCCGCCACTCAGGCTCGGCGGCGGAACACCAGCCGGTCCGGCGTCGAGGCCTCCGGCGCATGCGCATAGCCATCGCGGTCGAAGCCGCGCAGCGCCTCGGGCGTGGCCAGGCGATGCTCGATGGCGTGGCGCATCATCAGCCCGCGCGCGCGCTTGGCGTGGAAGCTGATGATCTTCCAGGCGCCGGCCTTCCAGTCCTCGAACACGCAGTCGACCACCCGGGCCCGCAGCACCGGGCGCAGCGCCGCCTTCGCGTATTCCTGCGAGGCCAGGTTGACGACCACCGGCGCGGCGTCGCCCGCCAGGCGCTCGTTCAGGTGCTGCGCGATGCGGTCGCCCCACCAGGCGTAGAGATCGCGGCCGCGCGGGTTGGGCCAGCGCGTGCCCATCTCCAGCCGGTAGGGCTGCAGCGCATCGAGCGGACGCAGCACGCCGTACAGGCCCGACAGGATGACGAGATGCTGCTGCGCCCAGGCCAGCGCCTCGGCGTCGAGCGAGCCGGCCTGCAGGCCGTCGTAGACATCGCCGTCGAAGGCCAGCACCGCCGGCTTGCTGTTGTCGGGCGTGGCCTCGGGCTGCCAGGCGCCGTAGCGGGCGACATTGAGCGTGGCGAGCTTGTCCGACAGCGCCATCAGCGTGGCCAGCTGCGCGGGCGTCTGGCCGCGCAGCTGCTCGATCAGCGCGGCGGCCTCGTCGGTGAACAGGGGCACGGTCGGCCGCAGGGCGACGGGCACCGGGGTCTCGTAGTCGAGCGACTTGGCGGGCGAAAGCAGAAAGATCATGGCAACAGACAGGCACGCGGAAGAACGGCATGCGCAGCGTATCAGCCCGGCGTGGCGATCACCGACAATCCGGCCGATGAATGACATCGACGCCCAGCCCTGCCCCTGCGGCAGCGGCCACCCTCTGGCGGCCTGCTGCGGTCGCTACCACGCCGGCGAACTGGCCGGCCAGGCGCCGGACGCCGAGGCGCTGATGCGCTCGCGCTACAGCGCCTTCGTGCTCGACCGGCTCGACTACCTGCTGGAGAGCTGGCATCCGGACACCCGCCCGGCCTCGATCGAGCCCAACGAGCCCGGTCTGCGCTGGCTGGGCCTGGACGTCAGGCGCCATGTGCAGCAGGACGAGACGCATGCGACGGTCGAGTTCGTCGCGCGCAGCAAGATCGGGGGCCGCGCCCACCGCCTGCATGAGATCAGCCGCTTCGAGCGCATCGACGGCCGCTGGCATTACCTCGACGGCGACCTCTCGCGCAGCCGCTGAGCGGTGTGGCCCGCACGGGCAAGCGCCTGCATCGCCAGATGCCGACTGACCGCGGGCGACATCAGCCGCAGCAGCATGGCGCCCGGCAGCAGGGTCCCCAGCAGCCCGATCTGCGGCCCGAAGGGCAGCAGCTGCAGCGCGATCAGGGCCAGCAGCTGCAGCACGGCGGCGGTGCGGGCCCAGAAATGCCCGCGCAGCAGACCCAGCCCGGTCACGCCGCAGGCCGCGGTCAGCAGCACCGACACCGGCTCCGCACAGGCCAGCACGGCCGCAGCACCGATGAAGGCCCAGCCCATCCACGGCAGATCGGGACAGCCGGTCGCGGTGGGCGCCGGACGGGAAAGCAGCGGTGGGGGCAGTCGTGAGGGCATGCGAAGCGACATGCGCGCCATTCTGGCCAGACAATCCGGGGTCGCGCACCAGCCGAGATGGTGAATTCCCCTCAAGCGAGGGCATCTGAAGAGTCAGCCCATGAATCCCGCGTTGATCCAGCGTTTCTTTGTCACGCTGCGTGATGCCAATCCGCAACCCGCCTCCGAGCTGGAATACAGCTCGGTGTTCGAACTGCTGGCGGCCGTGCTGCTGTCGGCGCAGGCCACCGACGTCGGCGTCAACAAGGCGACGCGCCGGCTTTTCCCGGTGGCCAACACGCCGGCCAAGATCGTGGCGCTCGGCGTGGAGGGGGTCGAGTCCTACATCCGCACCATCGGCCTGTTCCGCAACAAGGCCAAGAACCTGGTGGCGACCGCGCAGATCCTGCTCGACCAGCACGGCGGCCAGGTGCCGCGCAGCCGCGAGGCGCTCGAGGCGCTGCCGGGCGTGGGCCGCAAGACCGCCAACGTGGTGCTCAACGTCGCCTGGGGCGAGCCGACCTGCGCGGTCGACACCCACATCTTCCGGGTCGGCAACCGCACCGGGCTGGCGCCGGGGCGCACGCCCTACGAGGTCGAGATGAAGCTGCTTCGCCGCATCCCGGCCGAGTTCGCCAAGGATGCGCACCACTGGCTGATCCTGCACGGGCGCTACGTCTGCCAGGCGCGCAAGCCACGCTGCCGCGCCTGCGCGGTGGCGGACTGCTGCGACTTCGATGCCAAGACCGATCAGGCGTAGATCAGGCCCAGGCCTGGATGCGCGCGCCGCACGACCTCGAGCGGGTCGGCGACGATGCGACGGAGGGGGCGTCAGGCGCGGGTCTTCATCCCGAGCTTGTCCAGCAGCGCGCGGTCGCGCTCGGACTGCGGGTTGCCGGTGGTCAGCAGCTTGTCGCCGTAGAAGATCGAGTTGGCGCCGGCCAGGAAGCACAGCGCCTGCACCGCCTCGCCCATCTGCTCGCGGCCGGCCGACAGGCGCACCCGCGCGGTCGGCATGGTGATGCGGGCGACGGCAATCGTGCGCACGAACTCGAGCGGATCGAGCTTGTCGGTGCCGTGCAGCGGCGTGCCCTCGACCTGCACCAGCTCGTTGATCGGCACCGATTCCGGGTACGGCGTCAGGTTGGCGATCTGCGCGACCAGCCCGGCGCGCTCGCGGCGCGACTCGCCCATGCCGACGATGCCGCCGCAGCAGACGTTCATGCCGGCGCGGCGCACGTTCTCCAGCGTGTCCAGGCGGTCCTGGTAGTCGCGGGTGGAGATGATGCGGCCGTAGGCCTCAGGGGCGGTGTCGAGGTTGTGGTTGTAGTAGTCGAGGCCGGCGTCCTTGAGCGTGTGCGCCTGCGACTCGCTCAGCATGCCCAGCGTGCAGCAGGTTTCCAGGCCCATCGCCTTCACGCCCGAGATCAGCTCGGCGACCTTCTCGATGTCGCGGTCCTTCGGGGCGCGCCAGGCCGCGCCCATGCAGAAGCGGGTCGCGCCCTGGCCCTTGGCGCAGCTCGCGGCCTCGAGCACCGCCTTGATGTCGAGCATCTTGCCGGCCTCGACGCCGGTGTCATGATGCACCGACTGCGGGCAGTAGCCGCAGTCCTCCGGGCAGCCGCCGGTCTTGATGGACAGCAGCGTCGAGAGCTGCACCTCGTTGGCGTCGAAGTGCTCGCGGTGGACCTGCTGCGCCTTCCAGAGCAGGTCGTTGAAGGGCAGATCGAACAGCGCCTCGATCGCCTCGACGCTCCAGCGGGCGTCCGCGGCGGGCTCGGCCGCACGGGCCGGCCGCACCAGCGTGATCGGCTGCGGGGCGTCGGCGGACGGGGCGGCGCAGGCGGACGGGTTCGGGGCAAGGCTCATTCGGAAATCTCCAGCGCGGGAACAAGAAGCGCGCAACAGGTCAGGACAGGAAAAGGCTCGGCTGCCAGCCCTGGGGCCAGCACGAGGCATGCGGCACATCGGCCAGCAGCGGCGCCGGGATGTGCCGGCGCAGGAAATCGAGGTTCTCGTCGGCGCAGGCCATCGCCGGGTCGATGCGGTTGGCGACCCAGCCGGCCAGCGTCAGGCCGCGTGCGCGCAGCACCTCGGCGGTCAGCAGCGCATGGTTCAGGCAGCCCAGGCGCAGGCCGACCACCAGCACCAGCGGCACGCCCAGCGCCTGCGCCAGATCGGCGCCGGTCAGCAGCGGCGCGCCAGGCGCAGGATCGCCATCGCCCTCGTCCAGCGGCACGAGAAAGCCGCCGGCGCCCTCGACGATCACCCGGTCGGCCTGGGCACACAGCGCACGGTGCGCCGCGACGATCGGCGCCAGCGTGATGCGCCGGCCGGCGCGGCGCGCCGCCAGATGCGGCGACAGCGGATCGGGCAGGCAGAACGGATTGACGAGCGCCGGATCGGCCGCGACATTGCCGGCCGCCTGCAGCGCCAGCACATCGCCGCAGGCCAGCGAGCCGTCGGGCTGCAGGTCGAGCCCGGCGGCCACCGGCTTCATGCCGACCGCGCGCAGTCCGGCCTGCGCCGCGCCGCGCAGCAGCGCCGCGCTCACCAGCGACTTGCCCACGCCGGTGTCGGTGCCGATCACGAAGACCGAGCGCAGATCAGGCCGGGCCTCAGACCGCATCGATCGCTCCGGTGCCGGACGGGGCGGCCGAGGGCGCGGACGCGGACGCGACCTCGCCCTCCTGCGCCAGCGTGGCCTCCAGCGCCTCCAGCGCGGTGCGCGCCAGGAAGGCACCGCTGCCGTCCTCGCCCGCGGGGTCGATCGCGTAGGGCGGCATCAGGTAGAGCGTGCGGCCGATCGGGCGCAGCAGCAGGCCGCGCTCCAGCGCCGCGCGGCCGTAGCGGCGGGCGAAATCGGGCAGCGTCGTGTCGATGTCCCAGGCCCAGATCATGCCGCTGCGCCGGGCGTGGCGCACCCGCGGGTGGGCGTGCAGCGGCGCCAGCCGGGCATCGAGCGCGGCCGCCGTCTCGCGGTTGCGCGCCAGCACCGCCTCGCGCTCGAAGAGGTCGAGCACCGCCAGCGCCGCGCGGCAGGCCAGCGGGTTGCCGGTGTAGGAATGCGAGTGCAGGAAGCCGCGCGCGACCTCGTCGTCCCAGAAGGCGCGGTAGACCGCGTCGGTGGTCAGCACGGCCGAGAGCGGCAGCATGCCGCCGGTCAGGCCCTTGGACAGGCACAGGAAGTCCGGCCGGATGCCGGCCTGCTGGTGCGCGAACAGCGTGCCGGTGCGGCCGAAGCCGACCGCGATCTCGTCGAGCACCAGATGCACCCGCCAGCGGTCGCACAGCTCGCGCACCCGGCGTAAGTAGACCGGATCGTGCATCGCCATGCCAGAGGCGCACTGCACCAGCGGCTCCAGGATGACCGCGGCCGTCTGCGCGTGGTTCGCCTCCAGCCAGACGGCCAGTGCGGCAGCGGCCCGCTCGGCCACGTCGGCGGCGCTTTCGCCCGCGCGGGCACCGCGGGCGTCGGGGCTGTCGATGGTGGCGGCCAGGCGCACCAGCGGCGCATAGGCGTCGCGGAAGATGCCCAGATCGGTGACCGCCAGCGCCCCGACCGTCTCGCCGTGGTAGCCGCCGGCCAGGCCGACGAAGCGGGTCTTGTCCGGCTCGCCCTGGTTGCGCCAGGCG
>Ga0228700_1001978_pt1 | contig 11701 bp, 17 predicted proteins | sample McNCre317_Aug_MG_FD_178019 | JGI IMG/M metagenome (GOLD analysis project Ga0228700, IMG submission 178019) | Freshwater microbial communities from McNutts Creek, Athens, Georgia, United States - 3-17_Aug_MG | ecosystem: Environmental > Aquatic > Freshwater > Creek | place: USA: Georgia...
AGAGCGGTCGCGATGACCCGAGCGCGAAATGAGTGGATTTGCGGGGGGGTATTCAGGACGGACATGGTGGGCCCCTTAGGCAGAGAAGTGAATGGTGATGTAGAACACACTGCGGACCCGGCCATCTGGCACGCCCATGCTGCGATATTGACGTAGCTGGCCGGTGAGGGTCCAGCGCTGGAACTTGTAATCGGGATACTTCCGGCTATTCTCGCGAACACACAGCTCACGATCTGCGAGGGCTGCTTTGCGGGCATCCTCGCGGCTCATGCCCTGGTCTTCGTAGTCGAGGGGATCGAACCGGACTTGTTGGCCATTGGTGAACATGGTGGGCTCCTCAGCAGCGGTTGATGTTACCCGTCGACGGGGTGATCTTGATCCCGGCCCCATTCGAGATAAGGATAAAGACGGCCTGGGCCCCGGTGTGGTCGGTCGATTCCTCGCAAGACTCGACCATGTCTTCTTCGGACATCAGGCCGCATTCGATCAGGGCGGCCTCGATCTCGATATCGCCCCATTCGAGGCTACCATCGAGGAAGGACTGGCATGCGGCCACGAGACGGGGGGAGGGGGTGATTGCCACGATAGGCTCCTATTAACTATGGAGGGAGGGGAGAATCTTAATTAGACCATGCGGGGGACCGGCTGTCAATCCCCCTTGGCTCTCACAGGACCAGGGTCCCATTACGCCAGATCCGGGTCGCACGACCCGACTTGACCGAACGCATGAAAACCCTGAAGGCGGTCCCTATGCGGGGAGTGCTTATCGTCTCAAGGCGACGGCCTTCGATCCAGGTGATGGTGAACATGCCGGGCTCCTATCGATCATATTTCACGTGAATCCCCGGCTCTCACCGGGGATCGGGGGGATCAGGCCTTGCAGGCCGCGACCAGGGCCAGGATCTCGCCTTCGGTCACGAAGCCGTTCTTCATCTGGCCGCGAAGCTTATTACGCAGATTCATCGACTGCTGGCCGGGATTCAGATGGAGGTAGGGGTTGCCTTCAAGCTTCATGGCGCGAATACAGACCGAGAGAACCTGTTCGCGGGTGAGGCTCGCGAAGGCATTCGCCACGCGGTCGTTGCAGTGGGGGTTGCCGTTCGCGCCCTTGACGTAGACCTTACGCGCCGCGACCAGGGCCAGCATGGGGCCGGCGTAACGGGTCTTCTCATCGGCCGGCTTGACAGGGCGGCCGGTCACGTCAAGACCCATGTCGGCCAGAATCGCTTCAACCGTCATTCCGGTCGCGGCGGCATCTTCGGTGGCGGCCTTGATCGCATTCGCGGCATATTCGGCGGCGTGATCGCGGGGGGCCGGGGCGGGTTCGGCGGCTGCGTATGCGGCGGCGCGATCAAGACGATTCTGGCCGACACGGATCGGAGTGCAACCAGCTGCCTTCTCTGCCTTGCGTGCGGCTGCGAGGGCGCGGCGGGATTCGGCTTTGCGTGTCTTTTCGGCCGCTGCTGCGGTCGCGACTTGCTCGGCGGTCTGATTGAGGGGCTTGATCGGGTTGCGGCGTGCCATGATGGGCTCCTATCGGCTATGAGGGGGGTCCGGGGCCCCGGCCAGTTCCCCGGCCGGGGGTGGCGGGATCACCTCCCACCACCAGAATTCCATTAGACCACAGCCGGCGGCGTCCTCCAATTATATCCGTCTTAATTGTCTTGATGGGGCCGATAGAGCCGGCCTATTGTCGGGGGGCCGAGGGCAGTGTTGCGTGAAACCAACGCCCAGGAAGGTATCTCCCGGGCCCGCCGTTGCGTTTCACGGCCCGCCGGCATATCAATACCGGCCCGGAGAATGGCCCTCGGGACTAGGTCGGGGCCGGTGAGGTGTGGGCCGTTTCACGTGGAACGGAGGACGCAATCCGGGGATCGAGAGTCAGGATACCCCCCTCCACGGCAGACCATGGAGGGGGGTATGGAGTGGTATAGGAGGGGGGGTATCTCGGGCCATCTGGCACGAATCTTGCTTGTGTAACAAGAGTGTAAGTATTCGCGACCCCCTCCCGGATCCCCTCTATATACCCCTCCATGGTCCGGGAGGGGGTATCTCTCCCGGGGCGCTCTATACCCCTCTATACCACTCTATATATCTGACGGGGGTGTGGTATCGGTGTCGGCAGAGGAGACGGTGGGGAGCCGGGAGACGGGACACGGAGAGCCGCATGGGACAGAGATATGGAGTGGTATAGAGTGGTATAGAGTGGGGGGGTATCCGTGGAGGGGGTATCCAGGGATAGAGGACGGCAGGGCTTGATTCACGTGGAACATCCGCGACCGCGGTGCCCCGGGGTATGGACGGGCCGGGCCCGAGCCGGGGCTTGATTCACGTGGAACATGGGCGAAGTACCCAGTTAGCGCTTACTCATCTTGCACTGCACCACCCCCAGTAAGTACTTACTAACCCCTTCCCTCCCCAGTTAGCGCTCACTCCGGCAAGACCCGTGCCAATATTCAGAGGCCCGGACCCGCGAAGTAAGCACTTACTAACCGGGGGGAGGGCAAAGGCGGAAGCGCAAAAAAGCGTATGTTCTAGGTTCTCTCGCTTTCGAAATATTCCGTAAATATAGGGGTGTCAATCATGCCTCACGTCCTGTTGTCTATTGTCCCTGCTCCCCGGATTGTGCTATACTCCTCACATGAGCGATGCTGTCGAGTTAACGCGAATTTTGAGTCCGGCTGAAGAGAATTTTGTTCTCGCCGTGATCGAGTATGCAGGTAACTTGAAGGCCGCCTGGATTTCCGTGTTCGGAGAATCATCGTCTCCGCGAGCGCGGGCTCACGCCATGTTGTTACGGCCGGAGATTTCGGCCCGTTATCACGAGCTCACGAAGACGGTCAAGGATCTGTCTTTGGTGACACTCGAATCTCATGTGAGTGAACTTGCTGAGATTCGAGATCTTGCGAAAGTGACGGGATCACTGAAGGTCGCTCTTGCTGCTGAACGTGCACGGGGTGAGGCCGCCGGTCTTTACATCGGGAAAATGGGGCAGGCAGCGCTTCCAGCACCTACTCCGGTTCCAAACGAATCCAGCCTGGAAAATTTGGCGCACCGGCTGGTTGCCTTACAGCGCGCCCAACGCAATTCAGGAGTGATAGATGTCGAAGCGACAGAAGTCCCCGTCCAAGCCCAAGCCGGCTGATGGTGGTTCCCTCAAGTGTCCGAATCTGATGACGACCAATCCGAATCGTCAGCAATTCGAACCCACCCCGGCACAGCCGATCCGTCAACGCGCCCGTATGGGCGGAGCCTGAGAACCGAACCATGTTGGAAGATTTCCTGAAGTGGATGCCCCCCGAACAAGCCGATTTGGCCCGCAAGGTCTTCGTCGAGCTGTTCTCGCGCATCGAGAAGCTCGAACAAGCTTCGGCGCCCCCGCCGGTGATTCCCGCCCCGCAGCTGCCGAACTGATCTGAGCATGTTCACGTCTCAACTCCCGAAAGCAAGCACCGAAACCCGGTCGCTTTTCGTCGACTTTTTGTCGCTTCTACAACAAGGGGAGACAATATCGACGCAAGTATGCACGGCGTCGGTGTTTTCGGGGGTTGATGCGTCACCTTCGTCCATAATCTCGGGCGCAGCATCCGTGAATGGCACGAAGGTATATCAGAAAGTCACCGGCGGTGTGAACGGCGCCATATACCTGCTCAAGTACACTATCACGACGTCTCTTGGTAATACGCTGTCAATTTTCAGCTATCTGGCTGTGGTGGACAACCCCCTATGAGCGGCATTACCGTTTTGGATGTCACCATCGGGGACATCACCGAAGAAGTGGACAAGCTCCAGCGTGTGGATGGTCCGCATTCATCCCTTTACGCCATGGGTGCGATTGACGCGCTCATGTGGGTGTTGGGCAGTGCCCCGCCCGCCAGCGAAGGTGGGCTGAAAAAGTTCCCAGTGGTTTTGACATCACATGACCACTGAGCGGGTAAAGCTCACCGCAGAATTGATCGAGGCGTTCGCTGGAACGTTCCTCAGCCCTCTCTACGATAATCCTCAGCCGACGCCGGATCTGCACCGGATCTGCTGGGATATATATTGTCAGGATGAAGAGTTGGCGGCTGTAGCCGCCCCCCGCGAACACGCCAAGTCCACCGCATTGACGCACGATTATGGGCTTGCAAACGCAATGTTCCGGGCGGAAGATTATATCATCATCGTTTCGGCGACCGAAGATTTGGCGATGGGGCATCTGGCCGACATCGCCAAAGAGTTGCGTGAAAATGATGATATGATCCGCGAATTCCGGATCAAGAAGTTGTCTGTTGATTCGAAAACAGACATTATCGTTGATTTCGAAGATGGTCACCAATGCCGGTTCCTTGCGAAGGGGTCCGGCCAGAAGATGCGTGGCCTGAAGTGGAACGGCAAGCGCCCCGGTCTGATTCTATGTGATGATTTAGAAGAAGATGAACAGGTCGAGAATATAGATCGGCGGGTCAAGTTCCGTCGTTGGTTTTACCGTGCGCTCCTCCCCTGTCGTCGTCGTGGCGGTAAGGTCCGTGTTCACGGCACGATCCTGCACGAAGATTCGGTTCTATCCCGATTGATGAAATCGGGATCATGGAAAACCAGGGTTTTCAAGGCGCACGCCGGATTCGATGACTTTTCGGATATTCTCTGGCCCGAACAATTCCCAGAAGAACGACTCAGGAAGATCCGGCAAGCGTTTATCGATGACGGAGACGCGGCCGGATATTCGCAAGAGTATCTCAATGATCCGTTCGACAATTCATCGGCATACCTCCGCAAGGATGATTTTCTGCCGATGAATGATGATGACCATGATGCCTATAAGAAAATGGCGGTCGGGTGTGACTTCGCCATTTCAAAGAAAGATCGCGCGAACCGAACATCGTTCACTATCGGCGGTAAGTGTGCACGGAATCTTGTCCACTTCACGGATCAACGGGTAGACCGTTGGGACACGAATGAGTGGATGGAAGAAATGTTCGCCATTGAAGAAAGATACCACCCTGAAGCATTCTTCGTTGAAGATGGAACCATCTGGAAGTCCATCTGGCCAACATTGAAGAAAACCATGCAGCAGCGGGATATCTGGATGAATTGCATCCCCATCCCTCCGATCAAGGACAAGGCCGCTCGGGGCCGCCCATACCAGAAACGTATGCGGGCGGGCGGGTGCAGGTTTAATAAAGAAGCAACATGGTATCCGGGGTTTGAAGCCGAGAACCTGAGGTTCACCGGCAATTCCGACGCCATTCTCGATGATCAGTTCGACTCCGCCGCCATATTGGTAAAGGGCTTCGATACGATCGCGGATGTTGAAGAAGAAGATGAAATGGACGATGACGAAGTCGAAATGCGTCGTCAAGATCCCCGAAAGAAGTCGGGTCGGTCACAAGTAACCGGATATTAAAATGGCAACGAAAAAAGTGTCTTCCAAAGCCAAGGCTGTTCGACTCAATAGCCTTTCCGATGACAAGCGTTGGCAGGCCCAGGAAGATCTGCGCACCTTGCAGCGGGCGCAAGAAATTCAATTGAGTAAATCGCGTGTCGCGGCGGCGCAGCGTGAAGCGAACACCCAAATGCAGGCCCTTGCGAAGGTCAAAAAATGCTGAATGTCGACACCAAGATCAAAATCACCAAAGAGGTGATGAATGCTCCCGATCTGACCGGCCGATTTTCCGAAGAGGATCTGGCTTCCATCGGTAATCATGTATTCGAAGGGTATATCCGTGATGTGCAGTCCCGGAGTAGTTGGGAAGCACGCACCGAAGCGGCCATGGACTTGGCTATGCAGGTCCAAAAAGACAAGAATTTTCCTTGGCCGGGGTGTTCGAATGTTGCATTTCCGTTGATCACCATCGCGACCCTGCAATTCCATTCTCGCGCATACCCGGCCATTGTCCCGAATCGGGAGATTGTACGTTACCGTGTCTCGAATCCCGACCCTCAAGGGGCCGAATTCATTCGGGCCCAAAAGATCGGTGCTCACATGTCTTATCAAGTCATGGAGGAGGACCATTCCTGGGAAGAGCAGCACGATCGTCTCCTCATAAATGTTCCCATTGTCGGATGTGCCTTCAAAAAGTCCTACTATTCGGGCTCGAAGATGCATAATTTGTCCGACTTGGTCCTGGCCCAGGATCTGGTGATGGATTATTATGCGAAGAGCGTGGAAGAATGCGCTCGTAAGACCCATGTCTACCCCATGTTCCGGAATGAGGTTCATGAGAAGTCTTTGATGGGCACCTTCCGTGATGTGACGGAAGAGGCATGGTTCACTCAGTATTCCGCCCCCCATCACGACAAAGCGGACACCCATTCGGACCGCCGACATGGTACGAATCAACCGCAAGCCGATTCCGATACTCCGTTCATTTTGCTTGAGCAGCATGTCGGGCTGGACCTCGATGGCGATGGGTACAAAGAACCTTACATCGTGACCATCGAGAGAGAATCGAAGAAGGTTCTCCGGGTGGTCGCTGGATTTGACCGGTGGGAGGATGTGCAGTTCACTACTGACGGCAGGATCATCAAGATCATTCCGACACAGTATTTCACGAAATATGGCTTTGTCCCATCCCCCGATGGTGGTGTCTATGATATCGGGTTTGGTGCCCTGCTCGGTCCTTTGAACGAGTCTGTGAATTCGCTCGTCAACCAATTGATCGACGCTGGTACGATGTCAACAACGGCCGGCGGCTTCCTGGGGCGGGGGGCTAAGATCCGGTCGGGCACGGCCACATTCGCTCCTCTCGAATGGAAACGCGTTGATTCGACTGGCGATGATCTGAAGAAATCGATATTTCCGTTGCCGGTCCGTGAGCCGTCGATGGTCTTGTTCCAACTCCTGGGTATGCTGATTACATACACCAACCGGATTTCGGGCGCGACCGAGACTCTGGCCGGTGAAAACCCCGGGCAAAATACCCCCGCGTCGACCAATGATTCCATGGTCGAACAAGGCATGAAGATTTATGCCGCCATTTTCAAGCGCATTTGGCGGTGTCAACGCGAAGAGTTCAAGAAGCTGTATCGGCTCAATGCAACTTATCTGCCCGATGAATCGAGATTCGGTGATTCCGGTATCGTGATTCGCCGTGAAGATTACAAGGCCGATGAAAACCGGATCACGCCGGTCGCGGACCCGAGTGCCATGTCTCGGCAACAACGCATTCAGCAGGCCATGGCGTTGAAACAGTCTGCCGTATCGACTCCGGGATATGATATCCCCGCTGTTGAGCGGCATCTGTTGCGTGCCATGGAAGTCGATGGGTGGGAAACACTATACCTCGGTCCGGACAAGACACCTCCCATCAAGAACCCCCGCGTTCAAGTGGAGGAAATGAAGCTCCGGGCCAAGCAGATGCAGATGAAGGCCGATACGCAGATGTTCGTGGCCGATCTGATGGAGCAACGACGACTCAACACGGCGAAGATCTTGCAGCTGGAGGCTCAGGCTGCTAAACTCGCGGCAGAGGCGGGTGGAGTTCAGGCGGGACATGAGATAGCCGCATTCGAAGCTGCCCTAGGAGCACTTAAGTCACATGATGAAGCGATGCGGCACCGCATCGAACTCATGTTGAAGTCAATGGAGATAGACAATGCCGGTGAGCAAGCCAAGCGTGACGGAGCAGGAATTCAATGATTGGCTCCAGCACCCCGTCACTCTCGCGATCAAGGAGTACCTGAAGCGCGAGATCGAAGCCAAAAAGGAAGAGTGGGCGTCTGGTGTTTTCACCGACCAGTCGCAATATTCCACAGCAATCTTGAATGCGAAAGCAATCGGGGTGTGCGAAGCCCTCACCAGGGTCGGTGAACTTGAGTTCAGTCAGCTAGGAGATATGGATGCGTAACACCAGTGGTCTGGCCCCTTTGGGTCGTGCGGTTCTCGTCGAGTTCTATGAACCCGAACGGGTCAATTCCCTGATCGAAATTCCGGATGTGGTCCGTGATCGTACCCTCATGATCGAGCAGCGCGCAATCATCGTCGAACTCGGCCCGGCCTGTTGGCCTGACGAGCCGGCTCGCGCGGGTGTCGGTGACAAGGTCCTGATTTCCAAGATGGCTGGCTACATGGCCATCGGCCCTTCGGACAACAAGCGTTACCGGATCATCAATGATCGCGATATCTTCGCGAAGATCACCGGGGAAGCTTGATCATGGCCGGTGAAAATATCGAGCAAGAAGCCCGTTCGATGGGCTGGGTCCCTCAGGCCGACTTTCGCGGGGATCCGGCGCGCTGGGTTGACGCGGATACGTTCGTGGAGCGCGGGCATACTGTCATGCCGATTTTGCGCAAGAACAACGAACGGCTGGAAGGCACGGTCAAGGCCCAGCAGGCCGAACTGGCCCGCATGAAGGGTATGATCGAAGCGGGCCAGGAAGCCATCGCCGCTCTCCAGGAAGTTCATACTTCCGCGACCAAAGCTGCTGTCGAAAAGGCCAAGGCCGATTTGCTCAAGGAGCTCAAGGATGCGAAGCGCGATGGTGATGTCGATCGTGAAGTCGAGATCACCGAAGCATTGGCCGACATCCGGGTCAAACAGGCCGACGCCGGCCCAGTCCAGAAGCAGGCCCCCCAATCTTCGCAGACCGGCGCGGCCACCGATCATCCCGACTTTGCCCCGTGGAAATCCGACAACCCCTGGTTCGGATCTGATCAACGCAAAACCATGAGGGCCATGGGTATCGCTCAAGAGCTGCGCTCTGACCCGGCCTTCGACAGCCTCGAAGGCCGCGCATTCTTCGACAAGGTTGTCGAAGTGATGGATCAGCGCTCCGGTGCTTCGACTGTCTCGACCACGAAGGTTGCGGGCGGGGCTGGTCCTTCCACGCCCTCCTCGGGGGGCGACAAAGGATACGCGGGACTCCCGGCCGATGCGAAGGAAGCGTGCGATCGTCAAGGTCAGCGGTTGGTCGGGCCCGGCCGTGCATTCAAGGACGAGAGTGCTTGGCGTTCCTACTACGCCAAGCTGTACTACAACCAAGGCAATTGAACATGAGTCAGAATCAAGTCAAGGCGAATCCCGCAACTACCTCTGCCGCGACTTTGGCCGCGACTCGGCAGGAGCGGCAGCGCATCCCGATGTCGGTCCCCAATCCGAAATTGGCTGTCCCGGATGTCCCGGGATACCATTTGCACTGGATGCTGGGCACCCCTTCGCGGATCGCGCAGGCAATGAAGGCCGGTTACGAATTCGTCGACCCCGATGAGGTTGACGTCGTGAACACCGGTCTTGCGGACGACGCGTCGTCCTCTGGCAATACCGATCTTGGTACCCGCGTCAGCGTCGTCGCTGGCAGCGGCACCGATTCGAACGGCCAGGAAGAGCGCCTCTATCTGATGAAGATCCCCCAGGAATGGTGGGAGACGGACCAGAAGCAGCTCGAAGACAAGAACGAGGGAATCGCCGCCGCTATTCGCGGTGGTACGGCCGGTCGTGACGGCAATCCTCACGGGAGTGACCAAGTGTACATTCCCGAGCAACACCGTCGCACTGTCGCCGACATCTTCAACCGCAAGACTCGGAGAACCTGATCATGGCAAATGCCAACAAGCCGATGGGACTGTCGCCCGTGCAGTACCTGAATGGCTCCCCCTGGAACGGGCAAGCGCGCCTCTACTCGATCGCCGCTGGCTACGCGACCGCCCTCGCCGTTGGTGATCCTGTCATCAGCTCCGGCACGGCCGATACCAATGGTGTCCCCGGCATCACCATTTACGGTGGTACTGGTGCCATCCGTGGTGTCATCGTCGGCCTGGGCAAGTACGAGGGCCTCATCGCCAATCCGTCGAACCTCGACAGCATCATCCGCCCGGCGTCCGATCCTGCCGTGTGGTACGCCATGGTCGTCGACGATCCGAACGTGTTGTTCGAAGTTCAGGAAAACGCCAACGGTACCCAGCTGGCTGCGACCGAAATCGGCCTGAACACGGTCCTGAAGTCGGGCACCAACAACGGCTTCTACTCGGGCTGGCAGTTGTCCAGTGTCACCGATGCGACGCCGGCCACGACCGCGACCCTCGCCGTTCGCCTGATGGGTCTGGTGCGCAAGGCCGACAACGCCTTCGGTGCGAATGCCAAGCACCTGATCAAGATCAACGTTCACGAACTGGGTTCGGGCACCGGCGCGGCCGGCGTCTAATCCAGATCTCAACTTCAAGGAGAATCAGCTATGGCTGGCGTCATCAATACCGGTACCCATCCCAAACTGCTCTGGCCGGGCATCCACGCCACGTGGGGTCAGGTCTACGCCGAACACACGACCGAGTACACCGATCTCTACGATGTGCTCGACTCCGACAAGGCGTACGAGCAGGAAGTCCAGGTGACCGGTTTCGGCCTCGCCCCGATCAAGGGCCAAGGTGCCCCGGTGTCCTACGATTCCGAATCGCAGGGCTTCGTGACCACGTACACGCACATCGCGTATGCGCTCGGTTACATCGTGACCCACGAAGAGCTCAAGGACAACCTCTACGAGGAAGTCTCGATGCGGCGTGCGAAGGCGAACGCGTTTTCGATCAATCAGACGATCGAAAACGTCGGGGCCTTCCTGTACAACAACGCCTTCAGCTCGTCGTTCTTCACGACCGCCGATGGTCAGGCGTTGTGTTCCACGGCTCACGTGAACAGCACCGGCGGCACCTTCAGCAATGCCCTGAGCCCGGCGGCCGATCTGGCCGAATCGAGCCTGGAAGATCTGACCATCCAGATCATGGGTGCGCAGAACGACCGTGGCCTGCTGATCAACATCATGCCGACGAGCCTGCACATTCCCCGGCAGGAATGGTACAATGCCAATCGCATCCTGAAGTCGGTGCTCCAGTCCAATACCGCCAACAACAACATCAACGTGCTGAAGGCGACCAATGCCTTCCCGGGCGGTATCAAGCTGAACCACTACTTCACGGCGCCGCACGCGTGGTTCGTTCGCACGAACTGCCCGAGCGGCATGCAGCTGTTCTGGCGTGAACGGCCCGGCTTCGACCAGGACAACGACTTCGACACCAAGAACGCGAAGGCCGCGACCTACATGCGGTTCAGCGTTGGTGCCACCGATCCGCGTGGCATCTTCGGTTCCAACGGACCGTAATCGACGGCCTCGAATGCAGTAAGGGTTACTGGTTAACCCCCTGGGGGATGCGAGGTCCCCTATCCTTCACGCCGCAAGGCGTGTACCCAACACGTGAAGGACATATATCATGGGTTCTCCTGTTCGTTTCACTTGGGGTTTGACGACCTCTTCCAAGAATTCCCCTCTCGGCGACTTCCCCTTCCCTGACCCCTTCCATACCGGTTCGAATCCCGGCCTGGATGTCGTCAGCTACGCCAACGATTTCTTCGGCATCGGCTCGACCACGTCGGATTGGACGATCGTCGGGGTTTCCTCGACTTTCGCCACTGTCGACGGGCTGGGTGGTGTGGTTGCTGTCACGCCCGGCGCTGCCACGACCGCGACCACGGTGTATCAGGCCAAGAGTGGTTTCCAGGTCATTTCTGGGAACGATTTCTGGTATCTGTGCCGCATCAAGCCGTCTGCCGTTGCCGGTGCGGTGTCCTACTACTTCGGGCTCCAGAATGGCGCGGCGGCCACGCACGGTATCTGGTTCTCCAAGGCCGCGTCGAGTACGAGTCTGAATCTGGTGTCGACGGTGAACAGTGTCGCGACCACACTGGTTACCGGTGTCGACACGGCGGTCGCTGGCCAGTTTCACGATGTCGGG
>Ga0228700_1001980_pt1 | contig 11695 bp, 19 predicted proteins | sample McNCre317_Aug_MG_FD_178019 | JGI IMG/M metagenome (GOLD analysis project Ga0228700, IMG submission 178019) | Freshwater microbial communities from McNutts Creek, Athens, Georgia, United States - 3-17_Aug_MG | ecosystem: Environmental > Aquatic > Freshwater > Creek | place: USA: Georgia...
CTTGACATGCCAGACCCCTTCGACCACGACGAGCCCCGCGACACCCACGTCAAGTGCAGGTACTGCGGCAAGTCTACCTGGTGGCACCACACCGGCGTGCGCTGGGCCTTGGTGGACGTTAAGGGCAAGCTGCACAACTGCCGCCAGGCCACCGCTGACGAGTTTCCAGAATGCTAAGGTGCCCCGAGTGCCGCTCCAGGCGCGCCACCTTCACCAGCATGCTGGCCCACGTCCAGGCCAGCGGCCACAAGCTGTGCCGGTGTGGCGGCTACCACTACGCCCACCGCCCTGGCTCGCCCTTCTGCTACGAGAACCCCATGGCACCAGCGCTGCACGCATCGCGCGCCGGGTCCAGCGCCGAGGAGGTCATGGAGATCATGGTCGAGATCGCCTGGAGTGTTGCGGGCAAGCCACTAAAAGTGTGGCCAACGCTTTAGCAAGTGCTACAATAAAATTCCCATCAACCAAAGGAGTTGCAAATGAAACGCTACATCCGCGAACTGCTCGAGGCCCTTGGCATCGCTGCCCTGTTCGCATCCCCCTGGATCATCTACTTCCTGGAGATGAAGCCATGAAGCAGGACCTGATTCTGCTGGCCCTGCTGACCCTGCTGGCCTACGCCATGGTCGTGCTGGTCGTTGACGTCGTCTTCTGGGTGACGCACTGATGGCCTACAACCGTGACGCCCAGCCCAGGGTCTGCGAGTGCTGCGGCGAGGCCAAGACCACCAAGCACTACAGCTGGAACCAGAAGAGCATGCGCTACGCCTCCCACTGCAAGGACTGCGGCGTGTGGCTGACTCTCTTTCGCAAGGTCTTCGGACCTGTGACCTATCCCGAGAAGGCGCGCAAGCGCCAGCGGGAATACGAGCGCGCGAAGTATTGGGCCAACAAGCCCACGGCGCGCGCAGCGCGAGACTTATACGCAGCTTTTGGAATTGGATTCCCCCATGCTTGAAAAAGACGTTGAAGACTACCTGGCCCGCCGCGTGCGCGAGGTCGGAGGCGAGTGCCGTAAGGTGACCTGGCAGGGCCGCAAGGGCGCGCCCGACCGCCTGGTGATGTTGCCACCCATCGTGGACGGCCGGGTCACCGACCGCACCCTGTGGGTCGAGCTCAAGGCCCCCGGCCTGGCCGCCCTCTTCCCCCACACCCCGCACGAGCGCCAGCAGTACCGCGAGCATGAGCGCATGCGCGCGATGGGCCAGCGCGTGGTGGTCATTGACAGCATCGGTGGCGTCGATGAGCTCCTCGCGTAGGCTGTACACCCCCAGGCCCTTCGCGCCCCTGGCAGCTGACCTCTTCAGCCGCCAGCCCAGGTGCGCGCTGTGGGCCAAGCCTGGCATGGGCAAGACGGTGCTGACCCTCTCGCACCTGGAGATCGCCTACAACGTGATGGGCGACAGCGACCCCACCCTGGTGCTGGCGCCGCTGCGCGTGGCCCGTGACGGCTGGGCCACCGAGGCCAGCAAGTGGGAGCACCTGCGAGGCTTCGACGTGGTGCCCATCTGCGGGACCGTGCAGGAGCGCCTGGCCGCCCTGCGCAAGCCCGCTGCGGTCTACGCCACCAACTACGAGCAGCTGCCTTGGCTGGTGGATCACTTCACCAGCGAGGGCCGCGCCTGGCCATTCAAGCGCGTGATCGCCGACGAGGCCACCAAGCTGAAGGGCTTTCGCATCAACAAGGGCGGCCAGCGCGCGGCGGCCATCGGCAGCGTGGCCCACAAGCAGGTCAAGGAGTGGATCAACCTCACCGGCACCCCCAGCCCCAACGGGCTGAAGGACCTGTGGGGGCAGACCTGGTTCTTGGATGAGGGCCAGCGCCTGGGCCGCAGCTACTCGGGCTTCGAGGAGCGCTGGTTCGCCTACAAGCGCGTGATCGATGCCATCAGCCACAAGCCCGGCATCGTGCCCGTGATCATGCCCCACGCCCAGGAGCAGATACAGGAGCGCCTGAAGGACCTGTGCCTGACCCTGGACCCCAAGGACTGGTTCGACCTGCAGGAGCCCATCGTCAACGTGATCGAGGTGGACCTCTCGGTCAGCGCCAGGGTCAAGTACCGCGAGCTGGAGAAGGAGCTCTTCGCCCAGTTCGATGGCAAGGACGTGGAGGTCTTCAACGCCGCCAGCCTCACGCTCAAGTGCTTGCAGCTGGCCAACGGTGCGGTGTACCTGGACCCCGAGCGCTACGGCAAGGGCGCCTGGGTCGAGTGCGACTTCGCCAAGATCGAGGCCCTGCAAAACCTGGTCGATGAGACCGGCGACGATCCGATCCTGGTGGCCTACCAGTTCCAGTCGGACCTGGCCAGGCTGCAGCGCGCATTCCCCGACGCCCTGGTGCTGGCCAATGACGACCACATGGCCGCTGCCAAGCGCGGCGAGGGCAAGGTCTGGCTGGGCCACCCGGCCAGCATGGGCCACGGCGTGGACGGCCTGCAGGCCCACTGCAACCGCATCTGCTTCTTCGCCCAGGACTGGAACCTGGAGTATCACGACCAGATTCTGGAGCGGATCGGCCCCATGCGCCAGTACCAGGAGGGACGGCGCGATGGGGTTTTCATTGACTACATCGTGGCGCGCAACACGCTCGACGAGGTGGTTGTGGCGCGGCGCGATGGCAAGGCCAGCGTGCAGCAAATTCTGATGGACTACATGAAAGACAGACCATGAACAACAAAATCGAGACCCGCCCCAATGGCGACTTCAACGTGAGCCCCCTCCAGCACCAGGAGGGCGGCGACCACTACAAGAAGCTGAAGATTCAGCCCATCGAGTACATCCATGCCAACGGCATCCCCTTCGCCGAGGGCAGCGCCATCAAGTACCTGACCCGCTGGCGCGACAAGGGCGGCATCAAGGACCTGGAGAAGGCCCGCCACTTCATCAACCTGCTGATCGAGCTGGAGACTCGGGGATGACCACGCAGACCAACCGCACAGTGGCCGTGGACCAGGACTACTTCTGGCAGCCCATGGCCAGCTGCCCGGTGGGGCAGAAGGTCCAGCTGCTGGGCCAGGGCGGCGTGGCCGTCTACGGCAACTACAACGGGCGCGAGCCCTTCTGGCGGGCCTGGGCGCCCGTGCCCAACAAACCGGAGTGGCTGAAATGACCTACATCTTTTTCCTTTTCGTGTGGGGCAGCAACGGCACCATTGCCAGCACGACCGCTGAGTTCAACACCTTCGAGCAGTGCCAGTACGCAGTCACGGTGGCCAACAAGCAGCTGAACCCCCGCGTGGCGGCAGCCTACTGCCTGGAGAAAGGCAAAGCGAAATGAGCGACAACCTGGACATCGCCAGCGAGCGCGAGGAGCTCGAGCGCAGCTTGGCCCAGACCATCCGCAAACCCACCGGCCCGATTGCCACCGGCCGCTGCCTGTACTGCGATGAGATCACCGCAGACGAGGTGCGCTGGTGTGATGCCGAGTGCCGGGACAAGTGGGAATTGACGCGCGCCGGGCGAGGGCGTAGGCTTTAGCAGTGCGCTGATACAGGCCCGCATTTTGCGGGCCTTACTTCATTGTCTCCACGCAGCAACGCCGGGGACGAAATACACATTATGCGCTGTGTTGACCGCAGCAGTTGCTAAAGGTAAGCTGCCAGAATGCTAAATCCCAAGCCCCCACGCGAACGCCGCCAGGACGAGCGCGTGGCGTACCTTCAGGACCTGGTCTACTTCAAGATGTCGCCCAGCGCCATCGCCCAGCGCCTGGAGATCGACGAGCGCACCGTGCAGCGCTGGCTCGAGGGCAAGAGTCGCGTGCCGCTGGCCGCCGTGCTGGCGCTCGAGGCGCTGCAGGGCCGCCTGCCAGGCATGGCCAACAGCTGGAAGTGGCAGCGGGCCAGCATCGACCACAACGGGGACCTGTGGGTGGAAGGCTTCAAGCAGCCATGGCACCCCGGCCACCTTCAGGCCTACCAGTACCTGCAAGACGCCTACGAGAGCCAGGGCCGTGAAGTCAAGGCGCTGCAGCAGGCCCTGGACAAAGCACGCGAAGAGCTGGCCAAGACCGACATCGCAGCCAATGACGCGCAGGCCTGGCGCCAGGGCTGGCCAGAGCCAGTGCCCCAGCCGCTGATGAACATCAGCAAGAAGGCTTAGGCCTTGATCTCGGCGACGGTCAGGCTCGACAGCATGACGCCACCAAACAAACGCGCACCGGCCGATCCGTTGACGGTCACCGTGGCTGCGCTGGCGGGGCCAAAACGGGCCTTGAAGGTGGTCGCGCTGGTGGTGCCGGCGGTCATCTGAAACACCAAAGTCAGCTGCCCAATCTGGCCAGCGCCGCCGGTGGTGAAGTCAGCCGCCGCCAGGGCATTCGCACCGGCGTCCTGGAAGAGCGCACCAATCACCTGAACGGCCACGCTGGCCGCCACGTTCAAGACCATCGTGACCAGCAGCTTGTTGGCCGCGTTGGTTGGAGTGATGGTGGTGTCCAGTGCGGCCAGCGCGGTGCCCTCGCTGTTCTGCGGGATCGTGTCGTCCGACGGGATGATGGTCGTGCCAGTGGCCAGCGCGCCGCTGGAGGTGCTGACCACCTGGACGGTGTCGCCCACCCGCTTGGCGGCCACGGCCGCGTTGATCTGGGCAGTGATTGCTGCGGCGGTCAGGTTTTCAACGGTCATTGCCGCGGGTACTTGTGCAGTCATACAGACCTGCCTTTCTTAAAACAGCGCGGCCTCTGCAGCTCGCCTTGCTACCAGCCCACGCAGCCGCTTGCCGGCCGCGTAGACCCACTTCATGAGCTCCACCCTGGCACCCTCCAGGTCGCCCTGGTTGACGCGCTTGCGCAGCGTGCTGCCGCGCAGCTGGCTGCCTCCCAGGTTGAAGGTCCAGTCGATGAGCGCGGCCACCATGCCGGGCTCCTTGGCGCCAGGGCACAGCTGGATCACGGCCGGCAGGTAGACGTTTTCCACATGCCACAGGAGCAGCTGCTCGGCCCGCTCCACCGTTATGATGGGGTCGTGCAGGGTGACGCGGGTGCCGTCCTCGTAGTAGGTGGCGCCGTAGCCGATGGTGGGGACGCCCGCCGGGCACAGGTAAGGGCCGCGGTAGCAGCCCTCGAACCTGCGGATCAGCGCCTTGGCGACCTCGATGGGGTCCATCACTTGCCCCGTTTGAACAGGTTGCGCTCGGCCAGGTAGATGCCCAGCGCGGCGCCGCAGATGGCAGCCACGTCATCGCTCAGCTTGGCCACCGCGCCGAACTCGGCCAGGGTCATCATGATCACCGACCAGGTGGCAACACCTGGACGGATGCAGGCGTTCCAGCCGTCGACCCAGGCGATGCCCACCTTCTGGCCCACGGCCTTGACGGCCTCGAGCCAGCCGTCGGCCTCGGCCTGGGAGATGTGCGCCTCGGCCTGGGTGGTGATCACCTTGACCTGGAGCTCGGCCTGTAGCTTGATGGCCGCCTGGTTGCGGTCGAACTGCGCCTGGTCCAGCTCGGCCTGCAGCTTCATGCGCTCGATCTCGCGCTGGTGCTCCATCTTCTTGTCGAAGAAGGCGATCACCTCGCCGAAGATCATGCGGAAAACGGAGCCGCCCAGGAACGAGAAAAGTGCTGCGAACATGGGGTACTCCTTCAGGCGAATTTCAAATGCGCGATCATCCAGCTCACGCCAGAGGACAAGGCCGCGGCGGCGCCGCCCACAGCCATGAGTGTTTTCCAGCCACCCTGGGCTTGCTGCATCATGTCGCGCATGGCCTCCACGGTCTCCTTGAGCTCGTGGACGTCAGCGGTCAGCTGGGCCACTTTCTGCTCGAGGCGGCCGTAGTCGCGGCGGTCGATGGTGTCGTCGGTCATTGGATGTGCTTCCCACTCGGTGCAATAGCGTCTAGGCCGCGGGTGATGTACCGAGCAAGATCACCGCGCCAGTCAGCCTCCCACCTAAGCCGCGCCAGGCGGGTGCTGAAGGTCCATTCGTTCCAGAGCGGGCGGTCCAGGGTCAGCACCGCCAGCTCGGTGTAGTTGAGAACCACGTCCAGCACCAGGGCCAGGAGCGTGACGGGCAGCACGGCGTACCACAGGCCGCCGCGCTGGTACTGGATGCCGATGGCATACAGGGGGAGCAGGATGAAGATGGCGATCATGCTGCCCTCACTTTGAAACGCCACGCCCAGTTGGCCGACGTGGGGCTGGAGTTTGCGCCAGTGGTCCCGTGCGCAATTTGGAAAGCGATGTTCGCGCCTGTTCGCGCAAAGACTGTGGTGGCGTTTTTCGCCACGCTGAACGGCATGATGAGTGACGCTGCCGGGGATATGCCGGGGATCACCACGTCGCCCACCGCATAGCCAAACTCGGCTGTCAGACAGACCAGTTCAAGCTCGGCGGATACTGGGACAGCGCCCAGCCCGTGCGTGTACGAAAGCAGCGTCGCCACACCCGGCAGCGGGGTCTGGTTAGCCTGCACCAGTGCCGTGCCAGCGAAGTACACCCAGTCAGTTCCAAGCACATGCGCGGAGCCGGTGGTAAGGCGTTTCCACCCGGACACCTTCGCGCCCGTGGTGGATTCCAGAACAATATCCCCCGCCGTGTAGGTGCCCGTCGTAGGCATCGCGGCCTTGAGGTCGATGATGTTGCCTGAGGCAAGCTGCAGGCCAGAATCAGAAAGTGCTGTGGTCATTTATGCGACCCTCGTGATGGTGAACTGAGTGAACTTGGTAGCGGAACCTGCAACGTTACCCGCGTCCGATCTAGCCCGAATAACTGAACCAGCAGGTAAATAACCGCACCAAAAAGCGTTCTGAGGCGCACTCAAATTTCCAGAATAGTCCCCCGCCAAAATGTCACCAATGACAGACGTTGCTGCTGGAGCCGAGTCATTCAAGGTAATGATCGTTAGGTCTGCAGCCCCGTACTGGTCAGTAAAGCTAATGGCATATACGCCATTTGCATTGATCGTAAACGATGCCCCCAACGTTGCACTGTCAGCGTAGGTAATGTCGCTGCCCTGGTTAGCCACCACGTTGGTGAAGCGCCGAATCCTGGTGTTCGTGCTGCCGTAACCATTGACCGTGTTCAAGCGAACCATGCTCTGCACGGCAGCGTTGGCAGGCACCTTCAAAAACGTAGGCGTGCCATCAGCTGCCAGCGAAATTGCGTTGACCTTCGCACCCGCAGCACCAGACTGCAGCACCAGGGTGCCGTCGTTGCCTGCGGATTGGACTAGACCGGCAGAGGCGTCACCGGCTGTGATGATTGTTTGGGACATAGGTGGGCCTTATCCAAAAATAACTGCCGTGATAAACGGCGCATCGACAGTCGCGTTTGCTCCGTTGGCAACGCGGACACGAACAGAGCCAGTAGCGGGTGCCGCTGCAATAGAGCCAGACAAGTATGGGAAATTTGTCACCGTATCTCGCGCCCACCCTACGACCGCATAGTTCGCAGTGGGCATCGCAGTGGTGAAGTTGATGGTGTAGTCGCCTGTGCCGTTCTTGGTAACGCTGGTCACGTTGCCGCCAGCGGTCGGCGCGTTGGTTCCAGTCAACGTTCCATCAAACACGCACCACGCCCGAGCGCCAAAGATCGGCGCGGAGCCGCTCTGCGCACCGTTCAAGTCAGGGGCCGTGATAGCCCCGTCCACGATCTTCGCGCTGGTGACCGTGTTGTTCTGGATGGTATCGACACCTGTGGTACCGTCAATTACTACTGTCATAGGATTACCAATCTAGCGCCAGAAGGCACTGTGAGGGTTGCGCCAGTGGGGGTTGTCAACGGACCCACCATGCTGGCGTTGTAGCCAGCGGGCAGCGTGTAGCTCGTTGTCATGGCCGGCTTGTTGATGTAGAAGACCGTGTCTGTGCCGCCGCCCGTGGCGCCGCCTATGCCAGCGGCGGCCGAGTTGGCAGCAGTCAGCACGCTACGACCGAAGGCGGTGCTGTCGGTGATGTTGGTGCTGGCCACCGTGCCAACAGGCAAGCCCTGCCCGTAGCGCGCTGCCACGGTGGTGCCGTTTGGGGGCGCGCCGGTCAGGAACGTGATGGTCTTGGTGGCCGGGGCGTAGCTGAAGTTGACGCCCGCCACCTGGGTCACACCGCCCACGCTCAGGCTGATGTTGTTGGCGGTGCCGGCGTCGGTCGTCAGGACGAAGGCGGTCTGCACCCCATTGCCGGTGAAGACCTGGGTGGTCCAGTTCGCGTAGCTGATGGCCACGCCCAGGCCCGAGGGGCTGTAGTTCTGCAGGCTGGCGCCAGACGAGTCCCAACCCAGCACGTTGAATGCCACGCCAGAGGGCAGCGAGCCGCCGCCCGCGCCGGTGGCGCCCTGCACCAGCGCCCGGCTGCCCAGCTCCACCACTTGCTGCATCTGCTCCACGATACGGTCCAGCGCGTTCTCGTGGGCCACGGGGTTGTAGTTGCCGCCCGCCGGTATGGCCAGGGTCTGGTCGTATGGCAGGTTGCCGATGATGGACAGCTTGAAGCCAGTGGCCAGTGCGCTGGACAGAGTGACGTTGCCGCCAGGGCTGCTGGCCTGGTCGGCGTTGAGGCTCACGGTGTAACCCGAGCTCAGCGTGGTCTCGGTGCCTGTCAGGTCGGCCTGGACCACCTTGACGTCAGTGGCGGCAAACACCTTGAAGCTGAAAGGGAAGACGGTCTGAGCCCCGGTGCCGATGAACGGCCCAGCTTTTCGGGTGGTCGCGGGTACGGTCATAAGGGCAGACTCCTAGTTGACGTGGATTGTCCCCAAGGAATCTGCCCTTAAGCACACGCCTAGTGCCGCTCTTGGTAGCCCATCAGCAGCGCCATCGGGTTGCTGGTCTTGCCTTCCTTCAGCGCCTTGGCGCCGGTGATGGTGCGGTTGACCTGGGCCGATGGGATGCCGGCAACGTCGCCCAGCAGGTTGACGGCCGCCTTGCGGAACTGGTCGTCGAACTCGCCCTGGCTGGCCTGCTTGGCGAACTGGTAGCTGTCGCTGATCATGCGCACACCGGCCGGGCCGGCGTAGTCGCGCGGGTGATCCGATGCGCCCACCATATTCTTGCCGGCCTCGCCGAACTCGCGGGTGATCACCATCAGGCCCAGCAGGTAGGACAGCTGCTCGCCCAGCAGCTTGCGCATCAGCTTCTTCCAGTCGTCATAGTCGCCACTGTCGCCAGGGGTCATGGCGTCCTTCAGGATCGCGCCCAGCACAGCGGGCACCACAGCCAGCATCAGCACGTCGGCGGCCTTCTTGCCAGGGCTGCCGGTGCGCGCGCTCAGGTAGCCCAGGTTGGCGGCCGTGTTCATGAACGAGTAGAAGGTGGTGAACAGCTTCTGGGCCGGGCCGCCGCGCTCGATGGCCGACAGGTCCTTGGTCTCGCCGCCGCCCTGGGAGTCGATCACGGCCTGGTCTGCCAGGTCGATGGCGCGCTCCTCGTCGTTGCCCTCGCTGATGGCCTTCTCATAGGCGCCATGCCAGGTGGGCACATCGACCATGCGCTGGCACTGCATCATCAGGAAGTAGGCATTCTTGCGCACCTTGTTCATGGGGCCGTCCTCGCCCTGCACGCGGTTGCGCAGTTCGTTGAGGTCGCGGAACTGGGTGCGCGCCCGGTTGGCCATGAAGTCCGACTTCTCCTGCGCCTCGCGCGTGGCGGCCACGGGGTTGGCGATGTAGTGCGCAATGCCCTTGCCCACCCACTTGGCGCCCACCCGGCTGATGGACTGGGTCAGGCCCAGCGGCTGCATCACAGCGCTCACCACGTTGAAGCCCAGGCCGGCCACGCTGACCGACTGGCGCAGGTAGCCCAGGGCGCTGTCCAGCGCCTCCTGGCTGGCCCCGTCGCCCTCGGCGATGGCATCCCTCCAGGTCTTGAGCTGGCGCCCGGCAGCGGGCCCGTAGTGCTCCCGGATGGCCGTGTCGATGGCGGTGGAGCGCATCAGGCGGTTGGTGTCGATCAGCCACTCATGCCAGGCCAGGTCGTGGATAACGTCGTTTACGCCCGAGTACAGGCCGCTCAGGTTGTACAGCAGCGGGCGGTTCTCTACCTTTTCGGCGCGAGCCTTGGTGAAAGAGCGCTTGGTGGTGGCCGCGTTGTAGGCACCCTTGAGCTGGCTCTGCGCCTTCTCCGCGTCGGCGTGCTCCTCGGCGCGGATGCTGGCGTTGGGGTCGTATTTGACCGGGTAGTAGCCGCCCTTCACGCCGAACTGCTGGGCGATGGCCGAGCCGGTGGGCAGCTTCTCCAGGCGCACGCCGTAGACGCGCTCGTGCTTGGCTGCGATCTCGGGCCAGTAGCTCTCCATGTGGTCCCAGATTTTCTGGACCATCTGCCAGTCGCCCTTGTCCAGGGACTGCAGCACCGGCATGATCTGCTGCACGGTCCAACCCTCCCCACCCAGCAGGCGCTGCAGGTTGGAGTCGTTGCCGGTGTTCAGCGCCATGGCCAGGACCTCCTGGCGCGTGAGGCTGCGGCCGATGCTCTTGAACTCGGTCTTCTGCGAGAGCTTGCCCTTGGCCAGCCAGGGGCCCAGGATCGCGGTCAGCTTCTCGCTGGCCTCGGCCCGGCGCACGGCTTCCCACTCGGCCTTCTCGTTGGCCGGGCGCACGATGTACTCCCAGACCTTGCCGCCGTCTTTGCCGCCATCGAACAGGCGCGCCCAGGTGGCCGCCTTGATGTGGGCGCTGCCGAAGTTACGGATGCCCTGGAACCAGCGGCCTAGCTTGGTGTTGGGCTCGCGCACGTTGGCGCGCCGGTCACCGGCGTTGGCCAGGATGCTGCCGGCGATGTCGTCGCGCACAGCCTGGAACTCGCGCTGGTCCTTGGCGGTGAGCAGCTTGTTCTTCAGCCGGCCCAGGTGCTCGATCTGTTTGACGGTGTCATACAGGCCGCGCACCTCCTCAACGGTCATGTCCTTGTAGCTGGTGAGCTGGCTGTCCTCGCGTAGGTAGTCCGGGATTTCAGGCTCGATGCCCATCTCCTCCTGCGACTTGATCCAGTCGGCCAGCTTGGCGCGCTTGTCGATCTCGCGCAGCGTGCGGGCTTTCAGGTCCACGCGCTCGAGCAGCTTGTTGATCTGGTCCTGGTACTCCAGGGGCAGGCTGGTGGACTCGCCGATCTTGCGCAGCGCCTTGACCTTTTTCTCGATCTCGGCCACTGCCTCGGTGGTCATCTTGGCTGCATAGAACTGCAGGAGCTGGTCGCGCTTGGCCAGGATGGCAGCCTGGGTGTCGCCCTTGCTCATGGCCTTCTGCGCGGCCTTGGCTGCGCGGGTCTCGGCTGCGCTGTGCTGGCCAGGTTTGAGGTCGCGCACCAGGCGCTTGGCCACCAGGCCTTTGGCAAATTCCTTGGCCGCGGCCACCAGGGCGTTGACGGGCTTGTTGGCCTTGCTCAGGGCCTGGAGCTCGGTGGCCACAAAGCGGGCCCGTGCCTCGTTGTGCACGGCCTCGTTGGCGGCGCGCTCGATGCCAGCCGGCGTGGCCAGATCGCCGTAGCGCTCCAGCAGCCGCTGGTCGGTCATGCCCTCGATCACGCTGGCCTCGGGCTCGGCGTCCAGCATGGCGCGGATCATGGCATCGCCCGAGCTGAAGCCGAACTGCTCGGCCAGCACGTCGGGGTGCACGCCGTCCTTGGCGGTCATCTTGTTGTCCACCAGGCGCTTCCAGTCCAGCTTGCCGTAGCGGTCGTAGTTCGGTCCACGCTCGCCTGTACCGTAGAGCTCTTCGAGCGCCAGGGTCTCCAGCTTGGGGCCGTCCTTGGCCTTGAGCGCGTCCCAG
>Ga0228700_1001981_pt1 | contig 11690 bp, 9 predicted proteins | sample McNCre317_Aug_MG_FD_178019 | JGI IMG/M metagenome (GOLD analysis project Ga0228700, IMG submission 178019) | Freshwater microbial communities from McNutts Creek, Athens, Georgia, United States - 3-17_Aug_MG | ecosystem: Environmental > Aquatic > Freshwater > Creek | place: USA: Georgia...
TACGGTGGCTGCGAATTTGTCGACGTGGCCGAGCAGCTGGCCATTGACCGCGCCAAGAAGCTGTTCGGCGCCGACTGGGCCAATGTGCAGCCGCACTCCGGGTCGAGCGCCAACTCGGCCGTCTACATGGCCTTGCTGCAACCCGGCGACACCATCCTGGGCATGAGCCTGGCCCACGGCGGCCACCTGACCCACGGCGCCAAGGTCAGCTTCTCGGGCAAGATCTACCACTCCGAGCAGTACGGCATAGACACCGCCACCGGCCTGATCGACTACGACGCCCTGGAAGCCCAGGCCGTGGCCGTCAAGCCCAAGATGATCGTGGCCGGCTACTCGGCCTACAGCCGCCACCTGGACTTCGCCCGTTTCCGCGCCATTGCCGACAAGGTGGGCGCGCTCCTGTGGGTGGACATGGCCCACTTCGCCGGCCTAGTGGCCGCGGGCCTCTACCCCAACCCCGTGCCCTTTGCCGACGTGGTGACCACCACCACCCACAAGACCTTGCGCGGCCCGCGCGGCGGCATGATCCTGTGCCGTGCCAACCCCGACATCGAGAAGAAGCTCAACGCCATGGTGTTCCCCGGCACCCAAGGCGGTCCGCTGATGCACGTGATCGCCGCCAAGGCCGTGGCTTTCCTGGAAGCCCTGCAGCCCGAGTTCAAGGCTTACCAGCAGCAGGTCATCACCAATGCCCGCGCCATGGCAACGGTCTTCATGTCGCGTGGCTATGACGTGATCTCCGGTGGCACCGACAACCACCTGATGCTGGTCAGCCTGGTGGCCAAGGGCATCACCGGCAAGGACGCCGACGCCGCCCTGGGCCGCGCCCACATCACCGTGAACAAGAACGCCGTCCCCAACGACCCGCAATCGCCTTTTGTGACCAGCGGCATCCGCGTGGGCACACCGGCCATCACCACCCGTGGCTTCGGCGTTGCCGAGTGCGAGCAGGTGGCCAGCGCCATGTGCGATGTGATGGACTGCCTGGCCAGCCAGGGTGACCTGGCCGCCGTGGAGAAGGCCGTGGCCGAGCGCATCACCGCGCTGTGCCGCCGCTTCCCGGCACCAGCCTGAGGCGCACCAGCCACCCCTAGGAGCAAGCAACATGGCACTCAGCGTATTTGACATGTTCAAGATCGGCATCGGGCCGTCTTCTTCCCACACCGTGGGGCCCATGAAGGCGGCCGCCATGTTCGCCGCGCGCCTGGGTGCCGAGGGCCTGCTGGAGCGTGTGGCCCGCGTCGAGGTGCGCCTCTACGGCTCGCTGGGCGCCACCGGCAAGGGCCACGGCTCGGACAAGGCGGTGATGCTGGGGCTGGAGGGCCTGATGCCCGACAGCATCGACCCCGACACCATCGAGCCGCGCCTCAAGCACATCCGCAAGGACGGGCAGCTGATGCTGGCCGGCACGCACGCCCTGGCCTTCACCGAGAAGACCGACGTCGTCTTCCTGCGCCGCGAGGCCCTGCCCTACCACTCCAACGGCGTGAAGTTCGTCGCCTTTGATGCCGAGGGCGCCATGCTGACCGAGCGCCGTTATTTTTCGGTGGGTGGCGGCTTTGTGGTTTCGCAGGAGGAGGCCGATTCGCCCATGGACGGCCCGGCCATCGTCTCCGACCCGACCAAGGTGCGCTTTCCCTTTTCCACCGGCGCCGACCTACTGGGCATCTGCGCCGGCACCGGCCTGTCCATCGCCCAGGTGGTGCGCGCCAACGAGCACGCCTGGCGCAATGACGCCGACGTGGACGCCGGCCTTGACCGCATCTGGGCCACCATGAAGAGCTGCATCGAGCGCGGCATCCGCACCGAGGGCCACCTGCCCGGCAACCTGCTGGTCAAGCGCCGCGCCCCCGAGACCCACCGTGCGCTCTCGGCCCACCCCGAGCAGGCCCTGCGCGACCAGCTCACCATCCTGGACTTCGTGAACGTCTACGCCATGGCGGTGAACGAGGAAAACGCGGCCGGCGGGCGCGTGGTGACCGCCCCTACCAACGGGGCGGCCGGCATCATCCCGGCGGTCATGCAGTACTACCTGAACTTCATCCCCGGCGCCAACCAGAAGGGCCTGCGCGACTTCCTGCTCACCGCCGGTGCCATCGGCCAGCTCTACAAGGAAAACGCCTCCATCAGCGGCGCCGAAGTGGGCTGCCAGGGTGAGGTGGGCGTGGCCTGCTCCATGGCCGCTGCCGGCCTGGCCGCCGTCATGGGTGGCACGCCGCAGCAGGTGGAAAACGCCGCCGAGATCGGCATGGAACACAATCTGGGCCTGACCTGCGACCCGGTGGGCGGACGCGTGCAGATTCCCTGCATCGAGCGCAATGCCATGGGTTCCATCAAGGCGCTGAATGCCGCCCGCATGGCGCTGCGTGGGGACGGCACCCACTTCGTGTCGCTGGACCAGGTGATCAAGACCATGCGCGATACGGGCCGCGACATGATGACAAAATACAAAGAGACCAGCCGCGGAGGCTTAGCTGTCAACGTCATCGAATGCTGAAGATGTGGAACACCCCCGTCGGACGCTCACTGCGTGTAGCGCCTTCCCCCCTTGCAGGGGGCGATGCCTGTGGCCCGGCAAAGCCGGTTCCACGGCATCCCGGGCTTGAGAAGCGTGGTGGGCGTGATGTGTATGTGGGCAATGGAGTAACTGACTAAATACTATGAGCAACTTTTCTATTTTATCCCTGGCCCGCAACGCCATGTCCTACCACGAGGACTGGCAGAAGCAGTGGCGCAGCCCGGCCCCCAAGCGGGAATACGACGCCATCATCGTCGGCGGTGGCGGCCACGGCCTGGCCACGGCCTACTACCTGGCCAAGGAACACGGCATGCGCAACATCGCCGTGGTCGAGCGCGGTTGGCTGGGCGGCGGCAACACCGCCCGCAACACCACCATCGTGCGCTCCAACTACCTGTGGGACGAATCGGCCCACCTGTATGAAAAGGCCATGGAACTGTGGGAAGGCCTGTCGCAGGACCTGAACTACAACACCATGTTCAGCCAGCGCGGTGTGATGAACGTGGGCCACTCCCTGCAGGACATGCGCGACATCCACCGCCGTGTCAATGCCAACCGCCTCAATGGCGTGGACGGCGTGGTGCTCAGCCCGGCGCAGATCCGCGACATCGTGCCCATCATGAACCAGGAGTCGCTGCGCTATCCGGTGATGGGCGCCTCCTTCCAGCCGCGCGGCGGCATTGCGCGCCACGATGCCATCGCCTGGGGCTTTGCCCGCGCCGCCGACCGCCTGGGCGTGGACATCATCCAGAACTGCGAGGTGGTGGGCTTCCAGCGCGAGGGTGACCAGATCACCGGCATCGAGACCACGCGCGGCACCATCAAGAGCAAAAAGATCGGTGTGGTGGCCGCCGGCCACAGCAGCGTGCTGGCCAGCATGGCCGGCATCCGCCTGCCGCTGGAAAGCCACCCGCTGCAGGCCCTGGTGTCCGAGCCGCTCAAGCCCATCATCCACACCGTGGTGATGAGCAACGCCATCCACGCCTACATCAGCCAGAGCGACAAGGGTGACCTGGTGATCGGCGCCGGCATCGACTCCTACCTGGGCTATGGCCAGCGCGGCAGCTTCCCGGTGATCGAGCACACGCTGACCGCCATCTGCGAGATGTTCCCCATCTTCCGCCGGGTGCGCATGAACCGCCAGTGGGGCGGCATTGTGGACGTGGCGCCGGACGCCTGCCCCATCATCTCCAAGACCCATATCAAGGGCCTGTATTTCGACTGCGGCTGGGGTACGGGCGGCTTCAAGGCCACACCGGGCTCGGGCTGGGTGATGGCCTACACCATGGCGCAGGACAACCCGCACCCCCTGAACGCGGCCTTCACATTGAACCGCTTCAACACCGGCCACCTGATCGACGAACACGGCGCTGCCGGCGTGGCGCACTGAGATGTTGCACACCCCCGTCGGACGCTCACTGCGTGTAGCGCCTTCCCCCCTTGCAGGGGGCGGCGCCAGCGGCCTGGCAAAGCCAGTTCCGCGGCACCCCTGGTCAATACGCCCTGCTCTCTCCCTTTTGTCTCACCGCGAGAACTGAAGACATGTTTCAAATAAATTGCCCCTATTGCGGCCCGCGTGCCGAAAGCGAGTTTTCCTACGGTGGCGAAGCGCATATCGTGCGCCCGCTGGACACCGATGCCCTCACCGATGAGCAGTGGGGTGACTACCTGTTCATGCGCAAGAACCCCAAGGGCCTGCACCGCGAGCAGTGGCTGCACGCCGCCGGCTGCCGCCGCTGGTTCAATGCCGAGCGCAACACCGTGAGCTACCAGTTCACCAAGTTCTACAAAGTGGGCGAGAACCCGGATGCACCCGCCGCGTCCAGCACTGCAGGAGACCAGGCATGAGCGCCAGTCGTATCAACAGCCTGGGCGCGCGCATTGACCGCAGCAAGCCCGTCAGCTTCCAGTTCAACGGCCGCAGCTACCAGGGCTTCCAGGGTGACACCCTGGCCTCGGCCCTGCTGGCAGCCGGTGAAAGCGTGCTCTCGCATTCCTGGAAATACCACCGTCCGCGCGGCATCGTCACCAGCGGCATCGAGGAGCCCTCGGCCCTGGTGCAGCTGGAAAGCGGCAAGGACCTGATCCCCAATGCCAAGATGCCCGAGGTGGAGGTCTACGCCGGCCTGAACGCCCAGGCGGTCAACCCCTGGCCCAATGCCCTGTCGCGCGCACTGAGCATCAACCGCAACTTCTCCTTCCTGTTCCCGGCAGGCTTCTACTACAAGACCTTCATGTGGCCGGCCAAGGCCTGGATGTTCTACGAGCGCTTCATCCGCAAGGCCGGTGGCCTGGGTGCCTCGCCCGAGGTCGAGGACACCGCCCGCTACATCCACCAGAACATCCACTGCGAGGTGATGGTGGCCGGTGGCGGCGTGGCCGGCCTGGCCGCCGCCCTGGCGGCCGGACGCAGCGGCGCCCGCGTGATCATCAGCGAACTGCAGAACACCCTGGGCGGCAGCGCCCACCGCCTGCAGGGCACCATCGACGGCCTGTCGGCCAGCGACTGGGTGAAGAAGGCCGAGGCCGAGCTGGCCAGCCTGCCCAATGTGAAGATCCTCAAGCGCAGCGTGGTGTTCGGCTACCACGACCACAACTTCCTGACCATCCGCGAGTCGCTCACCGACCACCTGCCGCTGGGCCAGCGCCAGGGCTTCCGTGAACGCCTGTGGCGGGTGCGCGCCAAGCAGGTGGTGCTGGCCACCGGCGCCCATGAGCGTCCCATGGTGTTCGGCAACAACGACCTGCCCAACATCATGCTGTCCAGCGCCCTGGCCGACTACGCCCAGCTGTATGGCGTGCGGGTGGGCAAGAAAGTGGTGCTGCTGACCAACAACGACATGCCTTACGGCGACGCCCTGACCCTGAAGGCCGCCGGTGCCACGGTCACCGTGGTCGATGTGCGCGCCGGCAACTCGGTGGCCGGTGGTCTGGCCCAGAAGGCCCATGCAGCCGGCATAGAGGTGCTGCGCGGCTATGTGCCGGTGCAGGCCGATGGCGGCGCCATGGTGACTTCGGTCACCGTGGTGCAGCAGGTCGGCGACAAGGCCAACGGCCAGCGCAAGACCCTAAGCGCCGATGCGGTGGGCATGTCCGGCGGCTGGAACCCGGCCATCCACCTGTACTCGCACAGCGGCGGCAAGGCGCTGTGGAGCGACGCGCTGGAATGCTTCAAGCCCGGCGCCAACCTGCCCGGCCAGTGCAGCGTGGGTGCCTGCAACGCCACCGGCACCCTGGCCCACACCCTGCAGGAAGCGGCACAGGCCGGCGCCGCGGCGGCCACCGCCGCCGGCTTTGCCACCAGCGAGCCGCGCCATGCCGTGGTCGAGCCCTCCAACGAGCCGATCGCGCCCTTCTGGATTGCCGAGACCGGCGAAAAGGTTTCGCGCCGCGCCAAGGCCCTGGTGGACTGGCAGAACGACGTGGGCGCTGCCGACATCGAACTGGCCATCCGCGAAGGCTTCGAGTCGATCGAGCACATCAAGCGCTACACCGCCATGGGCTTCGGCACCGACCAGGGCAAGCTGGGCAACATCAACGGCATGGCCCTGGCCGCCCGCGCCATGGGCAAGACCATTCCGCAGGTGGGCACCACCACCTTCCGCCCCAACTACGTGCCCATCAGCTTCGGCCTGTTCGCCGGCCTGGAGCGTGGCCCGCTGTTCGACCCCGAGCGCAAGACCAGCGCCCATGTGCACCATGCCGCCAGCGGCTGCCCGTTTGAAGATGTGGGCCAGTGGAAGCGCCCCTGGTACTTCCCCAAGCCGGGTGAAGACATGCACGCCGCGGTGAACCGCGAAGTGCTGGCGGTGCGCTCCGGCGTGGGCATCATGGACGCCTCCACCCTGGGCAAGATTGACATCCAGGGCCCGGACGCCGCCAAGCTGCTGAACTGGCTCTACACCAACCCCTGGCTCAAACTGGAAGTGGGCAAGGCTAGATACGGCCTGATGCTCGATGAGAACGGCATGGTGTTCGACGACGGCGTGACCGTGCGCCTGGCCGAAGACCGCTTCCTCATGACCACCACCACCGGCGGCGCCGCCCGCGTGCTGACCTGGATGGAGCGCTGGGTGCAGACCGAGTGGCCCGACATGAAGGTCTACATGACCACCGTCACCGACGAATGGAGCACCTTTGCCGTGGTCGGCCCCAAGAGCCGCGCCGTGGTGGAGAAGGTCTGCCAGGACGTGGACCTGTCGGCCGCCGCCTTCCCCTTCATGAGCTGGCGCGAAGGCACGGTGGCCGGTGTGAAGGCCCGCATCATGCGCATCAGCTTCTCGGGCGAGCTTTCGTTCGAAATCAATGTGCCCAGCAATGCCGGCGCCCATGTCTGGAAGGCCTTGATGACCGCCGGCAAGGACTTCAACATCACCCCCTACGGCACCGAGACCATGCACGTGCTGCGGGGCGAGAAGGGCTACATCATCGTCGGCCAGGACACCGACGGCTCGTTCACACCCTACGACCTGGGCATGGGCGGCATGGTCTCCAAGACCAAGGACTTCCTGGGACGCCGTTCGCTCTCGCGCAGCCATACGGCTGGCGGCAACCGCAAGCAGCTGGTGGGCCTGCTCACCGACGACCCCCAGACCGTGCTGCCCGAAGGCGGCCAGCTCACCGCATTGGCGCAGATCCACACCCCGACATCGGCCAACCCGGTGCCCATGGTGGGCCATGTCACCTCCAGCTATTTCAGTCCCACGCTGAACCGCTCCATCGCCATGGCGGTGGTGCGTGACGGCCAACAGAAGATGGGCCAGAAGATTTACGCCGCGCTTAGCGATGGCCGCCAGGTCGCCGCCACCATCACCAGCCCGGTGTTCTATGACCCCGAAGGAAAACACCACCATGACTAATGTGACGCTTCAAAGCCCCCTGGCCGAAGTGGCCGGCCTCGGCAAGCGCGAGCTCCATGCTGACGGCCGCAGCTGCTGGCTGGGCGAGATTGCCCTGCTGGACATGCTGAACCTGCGCGGCAACCCGGCCAACCCGGCCTTCGTCCAGGCCGTGCAGGCCGCCACCGGACTGAACCTGCCGCTTGCAGCCAATACCGCCAGCACCGCAAACGGCCGCCAGCTGTTCTGGCTGGGACCCGACGAATGGCTTCTCAAGACCCCTCCGGGCGAGGGTGGGGCGCTGGAAGCCGCGCTGCGCAGTGGCCTGGCCGGCCAGCACTTCTCGGTCGTGCCGGTGGGCAGTGGCAACACCACCCTGTCGGTGCAGGGCCCGGCCGCCGCCGATCTGCTGGCCCGCGGCTGTCCGCTGGACCTGCATGCAAAGAGCTTCCCCGACGGCTCCCTGGCCCAAAGCCATGTGGCCAAGGCCAATGTGGTGCTCTACTGCCTGCAGGCCGAGCAGAGCTACGAGCTGACGGTGCGCCGCAGTTTTGCGGAGTACCTCTTCAAGTGGCTGTGCGAAGCTGGAAGTTGATGGTGCCCCCACGGTCGCTCACTGCGTGTAGCTCCCTGCCCCCCAAGGGGGCCGCGTTTCCCCTTGGGGCGGCCCGGCGGGGAAACATGCCCCTATGGGGCCTGGCGTGAGCGCGCAGTACTTCCTGGGCATAGACACCGGCGGCACCTTCACCGATGCGGTGCTGCTGGACGCCGGCAAGCAGGTGGTGGCCGCCGCCAAGAGCCTGACCACGCGCTTTGACCTGGCGGTGGGCATAGGCGGCGCGCTGGACAAGCTGCCGCAGGATGCCCTGAACCGGGTAACCCTGGTGTCGCTGTCCACCACGCTCACCACCAACTCGGTGGTCGAAGGCAAGGGCTCGCCGGTGTGCGTGCTGCTGGCCGGCTATGACGCGGCCCAGATCAAGGCCAGCGGCATGGTCGAGCTGCTGGGCAACGAGGCCATCGTCTCGCTGCCGGGCGGCCATGATGCCGGCGGCCGCGCCCTGGCGCCGCTGGATGAAGAGGCCACCAAGGCCGCCATCCTGCAGCATGCGCCGCGCGTCTCGGCCTTTGCCATCTCAGCCAGCTTTGCGATGCGCAACCCGCAGCATGAGCTGCAGGTGCGCGCCTGGGTCAAGGAACTCTGCGACAAGCCGGTTACCTGCGGCCATGAGCTGGCCAGCAGCCTGGGCGCACCGCGCAGGGCCCTGACCGTGGCGCTCAATGCGCGCATGGTCTCGCATGTGAAGGCGCTGATCGACTCGGTGCAGCACACGCTGGCGCTGCGCCAGATCGACGCGCCGCTGATGATCGTCAAGGGCGATGGCAGCCTGATCAATGCCCACAGCGCGCTGGAGCGGCCGGTGGGTACCGTGCTCTCGGGCCCGGCGGCCAGCGTGATCGGTGCCTGCGCCCTAAGCGGTGCGGCCAACGCCATCGTCGCCGACATGGGCGGCACCACCACCGACATCGCCGTGGTACGCAACGGCCAGCCCGAACTCAGTGTGGACGGTGCCCTGATCGGCGACTGGCGCCCCATGGTGGAGGCGGTCAAGGTGTATTCCATTGGCCTCGGGGGCGACAGCGAAGTGCGCTTCCTGGGCGGCAAGGGTCTTGCCATAGGCCCGCGCCGTGTGCTGCCCTTGAGCCTTCTGGTGCACGAGCATCCCCGGCTGCTGGCGGTGCTGCAGCGCCAGCAGAACGAATCGCCGCATGCCAGCCAGATCCGCTTTGCCCAGCGCCTGCAAAGCGACGCGGCCCTGATCGCGCGGCTGCCCGCCGACGAGCTGCGCGCCTGGGAGCAGCTGGCCAAAGGCCCGATCGATCTGGAGCGCAGCAACATCGAAGACCGGCCGCTGTCACGCGCGCTGGCACGCCTGGAGCGCAAGGGCCTGGCCATCTACAGCGGCTTCACCCCCAGCGACGCCGCCCATGTGCTGGGCATGGCCACGCACTGGAACCAGGAGGCCGCCATCCTGGGCGCGCGCATCTGGGCCCGCCAGATGCGCTACCTCTATGGCCTGGGCAACTGGACCCTGGGCGACGCCGTGGCACCGGCCCGCCAGGTGGTCGACCTGGTGCTCTCCACCATCTGCCAGAAGCTGATCGAAGCCGGCCTGAACGACGCCGGCCAGATGCAGGAAGACCGCGCCAGCCAGATGGCCGCCCTGCTGACGCAAATGGCCTTGCAGGCCGGCAGCCAGGCCCAGGCAGCAAGCCCTGCCACCGATGCATCAAAGACCGCCAGCGCCTCGGTCTTCGCCCTGCGCTTTGCCCCCGACATGCCCCTGGTGGGCGTGGGTGCGCCGGCCGCCAGCTACTACCCGAAGGTGGCGGCCAGCCTGGGGATGGAGTTGCGCGTGCCGCCTTTTGCCGAAGTGGCCAATGCCGTAGGCGCCGTGCTGGGCCAGGTGGCGCAGCGCGTGCACATCACGGTGACCCAGCCGGTGCGCGGCGTCTTCCGGGTGTTTGCCAAGGACGGCCCGGTGGACTTTGACACCGTGGAGGCGGCCTTGGCCCTGGCCCGCGAAGAGGCCGCCCGGGAGGCCACCGCCCATGCCCTGGAAGCCGGCGCCGACAGCGTGCAGGTGGAATTCAGCCAGCTCGACAACGCGGTGACCAACGACATCGACGGAAATATGTTTTTCGAGGCCATCGTTACCGCCACGGCTGTCGGGCCACCGCTGCAGCGGGCAAGCGCGCAAGGCAGGCTTGCCGGATAATTTGGCCATGCACCCCCTGTTGCTGCGCAGCCTTCCCCAGATAACCGCCCTGTGCCAGGCGCATGGTGTGTTGCAACTGGAATTGTTCGGCTCCGCCGCTACCGACGATTTTCAGCCCGAGTGCAGCGATGTGGACTTCCTTGTAGAGCTGGATCCCCACATGCCTGGTTCACGGGCCAGGCGCTGGATCGCACTGGCTGAAGCGCTGGAACAACTGCTCGACCGACATGTGGACTTGGTCAACCCGCGCTACATCCGCAATCCCTACTTTCTGGAAGCGGTAAACGCCAGCCGCACGCCGCTGTATGCACGACAAGTCTCCCAAGTTGCTGCTTGATGCCCTGGGCGCAATTGCTTGTGCACAAGAATTTGTGGCCGGCACCACATTGGTCCAATATGCGGGTGACAAAATGCGCCGCTCGGCAGTGGAACGCCAGTTGGAAATTCTGGGCGAAGCCTGCACCCGCTTGGCGAGACTGGAGCCCGATTTCCTGCATTCGGTTTCCAATTTCAAATTGGCCATAGACCTGCGCAACCGCATCATCCATGGCTACGACGCGGTGGATGACGAAATCATCTACCTGACGGCCACCGAAGATCTGGGTGCATTGCACCAAGCACTGGCCGAATTGCTGGCAAGCGGCAAACATGCCCCCTGATTCCCGCGATGAATTGCTGCGTCAGGCACTGGTCGCCCACGGCCTGCGCTTGCGCGGCAGCTGGGCCATCACGCCGGCGGACGGCTTGCCTTTGCTGCCTGATGGCAGCGTGCCGGACCGGGTCTGGATGGTCGGTGTGGTGGGCTCGGCCTTCTGGCCGCATTTCACGAACAGCCCGTTCTACCGTGACGGCCTGCCCCACCCGCTGGATCGCTGGAGCCGCAGTCTGGGCGAGCGCCTCGCAAAGGAGTTTGGCGGTCTGGCGCTCTACCCCTTTGAGGGCCCGCCCTACCACCCCTTCCAGCGCTGGGCCGACCGCGCCGAGGCCACGCAGCCCAGCGCCATGATGCTGCGCATCCACCCGGACTACGGCCTGTGGCATGCCTACCGATTCGCCCTGGCGCTGCCAGCCACGGTGCAGCCGGCTGCGCCCCTTCCTGTTGACGCAGCCGCCTCGGCCCACAGCGGTGCCGCGCGCAACACTACCGACCTGTGCGCCCGCTGCAGCGGCCAGCCCTGCTTGCAGGCTTGCCCGGTGCAGGCTTATACCGGCAGCGCGTTTCGCCTGCAGGCCTGCGCCGACCACCTGCACAGCGGCCAGGGACAAGACTGCATGCAAGGCGGCTGCCTGGCACGCCGCGCCTGCCCGGTGGGTGCCGCGCATCGCTACACCCCTGAACACGCCGCCTTTCACATGCAGGCTTTCTTCGCCAGCCATTCATAAGGCCCCCACGCTGGTCACTGCGTGTACTGCGCTGCCCCCCAGGGGGGCCCTCGCGGTTTGGGGCGGCCCGGCACCGCTCATCACAGCCCCCACACTGGTCACTGCGTGTACTGCGCTGCCCCCCAGGGGGCCCTCGCGGTTTGGGGCGGCCCGGCACTGCTCATCACAGCC
>Ga0228700_1001983_pt1 | contig 11685 bp, 4 predicted proteins | sample McNCre317_Aug_MG_FD_178019 | JGI IMG/M metagenome (GOLD analysis project Ga0228700, IMG submission 178019) | Freshwater microbial communities from McNutts Creek, Athens, Georgia, United States - 3-17_Aug_MG | ecosystem: Environmental > Aquatic > Freshwater > Creek | place: USA: Georgia...
GAAACGGAAGTATCTGCTGTATCTGAAACTAAACAAGTTAGCCCAGAAGAGCAAGCCAAGCAAAGAGGAATTAAAAATGCTGAGTCGCGCATCACAGCCGCAAGAGAAGCGTTAGACGCTAAACGCAAGGAACTTGATGAAGCTATTACTGCCGATCAAGAGAACTTGTTTGGTGAGCGCAAATCATCTGAAGGAGTAGCCTTTGATGAGCGAGTGCAAACTGATAAACGATCAGAAGCGCTTGCGCCATTAGAGCGTGAGTTAAAGGCTGCACAAGAAGATTACAAGCGCGTATCTGAACAAGAGGTTAAGCCTACGGGGGATTTGTTCGAGCAACCTAAGTCGCCCATCGAGAAAGCGCAAGCAAAAGCTGAGGTTAGAACATTGGACAAGAATATTGAAGATTCTAAGTCTAAGTTAGCCGAACTAAAAGCTAAACGTGATAGCGCTTACAAGTCATCAGGTATTGACCCATACGAAGAGGCTGCTAAGAAGGCTCAAGCTGACAGGGAGTTGCATGAAGAATATGTGAACCTTGCCAAGCTGTACTTTATGAAAGGCGTTCGTAATGTGGCTGACTTTGCCAAGGAAATTGGCGAGGATGTTAACGAGTTTGTAACAAACGCATGGAATCAGGTAGCTAAGACAGTTGAGGCATCTGCTAAGAAAGCGTACACCATAGCTGACAGGGAGCGTATAGGTTTTGAAGGCGAAGTGAACAGGGAGAATCAGCGCAGGGGTGATTTTAAAACATGGGATGAAGTTAAAGAGGCTGTTGCTAACGGTACTATTAACCCGCAGACTATTGCTGACCGAATCATTGCTGAAACAAGCGGAGTAAGATCACTGTATAGTAGAGCGCACATAACACAAGAAGATGTTATGGCGTTAACGCATGGTCTGTTAGAAGCCAAGACACAAAGACGCGTCAAAGAACTGATGCTTGAAGATCCTGACTTGTCTGAAAAAGATAGATTTGCTATCATGTCTGAGTTGAATGGTATTGATGCAACTATTGATAAGTATACCGAGGCGGCACAACGGTCAGGTACAGAGGCATCGGCTGCGTTGAGAGCGTTTCAGCTTGTGGCAAAGGCTGACTATACACCCGAGGCGGTACGTGCAAGGGCAAAACAGGCTGATCCATTTGTGCCTGTGCCCAAGGAGCTGATTGACGAGCTTAATCAGAAAACGAAATTACTTGAGCAGAAGGACGCGGAATTAGAGCGTTTGCAGAAAGAACTTGAAGATAAACAAGCGCAGGAAAAGGTTAAACAGGCGTACAATCAACGTAAGCAACAACGTGCTGTAACCAAAGAGCAAATTAGAGCTGAGCGTAAAAGTATCTTTGATGATTTGCGCAAGGCTGCTAAGGAATCTCGCAAGGAGTTAGGTTCATTTAAAGTTAACCCAGAGTTAGTGAAAATGATGGGTAAACTATTGAAGAACTATGCTGATGAAGGTATTGTTGATCTTAAGCAAATCATTGACGATATTCACGAAAACGTCAAAGACATCTATGAAGGCATCAGCAAAGACGACATCAGAGATGTAATTGCAGGTAAGTACAACGAGCGTAAACCTACCAAGGATGAATTGCAACGCAAAGTATCCGATCTGAAACTGGAAGCTAAGTTGCTTAATCAGTTGGAAGATGTAATGAATGGCATTGCATCGACCGACCGTGTACGTGAGGTTAATAAGAACCCTCGTATACAGGAGTTGAGGGATAAGATAAAAGCTATTCAGTCAGAAGGGGCTAATCAAGAAAAGGCGCAAGCTGATTTGGTTGCAAAAAAGGAGGAATCTGATAAAAAGTTCCTTGCTGACCTTGAAAAACAAAAGGCTTCGGCTGTATCGCGTGAAATTGAGGCAGCAAGAAAGCAAAAGCAATTAGAACAAAAGGAACAACAAAAACAGGAGCGTGAAGCGTATAGGCAAACAGATCAATACAAGATTGACCAGTACCGCAAGCAACTTGAGAAACGCAGGGCTGCATTAGAAGAAAAACTAAAGAATGGCGACTTTGAGAAAGCGCCACGCAAAGAACTTCCTACCTCACCAGAAATTCGCACTTTGCAACGTGAAATTGCAAAGATTAAGATGGACATTGATGGTAAGATTGAAGAGCGCAGGTTAAACGCGCGTACTCAAGGTGAGAGGTGGCGTGATCGAATTGCTAAATGGTACAGAGCATCGTTGTTGACAGGGTTTACCACGTTAGGTAAGCTCTCCGCTACTGCCGCTGTTCGTATGGGGCTGAACCCTATTGAAACGGCTATTGCCACAGGGTACGGAAAGTTGCCTGTTATAAGGGATATTGCCTCTAAAACACCTCGTTGGGGTAAGGGTAGCATTGGTGCTGAAGCTAAGGCTATGCGAGTATTTACAGAGGCGTTGGTGGGCAAGGAAGGTCGTTTGTCTACTTTGCAAGAAATGAAGCAGGTGGCTAAAACAGGTAAAAGTAGTATTGATACTCAATTTGGAAGCAAGTATAGTCTGCCACCAGAAGCTGTGGAGTTCTTCGGTCGTATTCACGGTATGCTTAAAACGCCTACTAAACTGAATGAATTTTACAGATCAGTAGAGTTACGTACAGAATATGCGTTACGAAACGGTGTTGATGTTACTGATCCTAACGTGTTCCATGACATTCAAGTAGCTGCGCTTGAGGATGCGAGTAGAAGTATTTTGATGCAAGACAACAAGGTTGTTAATGCAATTCAGAATATCACGCGCAACTTAGAGCACAGTGATAGCATGGGCGCTAAATTATCAGGACTTGGCATGAGAATCCTTATGCCTATCGTTAAGATTCCCACCAACTACGCATCAGAAGCGTCTGCATACGGAGTGGGTAGTGGTCAGGCTATGGCTGAAATTATTGTACGTGGTGTAAGAGAGGCGTTAGGTAAAGAGAAAGGTCTATCTGATATATCGGAAGCTGATGCTGCTAAAATTATGCGCAGGATGGCAAAAGGATCTGTAGGTCTGATGTTGCTTTACGCAGGTTATAATAATCCCGATATGTTTGGTGGCTACTATGTGCAAGGAGAAAAACGTGGTAAAAATGAGCCTACTGCTGGGGGTATGAAAATGAAAATTGGCGACCATTCATACGAGATACCACACTGGTTCTTGCACACACCTGCGTTTGAAATGTTGCAGGTGGGTGCTACCTATAAGCGTTTTAAAGAGCAATACAGCGCAGTAGGGAAAGAAGGATGGTTAGGATCAGCTACAAGTACTGCTACTATGGGTATGCTCAAGAGTATCCCTGCCGTTCAAGTAGAGCGTAACATCTCTGGCAAACAAGAGTCGCATACATTGGATGAATGGTTGGGTGAAATGACAGGAAACTTAGTAGTTCCAATGGGGCTACAGCAGATCGGTCAGTCTATTGACAGAGCGAACGCATCCGAAGCTAATACTCCTATGGATTACACCAAAGAATTCTTGGCAGGAGAGGACGTTAAACGTAACGCTAAAGGATTCAAACAGGGATTCCAAAAAACAGTACCGTTTTGGCGCGAACAACTACCATCTGATGTGGTGCATGATAGTCATTTAAAAGACGATGTATTGCAAGTTTTGTCTGATAAGGGTATTGACGACAAACTGTCCGACTACCGTAACCGCACAGTTTACATTGACGGTAAGAAATCGTATATTAACGATGAACAAATGCAGGAGATCAATAAACTTCGCAATAAATATGCAGGAGAGGAGATCAATAAGCGTATGTTTGCAAAGACAAAGAACAAGCACGGATTCCCGCAAGAGGCTTTGAATAAATTGGAAGGCAAGAAGCTGGAAAAAGAAATAAAGGATATATACAACGAGTCTAGGCGTAAGGCTATGGATGAAGTGTACAAAGGAAAAAAATGGTCAACATCACAACCTAAATAATGAAAACCCTACTCATCACCAAAGAGGCAAAGGCAGCGTTAGACGACCTTGCTAACCTCGAACAGTTTAACTCTTACCTATACAAGCACCTAGCTATTGTCTGTCAGACCATAGGGCTGTTTGGTTCTGAGAAGTTCTTCCTGTCAGAATCGGCAGAGGAGATCACCCACTATCAAGACGTTGTTAACTTCGTCAATACTAGAGGGGGCGCTGTAACACTGAAACCTATTGAGCCGTTCACCGAGGAGTTTAAAGACCTTGGAGAGATGCTTAAAGCGGCATACGATCAGGAGGTATACACAGAGAACGCGTACAAAAAACTTATCAAAGAGCATGGTGACGACCCTGTTATTACTCAGTTTGGACTTGAGGTGCTTGAACATCAGTACGAATCGGTAGGAGAATACGGTGATCTGATTGCTCGTTACGCTCTTGTGAAGGACAACGTGATTATCTTTGACGCTGAACTTGGTAACTTATAGGCTTACAAATGATAGTATCATGTGATACTATAGGCTTACAAACTATAACAATCTAATGAAGAAACTACTCTATCTGCTGCTTCTTGTAAGCGGCTTTGCTACGGCACAGGTAGCCCCCGCGCTGTACTATGATTTCGATCAATCTAACCCGCTTGCCCCGCGAGTGGGTAGTGGTAACCTGAGTACATCGGGCAGCTATCGGATCGTTCCCGCTGCTGTGGGCAATGGATGTGCTCAACTGTTTAAAGACAGCCTGACCTATAAGAGCATCGTTGGTGGGTCCGTAAACCCATCCACAGCCGTAACTGTGCAGATGCTCTTTAAGGCAGGTCACCACTTCCTTAACAACCGATCTGCTGTGCTGTGGGAGCTTGGATGGTGTTCTGCTAGGTTCACCAACCCTACACCTGCTAACACGCAGTTTGTAATCACCTTCATCACTCGCTCGGCTGGCGTGTCTAACTACATGGATGTAACTCTTGACGGTGTTAACCGTAAGGGGCTGCAATGGTACTTGGATAGCGCATATCACCAAATGGTGTTCGTTTACGATGCCTCATCAGGGTCTAAGCAGGTGTATGTTGACGGGATAATACTTGCATCGGCAACGGTATCAACAGGCACTATTGAACTTGCATCGGATCAGCGACTGTACCTGAATGAGAATACCAACTACGATCAGTTCTACGGAACATACGACGAGGTAGCGGTATATAGTTCGGCTATGCCTGCGGGTCAGGTGAAGCAAAACTACGAGGATTTCAAGGCTGGGCAACACTACACTACAGCCTTGGCTACCGTTTCTGCTACCCCTTCATACACAGCTAACTTTGACATCACCGACTATCCTATAGGGTATACACTAGGAAGCGCGACATCGGCAGGATGTACATATACGGCACGACAGCAACTTAGCAGATACCCATACCCTCGTTACCCATTGGCTACCACATTAAGGAAGAACTTCAACTGGGTAGACCCTAAGTACTTCGCAGGTTATCTGCAATCGGGTGCGTCGGGCACGGAACAAGAGTCGGTAGAGCTTCAGAAGATTCTATATAACAAGTGGAACTATATGCTCATTGTTGCTCAGAACCTATCGAGTAACGTGAACTATGCAGATACTAATAGCTTCGAGGGTAAGTGGGTGAAGTTAGCTAACGCAAACCCTACTTGGACTCGCTCAGCTATATCGTTTTGGTCACAGATCAACTCTGTTGGACCATCTTTAGGCAACTACATTCAGTACCTATCACTGCCAAGCAACTACTACATGACATCGGGAGGTAACTTCATCTTGACTGATGTTAATGGGGTAGTAACGCCAAGCGGTACTAAGACGTTCTCTCCTGCTGCTACACAGTCTGGACTTATTCTGAATGATGGTGCTGCTGTGCGTACTAAGGTACAGTCTTTACTTGGTCAGCTTAGTTCGGGTCGTTTGGACTTCGTAAACGAGAATGACGAGGTATTTAAGTTGCTTGACTCAACTGTGTTGTCATCTGACCCTGTAGTTGTAGCTGATAAGGTAGCATCGGGACTATCGTACCGCGAGTACTACGGTCTACGTCAGAAACAGTTCTCTGTACTATACCGAGATACGTTTATGAACCTTCAGCCATCAGCACTGTATACTCAGTATCAGGTTGACGGATGGGATGGAACTAATGGTCGTGACTACTACCATTCATCGTACAAGTATCGCAGACAGATTAACCGAACTATTGGCGGTAAGTACTACTCTACGTTTGACTTTTACCCGCGTTACCCTAGTAACTGGCGGTGCTGGACATCAGCATGGAGGGGTAGACAGGCGTTGGAAGAAGCACGTCAGACAGAGATCGGTCTTGGAGATAAGGTATACTCACCGTTTGTTTCGGCAGGGTGGGATACGAACGAGGAATTGAATCAACGCCCGGGGCGATACCTCGGAGAGATGAAATGCCTTGGACTCCTTGGTGCGGACTTCTACTACACAGGATTCTTCAACGAAGGTAATTTCTCATCAACAGTATTCCCTCCTAACCCAAAGGGCTACGCATGGCAGATGGCTGCTCCCGTGTACTCTCATGCCGTACTTGCGCGTGTAGACACCATCATCAAGACTGGTCTGTATGTACGTGATATGCTTGCAGACCCTACCAAGGCTGATAGCGGGTATGGTATGTGGGCTGGCGATCCCCGTATCTGGTGCGTGGTGCGTCAGGACTCTTTACGTCAGGATCGTTTCGTTATCGCTGCTTCAGTGCAGCCTAACAGCAACCAGACTAATCAAGTTCCTGCTACTGTCTACGGGCAGATCAAACTGAAAGGCAATTACATCAGTTTCCCTGTACGTCAACAAGGGTCTGTATATTACTACAACTCTACATCAGGGGTACTGACTCAGCTTGACTCATGGCATGAGCGCACTCACCCTGACAGATGGAATCAGGATATTCAGTTAGAGGCTGAGGTTGCTGACTCATCATCGGCAGGAACGTGGTACGGGTTCGATCAGTCAGCAGGGACGTTCTTGAATCCTACAGGTACAGAATGGTATCAGTATAACGTATCACCAGTTAAGACAGCTACTCACTACGTATGGATCTACGCTAAAGGCTCGGCAGGTACGATGACACGCTCTATCAACAGAGGGTCAACTACTGCTTCAACTACGCTTGACACTGGATCTGTATGGAAGTGGTACAAAGTAGATTCTCTTAGCCTGACTGCTGGCACATCGTTTCAGTTCTGGCTTAAGACTACATCAGCCTACGTAGATAAGATTCTGTTTACTACGGCAGACACCTCTCTGACACCACGCGGAGGCGCTGTAACGCCTTGCGGTACTGTAACGGTAACTATCAGTTCGGCTAGTACGTTTTGCGATTCTACGTTGGCTACAGCATCGGCTACGTCACCTCTGTACTACGCATGGAGTAACGGATCAACGACAGCATCAACGTATCTGAAAGCATCGGGTACGTACACTGTGACCGTAACTAATACGTCTAACTGTACAGGATCTGCTACTGTAACCGTAAGTAAGCTAAACTGTGATTCGGCTTGCTATGCTCCATCAGGCTTGGCTGTGAATAGAATCTACCGATACTGGGTGGCAGTGTCCTTCACTAAACCATCTTCTACCATATACGCATACAGGGCAGAGATAACTAACATTGCAACAGGGGTAGTTACCTACTCAGGTATCAGCAAACAGTCAACAACAGCAAATATTGTGGGGTTGTCTAGCAATACCAACTACAAACTACGGATACAGACATACTGTTCATCGGGGTCTGTGACTAGTGAATGGAGTACGCCTGTGTACTTTAAGACTAACAGATAATCAGTACCACTGCTTAGTACCCTTGAGCCACTTGTCTTGTAATTCAGGAAGTTCCTCGGGGAAAATATCAAGAGTGATGCCTTCGGCACAATAGGCTATAACCTGTGTGATCTCGGAGGCATCGCTGTTTGTACGTATATCGAAACCAATAATTGAACGTACATCGAGCATATAAAGTCTATGGTGCTCATCTTCAATCTGTTCCTTGCGTATTCGGTCTAGTATATGGTCGCCTGTAAGCGAAGGTTCTTCAACTCCTTGAATTTGAAGCTCTTTGATAAGAACCATACATTTGTACTTGTCTACCGATTCCATGTATTAAAGTTACGCAGGAACTATCGGTAATGAGTAGAAAGTGGAAAAATTAACAGTTTGATTATCATACTCAGTATAAAATACTTATATTTGGCTACATGAAAATATCGCACGACAAAATCAAAGAGCAGGTAAAGAAGCTCACTGAGAAGAACCCCGACATCACTACCAAGGAAATTTACACCTTGATGAAGATGGACGGGGTTTATACTTATGATGTTTTTCGTAAGATCGTCACTCAGGGCAGGCGACAGATGGGGTTTATACACCCTAAGAGTAGCCATAACCCTAACAAGCCTATTGACGAGGTAGTTCTAAGCGACATCGAAGCGATGAAGCAAAAGTCGGAGCGTATAACCGACAAGCATAAGAACGAACACCTCATGGGTCAGGTGGAAGCGCTGAAGAAAGAGGTTGAGGTAGCCCTAAAGTTAAAGTCATCACCTCAGTCGTACCGTATTGAGCAGAAGCGCACACGGGAGAAGTCCCACAGTACGGCTATTGCTCTTGCCTCTGACTGGCACTTAGAAGAGGTAGTGCAGGCTAAGATGACCAATGGGCTGAATCAGTTTGATGAAAAGATAGCCAAAGAAAGAGTAGTAAACTTCGCCCGTAACACGGCTAGACTGTGGGAGATCAGCAATAACGACACCCGTGTATCTGACATGGTGCTGGGTCTGTTAGGCGATTTCATCACGGGCAACATTCACCAAGACAACATTGAATCGTGCCGTTTGCGCCCTGCTGAAGCGGTATGGGAGGCGCAGAATCATATTAAGTCGGTGATTGACTACTTGCTTCAGAACACAGATTGCAAACTGATTATACCGTGCCACATGGGTAATCATAGCCGTATCACTAAAAAGACGCATTGGGGTAACCAGTCGGGTAATTCCCTTGAGTGGCTTATGTATAAGTCCTTGGAGGCTATGTACGGCAATCACAAGCGTATTCAATTCATTGTAGCTGATGGTTACCATACATTTGTTGACATTGACGGCTTTAAGGCTCGTTTCCATCACGGTGACGCTATCAGATTCGCAGGAGGTATCGGAGGGTTGTTTATCCCTGCCTACAAGGCTATCAGCCAATGGAACAAAAGCCTGACAGTATCTTTAGACTGTTTCGGGCATCACCACCAGTCGCTTGACGGTGGATCGTTCCTATGCAACGGCTCTCTGATCGGGTATAACGCGTTTGCCATTGCCTGTAAGTGTGGATTTGAGAAGCCTACGCAATCGTTCTGCCTGATTAACCATAAGTACAGGGAGAAAACGAATGTCAGTAAGATATTCTTGTAGTTCATGAATCATGAACAAGATGCGTATTTGAACGGAACGAGTAAACACAGTTATGCTGTAATTTTCCATTAAAGTAGCCGTTTTGGGATTCTGATTCCTAAAAAGTCCTGATTTTGGTGATTACCCTCACCGAAATGTCATAATTTTTGGAGAATTGGGGAATCGTTAGTACATTTGCAACAGACAGACAGTTTCGACCACCGTTTGCAGATTAGCCACTCGAAAGGGTGGCTTTTTTATTTGACTGAGATTCGGAATTCGCGGATCGCAAATTACTAATAGCATGGTAATCAATAGTTTGTTGTTTGATGGTTGTTTGACTGATGTATAAAAACGCAAACAGCCCCTTCATAGAAGAGGCTGTTGCTTCTGATGTCTATCAGTTGGGTAGTGTCACTAACCTACATCGGTGCTTGCTCCTGCATCGCAGGCTGTTGTGGCATCTGCGGCTGACCCATACCCTGCATCGCAGGCTGTGGCGGCTGATCGCTATAAGGCACGGGCTGTGGGACTACCCAAGGAGGCAACACACCTGTCTTCTTGACCTGCTCTACAAGCATCTTGTAGTAGTACTCAAGGCTCATGGTTACACGCTTAGACTCTTCAAGGTCAAGTGCCAACTTACCTTGTTGTTGTTGACCTGCCTGTTGTATCTGAGCGTTCTGCTGTTGCATTTGCAAGGCTGTTGCATCTGCATCCTGCTTCATCTTCTGCTCACGGTAGGATAGGTATATCCATGCAGCGCGGATATTATTGACGCTCATAAGTTCCTTAATGTAGATATAGTCAGACAGCGTAATGCCGATGCTACCTGTCTTAGCAGCTTGTATGCTTGCAAGACACGCTTGCTCAAGCATGTTCTTATCTGATTCAGAGATGGGCATCTCAACATATACATCGAATACGGGGTTATACAGGTCTTTGCCTACCTTCAGCACCTCAACAGCGGTGTTACCCTGCTTGACAAACGGCACGGACTGTGGGTAGAACTGTGCCGCCAACTGCCATCGCTGACAGACGTTCATAAAACACCGTTGCTTAACGCTACGGTACGCAGCAAGGATAGGCTTCAGCACGTTGTTAGTACCCTGCTCGGCAAGTTCTGCTGTGCCTACAAGGGTTCCTGATGTGGGGGCTGAAGCGTCCGTGATCTGGTTGATACCAGTGATCTCACGGATCATATTCACGTTCCACTCAAGGATCTTCATCAACTCGTCCAAATACGGTCCGATACCGCCCCGAAGTTCTTGGATAGGCGGTATAGCCCCCTGAACCTGCATACCGTTCTGTGCAATGGCAGCGCGGTACAACAGATCGCCTCGGTCGCGGTAAATCTTCAGTACCTCAAAAGGGTCTAGCTTATCGCCTCCAAGAGTGATGTTCTGAAGCGATCCCATCTCAATCTGAAGACCCGCAGGCTTAGACTCGGCAGCAGCGTTGCGCATCTTAAGTACAGCAAGCTGAATATCATCGGCTACTGCCATGCACTGAGAGATCATGGACTTCTCAGCAACTCGGTAGCAATGGTATGATGACTTAGGCTTATTCTCCTGATCGTATGGGAGGTCGTACTGCAATCCGTAATCAAACAAAATATCTGACCCGATCACCCATTTAGAACGGTAGCGCTTCTGATAGGTGCGTGTGCCAAACTTATTCTTCTTGCTTGTAGCTTTCTGCGCCCCGTATGGAAGGTCGAAGTACACCGTGTTAGCGCCTATCTGACGGCTCTCAAAGAAGTATGTATCGAAACTCTCGAACTCTGCGTCAAGTACGGCTACTTTGAGGTAGTCGTAACGGTTACGATCCTGCGGATAGCCGGGGATGTCGGTCATGTACGGGTTACCAAACACTCCTGAGTACGCCTGTGCTGCCTTTGCAAGTTCCTCGTCACTCAGTCCCCACGCCTTAAGATCGGCAATGCTGTACCATGTAATCTCAGCCGCTTCAGACACGTTACTGAAGTCGTTCATACGTGTCTGACGTATGATAAGATACTCAGGGTCTACGTACCGTACCATCGGCTTCCCATTCACAGGGTCGGTATAGTCCTTGCAAGCTACAATACCCAAGTCTACCGCATCTTCAAGCAATCGGGCTTTGATGTCCTGCCAGTTACACTTCTGAGAGGTGGCTATAAGTAGCTTATCCATCTCCGTTTCCCATGCCAAGCGGAAGAAGCCCATGCTTGCAAGCATGTCCATCTCCTCGATGTTCTTAGGGGTAAACGGTAGTTGTTGCTGTTCGTCCTGAATACCAATGAGTTCACGAAACATTTGCAGTTCAGCGTCGTTGGCTTCGGCAAGTTTAGTCAGCTTAGCATCTTCACGCGTTTCAGAACTAAAGT
>Ga0228700_1001984_pt1 | contig 11677 bp, 10 predicted proteins | sample McNCre317_Aug_MG_FD_178019 | JGI IMG/M metagenome (GOLD analysis project Ga0228700, IMG submission 178019) | Freshwater microbial communities from McNutts Creek, Athens, Georgia, United States - 3-17_Aug_MG | ecosystem: Environmental > Aquatic > Freshwater > Creek | place: USA: Georgia...
TGCAGATCGAGGTGTGGAAAAAGCCCAGCACCCCGGCAAACCCCACCGCTGCTGCAATTTCCTTCTCGCCCAGGCGCGAGATGTAGAAGAGGTTGATCAGGTCCACCGCGAACACCGCCACCAGGCCAATGGCGCCGGTGCCGGCCATGACCACCACATGGCGTATCAGTGAGCCGCTCAAAAAAGTGGGCGGCGGCGTTGCAGGCTTGGCGGCGGCAGCGCGCGTGGCTTCACTGGCCGCTGGCTCGCCGCTCATGCCAAGCCCGTGCCCGCCAATGCCGCGTGGGCCGCGGCCGCCGCATGCAGCGCGGTGGTGTCAAAAAGCGGCACGCTGGCGTCAGCCTGGCCCACCAGCAAGGTGATTTCGGTGCAGCCCAGGATGATGGCCTGGGCACCTTGCGCTACCATGGCGGCCATGATGCGGCGGTAGTGCTGGCGCGAGTCTTCGTGCAGCTGGCCCAGGCACAGCTCTTCGAAAATGATGCGGTGCACGGTGTCGCGGTCGGCGGCATCGGGCAACAGCACCTGCAGGCCGTGGCGCTCCCGCAGGCGGCCGATGTAGAAGTCCTGCTCCATGGTGAAGCGGGTGCCCAGCAGGCCGATGCGGCGGTGGCCGGCGCCGGCAATGGCCGCTGCGGTCGGGTCGGCAATGTGCAGCAGGGGAATGGGCACTGCCGCTTGAATGGCGGGGGCCACGATGTGCATGGTGTTGGTGCACAGCACCAAGAGATCGGCACCGGCGGCATGCAGCTGGTGCGCGGCCTGTGCCAGCAGTTCGCCGGCACGCTGCCAGTCGCCGGCGCGCTGCAGGGTTTCAATGTCGTGGAAGTCCACGCTTAGCAGCACCAGCTTGGCCGAGTGCAGGCCGCCCAGGCCCTGCTGCACGGCGCGGTTGATCTGCTGGTAGTACAGCAGGCTGGATTCCCAGCTCATGCCGCCAATCAGGCCTATGGTTTTCATGTGTGCTGCCCCAGGGTGTGGTCCCACTGGCGCAGTTGCTGCGCCGTGGCGGTGACGCCGCCGCAGACCACCACCAGCACGCTGGCATAGTCCGCCAGCCGCTGCGCATGGTGGTAGACCACGGCCAGGGCGGCGCCGCAGGCCGGCTCGACCAACACGCGCTGGTCGTCCAGGAAACGCTGGCAGGCGGCCACGGCCTGTGCATCACTCACCAGCAGGCTGTGCACCCGGCCGCTCTGGCCCAGTTCAAAGGCCTGCCTGCAGACCTGGCGTGCGCCCAGCGAACTGGCAATGCTGGTGATGCCATCGAGCATGCGGTGCTGGCCGTATTGCATGGTGAGGTGCAGCGAGGCAGCGCCTTCGGTCTCCACCGCCAGCACCGGTACATCGCCCCAGCCGTTGCGGTCCAGGCCCTCAACCACGCCAGCCAGCAAGCCGCCGCCACCCACCGACAGCAGCACGGCGCCGGGCTTGGGGCCGCTGGCTGCCACTTCGTCGACCAGACTGGCGTGGCCCTGCCACAACAGGGGGTCGTCAAAGGGGTGGATGAAAGCATCGTGCGGCCCCAGGAGCGATTGCGCCAGGGCATTGGCCTCCTGCCAGCCGGCGCCATGCACACGCAGCTCGGCGCCTTCCTGACGCAGCAGGTCCTGGGCGCGCTGCGAGGTCGTCTGTGGCACTACCACCGTCACGGCAATGCCCAGCATGCGCCCGGCATAGGCCACGGCCAGGCCGGCATTGCCGCCGCTGGACGAGACAAAGCGCCGAGCGCCAGCGCGCGCATGGTGTTCGCAGGCCAGGCCAACGCCGCGGATCTTGAAGGAGCCCGTGGGCTGCAGGGCTTCGAGCTTGAGCCATACCGGCCGACCGGCAATGGCCGTGAGCGCAGACGAAGCCAGCAGCGGGGTGGGGTGGTGCAATGGCATGGCGCAGCGGCGGTCAGAAAGTGACGACGCCGGCGATGCACGTGACCGTTTCACCGCCCACCCAGACCTGGCCACTGGCGTCCTGCTGCAGATGCACCCGGCCGGCGCGGCCAATGCAGCTGCCCTGCGCGGCCAGGTAGCTGGCCGGCATATGGCCCTCGGCCATCAGCCACTGGGCCAGGCTGGCGTTGAAGCTGCCGGTGACCGGGTCTTCGCTGATGCCCTGGTCGCTCACGAACATGCGCACCTCCAGGTCAGGGCTGGCCGGTTCGGGCGATTCGCCGCTGGCGGCGGCGTTGTTGCCGGCAAAGGCGCGGGCCTCGCGGTTGGAGCGGCGAATCAGGTCGGGCATGGCTTCCTGCACATGCAAGCCGGCCAGGCCGACGCCACTGCAGCCGGCCCTTGCCAGGGCGGCGCGCAAGGCCGAAAAATCGGGCGCCAGTGCCAGCACGCTGTCGGCACTGTCCAGCAGCAGGCCCAGGTGCGAGGGGCCGTTGACCAGCTTCTGGCTGGCCTTTACCTGATGCGCCTGCAGACCCAATGCGCCCAGCACTGCCGCATGCACGCTGGCATCCAGGGCCTGGCGCTGCAGTGCAGGCGCGGCAAATGCCAGGCGCGGGCCGTCGCGGCGTATGCGCACCAGCCCGACCTTGCATTCCTGCACGATGCAGTCGGGGTCTTTGGGTGCACCGCCGTGCTCCAGCCAGGCATGGCAGCTGCCCAGGGTGGGGTGGCCGGCAAACGGCATCTCGTAGGCGGTGGTGAAGATGCGCACCTGGTAGTCGGCACCGGCGGCGGCGCCCGCCGCGCTGGGCGGCAGGATGAAGGTGGTTTCGGCCAGGTTGGTCCAGCGGGCAAAGCGCTGCATCTCGGCGTCGCTGAGGTCCTCGGCCCCCAGCACCACGGCCAGGGCATTGCCGTAGTAGGGCGTGGCGCTGAAGACATCGACCTGCAGCAGGGGATGGAGACGGGACATGGGTGCCTTGGGAAGGGGGTGACAGTCGCCGCTAGCTTAGCGCAGTCCGCTTCCCCCTTGGGGGTCGCAGGCCGGCCCGCGGCAGCCTGCGAAGCGGCACGGGCTTCAGCGCGGCTGGCGCTCGCGGATGGCCTCGGCCAGGGCGGCCACGCCGCGCTGGATTTCTTCCACGCTGGGCGTCACAAACGACAGGCGCATGCTGCGCACATCCGGTGTGCCGGCGTAGAACGGGGCACCCGGCACAAAGGCCACGCCCTTGGCCACCGCGTGCGGCAGCAGGTCCACCGCGTCCATGCCCGCGGGCAGGCGTGCCCACAGGAACATGCCGCCGGCTGGCGTGTTCCATGTGAGGGACTGCTCGGGCTGGCTGCCGGCCTCGGGGAAATGCCGGGCCAGCGCCTGAAGCATGGCGTCACGCTGGCTCTTGTAGAGGGCGCGTATGGTGGGCACATGGCGATCCAGGAAGCCGTCTTGCATGACCGCGTGGACCAGGCGCTGGTTGAAGCTGGGGCTGTGCAGGTCGGCTGCCTGCTTGGCCTGCAGCAGCTTGGGGTAGACCGCCTTGGGTGCCACCAGAAAGCCCATGCGCAGGCCCGGGGCCAGCACCTTGGAAAACGATCCCAGGTAAATGCCCCCTTCGGGGTTGCGTGCGGTCAGGGTGGCCGGTGGCGGTGCCTCAAACCACAGGTCGCCGTAGGGGTTGTCCTCCACCAGGGGCAGGCCCAGGGCGCCTGCTGCCTGGCTTAGGGCGGCACGGCTGGCCTCGCCCAGGGTGCGGCCGGTGGGGTTCTGGAAATTGGGCAGCAGGTAGAGCATGCGCGCAGCCTGGCTATCGGCCTGCGCCTTGGCCCGCAGGTCGTCCAGGTCCAGGCCATCGGCTAAGCTGGCCACGCTGTGCACCTCGGGCTCCATGGGCGTGAAGGCCATCACGGCGCCCAGGTAGGTGGGTGACTCCACCAGCGCACGGCTGCCCCGGTCCAGCAGCACCTTGGCCACCAGGTCCAGGCCCTGTTGCGAACCGGTGGTGATCAGCACCTGGTCAGGGTTCACCTCCCAGTGCTGGCCTTGTGCCCGAGCCTGTTCGCAAAGCATGGCCGCCACGCTTTCACGCAGCGGCGCAAAGCCTTCGCTGGCGGCGTACTGCAGGGCGCCTGCGGGGTCATCGCGCAGCACCTTGGCGCACGCGGCTTCGAACTCGGCCACCGGAAAGGTCTTGGCCGAGGGCAGGCCGCCGGCAAAGCTGATGGTGCCCGGGCGCTCGGTGACCTTGAGGATTTCGCGGATGACCGAAGGGTTCATGCGCGCGGCGCGTTGCGACAGGGTCCATGGGGTGGCAGGCTGGTTCATACAAGGTCCATCAGGTGTGCAGCAGAGGAAATAACGAGGCGACCAGGGCAAGGGCCATGGCGGCATTGAAGAGGCGCAGCTTGAGCGGGTCTTTCAGCACCCGGCGCATGCTGCTGCCAAATGCGGCCCAGCTGCCCACGCAGGGCAGGCCCAGCACCAGGAACAGGCAGCTCAAGGCCAGCACCTGCTGGGGTGTGGCATCGATGGGCAGATAGGTACTCATGGCGCTCATGCACATGACCCAGGCCTTGGGGTTGACCCACTGAAAGGCGGCGGCGGCCCAAAAACCCATGGGCCTGGCCTTGGACTTGGCCTCGCCAGGGGTGCTGTGGTCGCTGATCAGCTTCCAGGCCAGCCACAGCAGGTAGGCGCCGCCCACATAGCGCAGGTATTCCAGCACCACCGGATGGCCCGCGAGCAGGTTGTGCAGGCCCAGGCCGACCAGCAGCTGCATCAGGGCAAAGCCGATGGCAATGCCAAAAAGATGCGGCAGCGTGCGGCGCAGGCCGAAGTTCAGACCGGAACTCAGCACCATGGTGTTGTTGGGTCCGGGGGTGATCAGGCTGGCCAGGGCAAACAGGGTGGCGGCGATCCAGAGTTCGTGGGTCATGGGCGGCTCTTCAGGGCGGAGGCTGGCGATGTTACAGGGCGCCCCGTGGCGCTGGCGGAAGGCTGGGCCGGGCTTGCCAGGCGCTTGCCCACGAACACCACGGCCACCACGCAAAGGGCAAAGCCCAGGGTCATGGGGTCGATCGCCTCGCCCAGCAAAGGCAGCGCCGCCAGGATGCTGAAAAACGGCTGCAGCAGCTGCACCTGGCTCACGCGCAGGGCACCCCCCAGGGCCAGCCCGCGGTACCAGGCAAAAAATCCGGCCCACATGGAGAACACGCCTACATACAGCAAGGCCATCCAGGCGCCGGGGCGAATAGCCGCTGCAGGCCAGTTCCACAGGGCCAGCGGCACACTGAAGGGCAGGGCCATCACGCAGACCCAGCAGATCACCCGCTCCGCACCCAGTGCCGGTGTCACCTGGGCGCCGTAGACATAGCCCATGGCGGCCGAGGCCACCGCGCCCAGCAGCAGCAGGTCGGCCCACTCCAGCGCGAAGCCGCGCGGCTGCTGCCAGGCGCGCAAGAGCGAAAACACCAGCACCAGGGCTGCGCCCAGGCCGGCGCAGACCCAGAAACCCAGGCGCGCGCGCTGGTGCAGCACCCAGGCCGCCATGGCGGCCGTGGCCAGGGGCAGCAGCGCCGTGAACACCGCCGCATGGCCCGAGCTGACATGGCGCAGCGCAAAGCCCAGGCACAGCGGGAAGCCCAGGGCATTGCCCAGCATGGCCAAAAGCAGGGGCCTGCGCTGGGCCGCTGCAGGGCGGGGCGAACGGGTCAGGCCCAGAAACAACAGGGACAGACCTCCGGCCAGGGCCGCGCGGGCAAAGGTGATGAACCAGGCCGAGAACTGGGGTTGCTCGGGCGTACCGGTGGCCAGGCGCGTCATGGGCAGGGTGACGGCGAAGATCGCCACGCCCAGAAGGCCCAACCACATGCCGTGGGTTTCTTTTTTCATGGGCTCCAATGTAGGTGAATATCCAGCACAGTTGCAGTACAGTTTGCCTGAACATTTTTAAAACTGTATTGCCCATGCCGCTAACACAAGCACCAGCCGCCGTCCGGCTGAAGAACAGCGCCTTGTCGCTGACCGAGCAGCTGGCCGCCCGCTTTGCCCAGCGCATACGCGACCGCTTGCTGGCCCCTGGTGCACGCCTGCCCTCGGTGCGCCAGTGCGCGCAGCAGCAGGGCGTGAGCCCGGCCACCGTGGTGGGTGCCTATGACCGCCTGCTGGCCCTGGGGCTGGTGGAGTCTCGCCGCAACCGCGGTTTCTTTGTACGCGAGAGCCAGCAGACCCCGGTCGCCCATGGCCAGACCCAGCACCTGCTGGCCGCCCATGCGCCCGCGCCGGGCAGCCCGTACCGGGCGCCACTGAACGCCACGGCATTGATACGCGGCATGTTCCATGGCATCAGCGACAAGCCCCAGCCCGGCATGGGCGTGCTGCCGCAGGCGTGGCTGCAGACCAGCTTTCTGGCCAGCTCGGTGCGGCGCTATTGCAGTACCGAGGCGCTCAATGATTTCTCGCTGCAGTATGGCGAGCCGGCCGGTGACGCCGGTCTGCGCCAGGTGCTGGCGCACAAGCTGCAGGCTCTGGCGGTGCAGGCCACGCCCGGGCAGATCATCGTGACCCTGGGAGCTACGCACGCCCTGGACATCATCAGCCGCACCCTGCTGCGGGCCGGCGATTATGTGATGGTGGAAGAGCCCGGCTGGGCGGTGGAGTTCGCCCGCCTGGACGCCCTGGGCATGCGCATCCTGCCGGTGCCCCGCCGTGCCGACGGGCCCGACCTGGCGGTGATGGAGCGCTACGCCCAGGCCCATGCGCCCAAGCTCTTTGTGAGTGTGAGCGTGCTGCACAACCCCACCGGTTTTTGCTTGAACCCCGCCAGCGCCCACCGCATCTTGCAGCTGGCCCAGCAGTACGACTTCCATGTGGTGGAGGACGACACCTACAGCCACTTTGCGCCCGAACATGCCACGCGCCTGTGCGCCCTGGACGGCCTGCAACGCACCCTCTATGTGGGCGGCTTTGCCAAGATACTGGCGCCCAACTGGCGGGTAGGCTACCTGGCAGCACCGGCGCACCTGGTGGAGCGCCTGCTGGACACCAAGCTGCTGTCCACGCTGACCACGCCGGCTCTCCTGGAAAAGGCCCTTGCCTGGTGCCTGGAGCAGGGCCTGATACGCCGCCACGCCGAGCGCATACGCCAGCGCCTGGACGGCGCCCGCGCACGCAGCGTGGCCCAGGCGCAGGCCCATGGCTTTGCCTTTGTCGCGCCGCCGGCGGGCCTGTTTGGCTGGCTGGAAACCGGGGTGGACACCGATGCGCTGTCGCAGCGCATGCTGGACGAGGGCTACCTGCTGGCGCCCGGCGCCCTGTTCCATGCACAGCGCAGCGCCAGCAGCCTCATGCGCATCAACTTCGCCACCACGCAGGAGCCGCAGTTCTGGAGCAGCCTGCGAAGGCTTTGCGACGAGGGCTGAGGCAGCCCCAAGCCGCGAGGGCCCCCTCGGGGGGCAGCGAATTACACGCAGTGAATGAGCGTGGGGGCAGACATGAGCGGCGCCGGGCAGCCCCAAGCCGCGAGGGCCCCCTTGGGGGGGCAGCGAATTACACGCAGTGAATGAGCGTGGGGGCTCTTATCCTATGGCCACCGGCTTGCCACTCTGCGCACTGGCGTAGAGCGCATCCAGGATTTCCATCACCACCAGCCCCTGTGCGCCGTCGGCGTCGTGCGCCCTGTCGTGCAGGATGGCATCGGCGTAATGGTGCATGGCCGAGCGCGCCGGGGTGGTGGGGGTGTTGACCTCGATGTTGACCTGCGCGCCGTTCTGCTCCTGAAAGATGGAGGCGGCAAAGGTATAGCCCTGGTTCAGGTTCTTCTGCAGCAGGCCAGCCTTGGTGCCCAGCAGGCGGGTTTCCATCAGCTCGGCTTCCTCGATGTGCGCGGCCCAGGAGGCTTCCAGCACCAGGCTGGCGCCATTTTCGAACTGGATGAAGCCGGCCGCCAGGTCTTCCACATCGAAGTGTCTGCCGCTGGCCGCCGCCAGCGGGCCGGCCAGATGGTTGTAGGTGCTGCCCATGACCCAGCGCGGCCGGGGGTAGTCCATCAGCCACAGGGCCAGGTCCAGGCGGTGCACGCCCAGGTCGATCAGGGGGCCGCCACCGGCCAGGTCCTTGTTGCCAAACCAGCCGCCAAAGCCGGGCATGCCATGGCGCCGGTGCCAGACCGAGCGGCCAAAGTAGATCGGCCCGAACACGCCCGCATCTTTCTGCGCCTTGAGTGCCTGCGACTGGGCGCTGAAGCGGTAGGAGAAATTGATCATCAGGCGCTTGCCGGCCGCCCGGGCGGCCTCCAGCATGGCGCGCGCCTCGGCCGCGTTCATGGCCATGGGCTTTTCGCACAGCACATGGCAGCCCGCCTGCAGCGCGGCTAGGGTGAGGCCATGGTGGAACTTGTTGGGCGTGCACACACTAACCACATCCAGCCCGGCTTCGCCGAGCATGGCCAGCGGGTCGGTGTAGCAGGCGGCAATGCCGAACTGCTCACCCACCGCATCGAGGCGCTTCTCGTCGGTATCGGCAATGGCCACCACGTCCACCTGCGGGTGCTGGCGCCAGCCCTCGATGTGCATGCGGCCTATGCCCAGGCCGATGACGCCCACGCGCAGGCGTTGCGCTGAAACGGTGCCAGCCGGGCTCGCCAGGGAGGCCGCAAAGTTGGCCTGGTAATCGCTCATCACAGGTCTCCTTTGGCTTGCAGCACGCCGACCTTGGTAAATTGCAGGCTCTTGGGGCTGAGCTTTTCCAGCGGCTCGGTATTGGGGCAGTTGTCGGCAATGCGCACGCGCTCGGCGGCCCACTGCACGGCATTGGCCAGCACCCGCTGCACAGCGGGGTTGTAGTAGGTGGGGTAGGCCTCATGCCCAGGGCGGAAGTAGAAGATGCGGCCGTGGCCGCGCTGCCAGCACAGGCCCGAGCGGAACACCTCGCCGCCCTCAAACCACGAAATGAACACGGTCTCGTCGGGGGCGGGCACATCGAAGCGCTCGCCATACATCTCCTCGTTGGCCAACTCGAAGTAAGGGCCCAGGCCGGCGGCGATCGGGTGGGAGGGCTCGATCACCCAGACACGCTCCTTCTCGTCCGCCTCGCGCCACTTGAGGGAGCAGTTGGTGCCCAGCAGGCGACGGAAGATCTTGGAGAAGTGGCCCGAGTGCAGCACGATCAGGCCCATGCCTTCGAGCACGCGGCGTTGCACGCGCTCCACCACCGCCTCGTCCACCTTGGCGTGGGCCTTGTGGCCCCACCACAGCAGCACCTGGCAGTCGCGCAGGCGTTCCTCGCTCAAGCCGTGTTCGGGCTGGTCCAGCGTGGCCGTGCTGATCTGCAGCGGCAGTGCGCCCGGGTTCAGCCCCGGCATGGCCTGCAGGCCGTCGGCAATGGCCTGGTGGATGCCCTGGGGATAGACCCTGGCGATGGCCGGGTTCTCGCGCTCGTGTTCGTATTCGTTCCAGACGATGACCTGAATGCTCGCTGTCATGGTGGCTTTCCAAGAAGGGGTGGACAATGGAAAATGCAAAAATTCCGCAAAAGGGAAGATACGGGCTATGACCAGCAAGAGGTGGTGTAATCGGTGCAAGAAAAGCGCGATGAATAGCAAAAAACCGAGGAGGTGCCATGCCGCCTGAAGTGCCATCGGCCGCGTCCTTGCCCACACCTGCGCCGGTGCCGCCGCGGGCTTCCAACGGCCAAGCCATGCGCGCCGGCCTGCAGGCCTTCATGGCGCAGGCGGCCCAGGGGCGGTTGCCCATTGCCGGGCTGGCCGCCAGCCCGTCCGGCATGGCGCGCGCAGACGGCCACTTCCACCTGGGGGCCGAGCTCTTCTTGCAGCTGGGTGGCCAGACCCACTTTCGCATGCCCCATGCCGAGGTGCAGCTGCAGCCCCAGCAGGCCCTGGTCATGCCGCCGCGCACCCTGCACCATGAAACGGTGCAAGATGGCGCGCAGGCCTTTGCCAACATCGTGATCTATGCCGACAGCCAGCTGCTGAGCTGCCATCTCGCCTTCCAGGAGTCACCCGGCAGGCCGGGCATCCTGCACCTGGAGCAATGCCGTGACAGCGAGGCTGCGCGCATCCAGGGCTGGTTGGCCGATGCGGCCCTGCCGCCGCCCCAGGACGGCGCCGGCACCTGGGAGCTGCAGCAGCGGGCCCTGGTGCTGACGGTGCTTGCCGCCGTGCGCCGACTGCTCGATGCGCCCGGCAGCGCCGAGCGCGCAGGTCCCCCCTTGCTGGCCAAGCTGGGCGTGCTGCTGCAAAACCGCCTGGGCGAGCCCGAGCTGACCGTGGCCGGCCTGGCCCACAGCCTGGGCTGCAGCGCCGATTACCTCTCGCACCTGTACGGCAAGCACCATGGCGAGCACCTGCGCGCAGCCATCCAGCGCCTGCGCCTGGCGCGTGCAGCACGTCTGCTTGAAGAGGGCGAGCTGGCCGTGAAGGAAGTGGCCTGGAGCTGCGGCTTTGGCAGCGCCAGCTATTTCATCCGCAGCTTCCAGCAGGCCTACGGCTGCACGCCCAAGAGCTACCAGATGCGGCACAGTTCAGCCGCCGGGCAGCCCCAAGCCGCGAGCGCCCCCTTGGGGGCAGCGAATTACACGCAGTGAATGAGCGTGGGGGCCATACCTCTAGCCCACATAGTTGAACAGCGACAGCTTCTGAATTTGGGCGTAGGACTGCAGCGCAGCCTGGTAGCCGGTCTGCTGGTTCTGGAAGTCGGAGATGGCTTGCACCATGTCCAGGTCTTCGGCGCGCGACTGGTTGCCCTTTTGCTCAATGGTGCGCTTCTGGTTGGTGCTGGTGATGCTGTCGGCCCGGTTGAGCAGGTCGCCGGCCTGGCCGCGCACCGCGGAGATGCGCGCCATGCTGATGTCAAGGTTGTGGATGGCCTGGTTGACGGCCTGGCTGGCAGCCTTGCCGCTGCCGGCGCCGCTGATGTCGGTCACCGCCTTGTCCAGGGTGGAGAACACGCTGCTGTTGGGGTCCACGGTAACGCTGTCGCCCACCGCCGGCGTGCCGGTCACCGTGAGTGAAAGGCCGGCCATGCCATTGACGGCGAAGCCGGTGTTGGCGGTCCAACTGGCACTCAAGCCGGGGGTGGTGGTGCTGACGCCGGCCGCAGTGGTTTCGGTCAGGTCATAGGTGACGGTGCCGGCGGCAAAGCCGGTCACTGTCAGGCTGTAGGACGAACCGGTCACCGCCGCCGGGGTGTTGACTGTGACGGCGCCGCTGGCCAGGCTGCCGGACGCGGTGCTGGTGCGCACGTTGTAGGCACCGTCGCGCCCGGGCTGCAGCATGAAGGCGCTGTCGCCGTCCAGGGTCGAAGCCAGGTTGTAGGTGTCGCCCGCGGCGGTGCCGGGCAGTCCATTGAAGGTGTAGTCCGGCGTGGTGGAGACGGGCCCGGCAAACGGGGTGAGGGCGCTGCCCAAGGCCGCGAACAGGGGCTGGCCATTGCTGTCCTGGGCATTGGCCAGGCTAAGGATGCGCTGGCGCAGGCCGGTGAGCTGGTCGGTGACGGTCTTGCGGTCGGCAGCGGTGAACGAGCCGTTGCCCGCACTCACCATCAGCTCGCGCGCCTGTTGCAGTGCGTCGGTGATGCTGCCCAGGGTGCTTTCGGCCGAGGCGATGGCATTGCGCTGGTTTTCCAGGGCGCGCTGGTCGGTGGCAATGCGGGCCAGGCGGTTGAGCGCGCGCTCGGCCTGGGCGGCGCCAGTGGGGTCGTCTGAGGGTGTGGTGATCTTCTTGCCGGAGGTGAGTTGCTCCTGCAAGGTCGATAGCTTGTTCTGGCGCGTTTGCAAA
>Ga0228700_1001985_pt1 | contig 11670 bp, 8 predicted proteins | sample McNCre317_Aug_MG_FD_178019 | JGI IMG/M metagenome (GOLD analysis project Ga0228700, IMG submission 178019) | Freshwater microbial communities from McNutts Creek, Athens, Georgia, United States - 3-17_Aug_MG | ecosystem: Environmental > Aquatic > Freshwater > Creek | place: USA: Georgia...
TGGTCACGGCACCGCGAGGGGCACCCGCCCGAACCCAGCACACAGCCGGGTAAGGGAAGAGGCCCGCCCCTTCGCTCCCTCCCTCTCTCCCTCAGGTCATCCGCCGGAGACACGGGGACAAGTCTTCTTGCGGGGGACGACACCGGGCGCCACACGCACAGTGCCACCGACTGCACAGAGAAGGTCCAGGTAAGGTCCTGGGTAGGGTCAGCAGCATCAATCGAATCAAGGACTTAGGGTCCGAATTAACCGTGAATCACGGTGAAGCACGGCGACTCACGGTTGCGCAACGGTGAACGCCGAGGTGCGTACGACACAGCCAGCCAGGTTGAAGCCACCTGAGCCTGTCTGGCTTATGAGCCGTTATGAGCCGTTTGAGCCCTGGGCTCATAAAGCAACAAGTGCGGCACGAAAGCCCGGCACCTCGACCACCGTGCCAGCGCCGGCAGGTACTTTCTTGCAGGAATGGAAGAAAGTCGAGCTGCCGCCCGGCCTGGCGAGCAAGTGCTGCGCAGGCCAGTCCCAGTGCTTGAGCTGTCGCGCCGACGATGCAATCTGCCCGCGCTGGCCTACATCCGGCCACCGTGCCTACAGGACGCCTACAGATTCACCAGAAACACCAAGGGGTCAGCACGACACCGCGCTAACCCCTTGATTTCATTGGTAGGCCCCCCGAGAGTCGAACTCGGCACCAACGGATTATGAGTCCGCTGCTCTAACCAAGCATGAGCTAGAGGCCCGTGGGAGCGCGATTGTAGTGCCTGCTATTGGACTTTGCGAATTCAGGAAGCAGGTCTGGCCCACACCGTGACAGCGTGCCTCATTTCTGGCTCAGCGCCTGCCCGACCATGCGGGCGGTGATGTCGACGATCTGGATCATGCGGTCGTAGGCCATGCGGGTCGGGCCGATGACGCCCAGCGTGCCCACCACCTGGCCGTCGACCTCGTAGGGGGCGGAGACCACCGACAGGTCCTCGATCGGCACCACGCCGCTCTCGCCGCCGATGTAGATGCGCACGCCCTCGGCGCGGCTGGAGCCGTCGAGCAGGCGCATGAGCTGCGTCTTCTGCTCGAACAGGTCGAACATCTTGCGCAGCGAGCCCAGGTCGTTGCCGAAGTCGCTCACGCCCAGCAGGTTGCGCTCGCCGGAGACCACCACCTGCGCGGCCTCGTCGCTGGCCGCGTCGCTGCCGACCTGCACGGCGGCGTGCATCAGCGCGGCGATTTCCACGCGCAGCCGGTCGACCTCGCCCTGCAGGCGCTCGCGCACCTCGTCGATCGTCAGGCCGGCGTAGTGGGCGTTGAGGTAGTTGGAGGCCTCCAGCAGCTGCGACGGGGTGTAGTCCTGCGCGGTGAACAGCACCCGGTTCTGCACGTCGCCGTCCGGCGCCACCAGGATCAGCAGCATGCGGCGCTCGCCCAGCCGCAGGAACTCGATGTGACGGAAGACCCCCGCCTGGCGCGGCGCCGTCACCACACCGACGAAGTGCGAGAGGTTGGAGAGCAGGTGCGCCGCACTGGCGATGACCCGCTTGGGCTGATCGGGCTGCAGCGGCGCGATCGAGGCCTCCTCGAAGCCGCAGGCGGCGGGGCGCGCCGTCAGCATCGTGTCGACGAAGACGCGGTAGCCGCGCGCGGTCGGGATGCGCCCGGCCGAGGTGTGCGGGCTGGCGATCAGGCCGAGCTCCTCCAGGTCGGCCATGACGTTGCGGATCGTCGCCGGCGAGAGCTCCAGGCCCGAGGTCTTCGACAGGGTGCGCGAGCCCACCGGCTGGCCGTCGGCGATGTAGCGCTCGACCAGCGTCTTCAGCAGCAGCTTCGAACGATCATCCATCATGGTGCAACCGATTGTAGGGGCCCCGGGCGCAGCGAACGCCGACAGGGCTGACATGGGGGCGTCCATCGGCGTGTCAAAGTGCTGTGGTGTAATTTGCGCCCATGACCAGCCGCTTTCGTCATGCCGCGCTCATCGGCAAGTACCAGGCTCGCGGCATGCGGCCGCTGCTCGAGGAGATCGCCCACCTGCTGACGCGCCGGGGCCTGGAAGTCTCGGTCGAGATCGAGACCGCGCACAACACCGGCCTGGCCGGCTATCCGGCGCTCACGCCCGACGAGCTCGGCCAGGCCTGCGACATCGCCGTCGTCGTCGGTGGCGACGGCACGATGCTGGGCATCGCCCGCACGCTGGCGCGCTACGGCGTGCCGATGGTCGGCGTCAACCAGGGCCGGCTGGGCTTCATCACCGACATCCCGGTCGCGCAGGTGCTCGTCGCGCTCAAGGCCATCCTGGCCGGCGACTACGAGGAAGAGCACCGCGCCATGCTCGAGGGCGGCGTGATGCGCGACGGCGAATCCATCTACGAGGCCGTGGCGATGAACGACGTGGTGCTGCGCAGCGGCGCCACCTCGATGGTGGAGCTGCGCGTCGAGGTCGACGACCAGTTCGTCGCCAACCTGCGCGCCGACGGCCTGATCATCTCCTCGCCGACCGGCTCGACCGCCTATGCGCTGTCGGCCGGCGGGCCGATCCTGCACCCGGGCGTGGCGGGCTGGCTGATCGTGCCGATCGCGCCGCACATGCTCTCCAACCGCCCGATCGTCGTGCCGGACTCGGGGCGCATCAGCATCGAGATCGTCGCGGCGCGCGAGCCCTCGGTCAACTTCGACATGCAGTCGCTGGCCAGCCTGCTGATCGGCGACCGCATCCTGGTGCAGCGCTCGGCGCACCGCGTGCGCTTCCTGCACCCGCTGGGCTGGAACTACTACGCGACGCTGCGCCGCAAGCTGCACTGGAACGAGGGCGCGCTGCCCGGCGACGGAGGCCAGTGATGCTGCGTCGGCTGTCCCTGAGAAACTTCGTCATCGTCAGCCGTCTCGACGTGGACCTCGGCCCGGGCTTCGCGGCGCTGACCGGCGAGACCGGCGCGGGCAAGTCCATCCTGATCGACGCGCTGCAGCTCGCGCTGGGCGGCCGCGGCGACACCGGCGTGGTGCGCGAGGGCGAGAGCCGCGCCGAGATCGCCGCCGAGTTCGAGCCGGTGCCTGCGGCGCTGGCCGCCTGGCTCGACGAGGCCGGCCTGACGCCGCCCGATGCGGCCGACGCGACGACGCTGCTGCTGCGCCGCACGATCGACGCCCAGGGCAAGAGCCGCGCCTGGATCAACGGCAGCGCCGCCACCGTGGCGCAGCTGCGCGAAATCGCCGAGCACCTGGTCGACATCCACGGTCAGCACGCCTGGCAGAGCCTGACCCGGCCGGCGGCGGTGCGCCAGTGGCTCGACGACCATGCCGAGGTCGACACCGGCCCGATGCTGGCGGCCTGGCAGCGCTGGCGCGAGCAGCTCGCGCGGCTGGAGGCCGCCGAGCGCCTGGGCGCCGAGCGCGAACGCGAGCGCGAGCGCCTGATCTGGCAGATCGGCGAGGTCGAGCGCCTGGCGCCGGGCGCCGACGAATGGCCCGAGCTCAACGCCGAGCACCAGCGCCTGGCGCATGCGCAGGCCATCCTGGACGCGGTGCAGCTGGCGGTCGATGCGCTGCATGAAGGCGAGGCCGCCGCGCGCAGCCAGACCGCCCGCGCGGCCGAGGCGCTCGAGACCGTGGCCGCCTACGAGCCGACGCTGACCGGCGTCATCGAGGTGCTGGCGGGCGCGCAGGCACAGCTGGCCGATGCCGCGCACAGCCTGCAGGGCCTGCGGCGGCGCACCGAGCTCGAGCCCGAGCGCCTGGCCGAGCTCGATGCACGCCTGTCGGCCTGGATCGGGCTGGCGCGGCGTTTCCGCTGCCCGCCGCCGGATCTGGCCGCGCAGCTGGCGCAATGGCAGGCCGAGCTGGCCGAGCTCGATGCCGCCACCGACCTCGAGGGCCTGCAGCGACAGGCCGAGGCCGCCCGCGCCGCCTTCGACACGCAGGCGCAGCAGGCCTCGGCCCGCCGCCGGGCGGCCGCGCCCGGCCTGGCCGACGCGGTGACGGCCGCGATGCAGCAGCTCGGCATGGCCGGCGGGCGCTTCGCCATCGCGCTGGAGCCGCTGGCCGAGCCGCAGGCGCACGGCCTGGAGTCGGTCGAGTTCCTGGTCGCGGGCCACGCCGGCAGCACGCCGCGGCCGCTGGCCCGGGTCGCCTCGGGCGGCGAGCTCTCGCGGCTGGCGCTGGCCATCGCCGTCACCACCGGCCGCAGCCGCCAGGCGCGCGGCCGGGGCGCCGGCACGCTGATCTTCGACGAGATCGATGCGGGCGTGGGCGGTGCGGTCGGCGACACGGTCGGCCGGCTGATGCGCCAGCTCGGGCAGGAGGGCCAGGTGCTGGCCGTCACCCATCTGGCGCAGGTCGCGGCCTGTGCCGACACGCACCTGGTCGTCAGCAAGTCGCAGGCGCAGGACGGACGCACCTGCAGCGAGATCCACCCGGTCAAGAACGAGGCCCGTGTGGCCGAAATCGCCCGCATGATCGGCGGACAGCCCGCCTCCGGCGCCGGCCTGGCGCATGCGCGGGAAATGCTGACAGCGGTCTCCGAGAAGCCGCCCCACCTCCATGCCCCCTGAACAGAACGACGCCATGACCGCCTCCGCCGCCCCGGCCCCGAACCTCCCCTGCGACGCCTCGCCCCGGCAGCCCGTGGTGCTCATCTCCGGCATCTCGGGCTCGGGCAAGTCGGTGGCGATCCATGCGCTGGAGGATGCGGGCTACTTCTGCGTCGACAACCTGCCCCCCGAGCTGCTGCCCGAGCTGATCCGGCTCGAGAGCGCGCAGCCCCAGCGCCGCCGCCTGGCCATCGCCGCCGACGTGCGCACCGCCGCCTCGCTGCCCAAGCTGCTGCCGCTGATCGACACGCTGCGCCGCGAGGGCACGCCGGTGCTGATGATCTTCCTGGACTCGCGCACCGAGACGCTGGTGCGGCGCTTCTCCGAGACGCGCCGGCGCCATCCGCTCTCCAGCGAGGACGACGGCCAGGGCGGACAGTCCCGCTCGGCGCTGGGCGAGGCCATCGAGCGCGAACGCGAGATGCTCAGCCCCTTGCGCGAGACCAGCACCGTGATCGACACCAGCGACCTGCGCCCGACACAGCTGCGCTCGTGGATCCGCCAGCTCGTCGGCGCGGCGCATTCGTCGCTGACGCTGGTGTTCGAGTCCTTCGCGTTCAAGCACGGCGTGCCGCGCGACGCCGACCTGGTCTTCGACCTGCGCGTGCTGCCCAACCCGCACTATGTGCGCGAGCTGCGCGCCCTCACCGGCCGCGACGCCGGCGTCATCGCCTTCCTGCAGAAGCAGCCCGAGGTCGCCGAGATGCTCGCGCAGATCGAGCTGTTCCTGGCGCGCTGGCTGCCCGCCTACGAGCAGGACCAGCGCAGCTACCTGACGGTGGCCATCGGCTGCACCGGCGGCCAGCACCGCTCGGTCTACTCGGCCGAGCAGCTCGCGACGCGCTTCCGCGACCGCATCCCGACGCTGGTGCGCCACCGCGAGCTCGAGGCCCGCGAAGCCGCCGCCGGGCAGCACTGACATGGCCTCCGGCTCGCCGCCCCGCCCGCCCTCGTCCGACGACGCGACGGCCCCGGGCCTGCGGGCCGAGGACCTGCGGCCGCAGCTGCCGCTGTTCCCGCTGGCGACCGTGCTGTTCCCGCAAGGCCTGCTGCCGCTGCGGGTGTTCGAGGCGCGCTATGTCGATCTGGTGGCCACCTGCCTGCGCCGCGGCGAGCCCTTCGGGGTGGTCACGCTGAGCCAGGGCGGCGAGGTGCGGCGCGCGGGCGAGGCGGTGCGCTTCGAGCCCGCGGGCTGCCTGGCGACGATCCTCGACTGCGACAGCGACCAGACCGGCATCCTGCAGGTGCGCTGCACCGGACAGCGGCGCTTCTCGCTGATCGGCGCGCCCCGCGAAGGCGGCGACGGCCTGTGGCGGGCCGATGTGCAGCTGCTGCCCGAAGAAGCCCCCCGGCCGCTCGATCCCGAGCTGCAGGCCTGCGCCGACGCGCTCGGCCGGGCCATCCAGGCGCTGGCGCAGCGGGACCAGCATCCTTTCCTCGCCCCGCACTGGCTGGACGAGGCCGGCTGGGTCGCCAACCGCTGGTGCGAGATCCTGCCGATCCCGCTGTCCACGCGACACAAGCTGATGATGCTGCCCGACCCGGTGACGCGGCTGCGCCTGGTCGATGGCGTCCTGCGACGCCACGCGCTGCTCGACTGAGCGGCGGCGGGCGCCGGCCCGCCTCAGGCCGGCAACAGCGCCCCCGGAGGCGGCTGCAGCAGCCGACGCAGCGGCGCGGGCAGGCCGACGGCGTCGAGCTCGTCATGCCGCCACCAGCGCCCGGGCGCCAGTTCGGGCAACGGCGCAGGCGGCTCGTGCTGCCCCGGCTCGCAGGCCAGCAGCGCGCCGCCCAGCTCGACCCGGCGCGGATGCAGCGTCCAGTCCAGATGCGTCAGCACATGCACGAAGGACGGCAGCGCCTGCGCCCCACCGCTGCCCAGCCGCGCCACCACCGCCTCGAGCGTGGCCGCGTCGTCGAACATCGGCGGCGTCCACAGCCCGGCCCAGACGCCGGTGTCGGGGCGCTGCTGCAGCCACACCGCCTGCGGCGTGCGCAGCCACAGGCACCAGCTCTCGCGCCGGCCGCGCTTGAGCTTGCGGGTGCGCACCGGGAAGTCCAGCTCCCGGCCCTGCGCCCGCGCCCGGCACGGGGCCTGCCACGGGCACAGCAGGCAGTCGGCGCGGCGCGGCATGCACAGCGTCGCGCCCAGGTCCATCAGGCCCTGGGTGTAGGCGGGCATGTCGGCCGCATCCTGCGGCAGCAGGCCGGTCGCCAGGTCCCACAGCGCGCGCTCCTGCGCGGCCTGCGCCAGATCGCCCTCGAAGGCCAGCACGCGCGAGAGCACCCGGCGCACATTGCCGTCGAGGATGGCCACCCGCTCGCCGAAGCAGAAGGACGCGACCGCCGCCGCGGTCGAGCGGCCGATGCCCGGCAGCTCGGCCAGCGCGGCGGCGCGGCGCGGGAAGTCGCCGCCGTGGCGCTCGACCACCTGCTGCGCGCAGCGGTGCAGGTTGCGCGCGCGGCTGTAGTAGCCCAGCCCGCTCCACAGCGCCAGCACGTCGTCCAGCGGCGCCGCGGCCAGCGCGCGCACATCGGGAAACCGCGCCAGGAAACGCTCGTAGTAGCCCAGCACCGTCGTGACCTGGGTCTGCTGCAGCATGATCTCCGACAGCCACACCCGGTAGGGGTCGCGGGTGTTCTGCCAGGGCAGCGCGTGGCGGCCGTGGTGACGCTGCCAGTCCACCAGGAGAGAGGACAGCGACTCAGGCATGGTCCGGGGTCACCACCTGCGATGCCGCCGCGGCCGGCTCCGGCACGGACGCCGGAGGCCGGACCGCCAGGGGCGAGAAATCGCTCGGCAGCGCCAGCTCGTGGCGGGTCGCGGCGCGGCGCACCCGGTCATGCAGGCTCTGCAGCCGCACCTCGGCGGTGGCCAGACGCTGGTCCTGGGCCTGGAGCTCGGCCAGGCGGGTGTCGAGCTCGCCGGCGGCCGCACGGATGCGCTCGAGCGACTCGCGCCGGCGCTTGAAGGCCTTGCGGCGCTCGCGCAGCTGCGCATCGATCTGGCCCGAGACGGTGCGGCTCCAGAGCTCGATCTCGCCCGAGGCGCCCTCGAAGACCACACGCAGCCGCGACATCAGCATGCGGCGGAACTGCTCGAGAAAGCGCGGCTGCGCCAGCCGCACCGCCTGCGTCAGGCCCAGGTACTGCACATAGTTGCGCTCGATCAGCGCCAGATCGTCGCGGCAATGCGCCAGATCGGGCTCGGTCGGCACCATCAGGCTGAAGCCGAACTCGCCGTTGAGCCGGTTGCAGGCCGCCGTCAGCAGCTCGCGCAGCTCGCCGGACTGGTGCTGCGCCATGCCCAGCACCGCGCGCAGCGCATCGAAGAGCTGGGTGTAGGAGCGCCGGGCCCCCAGCTTCAGGAAGGAGTCGCGGATCTCGCCGATCATCGCGTCGACATGGCCGCGCAGCGCCTCGCCCGACAGCGTGGTCATGGCCGCCTTCAGCGAGCGCGCATGCACCACCCTGAGCGCCTGGATCTGCGCCGTGCACTGCTCGAACTCGGCCGTCTCGGCGCCCACGCGCTGCAGCAGCAGCTGCACCTTGCCGCCGTTCTTGCCCCGCAGGCCCTCGAGTTCCTGGGTCTGCTCGGCCAGCTGGCGGCGCAGGTCCAGCAGCCCGCGCTGCACCTGCTCGCGGATCGCCGCCATCGCGTCGAGCGTCATGCGCTCGAGCACGGTGCGCCGCTCGGGCAGCAGCTGCTGCGCCAGGGCCTGCTCGAGCGCCGGCAGCCGGCTCTCGGCCAGCGCGACCGCGTCGCCCGAGACCCGGCCGGCCAGCGCCTGACGTGCCGACAGCGGAAAGACGCGCTCGGTGGGCAGCTCCAGGGTGCGCGCCACCTGCTCGCACTGGGCGGCGATCTGCGCCAGGCTGTGCTCGGGCGGCGACAGCGGATCGACCAGCGCATCGATCTTGTTGAGCACCACATAGCGCGTGAGCGCCTGCGAGGTCAGGTGGTCGCGCCAGATCTCCAGGTCCGAGCGGGTCACGCCGGTGTCGGCCCCCAGCACGAAGACGACCACATGCGCGCTGGGCAGCAGGCCCACGGTCAGCTCGGGCTCGGCGCCGATCGCGTTGAGCCCCGGCGTGTCGAGCACCACCAGGCCGCGCTTGAGCAGCGGATGCGGCACGTTGATCAGCGCATGGCGCCAGCGCGGGATCTCGACCTGCCCGTCGGCGAGCATCGGCGGGTTGTCCGCCGGCTGCTCGTCGCTCCAGAAGCCGAGCTGGCGGGCCTCGTCAAGGCTGGCGGACCGCACGTCGCGCACCGCATCGAGCGCATGCGCGAACGAGGCCGGATCGCCGACATCGATGGGTTCACGGTGCCAGAGCTGGGGCTGGCCGCGCAGCTCGGCCAGCGAGGCGCCCTCCAGCCGCGTCTCGATCGGCAGCAGCGCCAGCCCCGGCACATCCTCGGGCTCCCAGCCCAGCTCGACCGGGCACATCGTCGTGCGCCCCGGCGAGGCCGGCATGATGCGCCGGCCCGCGTCGGCGAAGAAGATCGCGTTGATCAGCTCGGACTTGCCGCGCGAGAACTCGGCGACGAAGGCCACCACCAGCTTCTCGCCGGCCAGGCGCTGGCGCAGCGAGTCCAGCAGCCCCTCGGCGTTCTCGTCGAGCAGGCCGTGCTCGCCCAGGAAGCGCGCCAGGTCGCGCACCCGCTCCTCGAGCGCCGCACGCCAGCGGCCCAGCGCGTCGAGACTGCGCACGAACGGCTCGTGCTCCGGTTCATCGGACAGGAGGGGGGCGGTCATGCCGCGATCATGTTCGCTCATCGCTGTGCGCCGTGGCGGTCGAAGGACGGAAGCCCGCGTGACACGCGGGCAGTCAGTCATGGTAGCGCAGGGCATTCGCGGATCAGGCGCCCGGACTCAGCCCGGCTGGCAGCGTGGACAGAAATAGGTGGCCCGCTGACCCTGGACGATGCGCTGCACCGGCCCGGCGCAGCGCGGACACGGTTCGCCCTCGCGGCCGTAGACCCGCGCCTGACGCTGGAACTCGCCACCCAGGCCGTGCACGTCGCGGAAGTCGCGCAGGGTCGAGCCGCCGGCGGCCAGCGCGCGCTGCAGCACGTCCGTCACCGCCGCGGCCAGCCGCTCGCAGCGCGCCGGATCGAGCCGACCGGCAGGCAGCCGCGGATCGATGCCCGCCTCGAACAGCGCCTCCGAGCAATAGATGTTGCCCACGCCCACCACGACATCGCCGGCCAGCAGCGCCGGCTTGATCGGCATGCGCCGGCCCCGCAGCCCAGCGTGCAGCACGCCGCCGTCGAAGTCCGCCGACAGCGGCTCGACCCCGAGCCGGCCCAGCAGCGTGGCCGCCGGCGCGCATGCCATCGTGCGCGACCACACCACCGCCCCGAAGCGGCGCGGATCGGTCAGCCGCAGCCGTCCCCGGTCGGTGTCCATCTCGAAGTGGTCGTGCGGGCCGGCTGGCGTGACGGTCGGCGCCGCCTCCAGGCGCAGCGAGCCCGACATGCCCAGGTGCAACAGCAGCCCGCCGGCCTCGCCCAGCGGCAGCCACAGGTACTTGCCGCGCCGCTGCACGCGCCCCACCCGCGCGCCGACCAGCGCCTGCGGCGCGATGCCCAGCGGCCAGCGCAACGGCTTGCCCAGGCGCACCGCGCGCACGCTCGCCCCGTCCAGGCAATCGACCAGACCGAGGCGGGTGACTTCGACTTCAGGCAATTCAGGCATGGCCGGAATTATCGAAGCACCCGCGGTCGACCATGGGCGCGGCCTAGAATGCCCCGGAACATGGAGCCCGACTCGATGCCCCTGCTGCCTGCGCCTTTCCCTGTCCCTGCGGAGCGACCGGCTTCCGCGCCCCTCGCGGGGCGGCGCCTGCGCGCCCCGCTGACCCGGCTGCTGGCCGCGGCCGGGCTACTGGCGGCGATCGCGCCCGCCCTGGCGCAGACCGCCTCGCCCGACACGCCGCCGGCGGCCACGGCGGCCTCGCCGATCACCCGCTCGGCGCTGGACGGTGTGCTGTTCTACCAGCTGTTCGTCAGCGAGCTGGAGCTGCGCGACGGCAATGCCGCCCTGGCCTACCAGGTGATGATGGAGGCGGCCCGGCGCAGCCACGACGAGGCGCTGTACCGGCGCGCGGTCGACATCGCGCTGGGCGCTCAGGCCGGCGAGCAGGCCGCCGCCGCGCTCAAGCAATGGCGCCAGGCCCTGCCCCAGTCGCGCCAGGCCGCCGAGATCGAGACCCAGATGCTCATCGCCCTGGGCCGCCAGGCCGAGGCCCGGCGCTCGCTCGAGGCCTTCCTCGCGCTCACGCCCGAGCCGGCCCAGCCGGCGGCGCTGGCCAGCCTGCCGCGCCTGGTGCTGGGCGGCGACTCGCCCCAGCCCACGGCGCGCATGCTCGAGGAGACGCTGGCGCCCTGGCGCCAGCGCACCGGCACCGCCGCCAGTGCCCTGAACGCCACCGCCACCGCCTGGCTCATCGCCGGAGACCGCGGCCGCAGCCTGAGCTTCGTCACCCAGGCGATCCAGCGCGATGCAGCCGATCCGGCCGCGGCGCTGCTGGCCGTCGAACTGATGAGAGACCAGCCCGCGGCCGAGGCCCTGGTGCGCGCCCATCTGGCCTCGCCCGCGCCCACCGCGACCGTGCGATCCGCCTATGTCCGCCGGCTCTCGACGGCACAGCGCTACGGCGAGGCCCTGACCGAATCGCGCCGGCTGACCCGGGACACGCCCGACGACCCCGCCGCCTGGCTGCTGCAAGGCGCGCTGGAGCTGGAAGGCGGCGACCCCCGCGCCACCCGCGACGCCCTGCAGCGCTACCTGCAGCTGAGCGACGCGCGCGCCGCGGCTCAGGCGGCGCCCCCCCAGCCATCCGACGATGACGGCGACGACGACGCCACCGCCGATCCGGCCGGCCAGAACGCCCGTCAAGGCCCCGATCAGGAACGCACCCAGGCCTATCTGATGCTGGCCCAGGCCAGCGAGCAGCTGCGCGACTACGCCGCCGCGCAGCAATGGCTCGAGCGCCTGGCCGATCAGGACACGGTCACGGTGCTGACCCGCCGGGCCTCGCTGCTGATGCGCCAGGGCCGCCTGGCCGAGGCACGCGCCCTGCTCCA
>Ga0228700_1001988_pt1 | contig 11665 bp, 10 predicted proteins | sample McNCre317_Aug_MG_FD_178019 | JGI IMG/M metagenome (GOLD analysis project Ga0228700, IMG submission 178019) | Freshwater microbial communities from McNutts Creek, Athens, Georgia, United States - 3-17_Aug_MG | ecosystem: Environmental > Aquatic > Freshwater > Creek | place: USA: Georgia...
TTGCCGGGCAGCGGTATCTGCTCAGCCATGGCGACGCGCTCTGCCTGGATGACCTGCAGTACCAGCATTTCCGGCGGGAGGTGCGCAGCAGCGCTTGGCAACAGGAATTCCTGGCCAAGTCACTGACGCAGCGCCGGGCCATTGCCCAGGGCATTCGCCAGGCCAGTGCGGCCCAAAAAAACACGGCAGCCGCCCTCGCTGATGTTGATTCCCAGGCCGCGCGGCAATGGCTGGAGCGCTTTGGCTGCCAGCACCTGATACACGGACACACCCACCGCCCGGCCCAACACGCCCTTGGCGAAGGCCTTCAACGCACCGTGCTTAGCGACTGGGATCTGCAAGCCAGCCCAGCCCGAGCGGAGCTCCTCAGGCTAAGTCGCCATCCGGACGGCCACGCCCAGCTTAACCGCGTGGTGCCTTGGCACCAACGCGGCCCCGCCAACTAGCGCCGCAGCAGCGCCTTGACGGCGTTTTGCACGCGCCGCGCATCGTCTGCGGCAAAGGGCGCATTGAACAGCAGCGCCAGGTCCTGTCCCCAGGTCTGCGCCGGCGCCGGGTCGTTGCGGCGCGTCAGCAACTGCAATTGCAGGCTGCGCCGCGCATTCAGGTGTTCCGCTGGGGTGGGCACCTCAGCAGCCATTTCCAGACGCAACAGGGCCTCCGAAGGGCTGGGTGCCTTGGCATCGGCCTTCAGGCTGCCCGCCAGGGCCTGCTGCCAGAGCCCACGGGTGGAGGCATTGATGCGCGGGCCCAGTTCCTGGGCGCTGGGCAGCATTGCAGCGTCGCGCTTTTCCCAGGCACTCATGAGCTGGGTCAGCGCCTCACCATGGGCCTGCGCTGCCAGCTTCTTGAGCGCAAACTGCGCGTGCTCAAAGGCTTCACGCTGGGCCCGGAAGGCCGCATCGCCCAGACGCGGGGTTTCCACGCCGTGATCGCCCCGGGCGCGGTCGCCTCCGCGGGGCTTGAATTCACCCTGGCCGTCGCGCGCACCCCGTCCGCCGTCCTTGCGATCGTTCCACTTGCCGGCACGACCGGCGGGCGCCGCCGCTACCTCTTTACGCATGCCCGGGCGGTCATCACCCCGCACAGCCACAATGGGTTTGGCCTTGGGTACAGGCGCCGGCGCGGGTGTGGCGGGCACAGCGGCTTCACCTGCAGCGGCCTCTTCGCCTGCGGACGCGGGCGCGCTGGCTTGCGCCTGCGCCGCTGCTTCCTGGGCATCGGGTGCCTTGGCTTGGGCCTGTGCCTGGGCCTGCCCGCTCAAGGCGGCCTCCAGGGCTGCCAATGCTGCACGAATCGCCTGGGCGTCAGCGCTGGCATTGGCCGCTTCCACGGCCTTGGCGGCGTCCAGCACGGTGCGGTCATGGGCGTTGAGGCTGGCCTGCGCCTTTGCGCGTTCCTGGGTCTTGCGGTTGAAGGCCTCGTCCACCGGCTTGCGGAACGCATCCCACAACTTCTGTTCCTGGCGCCGATCCATGGGAACCGCATGCGCCTCGGCCTGCCAGCGCTGCTGCAGGGCCTTGACGGCGTCAACCCGCAGCACGGGTGCCGCACCCAAAACCTTGGCCTCTTCAATCATGGCCTGACGCGCCATCAGGCTTTGCGCCTGCAGCGCTTCCAGTGGCGCAGCCGCATGGGCAATGGCCTGCTTCCAAAGCGGCTGCAATTCGGCGAACACTTTCTCACCCACATGCCCACCTTCGCGCCAACGCTCGGCAAACTGGTGCAGGATGCGGCTGAAGCCCTTCCAGTCGTCATCCAGTGCGGTGCGGTTGGCGGCGGCCCAGGCGTTGACCTCTTCAATCAGGGCCAGGCGCTGCGCCTTGTGCTCGGCAGCGTCGGCCTTGACCTTCTCCAGCCAGACCTCCACCACCTTGTGGGCCTCGTTGCAGGCCTCATCGAAACGCTTCCACAGGGCGTGGTTGGGCACACCGCCCTGGTCGGTCTGCTTCCATTGCTCGCGCAGGGCGCGCAGGCTTTCCTGCATCTTGCGCCCGCCTATGGCCTGGCCTTCAGGTCGCTTTAACAAGCCCTCGGCCTTGGCCACCAGTTCCTCGCGCAGTTGGTCAGCGCGCCAGCGCTGCCAGCCTTCCAGCTCACCGGCTGCCGCCAAGGCGGCATGGGCCTGGTTTTCCAATGCGGCTTCAATCAGCTTGCCCGACTCCTTGAGAGCCTGGCGCAGGGCCGCAGCCGCGCCGGCACTGGCTTTGCCATGGCCCTCGCCCACTTCGGCTTCCAGTTTGGCCAGGGCCTCCTTGACTGCCGCATTGGCGCTTGCTCGCACCGCTGGGTCGACCTGGGGCTTGCTGGCCTTGGCCACGGCTTCCACCGGAACGCCACGTGCCAGGCGCAACTCATCGGCCCAAACCGGCACTGGTGGCAAGGCGGCGCTGGGGTCGGCAGCGGCAGCAACCGCCAGCGAAAGGGCCGCCTGGAAGGCATCCCAGACCACCAGCAACTGGGCCTTGGAGGCATCCAGCAACGGCGGGAACTTCAGGTCAACGCTGGCCCAACCGGCATTGGCAACCAGGCCCGTGGCCTGCTCCTGCCAGTGCACCACGTCCGCGCGCAGGCTCTCCATGGCCTGTTCAGCATCACGCCAGGGCTTGGTGGAAAGCACTTCAATGCGCTGTGCCAACAGCACTGCGGCCTCGCGCTGCACCTGCACCTGGTGCTGCAGGTCTTCAATGCTGCGCACGCGCTCGGCCAATTGCAGCTTCAGGGTGGCCAGGGGCTCTTTGCTCAAGGGCGCTCCGGCTTTGGCGGCGTCACGCTGCCAGGCAAGGGCATCGGCAATATTGAGCTTGGACACGCCCAGCAGGGCCTGCGCCTTGGCAGCCCATTCAGCGCCTAGCGCCTCCTGCCCCTTGGAACGGCGGATTTCCTCCAGGCGCTCACGCACCAGCTTGGCGGCACCCTTGTCCTTGACGCTGAGCTCCTTGAATACATCGGCCAAAGCCTCGGCAGAAGGTTTGGCGGCCAGCCAATCGCGCACCCGCGCAGCGCGTTCCCCGGCAGTGGGAGCAGAAAATGCACCCTTGGTCATGGCATCCAGTTGGGCAATGTCGGGGTGTTTGGCAGAGAGGGAAGACGTCACGGTAGGCTCGGATCTAGTTAGAGGAAGTTAGCCTGCTATTTTCGCCGCTAATTTGCTGAATTCCAGACTTTTGCCAGGACCATGCCGGCAACTGCCTAAAAACAAGGGCCCGCAAGGCATGGGCAGAGGCCCTAATGTGGCAATGCATGCGTCGTAGAGGGCGCACCGAGGCTTGTAAATCATGGTTTGTATGTATTTTTCAGCACCCATAGGAAAAAACTTGAACCGCTGGAAAGCCGCATAAACAAACGATTTGTTACTATTGAAGCTGCAAATTGGAATAACAAACGTTTTTTATATGGTTGACGGGTTATATACAGTCACCCTAGAATCCGCGCATTTCCTGAAATGACCAGGAATTGACCGCATTCGCTGCCGAACCCGGCACATTCATATCGCTGCATATGTCGATACGACGCCGCAGGATGTGAATAGCGTACCAACCCAAACGTGGCGTTCGCCCTTTGCACCAGCAGTTCCGCTGGAGCAACTGGATTGAGCGCCCGCCTAAGAAGGAAGAGCTATGACAGCGACCGAGAAATTCAGCCAGGGGCTTCGCGTTTTCGTAAGCGACATCGCCCAGGGATTTTTTGAGATCACCCACAACGGATTCGCCCTGCTGGGCCTGGCCGTGATGTTTGCGACCCTGACCCTAAGCGCACGCCCTGAGCTGCGCGAAGCCGGTGAAGCACAGCTCATTGCCTGGCTGCAGGACCGCCAGGCCATGATCAACGGCTTCGTCAGCAGCCCCGACGCTGTGGACCGCGCCACGGCAGCCGACCCCAAGGGCCTGACCAAGCAGCAGGCAGCCGTTACCTTCTGGCTGAGCCGCAAGTACAGCATCGCGCCCGAACCTTTGAGCGCCCTGGTGGCCGAGGCCTATGAGTCCGGTGCCAAGGCCAAGCTGGATCCGACCTTGATCCTGGCGGTCATGGCCGTGGAATCGGGCTTCAACCCGTTTGCCCAAAGCAATATGGGCGCGCAGGGCCTGATGCAGGTCATGACCAAGGTGCACAGCGAGAAGTACGACAGCTTTGGTGGCAGCTTCGCCGCCTTTGACCCCTTGAGTAACCTGCGGGTAGGCGTCAAGGTGCTGCAAGAGTGCATCGCGCGGGCCGGCAACCTGGAAGGCGGCCTCAAGCTCTATGTGGGTGCAGGCAATCTCGATGAAGACGGCGGCTACGCCGCCAAGGTGCTGGCCGAGCATGACCGCCTCAAGCAGGTGGCTGCCGGGCGCAGCGTGCCTGTGTTGCAGACCCAGGCCAACCCGGTGACGCCGGTCAAGTCGCCGCAGCCGGCCAAGGCGGGCGGCGATACCGTGGTCAGCCTGCTCAACTCCTGAGCTGCTTGCGTTAGACTCCGCCTGCACGCGACTGGCGATAGGCCCCACAACCCACCGGGTTGGCGGGGTTGACGTGGGACACCACTGGGGAGCGTTGCCGCACGGCACCTGCAAGCCGCTGCGATTAGCCGTTCGCCTGGGCAGCCCTGTGTCTTTCCGACCCACAGGCCCAATGTCTTAAAGGACTGCCATGTACGACCGCAACATTCTTGTTGAACAAACCGACCCCGAGCTGTGGAAGGCCATCCTGGCCGAGAACGCGCGCCAGGAACACCATATTGAGCTGATTGCCAGCGAGAACTACGCGTCTCCGGCCGTGATGGCCGCGCAAGGCAGCCAGCTCACCAACAAATATGCCGAAGGCTACCCGGGCAAGCGCTACTACGGTGGCTGCGAATATGTCGACGTGGCCGAGCAACTGGCCATCGATCGGATCAAGCAGCTGTTCGGCGCGGAGGCCGCCAATGTGCAGGCCCACTGCGGTGCCTCGGCCAACGAAGCGGTGTTTCTGGCCTTCCTCAAGCCAGGCGACACCATCATGGGCATGAGCCTGGCCGAAGGCGGCCACCTCACCCACGGCATGCCGCTGAACATGAGCGGCAAATGGTTCAATGTGGTGAGCTATGGCCTCAATGCCCAGGAAGCCATCGACTACGACGCCATGGAGCGCAAGGCCCATGAGCACAAGCCCAAGCTGATCGTGGCCGGTGCGTCGGCCTACAGCCTGCACATCGACTTTGCCCGATTTGCCAAGGTGGCCAAAGACGTGGGCGCCATCTTCATGGTGGACATGGCCCACTATGCCGGCTTGATTGCAGCAGGTGTCTACCCCAACCCGGTGCCCCATGCCGACGTGGTGACTTCCACCACCCACAAGAGCCTGCGCGGACCGCGTGGCGGCATCATCCTGATGAAGGCTGAGCATGAAAAGGCCATCAACAGCGCCATATTCCCCGGCCTGCAAGGCGGCCCCCTGATGCATGTCATCGCTGCCAAGGCCGTGGCCTTCAAGGAAGCGCTGGAGCCGGGCTTCAAGGCCTACCAGCAGCAGGTGCTCAAGAATTCGCAGATCGTGGCCCAGACCCTGACCGAGCGCGGCTTGCGCATCGTCAGCGGCGGCACCCAGAGCCATGTGATGCTGGTGGACCTGCGCTCCAAGGGCATTACCGGCAAGGAAGCTGAAAGCGTGCTGGGCAGCGCCCACATGACCATCAACAAGAATGCCATTCCCAACGACCCTGAGAAGCCCATGGTCACCAGCGGCGTGCGCATTGGCACGCCGGCCATGACCACGCGCGGCTTCAAGGACGAGGAAGCGCGCCTGACCGCCAACCTGGTGGCTGATGTGCTCGACAATCCGCGGGACGCCGCCAACATTGAGGCGGTACGCGCCAAGGTGCACGCCCTGACCGCGCGCTTCCCGGTTTACCGCTAGAGCCGTGCGATGAAGTGCCCCTTCTGCGGCCACCCCGAGAACCAGGTTGTGGAGACCCGGGTGGCGGAGGACGGGGACTTCATACGCCGGCGCCGGCAGTGCGGATCCTGCGAGAAGCGCTTTACCACCTACGAGCGGCCGGATGTGAACTTTCCGGCCATCGTCAAGAAGGACGGGCGTCGCATCGAGTTCGAACGCGGCAAGCTGCTGGCCTCCATGAAGCTGGCCCTGCGCAAGCGGCCCGTCAGCACCGAACAGGTGGATGCGGCCATCGAGCGCATTGAGGAAAAGCTGCTGAACCTGGGCCTGCGCGAAGTGCCCTCCACCCGCATCGGCGAGTTGGTGATGCGTGAACTCAAGAAGCTCGACAAGGTGGCGTATGTGCGCTTTGCCAGCGTCTACCGCAGCTTTGAAGACATCGACGAGTTCAGGACACTGGTCGACGAAGTCAGCAAATAGCAGTGCGGCCTAGCCGCAGCGCGACTGTGTGCTTTTGTAGCTGCGCAGGTTGCCGGTCTTGGCAAGGGCAATGCTATGCGCCACTGCGGCTTGCTCGGAAGTGCGGCACACCGTCCAGGTGCCTGCCTGGAACTCGCCGCCGACCAGCCAGGGCGTGCCCAGGCCGGTGAACGAGACATAGTGGGCAACCGGGCCGTTGCCAAACAGCTGCAAGCCCGCAGGTGCCTGTAGCGCCACCTCGATCACGCCCTCTTGCGGGTCGCGCTGGGCATTGTTGTTGGCATCCTCAAATATGAGCCAGCCCTGCTCATAGCCGCCGGTCTTGGTACATCGCAATCCGTCTGCCGACTTGCACAACACCACCCGCGCATTGCGGTGAATGGCTTCGCTGCGTGCCCTTTGCACACTGAGGCTGAAGCTGCTGGCCAGTCTGCCGGCCCGAAATTGCGCCAGCATGGCGCCCATTGACGGCAATGCCAGGCCCGCACTGATGGCCACAATGCACAGCGTCACCAGCAGTTCAACCAAGGTGGTGCCTCCAGCATGTTGACCGGTGCCGGAGCGCTGCGGGTGAAGCACAGGCTGCATGGCGCTTACCAGGGCGAGTTGCCCCACAGACGGCGCCCGTTGTCAGCCACACACAGGCTGGCCTGCCCTTGCTGCAGGCCGCCGGCCACGGGCTTTGCCAGCAGCACATAAGACTTCGCTCCCGGCTCGGTGGGCACGGCACCGTCTGCGCTGCACTGGGTGGACAAGGCCAGGCTCACCAGCCACAGCTCGTACTGGCCGTCCCGCGTGCGGCCGGAGGCAAAACCCAAGCCCCCGCTTGCGCTGCCGTCATAGGGCGCGTCAATGCCTCTGGCGCCATAGGCATAGCTCTGGGAATTCAGGTAGATCTTCTCTTGTGTACTGGCCATCTGCAGGAGTTCGGCCTGTGTCGCCACGCGCGAAGCCCGGACCGCATAGCCGCGGTAGCTGGGCAAGGCCAGGGCCGCCAGCACGGCCACAATGACCAGCACCAGCAGCAATTCCACGAGGCTGAAGCCGCCCGGCCGTGGCTGTCGCAGGGGTTTGATGGGCAGGCCGCGCTGAGCCAGCGGCCTGGCAAGAAAGGCGCTCATGGCTGCAGCCACTCGCGCCAGGAAATACGCCCGGTACGCGCCTGGATGCCGCGCGCCTCGCCGCCGCCCTGGCCCAGCGTCGCACCGCGGATAGAAACCGAATGCGCGGTATTGCCGCCTGTGCCTGCATCGCTGCCGGCTGCCTGTTCCCCATCTGCAGGCGCAAACCCAGTTGCCGCCAGGGTGGCTACCGTGCCATCGGCCCCATGCAGAGTCATCTGCCCGGCGTCATCCCAGGTGCTTTTGGCGCCGCTTGCCCCAGCGGCGCCGCTGTGGTGATTGAACACGGTGGAATTGAGTTCCTGCAGTTGCACCAGCACCGGCTGCGACACCTGGCCCACGCCTAGGAACTTGCCCACGGCAAGGCCCTCAGGCCCCTGAATGGCCTGGCCAGGCGGTGTCGCGGGCTCTGTGGCGGCCTCGCCATGGCGCATCGGCAGGCGGTCGGCCGGTGTCAGGCGACCGTCTGCATTGAGGTCCAGGAAGGGTTGCTGTTCGGCAACTGCGCCCGACAGGTAATCAAGCTCCATCAGGAAGTTGCTGCCCCAGACCTTCGCTGCGTCGCCGCTCGCGGTCGACCAGACGGTGGGGTTGTAGGTAGTGAAATAAAAGCGCCCCTGCTCCACGAAGCTGCCCTCGCCCGACACCCGTTCACCCGGGAGCAGCGGCACCACCCAAGCCCGCGTGTGGCCGCTGCGCCAGTCGGGCCTCTGGGGTGCCAGCAGTGCGCGCACCAGTTGCTGGCAAGGCCCACCCGCAGGACCGTAGCAGCGGGTGGTCAGGGTCTGGCGCAGCATCTGCTGGTTGGCGTCCGGCGCGCTGTCCCACAGCCCATAAGCGGCATACACGGTGCTTGCGTCACGGGCGTCCGAGGGACGCAGCAAGGACCCGGTGGCAAAGTTCACCATGAAGCCGCCCATGGGGTGCGGGGTCACGACCGGTGCTGTGGTGATGGCCTGGCCGGTGGCAAGTAGCACACGGGCGGTGCCAGCCTGCAGGTCAAAGCGCCACAGGCGTCCGCGCAGGTCGCCGGCAAAGACCAGATCCACATTGCCATCCCCATCGGCATCCACGGCTGTCGGCGATGACAGGCCATTGCCGTTCAGGCCGTCGGTAGCCAGGGGCTGGCGCAGAGGGCGCCCCGTATGCGCCTCTATGAGGTACAGATAGGCGCGACCATCCGCCCCCAGATACCCATTGCCCACGATGACCGCATCAACGCCCCCTACCCGGCCCAGAATGGCCCGGGAGTAGCTGTACCCCAGGTTGGCATAGGCGGCCTGGCTTGCATGGTTGAGCGAGCCCCGGCCGATCTCCCACATGACATGCCGGGCAGCCGCGGCCTCGCTGGCAGGCGCCAGGCCTTCGTCTGCGGTGATGTCCAGGGCATACACCCTGCCCTCCCGCGCCCAGTGTGCCCACCAGGATGCGCTGGGCTCCAAAGCGGATATAGCCAGCCTGCACCGAACCATCAACCCCGTAGCCATGGGAGTAGCCCGGATCCGCCAGCGCGGCAAGCCTTGGCAGCAGCATGGAGGGCACATAGGCCTAGCGCTCGCGGCCCGCACCGGCTTCTGTGGCACCGGCATCGAAGGCGTGCAGCATGCCATCGTTGCTGCCAACGAACACGGTCGGCAAGGGCGGGCTTTGGGTTTTGGGCTGGCCCGAGGCCAGATGGGTGTCATGCACCACCAAGGGCCGCGACTGGATGATGGCGCCCAGCCTGGAGCCCCGGGTACGCAGGCCACCTGGCTCGCCTGTGGCCTCCAGGCTGCGGTTCCCCCGCAGATAGTCCAGCACCTGCGGACCTGCGGCCACACCAAGCCGTGCCTTGCTGCGATCCAGTGCGCGCTGCTGGTCCATGCCCAACTGGGCAAATGCAAAGGGAATGCCGCTGCCGTCGCTCTTCATGGTGAAGATCAGCCGCGGCGCGGTGCGCGCATCCAGTTGCCGGGCGGCACTGAAGCGAGCCTGGGGGCTGGCGCGGCCGGCGTTGTCCAGCGAGATGGCAAGCAGGTCACCATTCCACAGGGCCTGCTCATACTGGCCCGCAAATACGGTTTGCGCCTGGCTGCGCAGATCGTGGCCACTCAGTGCGGGCGGAGCGATGACCGGCAGCGCCTGGGCTGCGGGATCGAAGTCGGGAAAAGCTTGCAAGGCGGTGGGCAGTGCCCCGCAAGCCAAGAGCAGCAGCAGGCCCCGCCTGGCACAGGGCGCTGCTTGGCCCTTATTGGCTGTTTTCATGGTTGCCTTTCACTCTTTCAGATGGGTGTGCAACTAAGCACGCTGTAGACCGAAGCCAGGGTTCGGCTGGCCCCGCGCCCGCCGCGTCCACGCGCGATGACCTGGTACAGGTTCACCTGATGGCAACCGGATGACGAGGGCACCCCCACCGCCTGGCTGGCGCCAACCAGGCGCTGATCCTGTGCCAGCAGGCCGATCACATAGCTGCTGTTGCAGGGGGCTTCACCATCCACGCAGACCGCATTGGCGGCAGTGAACGCAACGGACAGTGGGGCCGTCATGGCGGGTGCTGCAAGGCCCAGGGGATACAGGCCGGGACTGCGCTGCAGGGCATCGGGCGCAAACCCGGGATCGCGAAAGTGGGTACCGGTGGACAGCCACTGCTCGGCCATACCCAGGGCGTGCTCGGCCTGGTTGAAGGCATCGTTGTCAAACTGCTGGTTGGCAGCCAGGTGGTACTGGGTCCACGCCGCGCCCAGGGCGCCCATGCCCAGCAACATCACAAACACCACCAGCAGCATGGCAAGCAGCAGGCTGGCGCCGCGCTGGCGCGAGGGGCCCGGGCTGCAAGCTTTCGGGGATCGCAAGCGCGGCGTGAAGATGGGGCGGGCCATGCACGTACCTCAGTTGCGCAACACCACGGTGCTGGAAAACAGCGCCCGCCGGTATCCGTCGTCAACCTGGTAGGGCTGGTTGCCCATGGCGTAGCTTTGCGCATGGTGCGCACCCGGCTCGGGCCTGGCGCTACGCACCAGCAGCCACACCCGCACGGCACGCACCGGGGTTGCCAACGCAGAAACCACGTCGCAGGTGCCCACAGGTGTTGATGGCAGGCTGTCGTGAAAGACCAGTTGGCCGCCCGAAGCCAGTGCATATTGCAGCTGCATGCGCTCCACCCCGCTGGCCACCAGCTGGCGCTCCATGTGGCCATCTGCAAGCAGGACCAGGCGCCACAGGCCCGGCACCGCTGGCTCATGGCTGTCGCTGCTGCTCGAATTGCCGATGTAGTAGACAAACACCTGCACCGCAAAAACCGCATTCAGCCCCAGCCCCTGGCTTGGCAAGGGCCCCCACAGGGGCGGCCGGGCAGCCGCCTCGGCCATGAACATCTGCCCCTGCCCGTAGGCCGAGTAGAAGTACACGCCGCCAGGCGCAAGCCCGCTCGCCGCCACCGTGGCCAGACAGCGCAGCACCAGTACGTCCGTACCGGGCACATAGCTGGCCGCGTGCAGGCAGTTGCCTGCCCCAGAAAACGGATTGGCGTTGTCCTGGCCCCAGACGGGCTCTTCAAGACGCGCAAGAAAAGCCGCCACGCTGAGACCCGGCAAGGCACATCCCTGCTCGGGCGGGCTAAAAGGGTTTGGCGGGTGTATGGAGCCTGCGGTATAGCCACGGTAACCTGCCTGACGCAGCTCGCCCTGGAGTGCCGCCAAGGCAAAACGACCGGTGCTGGCAAGCTCGGCACTGCGCTCACTGCCCTGGGCATGGCTGGAGGCTGCCTCCAGCAGTGCCAGCAATGCCAGCAGCAGCAACAAGCCCAGGCTAAGCGACACCATGGTTTCCACCAAGGAGATTCCGGCCTGGCGCAAGATGCCTGAACCAGGGGAATGGGTGAAGTGATTCCGAAGCGCCGTCATGCTTCAGTCAAAGATGCTGCGCTGCGCCTGGTAGCTTTGGCGCGGCAACGCAGGTGCTGCAGCGCCGCCCTGGGATGCCACCGGCACGTCAGCCTGCCGGTCCTGCCAGTCAATGCCGATGGTGTAGCGGCTTGGCTGGCCGGACTGGATTCGGCGCACCGCGCAAGCAGCCTCGGGCAGGCTGGCGGCTACTGCCGCACTCCACTGCGCCAGGTCTTGGGCGGCCTGCGTTGCGGGCAGGCAAGCGCCTGCCGCGCTGCACAGCGTGCCTTGGGGCTGTGCGATGCGGGGGCAGACAAAGGTGTAGTGGCCCGCCAGACTGCCTGCCGG
>Ga0228700_1001990_pt1 | contig 11648 bp, 9 predicted proteins | sample McNCre317_Aug_MG_FD_178019 | JGI IMG/M metagenome (GOLD analysis project Ga0228700, IMG submission 178019) | Freshwater microbial communities from McNutts Creek, Athens, Georgia, United States - 3-17_Aug_MG | ecosystem: Environmental > Aquatic > Freshwater > Creek | place: USA: Georgia...
CCGCCCGACGAACCCACCGGCCTTGCCCACTGGCAGCTGCATGCCCACTTCTACCCGCCTCTTCTGCGTTCGGCCACGGTACGCAAGTTCATGGTCGGCTACGAGATGCTGGCCGAAGCCCAGCGCGACCTCACCCCCGAGCAGGCTGCTACGCGCCTGCGCGCCCTGCCCGCGCGCCACTACCTGGCGCGCGCCAACGACTGAAACCCATGCCCCAGATACCCCAGGCCCTGCTGGACCGCGTGCAATCCGCCTTCAACACCCGCTTTGCCAGGGCGCCGGTGGCGTTGGTGCGCGCGCCCGGCCGCGTCAACCTGATCGGTGAGCACACCGATTACAACGACGGCTTTGTGCTGCCCTGCGCCATTGACTACCAGACCCTGATTGCCTGCGCACCACGTGCCGACCGCCAGGTGCAGGTGCTGGCGCTGGACATGGGCGGCGCAGAAGACCGTTTCAGCCTGGACGCGCCCATTGCCCACAGCCAGGACAAGCCCTGGGCCAACTATGTGCGCGGCGTGCTGCAGGTGCTGCTGGCGCAGGGCCATGCCATCGGCGGCATGGACCTGGTGATCAGTGGCGACGTGCCGCAAGGCGCAGGGCTGTCGTCCTCGGCTTCGCTGGAGGTGGCGGTGGGCCACAGCGCAACCCAGCTCTACCAACTGCAGGGGCTTGATCGCACCGCGCTGGCCCTGGTGGCGCAACAGGCCGAGAACGAGTTTGTGGGCTGCAAGTGCGGCATCATGGACCAGCTGATCTCCGCCGTGGGGGTGCAGGACCATGCCCTGCTGATCGACTGCCGCTCGCTGGCCACACAGGCGGTACCGCTGCCCGCAGACCTGGCGGTGGTGATCGTGCATTCCCATGTCAGGCGCGGCCTGGTCGACAGCGAATACAACACCCGCCGCCAGCAGTGCGAGGCGGCGGCGCGCCACTATGGCGTCAAGGCCCTGCGCGACCTCGACCTGGCGCAATTGCAGCAGCAACGCGGCCCGCTGGACGAGCTCACCTATCAACGTGCCCGCCACATCGTGACGGAAAACCAGCGCACCCTGGATGCCGCCCAGGCCCTGGCCGGCAACGATGTGCAGTCATTGGGCCGCCTGATGGCCGAGTCGCATGCCTCCATGCGCGATGACTTCGGCATCACCGTGCCGCCCATCGACCAGCTGGTGGAGATTCTGCAGCGTGTGGTTGGCGGGCAGGGCGGTGCGCGCATGACCGGCGGCGGATTTGGGGGCTGCGTGGCGGCCCTGATGCCCCATGCCCAGGTGGACGCCGCACGCCAGGCCGTGCATGCGCACTACACGGCGCCCAGTGGCGAGAAGGCCACGGTCTATGTCTGCCACGCGCAGGCCGGCGTGGCCCGCGTGGAGACAAGCGCCTAGGCCGTCACTGCCAGCCAGTCGCCCCGGCCTGCTTCAGGGCGGGCACCGCGCGAGCGGGTCTTGAATACCTCCACCGAGCGCACCAGGTCTTGCGCCTGGCTGCGCAGGCTGCTGGCAGCGGCTGCCATCTGTTCGACCAGGGCCGCGTTTTGCTGGGTCACCTGGTCCATCTGGCGCACCGCATCGCCCACCTGCGACACACCCAGCGACTGCTCGGAGCTGGCAGACGCAATCTCGCCCATGATGTCGGTCACGCGGCGGATGGCGGCCACCACCTCGCTCATGGTGGAGCCGGCCTGGTCCACCAGTGCCGTGCCGTGGTCGACCCGCTCCACGCTGGTGTTGATCAGGGTCTTGATCTCTTTGGCCGCCTCCGCCGAACGTCCGGCCAGGCTGCGCACCTCGGAGGCCACCACGGCAAAGCCGCGCCCCTGCTCGCCGGCGCGGGCCGCTTCGACGGCCGCGTTCAGCGCCAGGATATTGGTCTGGAAGGCGATGCCATCGATTACGCTGATGATGTCGGCAATTCTGCGCGAGCTCTCGTTGATGTCCTTCATGGTGCTGACCACCTGGCCCACCACTTCGCCACCGCGCACGGCCACCGTGCTGGCAGTCTGCGCCAGCTGGTTGGCCTGGCGCGCACTGTCGGCGTTCTGACCCACGGTGCTGCCCAGCTCGGACATGGAGGCGGCCGTCTGCTCCAGGGCCGCCGCCTGCTGCTCGGTGCGGTCCGACAGGTCATTGTTGCCCTGGGCAATCTCGGCGCTGGCGGTGGCCAGGTTTTCCGAGCCATGCATCACGGTGGAAACCACCTTCTCCAGGTGGTCGCGCATGTCCAGCAGCGACTGCATGAGCTGGCCCAGCTCGTTGCTGCCCCGCACCGGCACCTCCACCCGCAGGTTGCCGTCGGCCACGGCACGCGCCACCGCCACCGCCTCATGCACCGGGGTGGTGATGCTCTTGATGAAAACCATGGACAGCAGCAAGGAGCCGGCCAGCCCCGCCACCACCAGCAGGCCCACAATGATCAGCGAGCGGCGAATGCTGGCGCAGCGTTCCTGGAGCACCGCCTCGATCGACTGCATCGCCGTTGCATTGAAGCCAAAGAGGTTGTCGATGGTGCGGGTGAATTCATCAAAGTAGCTGGCAGCGGGGTAGTTGAATTCACTGGCCTTGATCAGCGAATCATCGGCCAGCTGCAAGGTCTTCTCGACGGCCTGGCGGTTGCTGTCGGCAGCCGCCTGCAGGGCCTCTTTGACCTGCGGATTGTTCTGCGTGGCCCGCTCCAGGTTTCTGAACATCTCGCCCTTGAGTTCATTGACCCGCTTTTGCAAGCCCTGCAGGGTGGCGCGCCCCTCGGGCGGCAGGTTGCCCACGGTCAGGAAGCCCGCGCCCATGGCCCGCATCACCCCCAGGTTCTCGGTCATCCAGGGCAGGTTGACCAGGCTGGCGTTGATCAGGCTGTAGGCATCGCTTTGCGGATCCAGCAGCAGGCCGAACTCATGCAGCAGGTATTCGCTTAGCAGCAGCTCCGAGGCAATCAGCTGGGTGTGCAGGCGGGTGCTGTCGGCCGGCTTGAGCTTCTTGTCGGCCACATCGCGCTCCAGCGCCTTCCAGTCGGCGCGAATCTTGTCCCACTGCTCCATGCGCTTGGGCGAGGCACCGGCCAGCTGCAGCTGCGTCTGTGCGGCCTCCATGGCTGCGTCGAGCTTCTCGCGCATGGCCGGGCGGCGCGCACCCAGGGCCTCGTTGCCGCTGAGCATGCCCGCCGACAGGCCGCGGTGGGTCTGCGAGTACTGCACCACCTTGTCCAGCGCGATCAGCGGCGCACTGCCCCTCAGCTCGGCCGTGGCCGCTTCATACTGATCGAAGGAGGCATTGAAGTAGTTGGCCGTGGGAACCACGGTGAGCACCAGGGCAATCAAGCCCAGGATCATGAATTTCTGGGCCAGACTGAGGCGGTGCAGCAGTGACATGGTGGTACCAAGGTGGAGACAGACAGGGCCACAGCTTAGCAGGCTGCGACCCCTGCAAGAACAAAATGCAAGGCCTTTGCCTAGCTACACTTTGGCCATGGACTATGCAACGATCAAGCTCGTGCACCAGGCTGCGGTGCTGCTCTCAGGCCTGGGTTTTGCCGCCCGCTGGAGCGCCAGCCTGCAAGGTGCGCGCTGGCCCCAGGGCCGCATGGCCAAGACCCTGCCGCACCTTATTGACACCGTCTTGCTGCTAAGCGCCATCACCATTGCGCTGCGGCTCTCGCTTTCGCCCGCCCAGGCGCCCTGGCTGCAGGCCAAGATCGCCGGCCTGCTGGTCTATATCGGCCTGGGGATGGTGGCACTGCGGCCACGCTTTGGCCGCCCCACCCGCATGGTGGCCGGTCTGCTGGCGCTCACGGTGCTGGCCTGGATGGCGTCGGTAGCCATCCACAAAAACCCCTGGGGCTTTCTGGCAGGGGCCCTGGCCTAAGCGGTGCTGCCAGGCGCTGCCACGGCGGTGCGGATGCAGTCGCGGCCCTCGGCCTTGGCGCGGTACATGGCTTCGTCGGCATTCTTGGTCAGGGTCAGCTCGTCGACACCGTCCTGGGGATAGACGGCAATGCCCATGCTGCACGACATGGTCACGGTCTGGCCGTCAATCTGAAACGGCTCACGCAGTGCGCGCCGGAGCTTGTCGGCCAGGTCCATCACCGAGTCTGCGTCGGTGAGCTGGGGCAGCAGAATCACAAACTCATCGCCACCCAGGCGGCCCACCGAATCGGCCTCGCGCACGCTGTCCTGCAGCAATTTGGCGGTGCGCTGCAAGATGCGGTCACCGCCGGCGTGGCCAAAGGTGTCATTGATCTGCTTGAAGTTGTCCAGGTCGATGAACAGCAGGGCAAAGTGCTTGCGCTGGCGCTTGGCCAACGCAATCTCCTGGCTGACCCGGTCGCTGAACAGGGCGCGGTTGGCCAGGCCGGTGAGCGGGTCGTGCTGTGCCATGTGGCGCAGCTCCTCGGTCATGCGGTGGGCCAGCTGCAAGGCCTGCTCGCGCGCATTGACCATCTGCCAGATCAGCAGGGCCAGCACCACGCTAAGCAGGCTGCCGGCGGCGGCAATCTGGTTTTCCACACTGCGCCCGTATTGCTGCAGGAAGGCTTCCCGGGCATGCAGCAGCAGGGTCCAGTTGTGTCCGGAAACCACCATGTATTCCGTGGCGCGCAAGGAGTCGGCAGGCGATTTGGCGGCAACGGCACCGCCCTGGTAGAGCCGGCTGGCAGGCTCGGTTTCGGTGCCGTCGAATATTTCAATTTCCAGGCCCGGCGGCAGGCTGCCATACAGGCTGGCCATGAAGTCATTCATGTGAAAGGCGGCGTAGACCCAGCCCTGCAAGGCCTGGTTGCGCTGCTGCATGGTGTCGCGCGGCCGGCCCAGGGCATAGACGGGCGCATACATGATGAAGCTGGGCTCGGTGGCCGCAGCACCATCTTCCACCAGGGCCAGCTTGCCGGAAATGGCGGGCAGACCCGAATCGCGCGCGCGCTGCATGGCGGCCCTGCGCGTGGCGTCGCTCCAGACATCAAAGCCGGGCGCGGTCCTGTTGACGCCAATGTAGGGCTCGCGCTGCACCACGGGCGCATAGGCGGGCCGCTGCCCCGCAGGCGCGATGGCATAGTCGGCAAAACCGGCCTTGCGCATGGCAGCCTCATGCTCCTGGCGCGCACTGTCGCTCACCCACTCGATGACACCGATGGTCTGCACGCCCGAAAAATTGGCATCGAGCTGCAGCCCTTCAACATAGTGGTGCAGGGACGCGCGCTCGCGCAGGGAGCCGGTGGCCAGGTGCGCCTGCACACCGCGCATGATCTGCTCATAGCCCTGCACCCGCTGCTCCATGCGGCCCACGGTTTCGCGCAACACCGCGTCAAACTGGGTGTGCAGCGAGGTGCGGGCCAGCATGCGCTCATGGTCCCAGGCAAAGGCGGTCAGGCCTAGCATGGCCAGCAGCACAATCCAGGGTGAAGCCCGCAGGAGCAAAGAAAGGGCAAACGCTTGGCGTGGCGGTGCATCCATGGCTTAGGGCACGCTGAAGTTCACCAGCGCGGCGGCCAGGTCCGGCTTGAAATATTTCTTGAATATGCGCAGCATGCTGCCATCCTGCAGCATGGCATCGATCAAGCCGCGCCACTGCGCCTGCTGCGCTTCCGTCAGCGACTTCCTGGACATGATGAGTCCGTGCGGCACGGCCGGGTCGCGAAACGGCAGGATGGCGCTGATGCTGCGGATCTTCTCTTCTTCGAGCGCCGGAAAATCAAAGGGCTCGATGATCATGGCCTGTATGTGGTTTTGCAGAAAGGCCTGGTAGAGCGGGGCCAACCCGCCCGACTGGTTCACCCGGTTGTCCTCCTGCAGCGAGTCCACCAGGCTGTTGGCCGATTCGCTGTAGCGAAAGCCACGGATCACACCGAGCTGCAGCTGGGTATTTTTCTCAAAATCAGACAGCCGGGTGATCTTGGCGTCATTGCGCACCAGCAGGTAGTACTTGTTGCTGAAGTACCAGGCAAAGCCCGCAAAGCGCCTGCGCTCGGCATTCTCAATGCCGGAGAGACTAAGGTCCAGCGCGCCGGACTCAATCAGCTGCCAGATGCGCGCGCGCGGCATCAGGCTCACCGTCACCTTGCAACCGCTGCGCCGTATCAGTTCATCGGCCACGTCCTTGTCGATGCCGCTGTCGGTATCGGCCGAATACAGGAGGCCATGGTCATGCAGGGCCAGCGTATAGACGCGCGAGCAGTCCACGCTGGCCGCCTGGGCGCTGCCAAGGCCCAGGGCCAGCAAGCCCAGGATGCCCAAGCTGCGCAAGATGCCCATGAACAGGCTGCGTCGAATAAACATGTATCACTTTCATTATCAAATTCGCCGAATGACGATCGAGGCCCAATCGGCGCTGCGGTGCTTGGCGGGCATGCGTGCCTGCAAGGTTACAAGTAGCCAGCGGACTTCTTCGCATTACCCTTGGACCTTGCTAGGTTTTACCATCGGCCCATTCCACCGCGCAGCCGGAAATACAGAGAGCACCCCACGCCATGGCGACACCGTTAGAGCCCGATTCCACCCTGCTGGGAATGCCCTCGCTAAGCGCCATCAAGGCCTTTCTGGCGGCGGCCAAATACAGAAGCTTCACCGGGGCCGCCAGCGCGCTGTGCGTCACCCAGGCGGCGGTCAGCAAGCAGGTCAAGGAGCTGGAAACCTAAATGGGGACCGAGCTGTTTGAGCGCACCGGCCGCCAGGTGGTGCTGACCCCCGATGGGGAGATGTTCCGGGACGCAGCGCAGCTGTCCTTCACCAATATTCTTCAGGCCACCGAACGGCTGCGCAAACAAACGCCGGTGCGCCAGGCACTGACCGTGTGCTGCACCCCGGCCTTTGCCTCGATGTGGCTGCAGCCCCGCCTGCCCCAGCACCTGGAGGCCCGGCCGGATGTCGAGATCACCGTGCTGGCCACGCAGAATTTCCTGTCCATGGATGCCGGCGTGCACGGGCTGGTGCTGGGATCGGGCACCGGCCAGCACCCCTACCTCAGCGAAACCGAATGCAACCAGCTCTATGCGGTGGGCGCCAGGCGCATCAATGGCCGCTGCAACCTGATCTGCCAGACTTCGGCCCTCAATGGCGAAGAGGTGCTGCGGCGCTCACGCCGTGCCGAATCCATTGGCGCGGTGGGCCTGATGGTGCTGCCACCTTATTTTGAAGGACCCACCGTGATCAAGGCTGCGCAGCTGCGCGGCTTTGGCACCGGCTATGTGCGCAAACCCCTGCGCGGGCTGAATGCGGCCCAGGAGGCGGTGCTGCGCGCGGCCCTGGCCCCACTGGCGCCGTAAATGCCCGCAATACAACACAGAAAGCCTTGAAAAAACGCCTGGCCGAATCGGGCCTGTGGGGAAGCCTGTGCGCGTGCAGCGGCCCCACATACCGACTTGGCTCAATAAGCCTTCAAATAATGCGCAGGATGGCGCCCTGCGCACCCAAAGCTTGGCGCCAAAGCCCCTATTCACCGCCAAAACGACCTAGTATGCGGTGGTATTCCAAAGCCCACCTGCAAAGATCTGACAGCGCACGAAATAAATAAATAACCCGGCAAGGCGAACCACCGCATGACCGCATTCACGCAACCCCTGCTCGTGCACCGAAGGCATTGGGTCGTGCTCCTGGCGGTCTGGGGGCTGGGGGTGGCCTGGTCGCTGCAGGTCCAGCTGCAGGACCTTCGTGCGCACAACGAATCGGTGCTGGGCGAAAGTGCCCGCAAGCTGTTGCACCTGCTGGTGCTGACGCACAGCTGGAACGCCTCAGCCGGCCCCATGCAAGCGCTGGTCGCCGAACAGGAACAGGGCGTGCAGTTCCGTCTCATCAACCAGCAGCCCGGCGAAGCGGGCAACCCGCCGGACGCCTGGGAGCGCGAGGCCCTGCAGGCCTTGGAGGCCGGCCGCTCGGAATACATGGGTACCCTGCAGGAGCCCGCGCGGGGCGCGGTTCACCGCTACATGGCGCCGCTGCGGGTGGCCGCACCCTGCCTGCAGTGCCATGCCGGGCAAGGCTACCGGGTGGGCGAGCTGCGCGGCGGCATCTACATCAGCCAGTCGTATGCACCGCTGGAACGGGCCGACGCACCCAGCCGCCAGCATGCCTATGCCCTGCATGGCGCCCTCTTCCTGCTGGTCGCGCTGTGCGGCGCCTGGCTGCTGGAGCAGCTGCGCCGGCGCCGCACTGAGGCGATGCAGGCCCGCACCGAGCTGCAGGCCACCCAGGACCATTTGCTGCAGACCGAAAGAATGGCCTCGCTGGGCCGCATGGTGGCGGGCTTCTCGCATGAAATCAACACACCGATTGGCGTTGCGGTGGGCGCCCTTTCCAACTCCGAGGGCACCATCGCCCAGATGGAAGCCTTGCTGGTGGGCGACGAAATCAGCGAGGACACCCTGCGCACCGCGCTGGCCAGCCTGCGCGAGGCCGACCAGCTCGCCAGCGCCAACCTGCAGCGGGCCGCGCGCCTGGTGCAGGCCTTCAAGCGCACCGCGATTGACCAGACCGCGGACGAGACCCGCGTGTTCGACCTCGCGCAGCTCAACCGCGACATCCTGGCTGCCCTGCACAACCCGTTCAAGCGCACTTCCATCGCGCTCAACCTGGACTGCCCCGAGCATCTGCGCGTCAATGGCCGGCCCGGGCTCATTGAGCAGGTACTGACCAACCTGCTGCTCAACAGCCTCACGCACGGCTTTGAGGACGGCAGGCGCGCAGGCAGCATTCACATCCAGTGGCGCACGGCACCCGGCCGGCTGTGCCTGTCCTTTAGCGACGACGGCCAGGGCATGACCGAAGAAGCGCGTCGGCAGGTGTTTGAGCCCTTCTTCACCACCCGGCGCGACCAGGGTGGCTCGGGCCTGGGGCTCTACATCTGCCACACCATCATCCATGCCCGGCTGCACGGCAGCATCGTGTGCCAGAGTGCGCCCGGGCAAGGCACCCGATTCACCCTGGAGTTTCCGGCCGAAATCCGGGCTCCCTGAAAACCATGCAGGCATTCATCTGGACACCCCAATTTGTCACCGGCCTGGAGCGCGTCGATGCGCAGCACCAGCACCTGTTCAACCTGATCAACACCGTGGGCGCCATGCTGGTGGATGGGCAGGCCGGGGAAGCCGCCCTGAAAGACCTTTTTGACGAGCTGGCACGCTATGCCAAGGAGCATTTCGCCGAGGAAGAGTCGCTGATGGCCCAATGGCAGCTGGACCCGCGCCATGCCCAGGGCCATGCCGCGCACCACCGCGAATTTGTGGAGCAGCTGCTGGGCATGTGGGCCCAGCGCGGCCACAGCAACAACACCCCGGCCCTGCTGCACAGCTTTCTGGCTTCGTGGCTGACCATGCACATCCTGGGCGAAGACCAGCGCATGGCCCGCATGATGGCCGCCATGGGCCGGGGCCGCTCGGCGGCCGAGGCCTATGCCGAGGAACATGCCAGCAGCGACCCTGGTGTGACAGCGCTGCTGGGGGCGCTCTACCAGCTCTACGGCCTGCTGGCCAGCCAGAACCGCGCCTTGGGCGACAGCAACCGCCAGCTGGAAAGCCGGGTGGCCGAACGCACGCAGAGCCTGGCCCAGGCCCATGACCGGCTGCAGACAGAGCATGCCAAGCTGCGCGCCGCACTGGCGCAGATCGAGGCCAGCAACCAACAGCTGCTGCAGGCCGAGAAGATGGCCTCGCTGGGGCGGCTGATAGCCGGCTTCGCGCATGAGATGAATACCCCCATGGGCGTGGCGGTGGGCGCCACCAGCAACGCCGAGGTGGTGCTCAGCCGGGTGGACCGCTTGCTGGCGCAGGAGGACGTGGACGCGCAGAGCCTGCTGTCCAGCCTGGCCGAGCTGCGCGAGGGCAACGCACTGGCGCTGAAGAACCTGCTGCGCGCCAGTGAGCTGGTGCAGCGCATCCGCCAGAACACCCTGGACTCGGGCATGGCCGAGCAGCAAAGCTTTGCCCTGCGCAGCTGCATCGATGACGTGCTGACCCGCGCCAAGGCCGCTTTGCAGCAGCGGGGGGTGGCGGTCCGCGTGGACTGCGCCGACACCCTTGCCGTGTGCGGCCAGCCCTTGCACTACGAACAGCTGCTCACGGCGCTCCTGGACAATGCCCTGCGCCATGCCTTTGCGCCCGAGGTGCAGGCGCCACAGCTGCAGCTGTGCGCCCGGCGCACGCCCGCGGCCCTGGAGATACGCTGCTCGGACAACGGGGTGGGTATCCCAAAGGCCTTGCTGGCGCATGTGTTCGAGCCCTTCTTCACCACCCAGCGCAGTGCCGGCCGCCCGGGCCTGGGCCTGTACCTTTGCTACAACCTGGTCACCGGCAAACTGGGCGGCAGCATTGCCTGCGCGCCCGCGCCCGGCGGGGGAACCACTTTTACACTCAGTATTCCGATGGCCGAACCGGAGAAAGCGCAACCATGAAGCTGATCAGAAGCCCCCAATTCGCCAGCGGCGGCATGGCGCCCGCAGCGGCTGCGCCCCGGCCCTGCTGGAAGATCCTGGTCGTGGACGACGAGCAAGACGTGCGCACCCTGACCCGGCTCAACCTCAAGGCCTTTGAATTCGACGGCCGCGCCCTGGAAATTCTGGAGGCGGGCTCGGCCGCGCAGGCCCGCACGCTGCTGGCGGCGCACCCGGACATTGCCCTGGCCCTGGTCGATGTGGTGATGGAAACGGAAGATGCCGGGCTGCAACTGGTGGAGTTCATCCGCCGGGCCCTGGACAACCGCATGATCCGCCTGGTCATACGCACCGGCCAGCCCGGTGTGGCGCCCGAGCGCTATGTCATCGACCACTTCGACATCGACGACTACAAGGACAAGACCGAGCTCACCGCCACGCGCCTGTACACCACGGTGCGCTCCGCCCTCAAGGCCTACCGCGACCTCAAGACCATAGACCTCAACCGCATTGGCCTGACCCGCGTGCTGCATGCCGCGCCCGACCTCTACCGCATTTCCAACTCCTCGCTCAACACCTTCTTCGAAGGCGTGCTGACCCAGATCATCGGCCTGTGCAACATGGGCGAGGTGGGCTTCATATCCACCGCCGACGGCATGCTGGCCACCATCGATGGCCAGGACATCCAGGTGCATGCCACGGTGGGCTTCCAGGCCGACAACGATCGCCTGGCCGAGATCCGCCAGTCGTGCATACAGGCGCTGGAGAGCAGCGAGCTGCCGGCACAGATCCGCCAGCACGGTCTGGTGGTGCCCCTGCATGTGGAGAGCCGCCAAGTGGGCTTTGTCTATGTGGAGCCCACCCGCACGCTCTCGGAGGACGACATCCATCTGCTCACCATCATGGCGCAGCAATGCTCCAGCGCCCTGGAAAACCTGCGCCTGCACCTCGACCTGGAGAAGGCCTATGACAACGCCATCGACATGCTGGCCGAGATTGCCGAGTTCAAGGACAAGACCACCGGCGGCCATGTGAAGCGCATCGAGTGCTACACCCGCCTAGTGTCGCAGGAGCTGGGTGTGCCCGAGCGCCAGGCGATGGAGTTCGGCAAGGCCAGCCGCCTGCACGATGTCGGCAAGATCGGCATCCCCGACCACATCCTGCGCAAGCCCGGCAAGCTCACGCCCGAAGAGTTCGATGTGATGAAGACCCATGTGAAGATTGGCGCCAGCATCCTGTCGCACAACCCGGCACTGGCCGTGGCCCGCGAGATTGCAGAGTTTCACCATGAGCGCTGGGAGG
>Ga0228700_1001993_pt1 | contig 11624 bp, 13 predicted proteins | sample McNCre317_Aug_MG_FD_178019 | JGI IMG/M metagenome (GOLD analysis project Ga0228700, IMG submission 178019) | Freshwater microbial communities from McNutts Creek, Athens, Georgia, United States - 3-17_Aug_MG | ecosystem: Environmental > Aquatic > Freshwater > Creek | place: USA: Georgia...
GCACAAACGCAACGGCGCGATCAACTGAAAACGATACGGACCTGGATTGCTCGCGCAATCCAGGTCCGTAGAAAAAACCGTTTGACTCGCGAAGGAAGTCCTTATAGAGCGAGCGTGGGGGCTCCTAGCTCGGCTGGTCAATCTTGTAGACAAAGCCCCGCGTGGCGCGCAGGGTGGCGTTGAGCAGCACCGAGATTTCTTCAAAATCATCGGGCAGCGCCGGGTTGTCCCAGCCGTGCTCGGTATGGCGCGCCAGGCGCACCGCCAGCAGCACATTGCGCACCGAAGGGTGGTCGGCATGCTTGCCGTCGCTGATGCGCACCAGCAGCTCGGAAAAACGCCAGTACTTCATCAACTCCTGGCGCAGATCGCTCAAGTCGATGTTGAACACAAAGCGCTGCAGGCTGACGGTGCGCAGGGTCGGGTTGGCGTGCTGCATGGCGCGTATTTCCATCTCCAGTGCCGGGCAGAAGCAGAACATCAGCATCTCGGCAAAGTCATTCAGGAAGGCGGCCTGGCGGATCACCGCCACGTCGGTGTCACCCCGGTGCACCGCAAAGCCGGTGGCAAAGTGCGCAGCCCGCTTGGCCCGCTTGAGCAGGGCCATCAGGGCCTTCAGGGCCTCGGGCTGGTCCTTGAGGTACTGCTGCACCGTGGGCTGGGGACCGAAATTGCGAAAGAAGGGTGCCACGCCCATCATCACCAGCGAGCTGACCACGGTCTCGGTCTGGGTGCTGTCCACATTGCGCCGCTTGGCCGACACATAGGCCAGCACCTTCATGGTCATGAAGGGGTCGGTGTCAATCAGGTCGGCCAGCATGCCGGCGTCCACCTCGTCTTCGCGGGCACGCAGCTCTTCGAGGGCCTGGGCGGTTTCTTCCAGGATGGGGATTTCGGTGTCGATGAAAAAGCGGGTCCAGGAGGCCAGGTTGGGCAGGGGCTCCTTGAGTTGCGAAACAGCGGCGGGACCAGTGGAGGCACTAGACGATTCGACCATGGCAAGTATCAGTTTATGTGGCCGCAGTATGGTCCCACGCGCAAGCTCGGTCAATCTCGTACACGGCCCAAAAACGGCGTAGACTGGCCCGCGGTTGTGGGGGAAAAAGCATGCCTTACTCTTTGTGTTGGGAGCCCGGCGGGGTGTACAAGCAGTTCACCGGCGCGGTGAGCGGTGCCGAGCTGGTGCGATCGGTGATCGAGGTGGCCCACGACTACCGCTTTGACAGCGCGCGCTACGAGGTGTCTGATTACCTGGCCGCCGAAAGCACCTCCTTCGACCAGGAAGCCCTCAACGAGGTGCGCGCGGTGCGCATGGCCGCCTACTCGCGCAACCCCCATGCCCGCCTGGCCATCGTCACCCTGGACCCGGCCATGCAACAGCGCATTTTCTCCACCTTGGCCGCACGGCTCAGCATGGACCAGACCCGCATCTTCACCAACCTGGCAGATGCCAATCAGTGGCTGGGCCGCAGCCTCACCGAGCTGGCCTGAACCCCGCACCTAAGGCAGGCCCAGCGCCTGGTAGACCCGGATGGCGCCATAGGCATCGTTGGCCGCATACAGCAGCTGCGAGGCACCCAGCTGGGGCTGTGCCCAGTTGCTGGTAGCCGCCTTCTTGGACTTTTGAAAGCGCTGGCCGAACAGCACCGCCACGGCGCCCTTGATGCCCATGTCCTTGCGGTAGCCGCGCTCCTGGAACACCTGGTTGAGCTCCAGCACGCCCTGCGGTTGCACCCCCAGCTTGTGCAGGATGCGCTTGCGGTCGTCGCCCAGGCCAAAACCTGCCTTGGCAATGCCCGGCAGCTGCAGCAGCTCGGCCACCACAGCGCGGCAGCCGGCGTCGTGCAACTGGAACACCCAGGCATGCTGGGGCGTTGCCAGCTGCACGATGTGCGGACCGTCCGAGGCTTCGCCGACGCGAAACGTAGGCTTGGACTCGGTGTCAAAACCCCAGGCACTGTGCTGGCACAGCAAGGTGCTGGCCCGCTCGGCCTGGTCAGCGTCGCTCACCAGGGTGATCTGCGCCAGCTCCAGGCGCTCAAAAGGCCGCATGAGGGCGATGGTCTCTTTGTCGGGGGTGGCGTGGCGGGCGTTCATGGCGTGCTGGGGTGACGGGTAGCGACGTATCATCGCCGCTGACTGGCGCACCCGTGAAAAATACTTTTCTTTGACCGCATGGACTCCCTACGCTTCAGCCCCGCAGCCGAACGCAACCGGCAACCCATTCTGGAGGTGCTGCAGCAGCTCTTGCCGGCGCGTGGCCGCGCACTGGAGATTGCTTCCGGCACCGGGCAGCACGTGGCCTGGTTTGCAGAGCACCTGCCCGGCTGGAGCTGGCAACCCACCGATACCGATGCCAGTGCCCTGCCCGGCATCGCCGCACGCGTGGCGCAGCAGGGCCTGGCCAACGTAGCTGCGCCGCTGCTGCTGGATGTGCTGGCGCCACGCTGGCCGGTAGAGACCGAGGCACCAGCCCCTGCAGGCAGCGCGGGCGCCCTGGACCACATCTACTGCGCCAACATGCTGCACATAGCGCCCTGGGCGACCTGCCGGGCCTTGATGCAGGGCGCCGCCCGCTGCCTGGGGCCGGCAGGCCTGCTGCTGACCTATGGGCCCTACCTCGAAGACGGGGTACCCACCACCCAGAGCAACCTGGATTTCGACCAGAGCCTGCGCAGCCAGAACCCGCAGTGGGGCCTGCGCCGGCGCAGCGCGGTAGAGGCACAAGCCCATGCTGCCGGCCTGCGCCTGGCCCAGCGTCATGCCTTGCCGGCCAACAACCTGCTGCTGGTCTGGTCGCGCCACCCGCCCGGATAGGCTGCAACGTTTACTTGCAATTCAAGCGGCTGAAAAAACCAGAATGCCAACATCCGGGTGGAACATAGCCATCCTTTCACCTCTGTTTTTGGTATGAAAAAATCAACGCTGGGCGTGTGCCTTTTGACCTTGTGTGCCCTGCTGGGCGGCAGCCTGGCCTACGCCGATGACCATGGTCGCGGCCGTGAAGATGAATACCGCCATGGTCACCACCGCCACGGCCGCGGCTGGGATGATGGCCGTGATGGCCGCGACTTTGACCGGCGCGATGGGCGCTGGTACGAGCACCGTGAGGTGTACAACGCCCGCGGCCCCGAGTTCTACCCGGGCGGCTACATCATTCGCGAATACCGCAGCCCCGTCTATGAAGTGGACTACCGCGTTCACCGCCTGCGCCGCCCGCCCGAAGGCCACCGCTGGGTGCAGGTGGGTCCTGACTATGTGCTCATTGCCATTGCCACCGGCGTGATTGCCAGCATCATCCTCAGCCAGTGAACCCCGGGCCATACACGGCCACCGTATACTTTTCCCATGCGCTCTTCATTGCCACTCTCCCCCCGTCGCCGCAGCCTGCTGCAGGCAGCTCTCATGCCCCTGGCCGGCTCGGTGCTGCTCGGTCTGGCTGCCTGTTCACCGCAAGGCACCGAGGCGCCCAAGGCGGCGGCCGGCAGCGTCAAGCCCGAGGCAGCCTATGACTTGCTGGCCAAGGAAGGGCGGGGTTTCAGCGTGGGCGCGCTGATGAGCGCCAACACGGTCTATGTGCTGTTCGATCCGCAATGCCCGCACTGCGGCCACCTGTGGCAGCAGTCGCTGCCCCTGCACAAGAAGGTGAAGTTTGTCTGGATGCCGGTGTCGTTCATCAACGCCAAGAGCACGCCGCAGGGTGCGGCCCTGCTGGGCGCCGCCAACCCGCTGGACGCCATGAGCGAGCACGAGGCCTCCATCCTGGCGGGTACCGGCGGCATGGCGGCATCGGCCAGCTTCCCGGACGACATCGCCGCTGCTATTCAGAAAAACACGTCGCTGTTCAACCAGCTCGGCGGCGAATCGGTACCCTTTGTGGTGGCCAAGCAGGCCGACACCGGTCAGGTGGTGACCAATGCCGGGGCCATGGAGACGGCGGCCCTGCAGAAGTTCCTGGGGCTGGACTGAAACGCCCCAGGCTTGCCTGCCAACAGGAGTCCCGTTTAGCGGGTGACCAGCACCGGAATGCTGGACTCGGCCACCACCTTGTTGGCCACGCTGCCCAGCATCAGGCGTGCAATGCCGGTGCGTCCGTGCGAACCCATGACGATCAGGTCGCAGCCCAGCTCCTTGGCACTTTCCACAATGCCGCTGGCAGCAGCCACGTCTTCCACCAGGCGGACCTGCAGCGGCAGCGGCGGGTTCTGTTCCTTGCACAGCGCCTCCACCTTGGCATGGGCCTGGGCGGCCAACTGCTGGGCCGCGGCGGAATAGGCCTGGTAACCCATGGGGTTGACTTCACCCACGCCCAGATAGGGATAGGGGTCAGACACATACAGGGCGGTCAGGGTTGCGCCTTGCACGGCGGCCATGCCAACGGCCAGCTTGGCGGCATGGTCGGATGCAGCCGAACCGTCGGTAGCCAGCAGAATATTCTTGAACATATAAGCCTCTTCGGTGTTTGTTGTTGATGGCCCATCATGCGCCCATGCACGAAACACTTATTTGACAAGTGTCAAAAACATCGCGGGTGGGCAATGCGTTCACGCCGCCTGGCCGCCCATCGCGGTGCCAGGCTAGAACAAGGACCGATTGCTTCCCACGGCCGTGTCATCCGCAGGCAGCGTGGTGGCTTGCGTTGTGGCGGTGGCACGCCGTCGCACGGGTGCACGCGGCGCAGGCTGCCCCTGCATGTGCTCGGCCGGCCAGGCCCGCATCCAACCCGAGGCCTGCTCGGCTGAAGCATTCAGCCAGGCGCTGTAGTCTGCGGGCGCCACGATCACCGGCATGCGCTTTTCTTCACCCGGGCGGTGCATGCGCCCCATCAGGGCATGGCCATCCGCATTCACCGTGAGCAGGGTGAAGCTGTCATGCAGCGTGCCGTCCCCAGGGTGGATCCAGCGCTCCCACAGGCCGGCCACGGAAAAGGGGCTGTTATCGGCCAGGCCGATCTGCCAGCGCACGCTGCGCGCCGCGCTGCCACCCGCGCCTTCCCAGCAGGGCTCATAGAAGTGCTGCATGGGTGCCAACGCCCATTGGCGCGCCTGCCAGGGAGCGCGGTAGCTGGGTTTTTCAAAGGCGGTTTCGCTGCGGGCGTTGTAGGTTTTGCGCCCTATGTCTTCGGCCTGGGCCTGGCTGCGGCACCAGCGCGGCAGCAGGCCAAAGCGCGCCAGGCGGCATTGCAGCGGGCCTTGCGGGCCACGCAGCAGGATGGGCGCCTGGTAGCCGGGGTAGATCTCGTCGGGCCAGTCTTCGTGGGGCAGTTCCAGCACGCCCAGGCGCTGGGCGGCCAGCTCCTGGCGGGTGGAGGCCACGTAGTTGGTGCACATGGCGCGCCTAGTCGCTGGGTTCCTGCTCACCGTTGTCGGGCGCGCCCCGGCTGCCGGGCCGGGGTGGGCGCGGCACCTTCTTCAGGCGGATATTGCGGGCCAGGGCAATCGCATCCTTCTTGACCTGGCGCTCAGCATCGAGCTGCTCGCCCACCTGCAGCCACTGGGCAAATTCCTCGGGCGTCTCCAGCGTGAGACGGCCCAGTGCGCCCGAGCGGAAGTCGTTGATCACAATCTCTGCGGCATGGGTGAGGTTGACCCGCCCGCCCGCCATCAGCGCGCCGCGCTTGCGGCCCACCGCCTCCAGCAGCTGCTCGTCGCTCTTGCCGCCGGCATCCTCCACCTTGTAGCGCGCCTGCAGGGCTGCGGCATAGTGCTGGCGCAGGTAGTCCAGCAGTTCAAGTGCCACTTCCTCGTCCTCAAAGGCATTGCGGCCCACGGCACCGCTGGCGGCCAGGTTGTAGCCGCTCTTGGCCACGATTATGCGCGGCCACAGCACGCCGGGCGTGTCGTACAGGTAGAAGTCGTCGGCAATGGTGATGCGCTGCTCCAGCTTGGTGACACCGGCCTCGTCGCCGGTCTTGGCTGCGCGCTTGCCCTTCAGCGTGTTGATCAGGGTGGACTTGCCCACATTGGGAATGCCGCAGATCAGCACCCGCATGGGCTTGGCCAGGCCGCCGCGCTTGGGCGCCAAGGCGTGGCATGCCGCAACCAGGGCGCGCGCCGGCGCTGCCACACTGGCGTCCAGTGCCAGGGCCTGCACCCCGCTTTGCGCATTGAAGTGCGCCAGCCAGGCCGTGGTGCGCACCGGGTCGGCCAGGTCTTGCTTGTTGAGCACCTTGAGGGCGGGCTTGCCCTTGGTCATCTCGGCCAGCATGGGGTTGGCGCTGGAACCGGGCAGGCGCGCATCCAGCAGTTCGATGACTACGTCGATGTCCTTGATGCGCTCGGCAATCGCCTTGCGGGTCAGGTGCATATGGCCGGGGAACCACTGAATTGCCATGCGGGGCCTGTCTGTCCGTTTATTCGATGGTGGCGATTGTCGCGCCACCGGGCCTCAGCGCCACCCAGCGCGCATCACAGCGCGTCGGCCACCGCCTTGGCCAGCAGGCGCTGGGGCGAGAGGTATTCCTGCAGGTAGATGTCAAAGGGCAGGCTGTCGGCGGCCTCGATGGCCGCCTGGTCTTGCAGCGACTGCGCGCTCAAGGCGGCCCAGTGGGCGGCTTCCCGGGGCGGCAGCGGCTGCGCCTGCGTGGCCTGGCGCGTGGCCTGCGACTGGGCGCGCACAAAGGACACAAAGGAGCCACCATGGCTGTCCTTCACAGCCTGCAGCACCCTGGCCGAGGGCGTGGTTTCGGGCTGCAGCAGGGCCTGCTCGGCCGCAGCCACCGACTCGGCATGGGCATGACCGCCCTGCACCGCATCCAGCTGTGCGGCAATGGGCTTGAGCTCGGCCACCAGCTCCAGGCCCCAATCCGTGAGCGCCATGGCGCCATCGCCACGCTCCAGTTCCAGGCCGGGCTCACGCCCGCGCTCGGCTGCCTTGTGCTGGTTGCGGCCGATGGCGGCGATTTCGCGGGGCGTGTCCTGCGGGCTTGCGCTTTGCAGGCAGTGCAGCAAGAACACATCCAGAAAACGCAGGGTCTGCGCCGCGATGCCCACGGTCTCGAAGGGGTTGAGGTCCATCAGCCGCACCTCCACATACTCCACGCCGCGCTCACGCAGCGCATGCAGGGGCCGCTCGCCGGGGAAGATCACCCGCTTGGGACGTATGGTGCCGTAGAACTCGTTCTCGATCTGCAGGAGGCTAGTCTGCAGCTGGCGGTACTGGCCATCGGGCCCCTGCACGCCGATCTTCTGGTAGGCGGCATAGGGCTGGGTCAGCGCGGTCTGCAAGGAAGCGGCATAGCCTGCCAGGCTGTTGTAGCTCACCGCCAGCGAGGCCTGGGCATCGCTCTGGTAACCCAGGCGGCCCATGCGCAGCGAGGTGGCGTACGGCAGGTACATGGTGCCCTCGCTAAGCGGCTGCAACCGGTGCTCGCGCCCGGCCACAAAACTGGAACACACCGCCGGCGAGGCACCAAACAGGTAGAGCGGCAAAAAGGCGTGGCGGCGGAAGTTGCGGATCAGCCCGAAGTATTCCTCGCTGGACACCTGGGGCAGGCTCCAGTTGTAGTGGATGCCCGAGATGGTCTGCATGCGCCGACCGTAACGGTAGCCCAGGCCGCTGCGGTACACCGTCTTGGAGCGGCCCACATTGGAGGTGCCGTACTGGCCCAGCGGAATGGCATCGTCCTGCGGCAGGCAGCAGGGCATGCTGGAGACCCACAGCATTTCTTCGCCCAGCGCATGCAGGGTGAACTGCTGCACCCGGTTCAACTCGTCAATGCAGTCCTGCACGCTGGCATGCACGCCGGTAATCAGCTCCAGCTGAGACTCGCTGAAGTCGGTGGTGATGTGGGGATGGGTCAAGGCCGAGCCCAGGGCGGCAGGGTGGGCCGTCAGGGCCAGCTCGCCGCTGGGCAGCGCGCGCAGGCTCTCTTTTTCCAGGCCGCGGCGCATGCCTGCCAGCCGCTGCGGGGCAACCAGACCGGGGCCCTTCCATTCATTAACCATTGTGTTGGCCCTTTGCTTTTTCGTCGGGGGGCAAAGTTAACACAGGCGCCGCAAGCCTGCTGCACTGCACCCTATTGCCAGCCCGGCAGGCCTCACAATACGGGCATTATGAAAACGTTGGAATTTGCGGTCTGGTCCGTCATGTTGGGCGGACTTTTGACCATTGGCACACTGGCCGTGCTGGATGTGGCCTTCAGCCGCAACATCGCGTCTTTGCGCGGCCTGGTGTTTACCGCTGTCACCGGCAGCAGCAGCGTGGTGCTCTCGGGCCTGCCCGAGTATTTCTTTCCCGGCCTGCCGGCGGTGCCGGTACTCATCCTCAAGACCAGCCTGGGTCCTTTGGGCGGCGCCATGGTGCTGACCTATCTGGGCCAGTGGCTGGGCGTCACCGCCGAAGACCGCTGGGTGCACCCCACCATTGTCTGGGGCTCGGTGGGTCTGGTGCTGATGGCGGTACTGCTGACCGTGCTGTCCAGCCTGTTTGCAGAAACCCAGAGCGCCGAGATCCTGCTGCTGGCGGCCGTGTTCAATACCATCGCCGTGCTGCTGGCCACCTTCACCTCGGTGCGTGCCACCTTGCTGGGTGATGCCATGGCCCGCTCCATGGCGGTGGCCTGCCTGTTCCTGACCATGTCCATGGCCGGCCTGTTTTCGCACCAGCTCAACCCCGGCCCCCATGACCTGCCGCTGGAAGCGCTGACCGCCTTCAGCACCGTGATGTTCTTCCTGGTGATGGTGGGCATCGGCATGCGCCACAACCGCGAACTGCGCCGCCTCGAACACCTGGCCGGCCTGTCCAGCGGGCGCGACCCGGCCACCGGCCTGCCCCAGGGCTCGGTGCTGCTGGCCAAGGTGGACGACGCCTTCTGGCGCAGTGCCCGCCTCAACACCAGCTGCACCGTGATCTGTCTGCACCTGCGCAACCTCTATGACCTGGGTGATACCGCCGGCCACGGCATTGAGCAGCACATCCAGTCGGCCATGACGGCGCGCATCCGCCGCGCAGTGGGCTTTCGCTGCGTGGTCGGGCTCTACCACCCGCGCTGCTTTGTGGTGGTGCTCTCGGCCGTGAAGCAGGGCAAGGGCAGCCATGCAATCAGCGAACGCCTGCTGTCGCTCATGTCCAAGCCCTTGCCGGTGGAAGGCCTGAACGACGAGCTGCACATCTTCGTGCCCCAGTTCAGCGTGGGTTCGGTCACGGTGCACGCCAGCAATGCGGTGCCGGTGCAGGTGATCGACGAAGCCGAGCAGCGCGCCCTGGCCCGCGAGCGCGAGCAGAAGGCCGACGCCTTCACCGCCGAGGCGCCGGTCAGCCCTGTCTAATCCCGTCTAGCCACGTATCAGCCCCCTGCCAACCGGGCCATGGCGCGTGCCACCTCGTGCGCGCCCTGGGCGCCGCCCTGGGCCGGCACCATTTCATCGGTGCGGTCGCAGACCTGCGACCACTGGGCCGCCAGGCGCTCGGGGGCCTCTGCATCCAGGCCGATCCAGTCGCCCTGGGTCATGGTGATGTTGGCCGCCTCTACATGGCCGGCACCGGCACACAGCACGGTACGGGTGGGTGCCTCCTGCCCCACCAGCACCAGCATGGCCGGCGTTACCGCCTGCGGCTCCAGGGCCGCCAGCACCGCCTCGGGCAACAGGCCTGCGGTCATGCGCGTGGCCGCCGTGGGCGCCAGGCAGTTCACCCGGATGCCGTGCTTGGCACCTTCCAGCGCCAGGGTCTGCATCAGGCCCACCAGGGCCAGCTTGGCCGCGCCGTAGTTGCTCTGGCCAAAGTTGCCATACAGGCCGGTGCTGGAAGTGGTCATCAGGAGGCGGCCGTAGTTCTGCGCCACCATGTGCGGCCAGGCCGCCTTGCAGCAGTGCACCGCGCCCATCAGGTGCACGTCCAGCACGGCGCGGAAGTCGGCCAGCTCCATCTTGGCAAAGGTCTTGTCACGCAGGATGCCGGCGTTGTTGACCACGATGTCGATGCGGCCCCAGGCATCCACCGCCTGGGCCACCATGGCCTGTACCGCGTCCCAGTCGGTCACCGAGGCACCATTGGCCAGGGCCGTGCCGCCCAGTGCCCGAATCTCTTCGACCACACTCTCTGCGGCCGTGCTGGAGCCGCCGGTGCCGTCGCGCGCGCCGCCCAGGTCATTGACCAGCACCGAAGCCCCGCGCGCCGCCAGCGCCAATGCATGCTGCCGGCCCAAACCACCGCCCGCTCCGGTGACAATGGCCACACGGCCCTTGAAATCTATCGCCATCTTTTGCCTCTCATCCAAGTTCTTATGTCTTCATCCACTTTGCAAAATGCCTTGCCGCCACGCGACTCGGCCACCGTCATCATTTTGCGGGATAGCGCGGCCGGGCCCGAGGTGTTTTTGGTTCGCCGCCATACAGCCTCTGACGTGCTGGGCGGCGCCCATGTGTTTCCCGGCGGCAAGCTCGACGCCAGCGACATGCTGCTGGGCGCCGACCAGCTGGACCAGCCCCTGCAGGCCATGCACTCCGCCCTGGCCGAGCCGCAGCTGCAGCCGGCACAGGCCGGCGGCCTGTATGTGGCGGCCCTGCGCGAGGCCTTTGAGGAATGCGGCGTGCTCTTCGCCGAGGATGCCGATGCCAACCGTGCCCAGGCCCTGGCCGCCCTGACACAGGCCGCCCTGCCCTTCAACCAGGCACTGGCCCGGCTGCAGCTGCGCCTGCGGGCCAGCGCGCTGGCGCCCTGGTCGCGCTGGATCACGCCGCTGAGCCCCTCGGTATCAAGCAAGCGTTTTGACACCCGCTTCTTCGTGGCCGCCCTGCCTGCCGGCCAGAGGGCCCGCCACGACGATGTGGAAACCACCGAAAGCAGCTGGTTGCTGCCGCGCACCGCGCTGCGCCACTACCGGGACGGGGAGATCAACCTGGCGCCGCCGCAGATCATGACCCTATCGCACCTGGCGCGCTTTGCTGACGTGGCCGCCGTGCTGCAGGCGGCGCGCAACAGTGCGCCGCCGCTGATCTTTCCGGAAGCGGTGGATGCAGACGGGGAGCGCGTGCTGTGCTATCCGGGCGATGCCCAGCACAGCGTGGCCCGCCGGGCCATGCCCGGGCCCACCCGGCTGCGCCTGCGCCAGCAACGCTTTGTTCCCGAGGAGGGTTTTGATGCACTGCTGCCATCCCCCTAGGCCAGTCACGCGCCTGCCCCTGCTGGCGGCGCTGACGCTGGCATGGCTACTGGCCGGCTGTGCCAGCGGCCCGGCCAGCCCCGTTGGCAATGCCGCAGGCCGTGCCCCTGCGGCCGGTGCCACGGGTGCCAGCAGCAATGGTGCGCCGGCGCGCCTCAGCCTGGAGCAGGCCAACGACGTCACCCTCTACGCCATCAGCCTGGTGGGCACGCCCTACCGCTATGGCGGCAACACGCCCGAGGCGGGCTTTGACTGCAGCGGCCTGATCGGCCATGTCTACCGCCTGCAGGCCGGCCTGGCCATGCCGCGTACCGTGGCGGCGCTGGCCGACTGGGGCCAGCCGGTGGCCGGCAGTGAACTGCGCAGCGGCGACCTGGCAGTGTTTGCCCCCCACGGCGGGGTGGCGCATGCTGGCATCTATGTGGGTGAGGGCCGCTTTGTGCATGCCCCTTCCGCCGGTGGCGAAGTGCGCCTGGACACGCTGGACAGCGGCTACTGGAGCCGCCAGCCGGTGCGCTTT
>Ga0228700_1001996_pt1 | contig 11609 bp, 8 predicted proteins | sample McNCre317_Aug_MG_FD_178019 | JGI IMG/M metagenome (GOLD analysis project Ga0228700, IMG submission 178019) | Freshwater microbial communities from McNutts Creek, Athens, Georgia, United States - 3-17_Aug_MG | ecosystem: Environmental > Aquatic > Freshwater > Creek | place: USA: Georgia...
GTTGGGCCGCAAAGTGTTGGGCAACCAAGGCGCATCGCTCAAGAAATTTGGCAAGCTCATTGCGGCCTTGGTGGCTGACGCGCAAGGCGATGAAGACATGGCCGAGTTCATCAACCCATTGGCCAAGCTGGGTCAGCAGATGACACAGTTCACAGGTGAGATTGGCTACAAGGCGATGGAGAACGCCGACGAGGTGGGCGCAGCGGCTGTGGATTACCTGCGCGTGGCCGGCCATTTGGTATTCGGTTACTTCTGGGCGCGCATGGCGCAGGTGGCTTTGCAAAAGATCGCAGCGGGTGATCGCGATCCGTTCTACCAAGCCAAGCTGCAAACTGCGCGCTTTTACTTTGCCAAGTTATTCCCAGAAACCGCCTCGCTCATGCTCACGGCGCGTGCGGGCGCGGGTGTGCTCATGGAGACAGAGGCAGTGTTTGCCTGAGTGGCTTCAAACCTTGAATGGGGTAAATTCAAACCATGATTCAAATTAACTTTTCAAAGTGCATGGCCGCGGCGAGCTTGTTGCTGGCCAGCAGCAGTTTTGCGCAAATGACGCCCGTGGGCACATGGCACACGATTGACGACAACACCGGCGAGGCCAAGGCCGAGATTCACATCGTTGACAAAGACGGCGCACTCAGCGGCCGCGTGGTCAAGGCGCTGCGCAACGATCCCAACGCCAAAAAGACCTGTGAGGATTGCAAGGACGACCGCAAGGGAAAAGACATCATCGGTATGGAAATCATCCGAGGTGTGAAGCCCGATGCCTCAGTTGAACATCTGTGGGCCAACGGCGGCAAAATTTTGGACCCGGAAAATGGCAAGGAATACACCGTGAAAATGGTGCCGCTTGACGGTGGCAAAAAGCTGCAAGTGCGTGGCTACATCGGCCCCTTCTTTCGCACGCAAACGTGGCTACGTGCCCAATAAACAAGGAATCTCATGAGCGAAATTTTGAGCCACATCGATGCCGGTGTGATGACCCTGACGTTCAACCGCGTCGACAAGAAGAACTCCCTCACGGCGGCGATGTATGCCGCGTTGGCTGATGCAGTCGAGCAAGCGCACAACCATCCTGAGGTGCGTGTGTTGGTGTTCCAAGGCCACGAAACCGTGTTCTGTGCGGGTAACGACATTGCTGACTTTTTGAACAACCCGCCGTCGACACAAGATGCACCGGTGTTTCGTTTGCTCAAAAGCGTGGCTGCATTTCCTAAGCCAATGTTGGCGGCTGTGGCTGGGCCTGCGGTGGGCATCGGCACCACGCTACTGTTCCACTGTGATTTGGTGTACGCCGGTGACAACGCCGTGTTTGCCATGCCTTTCGTCAACCTCGGCATTTGCCCAGAGGCGGCGTCCAGTTTGTTGGCCCCGCAAATGATGGGCTACCACCGTGCGGCGGAGGCTTTGTTGTTGGGTGAACCGTTCATGGCAGAGGCCGCGTTGGAAGTGGGCTTGGTCAACCGCGTGTTGCCACCTACCGAAGTCAACAACTACGCGCAAGCCCAAGCACGCAAGCTGGCCGCCAAACCCTTGACATCGCTCTTGGAAACCAAGCGATTGATGAAGGCGGGCCAAGCTCAGATGGTGCAAAAGCAGATGCAAGACGAAGTCACGTCCTTTGGCCGCATGCTCACCGAACCCGCAGCCAAAGAGGCGTTCAGCGCCTTCATGGAAAAACGCAAACCTGATTTTTCAAAACTGTGAGCGGCGCGCCCATGACCCAGTCCACGGCCAGCCCTGTTGTCTTTGAGCCTGACTACCTTGAGGGCTTTCGTGAAATCTACGAAGAGAAGATCGTCTTCAACCACACGCTGGGGTTGAAGCTGGTGAGCGTCACGCCCGATGAGGTGGTGGCCCGCATCGCCATGCGCCCCGAGCTGGTGGGGCACTACGCGTACAACCGCATTCACGGTGGTGTGATCAGCGCGGTGTTAGATGCGATTGGCAGTGCTGCTGTCATGGCCTGTTTGGCGGCGAAGCACATGAAGGAGCCGCCCGCCGAACGCTTGGAGCGCTTTGCCAAACTCGGCACGATTGATTTGCGCGTGGACTACTTGCGCCCCGGCATTGGCGAGTTCTTCACCATCCATGCGCATGCCTTGCGTGTGGGTACGCGTGTCGGCACCTCGCGCATGGAGTTTCGCGGTCCCGATGGCATGTTGATGTCCACCGGTACGGGTGCTTACATCGTCTCTTAGTCTTTGGGGATGACGCGTGGCTTGCCGTCTTTGTCGATGGCGACGTAGGTGAGGGTGGCTTCTGTCACCTTCATGTATTCCCCTTGCGAGCTAAAACGCTCCGCAAAAACCTCGACCTTCACCGTGATAGAGGTGTTGCCAATGCGCTGCACGCGTGAGAAAAAGCTCAAGATGTCCCCCACTTTGACGGGGTGTTTGAAGATGAATTCATTCACCGCGATGGTGGCAAAGCGTCCACGCGCGTGACGCGCGGGCAATACAGCACCAGCCAAGTCCACCTGCGCCATCACCCAGCCACCAAAAATATCGCCATTGGCATTGCAATCAGCGGGCATGGGAATGACCTTGAGCACCAGCTCTTGATCGGTGGGCAGAGGTTCGGCGTGAGGGTTGGGGGAGTGAGACATAGGCACAATTGAAGAATTACTTTCAAGCATTGTGCAACATGCGCCACCACGCCCATTCTTCGGCCCCTTCCGGGCAACACATCAAACAGCGCCCCGACAGCGAAACCTTGAAACGCCTCTTCCCGTATTTGTGGCAATACAAATGGCGAGTGCTCGCCGCCTTGACGTTCATGGTGGGGGCCAAGCTTGCCAACGTGGGCGTGCCGCTGCTGCTCAAAGAGTTGATTGACGCGATGTCGTTCAAACCGAACGACCCTACCGTGCTCATCGTGGTGCCTGTGTCGTTGCTGTTGGTTTACGGCGTGTTGCGTTTGTCGGTGTCTGCTTTCACAGAGTTGCGCGAGTTGGTGTTTGCCAAAGCCACGCAAGGTGCGGCCAGGCAAATTGCGTTGGAAACGTTTCAGCATTTGCACGGCTTGAGCTTGCGTTTCCACTTGGAGCGCCAAACAGGCGGCATGACGCGTGACATCGAGCGCGGCGTGCGCGGCATTGAATCGCTCATTTCGTATTCGCTCTACAGCATCGTGCCCACGCTGATTGAGGTGGCCTTGGTGTTGAGCATCTTGGCGGTGAAGTTTGACGTGTGGTTTGCGGGCATCACCGTGCTGGCGCTGGCGCTGTACATCGTGTTCACCGTCAAGGTGACCGAGTGGCGCACCCAGTACCGCCGCCAAGCCAACGAGTTTGATTCAGCGGCGCACACCAAAGCCGTGGATTCGTTGCTCAACTACGAAACAGTCAAGTACTTCAACAACGAAGCCTTTGAAGCGGCACGTTACGACAAAAGCCTAGAGGCGCTGCGCCGAGCGCGCTTGAAAGCGCAAACGTCTTTGTCGCTGCTCAACACGGGGCAGCAACTCATCATCGCTGTGGCTTTGGTGGCCATGCTGTGGCGCGCCACGCAAGGCGTGGTCGAGGGGCGCATGACCTTGGGCGACTTGGTCATGATCAATGCCTTCATGATTCAGCTCTACATCCCACTCAACTTTTTGGGGGTGCTCTACCGCGAAATCAAGCAGAGCCTGACCGACCTTGACCGCATGTTCACCTTGATGGAAAAAGAACGCGAAGTGGCCGACGATGCAGACGCCAAAGACTTGGCCTTGCAAGCCTCGCCCCACGTGCGCTTTGACAACGTGGTGTTTGCCTACGAAGCCACGCGCCCGATTTTGCAAGGCGTGAGCTTTGATATTCCCGCCGGCAAAACCGTGGCGGTGGTGGGCGCATCGGGTTCGGGCAAGTCCACGCTGGCGCGTTTGCTGTTTCGCTTTTACGACGTGGGCTCTGGGGCTATCACCCTCGATGGTCAAGACATTCGCCGAGTCACGCAACTGAGCGTGCGCCGCGCCATTGGCATCGTGCCGCAAGACACCGTGTTGTTCAACGACACCGTGCGCTACAACATTGCCTACGGACGACCCGAGGCTACGCCTGATGACGTTGAAAAAGCGGCCAAGGCCGCGCACATCCACGACTTCATTGCGGCCACGCCCAAGGGCTACGACACCATGGTGGGCGAGCGTGGCTTGAAACTCTCCGGCGGCGAAAAGCAACGCGTGGCCATTGCCCGCACGCTGCTCAAAAACCCACCGATTTTGATTTTTGACGAAGCCACTTCGGCCTTAGACAGCGCCAACGAGCGTGCCATTCAAGCCGAGCTGCAAAGCGCCGCACACAACAAAACCACGTTGGTGATTGCGCACCGCCTCTCGACCGTGGTCGATGCCCACGAGATCTTGGTGATGGAAGCCGGCCGCATTGTGGAGCGCGGCACGCACGCCGCCTTGCTGGCTCAGGGTGGGGCGTATGCCCGTATGTGGGCGTTGCAACAGCAGGCGGATTGATCGATCTCGAACCAACTTGCGTAGGTCATATGCCCCTGCTCGGGGCGCGGGTCATTGGCTGCTTTGACCCGTGCTTTACGAGGGCGCGGCACAATCGGGGGTACTCCCTCTTCGCATTCAAAAGGGCGGCCTGTGTGGCGGCCCTTTTTGTTGTTGGTCTAAAGGTTTTTGCATGTTTGCTTCTCGTGTTCACCACTTTGTTTTGTGTTCGCTGGCGCTGGCCAGTCTTGTGGCTTGCGGGCCGTCCACCGATGGCAAACCGCCCGCAGGCGCAGGTGGTCCGCCCCCCGCCGAGGTGAATGTGATGACGGTGGCTACCGGTCCTGTGGACTTGACCACCGATTTGTCTGGCCGTTTGCAAGCCGTGCGCACGGCGCAAGTGCGCGCCCGTGTGGAAGGCGTGGTGGACAAGATCTTGTTCAAAGAAGGGGCGGACATCAAAGTGGGCACGCCGCTGTTTCAAATTGACCCACGCGCTTACCGCGCCACCGCAGAAGCCGCGCGTGCCGACGCAGTGGCGGCCGAACAAACCTTGCAGCGTTACCAAGCCTTGCTAGAAGCACGCGGCGTGAGCCAGCAAGAGTTTGAAGCGGCCCAAGCCCGAGCCAAGCAAGCCAAAGCCACTTTGGCCAGAGCCAGCATCGATTTTGAGAACGCCATGGTGGCCGCGCCCATCAGTGGCCGTGTCGGACATGCCTTGGTGACCGAAGGCGCTTTGGTGGGGCGCGGTGATGTGACGCCCTTGGTCAATATCGACCAAATGGACCCCATCTATGTGAACTTCAGCCAAAGCGAAAACGAGCTGTTCAATTTGCGTCAGTCCATCAAGCAAGGTAAGGTGCAAGCGGGCGATAGCCTCAAGGTGCAACTGCTGTTGCCCGATGGCTCGGTCTATGGCCAGCCTGGCAAGTTGTTGTTGTCTGAACAAACGGTGGATGTGAACACGGGCAATGTGTTTTTGCGTGCCGAGTTTGCCAACCCGCAGCGCGACTTGCTGCCCGGCAGCTTTGTGCGTGTGCGCATTTCGCAAGCGCGCATGGACCAAGCCATTGCTGTGCCGCAACGTGCGGTGCAAATGAATTCGAACGGCGCCTATGTGCTGGCAGTGAATGAGGAAAACAAAGTCGCGCCTGTGCCGATTCAAATCGGCCCCATGAGCGGTGACAAGTGGGTGGTGACGGGCGGCTTGGCCGAGGGCACGCGCATCGTGGTGGATGGGGTGCAAAAAGCAAAGCCTGGGGCCACCGTCAAACCCGTGGATCCTGCCAATCCTGCGGCATCCGCAGCATCCGCGGCTGCGCCTGCTGCGTCGGCTGCCGCTTCTGCTGCTATTGCGGCACCTTCAGCCAGCGCCGCATCGCAGCCGGCCAGCGCAGCATCCAAGCCCGCTTCGGCAGCTTCGCACTAAAGGCCGCTCAGCATGTTTGCCAAGTTCTTTATTGACCGCCCTGTATTCGCGTGGGTGATTGCCATTGCCATCGTCATGGCGGGCGCGTTGTCGCTGCGCAAGATGCCGGTGTCGCAATACCCGCAAGTGGCGCAGCCCTCGATTGCGTTCAACATCACCTACCCCGGCGCTTCAGCCGAGGTGATTGAGCAAACCGTCACCGCCTTGATTGAGCAGGAGATGAACGGCATCGAGCATTTGCTCTACATGGAGTCGTCTTCGGAGTTGGGCACGGGCACACTCACGCTCACGTTTGAAGCGGGCACCAATGTGGACATTGCCTCGGTCGAAGCGCAAAACCGCTACAAGCGTGTGGAAGCGCGTTTGCCCGATGACGTGCGGCGCTTAGGCGTGCCGGTGACCAAGCCGCAACGCAACTACTTGCTGTTCACGGTGCTTACCTCGCCCGACAAAAGCAAAGACGCGGTGGCTTTGGGCAGCTACGCCGCCGCCAACGTGCTCGATCAAATTCGTCGTGTGCGCGGCGTGGGCGAAGCCACGTTGTTTGGCACCGAATACTCGATGCGCATTTGGCTCAACCCCGCCAAGTTGCAAGCTTATGGCTTGGCACCCAGCGATGTGGGCGCTGCCGTGCGTGCGCAAAACGTGCAGCTGGCCACGGGTGAGTTGGGGCAAAACCCAGCGCCTGCGGGCCAACAAATCAACGCCGTGGTGGTGGTGCGCAGCCGCTTGAACCGCCCCGAAGAGTTTGGCGAAATTTTGGTCAAGACCCAACCCGATGGATCGGCCGTGCGTTTGAAAGACGTGGCCCGCATCGAGCTGGGCGCGCAAAGCTACGACATCTTGGCGCGCACCGATGGCGCGCCTTCGGCTGCCATTGCGGTGCGTGTGGCACCCGATGGCAATGCGCTCGAAGTGGCCAAGGCGGTGAAAGACCGCATGCAAGAGCTCTCGCGTTATTTTCCGCCTGGTGTGGGTTGGGATGTGCCTTACGACACCTCGAAGTTTGTGGAAATTTCCATCACCGAGGTGGTGCACACCTTGTTTGAAGCGATGGTGTTGGTGTTCTTGGTGATGTGGTTGTTCTTGGGCAATCTGCGCGCCACGCTCATCCCTGCGGTGGTGGTGCCGGTGGCGCTGCTCGGTACGTTCACCGGTTTGTATTTGTTGGGTTACTCGGTCAACGTGCTCACCTTGTTTGCCATGGTGTTGGCCATCGGTATCGTGGTGGACGACGCGATTGTGGTGGTGGAAAACGTCGAGCGCATCATGAGCGATGAGGGCTTGTCGCCACGCGATGCCACACGCAAAGCGATGGACCAAATCATTGCGGCCATCATTGGCATCACGCTGGTGCTGTGCGCGGTGTTTGTGCCCATGGCGTTTTTTGGTGGCTCGGTCGGTGTGATTTACCGCCAGTTCTCGGTCACGCTGGTGTTGACCATGTTGCTCTCGGCGTTGATGGCCATCACCTTGACGCCTGCCATGTGCGCCACAGTGTTGCAGCCGCTTGAAAAAGGCCATGCCCCCACTGAGACCGGTTTGTTGGGGTGGTTCAACCGTTACTTCACGCGCATCAGCGGGCGCTATGCCGAGCGGGTGGAAAGCATCATCCAACGCCCCATGCGTTGGTTGGCCGTGTTCTTGGCAATTTGTATAGCCACGGCTTGGTTGTTCTCGCGTTTGCCCGGTAGCTTTTTGCCAGACGAAGACCAAGGCTATTTCATCAGCATGGTGCAGTTGCCCCCCGGTGCTTCGACCGAGCGCACGCGTGAGGTGTTGGGCGATGCCGAGCAATACTTTTTGAAGCAGCCCGAAGTAGACCATGTGATTGGTGTGTTGGGCTTCTCGTTTTTTGGCCGAGGCCAAAACGCCGCGCTGGTGTTTGTGAAACTCAAAGACTGGGACGCTCGCAAAGACGGCGACCATTCGGTGCAATCCGTCATCAAGCGGGCGAATCTGTATTTGTTCTCAGTCAAGCAAGCGTTTGCGTTGGCGGTGAACGTGCCGCCGATTCCAGAGCTGGGTGCCGTGGGGGGCTTTGACTTCCGCTTGCAAGACCGCTCAGGCGTCGGGCGCGAGCGTTTGATGGACGCGCGCAACATGATGTTGGGCATGGCATCTACCCACCCTGCCTTGGCCGGTGTACGCCCTGAAGGCCAAGAGCCTGCGCCGCAAATTTTGTTGGACATTGACCGCGCCAAAGCGCGTGCTTTGTCGGTGGACTTGGGCGGTTTGAACGACACCTTGCAGTCCACCTTGGGCGTGGCGTATGTGAACGACTTTGTGCGCGATGGCCGCATCTTGCGTGTGCAAATGCAGGCTGAGGGTGACCTGCGCAGCACGCCCGAAAGCATTTTGCGTTTGCCCGTGCGTAACACGCGTGGCGAGATGGTGAGCTTGGGTGAGTTTGCCAAGCCGCGTTGGGTGGTGGGTCTGCCGCGTGTGGACCGTTACAACGGTTTGCCCTCGGTCAAGCTCTCGGGCTCGGCCGCACCTGGCCGCAGCTCAGGCGAAGCGATGGCCGCGATGGAAGAACTCGCCGCCAAGTTGCCGCCGGGCTTGGGCTATGAATGGTCGTCCACCTCGCTTGAAGAGCGTGTGTCGGGCAATCAAGCGCCTGCGTTGTTTGCCATTTCGGTGGTGGTGGTGTTCTTGGCGTTGGCCGCTTTGTATGAAAGCTGGTCTATTCCGTTTGCTGTGATGTTGGTGGTGCCGCTGGGTATTTTTGGCGCGGTGTTGGCGGTGCTCTTGCGCGGCTTGCCCAACGATGTGTTTTTCAAAGTGGGCTTGATTGCCATCATTGGCTTGGCCTCGAAGAATGCGATTTTGATCATCGAGTTTGCACGCGAGTTGAACGACCGAGGCCGCAGCGTGATGGATGCGACGCTCGAAGCCTGTCGCTTGCGCTTCCGCCCCATTTTGATGACCTCGATTGCGTTCATCTTGGGCGTGATGCCCTTGGCTATTTCGAGTGGTGCGGGGGCCAAGAGCCGCCAAGCCATTGGCACGGGCGTGGCTGGCGGTATGTTGGGCGCGACGATTTTGGCGGTGTTTTTGGTGCCGGTGTTTTTTGTGGTGGTGCGTCGTTATTTCCCGGGGAAACCGATGCCGCAAGATGAGGCGCAAGGAGTTGGCCATGACTGATCGCATTCGTTTCACCACGTTGGCTTTGGCGGCGGCGTGCGCCTTGAGTGCTTGCAGTTTGGCCCCGATCTACAAGCGCCCTGATGCCGAGCTGGCTCCCAGTTGGAATGCCCAAAAAGAAGCTCAGAGCACCACGCAACTGCAAGACATTCCATGGGAGTCGCTCTACACCGACGAACAATTGCGCGTGCTCATTCGCACTGCGCTCGAACGCAACCACGACATGCGCATCGCCATTGGACGTGTGCAAGAAGCCCGTGGTTTGTGGGATGTGCAAGGTGCCGACCGTGTGCCCAGCGCCACCGCATCGGTGGGGCGCACCGCATCGCTCACGCCTGCGGGCGTGATCAACAACCCCACGGCCACGCGCATTGGGCGTTATGACGCGAATGTGAACTTGGTGTCGTTCGAGTTGGATTTCTGGGGTCGCGTGGCTGATTTGACGCAAGCCGCCAAGTCCAACTACCAAGCCACCGCCGAAGATGAGCGCACGGTTCGCTTGAGCCTCATCAGCGACGTGGCGAATGGCTATTACTTGGTCAAAGACTTGGAGCTGCGCAGCCAATGGGGTGCGCAAAACACCTTGGGACGCCAACAAGCCTACGACCTGACCGCGCGCAAACAAACCTTGGGTGCGGCCAGCGATGTGGATGTGGCGGCCGCGCAAGCTGCACTGAGCGCCGCACAAACCGATCAACTCACCACCGACCGTGCTTTGCAACAAGCCAGCAATGCTTTGGTTTTGTTGGTGGGGGGGCGTTTGCCTGACAACATGCCTGCGAGTGCTTTGCTAGACGCGCAAAACCTGTCGCTGTCATGGAGCGCAGATTTGCCTTCAGACGTGTTGCTGCGCCGCCCCGATGTGCGCGCCGCAGAGCAACGTTTGATCGCAGCCAATGCCAACATTGGCGCAGCGCGTGCAGCCTTCTTGCCGCGCTTGCAACTCACCGGCAGCACCGGCTCTGCCAGCACCAGTCTGAATGGCTTGTTTGACGCAGGTTCACGCAGTTGGAGCTTTGTGCCCACCTTGCAAATGCCGCTGTTTGATTGGGGTCGCACCTCAGGCAACTTGGATGTGGCCCATGCCCGCAAAGTGCAAGCCGTGGCCACGTATGAAAAAACTTTGCAACAAGCCTTCCGAGAAGTGGCCGACTTGCTGGTGGCGCGTGACACCTTGCAACAACAATTGGCTTCGCAGAACAACTGGGTGCACGGCCAACAACAGCGTTTGCGCGTGATGGAGTTGCGCTACGCACAAGGCTCAGCCAATCAGTTTGATTTGGTCGACGCGCAACGCGATTGGTTTGCTGCGCAGCAGTCACGCACGCAGGTGTTGCGTCAATTGCTGGGTACGACGGCGCAGTTGTACAAGGCTTTGGGGGGCGGGGAGAGCTAAGGTCCTCTTGCTTTTTCGCTTTGCTTTGTTTTGCGTTGACGTGGCGGCGAAGCTTGGGTGGCGCACCCCAAACGGCTTACATCGCTGCGCGACGAATGGCGCCTTATTGGGGTGCGCCACCCAAGCTTCTTTGTCCGAGCGAGCGTCGCTGAAACGAAAACCTTTCACGCCTGAAGTTTTCCGAACAACAACATGCGAGTTGGGGTAGGCAGATGCGGCGCCATTCGTCGCGAAGCGATGTAAGCCGCGTCTGCCTACCCCAACTCGCATCTCCGAGAAACGAAGAAGCAAACAAAAAGGGCCTCTCGTAAATACAAGAGACCCTTTAAGCCAAACAGACGAAGAAGCGGTTACTTCACGCCAGCAGCAGCCTTCAATGCAGCAGCCTTGTCGGTACGCTCCCACGTAAATTCAGGCTCTTCACGACCAAAGTGACCATAAGCCGCTGTCTTGCTGTAAATCGGGCGCAGCAAGTCGAGCATTTGGATGATGCCTTTGGGACGCAGGTCAAAGTGCTCGGCCACCAAGGCTGATAACTTGTCGTCAGAGATCACGCCGGTGCCCGCTGTGTTCACGGTGATGTTCATCGGGCGTGCCACGCCAATCGCGTAAGCCACTTGCACTTGGCATTGTTTGGCCAAGCCAGCGGCCACGATGTTTTTAGCCACGTAGCGTGCAGCGTAAGCGGCAGAGCGGTCCACCTTCGATGGGTCTTTGCCAGAGAATGCGCCGCCGCCGTGTGGGCATGCGCCGCCGTAGGTGTCCACAATGATCTTGCGGCCAGTCAAACCGCAATCGCCTTGTGGGCCGCCGATGACGAAGCGGCCTGTGGGGTTGATCAAGTACTTGGTGTCTTGCAACCACTCTTTGGGTAACACGGGTTTGATGATCTCTTCGATGATGGCTTCATTGAAGCTGTCTTTCATCTTCGTGGCCGACTCGCTTTGGTCAGGGCTGTGCTGGGTCGACAACACCACGGTGTCAATGCTGTGAGGCTTGCCGTCCACGTAGCGCATGGTCACTTGGCTCTTCGCGTCAGGGCGCAAGAAAGGCAAGCGGCCATCTTTACGCAGCTGGGCTTGACGCTCGACCAAACGGTGTGCGTAGTAAATCGGAGCGGGCATCAGCTCAGGCGTCTCGCTGCACGCGTAGCCAAACATCAGGCCTTGGTCGCCCGCGCCGATGTTGAGGTGGTCGTCCGACGCGTGG